>Ga0075118_10000135_pt1 | contig 70544 bp, 74 predicted proteins | sample AntAceMetag02UKE_FD_69794 | JGI IMG/M metagenome (GOLD analysis project Ga0075118, IMG submission 69794) | Saline lake microbial communities from Ace Lake, Antarctica - Antarctic Ace Lake Metagenome 02UKE | ecosystem: Environmental > Aquatic > Non-marine Saline and Alkaline > Saline | place...
GTATCCTGTTCTTTACTACGCTGTCAGACCCGGGCTCCACCGTCCCGGATCTCGCGGATGAACAAATTCTCTGCGGGCCAGGTTGGCCCGATCACCGGGCCGGCGATCTCTGGATCAGCCTCGCGATGCCCGCCGACGCGCTGGACATCGACGCCGTGTTGTCTCGTTTGCCGGTGGAACCGGCTCCCGATGCGGTGGTATGCCTCGTCGACGCGGCGCGACCCAAACTCCCCCGCCAACTCACCCAATTTACGGGTCCCAAGATTCTGTTACTCGCCAATCTGCCCACCAGCGGACCGGCGTCGCCCGGTTTATTGGGCTACATCGCTACCGAAAAATTCGACCGGATCGCCATCGTCGACGACCTGCGACCCTGCCTCGCGTTGAGGGCGGCGGGGATCGATGCCGGATGGTTTCCCGGTCTCGCGCTCGGCTACGACGAACACGCCTTGACCGCGACTCGACTCATTCGGCGCACGCCCGCGTTGTTTCATGCGACCAATCGCCAAACTGACTTCTCCCGACTGAACCCATTTATCGGAGCCCTGCGCGTTGCCGGGCACCCGGTGGACGTCTCCGATCTCGATCAGCCCTTCGACGGCTTAGGCACCGTGGCGACGAGCCTCCATTTGGCCCCGGCGGGGAATTTCCCGGTCGAATGCCTCTTAGCCTTGGGCGGTGGCGCGGCGGTACTGTGCGAACGCCCTCATGCCGAATCAGGATTCGCCGATATCCTGACGGAAGGCCGTGATTGGATTGGTTTTTCCGACGAAACCGAATTGATTGCGGTGGCCACCCGCTTCCGCCGGCGACCGCTGGAAATCAGAAAATTAGGTCTCTCCGGTGTCGGCTGGTTTGATCGCAACCTCGGCGGCCCCTCACGCCGCCGGGCGTTCCGCCACTGGGTGCAAGCAGGCACCCTACCCGGACCCTTCGCTCAAGTCATTTCCCAATCCAAGCTGACCACCTCATCGGCGATTTATGCCCTGCCCCGTGTTTCCCCCAAAACGCGGCAAGCCCAGCGACTTTTAGCCCAAGGAGACTATCCTCAGGCGCTGAGTTTGGCCACCACCGCAGTCGCGGAAACACCGGATTGCATGCTCACCCACTTGGTGCTCGCTGACCTGGCGCGCGAGGCCGGCCACACACCGGTCCTGGAAAAGTTACTCGTCAAACTGCGGGTCCTCGCCCCGCACGATCCTAGAGTTGATCATTTGGCCAAAAACCTACGCTTGCGTTTGCCCAGCCGACTCCTGCACGACGGCTGGGAAGCGCTTAGCGCGCAACGCTGGCAGCACGCGTTAGTGAAAAGTCAACGGGCCACCCACCTCGTCCACGGCTTCGGCGAAGCCCACCACGCGCTCGGCCGCGCCCACCTCGGTCTCGGGAACCAGAGCGCGGCCCTGGCTGCATTCCTTGAGGCGGTGCGTTTCGTCCCCCACCGGGCAGACATCTGGTTCGACCTCGGTATGCTTCAACGGCAGATTGGGATCGGTGATGAAGCGATCAAGGCGTTAAGCCGCGCGGTGGAACTAGCCCCTTCCTCCTCGCCCTATCGTCTGGCCCTGGCCGAGGCGCAATGCTTCGACGGTCAGCCGGAATCCGCCCGTGAGACACTGTCCGAGCTGCAACAACGTCGCCCGGGCCACCGCACCGCCGCCGCGCTTTGGGCACAATTAAGGGTCGACGGCGAACGGATCAGTCCCTCCCCCGTTCAATCACCCGCTATCACCACGGCCCGAGATCTCCTGATTTGCGGCAGCGAAATGTGCCGACGTCACGGCACCGGCATCCTCATGCAGCGCGCGTATTCGGATTCCAGTGACTTCGTGGTGCTGCGCTCCCAGACACTCTACGACGGTAACGAAGAATTTGGCGGCTCTCATGTCGTGCTCGATGCCTTCGGCCTGACCGCCGAGGAACGGCGGCGGCGGATGCGACGCCTGCTCGCCCCGTTCAATATTCGCCGCATCCTGTGTGTTCCCTTTGGTCCGGAGGATTTCCACAACGCCATCGAAGCCAAAGCGATGCTGGGGGTCCCGCTGTGCACTTACGTGATGGACGATCAGGCGGCGTATTCGACCCAAGTTTCCGCCCATCTGGCCCGGTCCCTGTTCGAAGCTTCGCAGCTGCGATTGGCCATTTCTCGTGAAATGGCCGGCACCTACGAACATCTTTTTGGCACCCCGTTCGATCTGCTTCCACCCATCGTCACCAGCCACGAAGGCGAAGTGCATAACCACTGGACACCGCGGCTCCGTTCCGCGCTGCACGGGATCATGATCGGCAACGTTTGGTCTCTGGCGCAGTTCGCGAAGCTGCGGGAACTGGTGCTCGCTACCGGCCTGGTAATCGACTGGTTCGGCAACCCCGACCTCGTGCTTTCCCGCTATGACCGAAATCAACTCACCCGTGAAGGTATCCATTGCCGCGGGCTCGTAGCCGAGTCGGACCTCGCCCGCACGCTGGCTGAATTCCCCTTCACCATCGTGCTGAGCGGCGAGCTCGACGGCCGAGAAAATAACGAGTGGTTGAGCCGGCTGAGCCTGCCCTCTCGAATGATCTTTATCCTGACCAAAACCCGGACTCCGATGCTGGTATTGGGCAGTCCCGATACCTGTGCGGCCCGGGTGGCTACCGGACTCGGAATCGGCATCAACAGTCCCTACGAAGCTGCCACGCTCAAGACCCGCGTGGGGCAGTTGAGCAACGCCGGCTTCCGCCAACGTCTCGTGGACCGGGCTCACGCCATCGCGCCCGCCTTCGTCATGCCCGACGCCGGTCGATGGACTTGGGATTCCCTCGCGGCCGGACACGCGTTGCCCGCCGCTTTCGATGCTCTCTTTGCCGTCGCCCCAGTGACCCCATCCTGCACCACCGCTGCGGCGGTCTAACCCTCCTCCGTCCTCGTTATGATCCCGACTCCCACGCTCCCGCCCGCCCCTTCGACCCCAGACACCCTCCCGCGGCCGGCCACCCGCATTCTCATCTTCGGCCTGCCGTGCGTCGGCACGACCTGGCTGGTCAACGCCACCGCCCAGCTGATGCAGCTTCGCGGCGACGAACCGACGTGGTTGGGCTGGTGGCATGAGTTGGAAGACAACCAGTGGCCGGAGATGAACGCCATCGTGCGGGTACACGCTTTTGATCCCGTGCTCGCCACTCAGGCGCACCACATTTTCTACTGCGTGCAAGATCTGCGCGACGCGGTTGTCGCTACTCACCGCGCCGTGCAACGTCGGCCCGACCGGGCACTGGCCGATGAACTGATGCAGTGTGTCGAAGCGTGGGAAAGCTGGGCGACCGAAGTGGTGGTAAACGAACAACTCTCGGAAAACGCCGACCACTACCTCGCCCACCTTGCGAATGCGTTAGAGGTTTCCGACGCGGTGCCCGACCTGAGCGACCTTTCCCGCTCGCTTAAAAAAGACTCCACTGGGCGAACCTCCCGATCCGATAAAACGGGGTCCGCGCTCCCTACGTCCGAAAGAAGCGCCATCGAAACCGCCCACCGTCCCTGGCTGGAGCGGCACGGCTATCTGGCGCCCCGGTCGCCAGCGTCGGCATCTGCTACGGTGCGAAGTGAAACGGGCGCGCCGACGGGCATTTTGTCGGACTTCGTCGACGACTTTCGCGTGCTAGGGGTCTTGAAATCGCTTGGTTTTACGCCCCGTACGGTACTTGATGTTGGCGCTTCCACCGGCCCCTGGAGTGTCACCTGTGCCCGCCAATTTCCGCACGCGATCTACCATCTGGTCGAGGCGTTACCCCATCGTCACCGCGCGATGATGCGCGAGCCCGACGGTCGGCAATGGTTCCTCCACGAACTGGCGCTGGGAGCGAGCACTGGAACGATCGAGCTCACCATGCCGACGGACGGCTATGGCGCGTATGAAGCCAGCGCCCTCGGCCACAAACAACATGGCCGACCCATCGAAACCCTAACCGTCCCGCTGGATACGATCGATCAAATGGTATCCGACGGCCGCCTCCCTCTTCCCGATCTGGTAAAACTCGATGTCCAGGGTTACGAGTTGGAGGTCTTACGCGGAGGTCTTTGTCTTTGGGGAAAGACCGAAGTCTTTGTCGTCGAGACCTCACTTTTCCGCTTCTCACCGGAAACGCCGCACATGCATGAGGTGATCCAATTTTTTGACCAACGTGGGTATCAGTTTTTTGACTACGCCGGACAGTATCGAGCCGGGCCGGCGGCGGTTCTGGCCCAAATTGACTTAGTATTCATTGCCCGCGAGGGTCGCGTCGCACGATCAATAAAATTCTAAGCCCCAGCGCCTCATGCACTCTGAATCTTTTGCTTTTGCAGACCTTCGTTTTTTCCGCCGTCTCTCCGCGCAGGGCTACGGCCCGTCTTCCATCTACGACATCGGCGCGTCAAACGGACGTTGGTCCGAGGCTGTGGCCGGAGTCTATCCGGACGCGAACTACCACTTGTTCGAACCTCTGGCCACACGTCACCCTTCGTATGATAAAGTCCTCATGGACGTCATGCCAAGACATCCGCGTTTCACCTTGCACCCCATCGCGCTCGGCAACGAGAGCGGAGAAACCGTGCTGCACACGGCGGCGGACGGACACAGCTCCAGCCTACTCCCGCTCGGAGGTGGGGCGAAGGAGCTGACAGTCCCGGGCTGGCGGCTTGAAGAATACGTGAAAGCTCAAGGGCTGGCCCAGCCCGATGTGTTGAAAATGGACGTCCAGGGTGGCGAAGCGTTTATTCTGGAAGGCGCCGGCGACCTGCTCGCCGACGTGGATGTCCTGCTCCTCGAAACATGGCTGCACCGCGGCTACGGACCCAACACCCCCGTGATTACCGAGCTCGTGGCCGCCCTGTCGCCGTTGGACTTTGTCTTGGTCGACCTCGGCGGGCCTTACTTCGACGAGATCGGTCGCCTCACGGCCATTGATGCGTTCTTCCTCTCCAAACGGATCTTGGCCAAGGTCGACATTCACGCCGGGCAAGCCGTTACCGCAATTTAGCCACTAGGCTTCAGCCGACGGGGATAGGAACAGTCGATACACCGGCCAAACGCGGAAAGGCCTCCGCCACCGGCATGGGCTCGGCGTACCCGTGTTTCGCGCTCCAACCCCCACAGGTGGCGACAAAGACGCCGCGATAACGTGCGTCCCATTTCCCCAAGATCGCCGTGGCTTCCGGCACATAACCCGCCTGCCCTCGCGGCAACTGATTCTCCGGCGTCCGCATCCGCGCGGCCAACAGATCGATCTCATACTCAACCCCCGTCAACGCGCTAGCCCAGTCCCGCAGGCAATCGACCGAAGTCGAAATATCTTCGAGGCGCACGGCGGCGTAAGGCAGCGTCAGAACCCAATGGAGGTGCACGCAGAGCATGAAGAAAAAGGCGAACTCAGCATCGGCTTCGGCTTCGGTCAAAAAGGCTTCCAGCGGACCAGGATTCATGGCCACCACGCGTCGCAGGTAGGGCAACGTGGTGTCAGCATAGATGTCACGCAGCGGGTTCAACATGAGCCGCTTTGATTCAAGTGCGACGATCGGCTCGCGCAGCAGGAGGCGTTTCTCGAGTTTTGGCACGGAGTCGAGCACCGCACGTCCGTCGAAAGTGAAGACATCGTTGGCCCACGGTTCGCTGCGATGAAAACCGCCAAAGGAATTCAGGTCGCCGATGGCCGTGTAGGCCGACCAACCGACCTGCGTACCATGCATCTGACTCAAGGTCATGAGCCAATTCTCGGTTTCAGCCAATCCAGCTTCATGCCAAGCACGTGGATAGATCTGCTGCATCACGCCTTCGTGAAGTGCGAGCACGTCAGGATGACTGCTCAGCACTTTGCTCAGCCATACACTACCCGAACGGCCGAATGAGGCGACCGCGAAGGACAGTTGAACGCGAGTCGAAGATTCCATCCCCTACCATCGGCACATCCTAGGGGAGCTTTAAACCGAATTCGGCCGCCTTTGGACCAAAAATTCAAACCACTCTCGATGCGCCGGACAGGCACCCGCGATACAACTCGGCCAGATTGGCCATACGGGGGTCGATCCGTTTTTGAGAAAAATTAATTGCCAATTTAAGCACCCCAACGGCGACATCCTTGCGATTCGCGCGGGCCCACGCATCGGCTAAGAGCTGGAGGGCCTTCAACTTGATTGGAGCCACCACCACCGGTGGCATGTAGGCGACGTCCGGCAGCGTCAGCACCGCTTCCAACCAGCGGACCGCCTCCTTGTCCCAACCGGACGTTAGGGTGATTTCACCTTTCAACAGGGCGGCCAGAGGGTGCTCAGCAATTGCTTGGTCCGAGGGTAAGGCATCGAGCGCCCCGCCCATTTTACCGGCCTTGAAATACGACTCCGCCGCCTTGATGCGAGCGGCCGCCTCCAGCCGGGGGCGATTCTCCCCGCACTGCGCCGCGCATTCCGCATACTCATCGGCGGCGCGCAGGAATTCACCGGCGTCCAAAAAGGTGTTAGCGTAAAAGTAGCGCAGGTGAGGATCACGGTCAGAACCGGAGGCCTGCTCTTGTTGGAGCGTGTTTTCAATGAGTGCCCGGTTTCGTGTCGTCTTGGCCGGCATCGCCGCCACGTCGGCGTAGCCGTTGTGGTCAAAGATAATATCGGTATCCTCAACGGGAATACGCGCCCGCTCCAGACTGGTGTTCACCTGCTCGTGGATTGGTCGCTCAAAACGCACCCGCGAATCGCGCGGAAACAGGCGCACAATGGCAACGTCGAGACACTCGCCGCCCGGCAGGCGACTGTGTTGCACCAAGCCATAGGCCCGGCGCGGCGGGTCCGCGATCAACTTTGCCACCGCGGTGCGACTGACAGGCGGCAACGTTTCATCGGCATCGAGCACCAAAATCCAGCGCCCCGTCGCTCGCTCGAGCGCAACATTGCGGGCTGTGCTAAAATTTCCCGGCCAGACGATTTGATGCACCTGCGCCCCCGCCGACCGGGCGATCGCGACGGTGTCATCGGTCGACCCGGTGTCGACTACCACGATTTCATCGGCGAGGCCTTTGACCGACGCCAGACACGCCGAAAGATGTCGGGCTTCGTTGCGGACGATCAGGCAAAGGGATAGATTCTTGGGAGGCATGGTCGGAACAACGGACGTCGCATGAGCACGTCCTGACCTGATTGATCGGTCCAAGGGCCTCGGGGCTTAAGCAAAAGATTATACTCTCCCCGCCCTTGGCGTAATCCCCACGCGAGGAAACCCCGCCCGCCGGATGGCGGACGGGGCTCCAGGAACCCTATCAGGATGTCATCTTGAACGGATTTTACGACAGAAGTCGTAGCGCCGTTTGGGAGGATCCGTTGGCTTGGGCCAGCATGGCAGTGCCGGCTTGGACCAGGGTATTCCAACGGGCCAACTGGGTGGATTCCTCAGCAACATCCACATCGACGATGCGGCTGTTGGCGGCTTCCAGGTTGGCCTTGTTTACGGTCAACACTTCGGACGCGAAATCGAGGCGGCTCTGTTCCGCACCATTGTTGGCGCGGTGTGTAGCTACCCCGTCGAGCGCAGTCTTGATGTTGTCCAATGTGACTCCGCCCAAATTGGCGGCTCCGGTCACGCTGGTGGTGGTGGTGGCGAGGTCTTTGCTACTGAGCGAGACCGTCTGAGTTCCGTCTTCGCTGACTTGCGTGGTAAGCGCATTATTGAAGACGGAAATGCCATTGAAGGTCTCAGCCGCGATGGACGTGAGCTGAGATTTCAATTGCGTGAACTCCGCATCGTAATTGGCGAGATCGGAAGCGCTCTTAGTCGGATCGGCATAGAGGGTCTTGAGCTCGCTGACGCGATCAAGCACCTTGCCGGCCACTTTCAGAGCACCGTCCTGCGTTTGCAGGAACGAAACCGAATTGCCAATGTTGGTGTTAGCTGCTCCGGAACGCTTGGCGGCGGAAGACAGTTTCATAGAAACTGCTAAGCCACCGGCGTCATCGGAAGGGCTGACGATTTTCGAGCCACTCGACAACCGGTTAAGGCTGCGTTGAAGCATCGTGTTTGAGGACGCGAGATTGTTGGAGGCAATCGTCGCGGCGAAGTTACTATTAATAACAACTGCCATGGTAGTATCTTTCCTTGATGAATACGACGTCCGTCGTCGTCACGAATCGGGATGAATTGCGGTCCCGATCAAACCGTTTGAGGCAAATGCCTCAAAGCGTTACCCTGCAAAAGGTGACTGACTGCTAGTGCAATAGTGAGGTGGATACCACTGGGTTTGGGAGTTTCCGGTAAGAGATCAGAGGTGGGCGACGGGGTCTAACCTGCCGCTCACCGGAGAGTGCTGGGGCTTAGTTTAGCCCTGAAGGAGACGCAGTGCCGTCTGCGAACTCTGGTTCGCTTGCGAGAGCATCGCGGTGCCGGCCTGCACGAGGGTATTCCATCGCGCGAGCTGCGTAGATTCAGCCGCGACGTCGACATCGACGATACGTGAACTCGCCGCCTCCAGGTTAGCCTTATTCGTGACCAAAACCTCGCCCGCAAACTGCAATCGACTCTGTTCCGCTCCGTTATTTGCACGGAAGGTGGCGACGCCGTTGAGGGCGGTCTTCACATCGGCTAATGAGAGCGCCGAGAGGTCGGCGGCTGAACTGATGGCGATAATACCCGTATCGGCCGCGAGATCCTTGGCACCGAGAGTCACGGTCTGAGAACCATCTTCACTCACTTGCGTAGTGAGAGCGGAGCTCGAGAACAACGAGATGCTGTTGAACGACTCTAGGGTAAGAGATGCCACCTGCATCTTGAGCTGCGAGAACTCCGAATCGTAGTGGGCTTTGTCGCTGGCGCTCTTGGTCGGATCGGAATAGAGCGTCGAGAGCTCACCGATCCGGTCAAGAACCTTACCGGCGACTTTGAGTGCACCGTCCTGAGTCTGTAGGAACGAAACACTGTTACCAATGTTGATGGCGGCTGCGCCAGAACGTCTCGCTGCGGAGGTGAGTTTCATTGATACCGCAAGACCACCGGCGTCGTCCGCTGGGCTGATGATTTTCGAGCCACTGGAGAGCCGGTTGAGGCTCTTCTGCAGCATGTTATTCGAAGCGGCGAGGTTGTTCGAGGCAATCGTAGCCGCGAAGTTTGAATTGATGACAACTGACATAGGATCTTCCTTGATTTGAGTGCCCTGTCCGTAGGGCGACGGGTCAGAAAAGGATCTGACTCAATCCGGCTGCAGCGGAACCGCAGTTGGGAATATCTACGGTGCGATGGCTTCAGACCTTTAACGAAATTCGTGAATAGTTGGGTATTAATTTTCACGCTCCTCGTAACCGGTGAATCACTACGCCATAGACTTCGGGAAAATGGGAATTAACCCTCAAGGATTCGTTGATCGGACCGATTGCACCTGCACACCCACCCAGGTCTCGTTTACCGTCTTCCCTCTATTATGATCACCCCCCTCGCAGGTCTCGCCTCTGGTTTCGATTGGAACACGTTCGTCGATACCATCATGGATCTCGAGCGTGCGCCGATCAATCGGCTCAATATCGAAAAAAATACCAATCAAATTCGCAACAACGCGCTACTCACGTTGAACACCAACCTGACTGGTTTAAAGTCTGCAGTGGACGCACTCGAGGAGCCCGGCGCTTTCACTTCCCGTTCTACAGCGGTAAGCGGAGCCAGTTCCGGTTGGAGTGCCTCTGCCTCGGCCGGGGCGGTGGTGCGCCCCCATACGTTCGATTTCCTCCAGTCGGCCACCACTGCCAGTTTGGCTGGAGCCAACGATATCGGGGTTCAAATCGCCGCTACCTCCGACGTCTCCGGCGTCTCCCTCGCGAGTCTTGGCACCAGCGTCTATCCCTCTGCTGGCGTTTTTACCGTTAATGGCGAACAAGTCACCGTCGACTTGGGGGAATCTCTCCAAGACTTATTTGATAGGATTTCCACCGCCACGAGCGGAGCGGTCACCGCCGCCTATGATCCCGCCACGGACAAAATCAATCTTACCGGCACCGGTCCGATCATGCTCGGGGCCGCCAATGATACTTCAAATTTCCTCGCTGTCACCCGACTCGGTAACAACGGCACGGCCGCCATCAGCAGTTCCGCCACCCTCGGCACCGTTAATGCCAACGCGACCCTCGATTCCGCCCGACTCTCCACGGCTATCACCGCGGTCGACGGTAACGGAGACGGCAATTTTTCCCTCAACGGGGTCTCTATCGCCTATAACACTGGCACCGATTCTCTGAGCGCTATTCTAACGCGAATCAACGATTCCAGCGCTGGCGTGACGGCCGCGTTCGATTCCATTTCCGATCGAGTCGTGCTCACCAACGACGTGACGGGCGACCTCGGTATCTCCGTTAGTGAAGCCTCCGGCGGATTACTCGGTGCTCTCGGCTTGACCTCAGGCACCACCTTCAACTCCGGGGATAATGCCCGCTTCACCGTCAATGGCGGCCCTGAACTTACGGTGACGACCAACTCCCTGAGCGAAACCGAACATGGTATTACCGGCTTGGTGGTGAATGCTGATTCCATCGGCTCCAGCACCATCACGGTAAACTCCAATACCGACGGCATGCGTGATCGGGTGGATCAATTTATCAGTGCCTACAATACGGTCCAACGCTTCATCGATGCCGAAAGTAAAGTAACCAGCGCGAACGGCGAAGTCACGACCTCCACGCTCTCCAGCAATCGCGAGGTGCAAAGTTGGGCCTCCACCCTGCGCCGCGCGGTATTTAGTGCCGTCCCCGGACTGGATTCTGGCCTAGCCCGACTCGAGCACTTGGGCATCGACTTTGTCAGCGGTACCTCGGAACTCGCCGTGCTCGACAGCGACAAACTCGATGAGGCGCTCACCCACAATTCCGACAAAGTCGCCGCCTTTTTCCAACAAGCCTCCACTGGTTTTTCCGCTAATTTGAATACGCTCCTGGACGGCTATCTGGGCGTGAATGGGGGCAACGGTCTCCTGGCCAATCAGCGCGAACTCCTCACGAAAACCAATAAAAGTCTCGATCAGCAAATCTCCGATATTGAGCGCCGCCTTGTGCAACGTCGCACCCTGCTGGAATCCGGGTTCATCGCCATGGAGCGTGCCCAGTCCGAACTGAAACTCATGCAGGATCAGCTCTCCAACGCTTTCCCTTCCGCATCGGCCTCCTCCAATAAATGATCGATTTTTGCAATTCGATTTCACGAGGAGTCGTCAGCGCGATATTCTTGGGCTTCTTGGCACTCCCTCTCGGAGCGGCCAACCGACCGACCCCGCCCCCCTCACTGTCCCCCCGGTCATCGGCCAAGATCAATCTCCATGGTCCCTCATCGTGGCCCGCCGAAATCGATCGCGTGCTCGTATTGCCCGCCCACGACACCACCCGCACCCTTGGCGAGATGGGCCTCGCTCAACTCGATCGTATCTGGCTGGAGAAACTGCACGCGTCGCAACGGGCCGAATTTGTTGAAATTACCCGTGAACGCCTCCAACGCTCCGTTCAGGTCGATTCGTTGAATTCCACCGATCCACTCCCTCCCGACTGGTGGTCTCGTCTTTCTCGCGAAACCGGAGCCCACGCCGTGGTGATGCTTGATCTCACTCATATTCGCTCCTACGGCGACCTCGCCATCGGCGTCCGAGCTAAACTCGTGCGCCTCTCCGATGCCGATATTTTGTGGATGATCGATGAGGTGTTCGACAGTCGCGACCCCTCCGTCGCCGAGGCGGCCCGAACATTCACCCGCCCTTCCAGGGGGGCACGAAAGATCGGCGATTCCTCTATCGCCATCCGCCAGAGCCCTTCCCTTTTCGCCACCTATGCCTTTGACGCCGCCCTGCATCACCTTCCTCTCCGAGTTCTCCATCAAAAATCCAAAATCGCTGCTAAAGACCGCTAATTTTGTGCCGATACGAATGAGAGCCAATTAATCACGCGGCGTTCCCTCACGTAAAAAGCAGGGCTGACCGTAATCGACTCAACGCCCACCCATGATTACACCTCCCTCCCAAAGTTCTGCAGTGCCGCCCGCTCCGCGCGATCCGCAGTCCTCTCGCCCTGCCGTCCCGGCTCCTCTCCGTGATCAAGTTTCCTTTGCCCGCCATGATCAACTGCAGATGGCCCTGGGTCGCACTCCGGAAATCCGACCTGAGGTCGTTGCCCGCGGTCGTGAACTTGCGGTGGACCGGAATTACCCGCCCCTCGCGATCATCCAAGATATTTCGTCGATCATTACCCGATCGATCGACCCCAGCATTAACGAGGATTAAACCATGAATGTCTCTCCCCAAGCCCGTCATTACTTGGCTCAATCCGTCCTTACCGCTAATCCCGGGCAACTCGTGTTAATGCTTTATGACGGGGCCTTGCGCTTCATCGCCCAAGCCCGAGCGGGATTCGAAATTCCGGTCGATTCCCCTCGTCGCTTTGAAGCCGTCAATATGGGTATTCTTCGCGCCGAAGCCGTGTTGCAAGAGTTGCGTGATAATCTGGATCTCGAATCTGGGGGTGAGATCGCCGAGAACCTAGGCAAACTTTACGATTACCATCTACGGCGCCTGTTCGAAGCCAACATGCGCAAGGACGAGACCGCCCTCGCCGAGGTTGAAGGATTGGTGATGACGTTGCGTGAGGGCTGGGCTGAAATGCTCCAACAAAAGCAGGTAACTGTCGCCTGATTTTCATGCCATCCTTGTCCCCTACCACGCTCCGACTTATCGGCTGCCTCGAGTCGCTTGGCACCGAAGAAGAGGGCGCGCTCGGCCGAGAAGACTGGCAGGGTCTCGCTCAACTCTTCCAACGGGAGTGCGCCCTCATCAGTCAACTCGCCCGCCAACCCGATCGGGTCGAGCCCGTCATTGCGGATCGCGCTCAAGCATTGCGCGAACGGTATCGAGAGCTCGATCTGGAATTGAGTCGGCGCCGAGAAAGCATCGACCAAGAACTTGTCCAACTACGCGAGGCGGGACAACGCAGTCAGGGAGTTCAGGCAGCCTATGGACGGACCACAAGCTCCTCCAGATCTGATGGTCGTCAGGTGTGGGCTCAAAAGTTCTCTTAAGATTCCGATTAAGCCGGGCGAAATTAGCGTCGCGGTTTAAGCAATCTTCAAATTCTACCCCAATGCCTACGTCCTTTTTAACCAATGCCACCCGTCGTTTTGATCAATGGTTTGCCCAGCATCCGCTGACCGCGCCCGTATTGGACGCCCCTCGCAAACCCGCCTGTTTTAAAAGACGCCCTCGGCTCAAAGGATTACTCGGTCGCTACCCCACCCGTAACTCCATTCTAAGAGTGGAGTCCATGGGGTCCCGTAAAGAGTGACCGCTCGCCCGGCCCCCCGGCGATCCGACCGGGCCTCGTTTTCCTGGGGCATTTCGGACTAGGTCACGCCTTCCTCAATCCGATACTCGGACAATTTATTTCTCATCGTGCGAATGGAAATTCCGAGTAATTGAGCTGCCCTAGTTCGATTACCTTTCACGGTAATCAGCGCGTCGAGAATGGCACGTTTCTCCAACTCCTTCAGAGAAACAATTGAGTCCTCTGCCGATTCTTCCGCTTCGATTACAGGTTCTGTGGGTTGCGCTTTTCCCGCGGTTTCGTCGGCGATCGATTCACTCAACTCTGACGCGGGATGGGGCACCGGATCAACGGGTGAGTTCAAGGGAACCGGAGTCACGGGAATAATCGGTGCTACCGCCGCTACCGGGGCCTCTAACCCCGCGTGAGCGACCGCTCGCCCCACGGCATCGTTTTTTAATTCCGGCAAATTGAGGGAGGCCACCGAGACCGGGCGATCCGGCTCCGACAATATCACCGACCGTTCAATCGTATTTTCGAGCTCTCTCACATTGCCCGGCCAAGGGTAGTTTTTTAGAGTCTGTAAGGCAAACTCACTGAATCCCGTCAGCCTCACGCCGTGCTTCCGCGCGTAGCGCCGCAGGAACGCATCCGCGAATATTTCAATATCACCGCCGCGCTCACGCAACGAGGGCACGTCGAGCGGAAAGACATTCAATCGGTAATACAGGTCCGATCGAAACAAGCCACGAGTCACGAAGTCCTGTAAATCACGATTGGACGTCGCTAGAATACGCACGTTAACTTTGATCGTCTTCGTTCCTCCGACGCGTTCAAATTCTCGCTCTTGGAGCACTCGCAGTAATTTGGCCTGGGAGTTCAGCGGCAGTTCACTCACCTCATCGAGCAATAGCGTGCCCCGGTTGGCCAGTTCGAACCGGCCTTCTCGACGGGCGGTAGCCCCGGTAAATGCACCTTTTTCATGGCCGAATAACTCGCTCTCGATCAACTGTTCCGACAACGCCGCACAATTGACCTTGATGTAGGGAGCAGCCCGGCGTGGCGATCGCCGGTAGATGTCTTTCGCGACCCGCTCCTTCCCCGACCCATTTTCGCCGGTAATCAACACCGTTGCATCGGTTGGCGCTACTCGCTCCACCAATTGCCGCAAACGCACCATCGCGGCGCTACGTCCCAGCATCTCCTCGCCGTCTTCATCGCCCCGTTGCTCATTGAAGTAGCGGTTTACCTTCACTAACTGGCTGTAATTATTGGCTTTGCGCAGCAGCAAATCGATCTGAGTCGGCTCAAATGGTTTGATCAGATAATCAAACGCCCCCGCTCGCATACAGGCCACCGCATTCTCGATTGTGCCAAAACCCGTGATCATCGCCACCAAGGGATGATTCGGTAGAGCCATCAACTGCTCGAGCACTCGCCGGCCGTCGCCGTCCGGAAGTCTCACGTCGAGCATCACGAGATCAAATTCGTCGTTTTCTCTCAGCAGTTTTTCCGCTGCCCTAATACTCCCCGCCACTTTGCACTGGATGTTGCGCGATTTGAAGAGACTGACGAGCGACCGTTGGACCAGCGGTTCGTCGTCGACGATGAGAATACGTTCAAGGGACATCAGGGTGGGATCATGAAAACCCCAGCTCACGTGGGGATTCAATCTCTTAAATTTTGGGTAAATCGATACAAAAACTAAATAAACGGACAAACGAGCCGATTAACCCTCCGACGATATGCGCCTCCTCTCTTTTCTCACTCTCGTTGAAACTCAACTGAGCGCCCGGCAACCTCTGGCTCCATCTGGGTGGGAGCGACGGGTCAATTACCAAGAGGGTCGAGCGGTTTGCTGGCATCCGGAGTTTGACGGCAACCTGCAGATCACCGCCTGCGAACTATCGGGCGGACGCCACAGCTTAAACACTCATTGGCGCCATAGCTCCGGTCAAATCCTCAGTGAACAAAATTTTTTCTGTCTTAAGCCCGAGGATTGGGAAACCGCCGCCGCCCAAGTCGTTGAAGCCTATCCGGTCGCCGCTGCGGCGCCACAATCCGAAGCCGTCCCCGCCCCCCTTGCCACTCGTGACCCCCAGTCCGCGATCGCCTGATCTTTTTTTAGAGGCCGCGGTCATCCCATCCGTTTAATCCATCATCTCCCCCTCATCCCTTGCTCAAGACCCCTTTCGTTGAAAACCTTCCCGACGCCTTGCTGCAGCAAACCGTCAACTACGCCGTAGCTGAGGTTTTCTCCATCATGGTCAAACGGACTGCGACTCTTTTGCCCTCAGCCGGTCATGGCGAATCCATCGAACTCAATTCACCTCATGTGGTCGGCACCGTTGGTTTCATCGGTGAAATCAAGGGGCTGATCTATCTTTATTTCAGCACCGAATTCGCCGAAACGTCTTCCGGACAAATGCTCGGCATATCCCGCGAAGAACTGATTGAATGCGGGGACGGAGTGGTGAATGACGCCATCAGCGAACTCACTAATATGACCGTAGGCATGTTCAAAAACCAGCTCGCTGATCGTGGGATGCCCTGCCGCCTCACCATCCCGTCCATCGTGCGCGGCAGTCACTTTAAAGTTGAACCCATTCTCTCGGCGAGTCGCCGCGTTTATCGATTCACGGTCGACGGTCACCATCTCACCGTCGATCTCATGATGCAACCGGTGGCGTAAAATTTCCACGATCATGCGTTACAAACTACTCACCGTGGACGACTCCAAGACCGTCCGTTTTATCGTCAAGAAAGCTTTCAAGGTCTATGATTGCGAAATCTTCGATGCGGCCAACGGAGTCGAAGGTCTGGCCGTCGCAGCCAAAGAATCGCCCTCCCTCATTTTGCTCGACGTCACCATGCCCGTCATGGACGGAGTCGAGATGCTCACCAAGCTAAAGTCCGATCCCGCGCTGAAGAATATTCCCGTCATTATGCTCACCGCCGAAGGGGGGCGGGACAATGTGCTCAAAATCGCCAAAATCGGGGTGCGCGACTACATTGTAAAACCGTTCAAGGAAGATGTGTTGGTGCAAAAAGTCGGCCGCATCATCGACCTCAAGCCCATCACCGCAGCGCCCACTAAGGCCAAATCCATCTTCGATCCCGCCACCCTCTTGGTGGTCGAAAACAAACCCGCCATCCTGCAACAAATCAAGGAGGGGCTAAAGCACACCCCGTGGAAAGTTTATGGCGTGGCCACCCCTGAAGAGGCCATCGATTTCAGCGGTCAATCCCCCGTCGATCTCATCATGATCTCGCTATCGCTCCCCGAGCAAGCGGCGTTCACTCTGTTCCGGGTCCTTCGGGACAATCTTAGGACCAAATATACGCCTATTTTTGGCCTGGTGGTTAAGACCGACACCGCCAATCAGACCCACGGGCAACAGGTTGGTTTCAGCGCCTTGGTTACCAAGCCACTCGATCTGCCTGAACTCGAATTTAAGATCGCCCGCGCCATGAATTTGGACACCTCGGAACGTTATTTCCTCACCGAGGAACAAAGCCTCATCATGAAGCTTCCCGAAAATTGCACGCCCCATGTCATCAACGAAGTCTCGACTTACCTCAAGGCCAAGTTGGCCGAGGCCGTCAACAGTGGCATCAGCCGGGCGGTGTTCGATCTGCAGGACGTCAAACAACTCAATATGGCTTTAATCAAACTCCTCCTCTTGGCCATGCAAGCCTGCCGGGAAGTTGCTCTCGAACCCGTGATGATCAGTTCGGCCGCTTTGGCCCATGAGTGTAATGCCTACGAGGATACTCGCAGTTGGCACTTCTTCGAATCGATCGAAGCTTCGCTCGAACCTTTGGTTCCCACCGCCCCCTCGTCAGCTTAAAAAGTGCGCAATTTTCGGTGGTGGCCCTAGTCACCACCACCCTGCACCCCCGCCGGTGGTTTTCCACCGGCGGGGTTTCTGTATCCCGTTGCATGCCGGTCAGTTTGGCCCCTCCCCCACGGGATCTGCTGATCGCCTCTTCTCGGCGGTTACCCCTCGAACACTTTAAGGGTATTGGGTAACAGTAATATAGATACGTTAAAAATATCGAACGCGCGCTGATAAACTATGCTCAGGCCGCTGCTGCTTCTTCCCCGCGTCTTCCCTAGCATCACCCTCGTTTCATCCTCACCATCATGTTTCCCTTTTCTCTCCCTCTCACTTCGTTGATTCGGAACTTGTTCACTCGCCTTTATTTTCTCTGCTTTGGGCGGTTTGGTCATCCCTTCGGCCTCCGCCGAAACTGCTGCTGATCGGCACAAATGGGATTACCTCACCACGTTCCTTGCGTCCTTTTTGCTGTCACCAGCGGCGGCGGTGAAAGCACCTTCACCACCGGTTTGGAATACGAATATCTCCCCACTCGCCACGTTGACCTGGGAGCGGTCTCCTGATCGGTCACCACGGCGGGCGGCACGGCGATAGGATCAACCCGCTCACCGTAAACTGGTCTACTGTCGGCGGATGGCGTCTGCTCGCGGGTGCGAGTAAGGAGGGTGTTTTGGTCATTACTCTCGCCGCAACTCCGTTTATCGAGGGAGTGTCTCATCCGGCTTTTCTGTCGGAGAAATGGGCTTCGCCCTCACCCTAGCAGTCGATTTTGGCGGTAACGGAGAGAGCGTTGTTTTCGGATTGGCCATTTTTCAATCCTACTAAATCCGAATCGCCATTCTTTAAAATCCGGCTGACTCGATTTTACTGGGTCAAGCTACTGCCGTTGATGGATTCGTTATCAACGGTTTTATCAACGGTTTTTTGTCTCCAGCTCAAACAGGGGGGGGGGCTTTGTTGCCCGAGGCGTGATCCAAGATCGTCAAGGTGTCATTCGGGGGAGGAGTGCCTTGAATCAAGGCACGATATTTGGGCTCTTTTGCCAGATTATCCAGCCACCTCCGCAGTAATTCGAAGAAACCCAACCCGATTCCCCGCGACAACGGAGAGCCCCTCTCCTTGGTCGATGTTGAATCCACCGTAGCCCAATCACTTAGGCTGTTGCTCAGGCGGATTGGATACCGAGTCGCCCTAGCCGGCTGAGCCTACTCAAGCCTTGGTGATGCCGGCGGGAGATTCCAGAAATTCGATAGGTTGATCACCGACCATCAGATGCTCGTTATGAGTGGCGTTTATCTCGTGGCTCGGATTCGGCTGAGCCGGCCTGACGTTTCGGTGATTTTGGCTAGCGGATTTACCGGCAAAATGACTCGGGAAACGATGAACGCCCGAGCAATCACCGTGTTTCTCAGCAAACCTTTAAAGGACCGTCGAATTGGCCAATACCTTGGCCGCCGTCGTTGATAAATCGAGATCGAGCGGGCGATTAACAAATAAGGATTAAGTAATTCAAAATTGGTCCGATAGGAATACAGGATCTTTTATCGGGATGGCTCAGTCACTACGTTGCTGAACCTCCCTCTCATGCCTTCAAAATCTTCTCACCATGGTTCCCGTTCTCCCTCTTGTTCCGCCGCCCGCAAGGCCCCCTCCGTCCGGTTAATCCTCACGGTGATCGCCATCAATCAACTCGCTGCGACGAACTACATTTCAGTACCCTATCTGGAAACCACGCTTCCTCCGCCCATGCGCTTGGCTCGATTTTATCCCCCTTTCGAATTTAAACCCCTGCGCGTCCAGCTGGATGCGGCGAAAAAAATAAATCCAACTGAAGGCGAACTTTCTCCTCCAGACAAAGTGCCTCCTCCGGTCGCAGGTTCCTTAGTCGATCCGTTATCCGAAAGTCAGCTTCCCTTCACCCGATCGGGGGGGGGCGAAACTGCCGTGGGCTTCGAGCCCGAGAAATCGCCGGCCAGCGCCTCGCTCGCCCCGCCGCTGACTTCTACGCCCGATTTCATTGGCGAGGATGCCGACAGCGTGCGACTCGAAGACCTCCTTCCGTTCTTCCCTTCGTCTTCCGAGCCGACGGGGCGAGCCACTTTTGAAAAACAATGACAGTCATATTCGCAGTGATCTTGTTTGCCACCGTCACTTCTCCGGTGGTCGCTGAAACCACCGCCCATTCGCCCTCCCTCGATTCGGTCGTTGCAGCGCCAACAGCCCCCCCCCCTCCCGCTTTCGAAATCACCGCAGTCGACGGTCAGACGGAACAGCTACCCGTCGCCACCCCCGCGATCGAACCCATCGCCGAGGAAGAGGCCTTAACTTTCCTCGAACCGGGCGAGACTACCGCGGAGAGCCTCGCTTTCAACGCCCTCGAACTGGCTTCAACCCCGGAGGCGGCACCTCCATCCGAATCCGCTCACAAAGGCAACCCGGGGGCGTTTGATATCCAATTCGAGCAGGCGCCTCCCGAGACTCTGACAACCGCCGGATCCCTCACTAAAAAAGAACGCGAAAGCCTCATGCGTATTGGGGAAACCAAACTCGCCGAAGGTGATCCTGCATCGGCCCTTATCGCCTACCGTCAAGTAGCGGCTTCCCATCCTGCCCCCGAGTTTGTCGCACCGGCCCTGATCGGCTTGGCCCGCGCCTATAGCCAAACAGGGGAATCCATCAAATCGGTCGCGACCTACGAATACTTGCTCAAAAACTTTGAGGCCGGTCCCCACACCCCCACCGTTAATTTGGAGGTCGGGCGAGTCCTGCGGGATCTCGGCAGTTCAAAACTGGCCCTTGCCCGTTTTTATTCCGTCATTCACACCACCCTCAAACTCTCCGACGGCGATCATGAACGGTATCGAGATGTCGTGCGCACCGCCCAATTTGAAATCGCGGAAACACACCTACTCGCTGGCGACTACGCGGAAGCCGCCCACTATTTTCAACGATTCGAATTGCTTAACGCTGCTCCTAGCGATCGCGCGTGGGCCCGTTTCAAAGCCGCCTTCGCGCTGGATCTTGCCGGTGAAAACGTCGCCGCAACCCAAGCTTTTCGGGATTTCATCATCCGGCATCCTGAAGACGAAAATACTCCCGAAGCCCATTTTATCCTCGCCAATCTCTTGGAACGGCAAGGGTTGCATGAAGACTCTTTGCGTATCACCTTAAATCTCCTGCAAAACGAGCACGCCCAAAGCCAGCAGGATCAATCTCGATGGCGCCAATGGCAACAACGCACCGGCAACCAGCTCGCCCATGCCTTCTACGAACGCGGTGAATTCAACAGTGCCCTCGTCCTTTATCGTTCTCTCGCACTCCTTGATGATGCTCCCGCGTGGCGCCTGCCCCTGCTGTATCAACAGGCCCTTTGTCACGAAAGGCTGATGGACTACCGCCAAGCAAGTGATACCTATGCTTTGATCATCGAATCCGACACCGCTCAGCCCTCGAGTGAATTGAGTCGGATGGCACAGTGGCGGGCCGATCAAATTGACTGGTGGCAACAAACCCAACAGAACATCCACATGCTTCGTCCTCTTATTCCCACCGACTCGAACACATGACCTTGGCCGATCTCATCCGTCTTCATCTCGTCGATTGCGACGAACTGTATCAACTTACTTTGAAGGAAAACCAATGGCTAAAACGCGAAAAACGTCCGCCTGACCAGGCTTGGCGCGACCGCAAACAGGCGATTTCGCAGCGCTGGAGCGAGAGCATCACTCGACTTCGGGAGTACCCGCGTCAACCCGACGAGCGGGGAGGAACAGCTCTTGAGCAGGCCCGCGAACGCTGCCTGCAGATTTTGCACTTGGACCGGGAGAACGAGCAATTACTCCTGCGTTGCAGCCTGAGCGCTCCGTCGGTTAAAGTCACCGCGTCCGCTCTGCCGACCGACGCGTTGAAGGCCTACGCCGCGGCGTCGGTAAGTCGGGATTGATTCACTCGTTCAAATGCATCCGTTCCTTCTCTCGCTTCAGGATTCCACCGCCAGAACACGGGCTCGGCCGGCCGATTCGTGGGCGACCTTGGTCGCAGTCAACCCGTCTTTATGTTGGATGGCCGATGCCCAAGGTAATCTCCTGTTCGCCAACTCACCCTGGATCGCCCTAACCGGCATCGATCCAGCTACTCCGGCAGAGTCGCAACTCGCGGATTTGGTGCACCCCGATGATGTTTCTCAACTTTCCCAACCGCTTCAACCCGACGACCTAGGTCGATTCACTCTCGAGTATCGGCTACTTCAGGCCGATGGCAGCTACTGTTGGCTCCGTGAAAATATAGCCGAACTTCGGAGCGAAGATGACACGTTTATCGGTTATCTCGCTTGCGCCATTAGCATCCAAACGGAAAAGACCAACGAGCAACGTTCCCACCAGACACAAAAGATGGAAGCCCTCGGACTGCTCGCCGGCGGGGTGGCCCACGATTTCAACAACTTGCTCACCGCCATTCGCGTTTTCGCCGACCTGCTCCGCGAAGATCTTCAAGACACCGAGCATGTCAGCAACATCGACAATATCATTCACGGCTGCAGTAGCGCAGGCTACCTCGTCAAGAAGCTCACCTCCCTGAGTCGGCACGAGATCGTGCAGCCGGAACACATGAATCTTAACATCCTCATCGATGAACTTCGTAGTTTCGTTCGCTCCCTGCTCAGCGAACACATTGACATCAACGTCTCTCTCGCTCCCGAACCTGCCTGGGTCGATATCGACCGCAAACAGCTCGAACAGGTATTCTTTAATCTGTGTCTCAATGCCCGTGACGCCTTGACGGCCGAAGGCGCTTTATCAATCAGCGTCGAGCGTATCACCACCATTGAACCTGTTTCCGAAATCTTGGGTCCCGGTGATTACATCAGGCTCACCGTTGCCGACAACGGCCGCGGGATCGACGAAGCCACCAAAGCGCGCGTTTTCGAACCGTTTTTCACCACGAAACCCAAGAACAAATACACCGGCCTTGGCCTCGCCACGTGCGCCTCCATTGCCCGGGAATCTAAGGGAGATATTACCCTAAAATCTGAGCTCGGCCACGGCGCGGCCTTTCACATTTGGTTGCCCGAAATCATTGCGCAAACCAAGCCGTGCCCCTCCCCCGTTGCCAGCGATTCATGGGCCGAGCGCGATATTGTCATTCTGCTCATCGAAGATGATGAGATGGTGCGCTCCGTTTCCAGCCTTTTGATCGAATTGCTCGGTCATCGCGTGGTCAGTTTCGACAACGGCGCCAGCGCGCTAAGCTATGCCGAGGAAAATGGGATCGACGATATTACGCTGGTGGTTACCGACATTCTTATGCCTGGAATGTACGGTCTTGAGATAGCCCAGCGCTTACTCAGCCTGCGGCCCGAGCTCCCCGTGCTCTACATGTCAGGCTTCGCCGATGATCCCAAGACCGAGTTGGCCGTCGCAAAGACCGGCAGTTTCTTCCTAGGAAAGCCGTTCAGTCGCGAGAAATTCGCCGCCAAAATCGCCGAGATACTGGCCGGACTTAAAACCTAAAGCCAGAGCGCATTTGCGCCGATAGAGAAGGCAGTTCTCGCCGTGATTCGAAACTCCTCTTCTGACTCTATCTTTCCGCCCGCTGCTGTGACGACTTCCTGCGTCGTGGTTCCTCCCACAACGGACGGTTTCGCATCCAAGAATCCGACGCTGGTTTCTTGCCTATTGGGCTGTGCTTCTGATCTTTCTTCTGGAGAAATCCGTTTTCGAACTCTGGCGAATATTAGTCCGACATTCATTTGGACCGCAGCAGAAAGTCGGCACGTTTTTTTTCTAAATCGGCGATGGTTGGAATTCACGGTTCATCCGTGGAAACAAGAATCCGATCTCGGTTGGCGGGAGTGTATCCACGAGGAGGATCGCCCCGCCTTTTTGGAAGCCTATCAAGCAGCTTACAGTCGTCGCGAGAGATTCCAGGCGGAATTCCATTGCTGCCACCAGAGCGGGACCTACCCAGCCCAGATCGAACAAGGAGCCCCCGGCCGCACTGGGGAGGGGACTCTTAGCGGGTTTATCGGCACCTACACCGATGCCTCGAACCAGCAGGAGGCCGGTTCCCCTCTGATCGGATCGCAACGCCAAAGGGAAGCCATCAACTTTCAACTCCAGCAGTCCGTCAAGCGAGCCAACACCGTGGCCAGCACGAGTCATGAGATCCGCACTCCGTTGAACTTCGAGCCAAAGGAATTTGCCGTAGTCGTTCTCTTCAGTGGACAAACCTTAATCGAAATAAGCGTCGATATCCTCGACTTTTCAATAATTCAAGCCGGTCGCCTCGACCTCGTTGCCCAAGAGTCTCCGCGCGAATCGATCGCCGAGGACGCTTTCAAGCTAGTCTTAGCGATGGCTCACAAAAAGGGCCTCGAACGCGGCGTTCGCCTCCGCCCGAAAATTGGGAAAAACTGGTGGGGCTATCCCGATCGCCTGCACCAGATTCTGCTCAACCTTCTGGGCAACCCCATACCGTTCACCGCCCAGAGTGAAGTCCTGCTGACCCTCGGTGCCCCGGGGACGGCGCAGGAGAAAACGCTGGTCCCGTTCAGCATCTATGACCCCGGCACCACCATTGCCCTCAATCAACTGACGTTCGAGGCTTCGCCGAATATCGACCTAATGTTCATTCCCGGCGCGGAGGAGCTCCCGGTCGCGGCCTCGCAGCACCTTGACCGAGCAGCCGTACCATTCTTAAAACGGCAGATCCATCCTCGCCTCAAAGCGCGTCGGTCCCTCAACCAGCCCGTGGCGCGTGCCGTGGTGTCTCGTCGATTGGGATCCGTTTGGGGGGAAAACGGCGGCAGCGCAAGTCCCCTCCCGGGTCCCCACGCCTTATCGATCGACGAAGCCGGTCCGCAGTCAATGGAGCCTGCTTCTCGCGGACGACAATCCTATCAATCGTCGCGTCGCTCTCGCGGTGCTCAACGGACTCGGCGATCACGCCGATGCCGTGGACAATGGAATTGAAGCCGTGATTATTCTGGCCCAGAAATCTTATGATCTTGTGCTCATGGCTTGCCAGATGCCCGAGAGAGACAGGCGTCGAGTCCAAGCCGCTAATTCGACCGCCCTCAATCAATCCATTCCCCTCAGAGTGGTTACGGCCGATATGCTGAAGGGCGTCCGGGAGCGTTGCCTCGCTGCCGGGAGAGATGAATACCTGACTAAACCCATCCATTCAGGATTTCTCGCCCACGGGTTGAGTCGGCGATTGAGGGCGAACTCCGGTTCCGTTGCTCAACCCGTTGTCATCGAGTGGGACCGATTCGTCGCCCGCGTAGGAGGAGACGTCTTGTTGGCTCGTGAACTGTTGGACGAATTCAACGCTGACTATTCCCAGCACTTAAATCACGTCACTCAAGCCGGTACGGAAAATCGTCACGACGATGCCAAACAAGCCCTGGGAGCCTTGCGCAAAACAGCCTCTGACTTCTTCGCATCCGCGTTGGCCCGAGCCATCGGCAAAGCCGCGCGTGATCTCCCCCCGGAGTGCGCTCCGATTCCAATACTCGAAACGCCTCCCCATGAAGTCGAATTTCTCCAATCCAACCTCGCACGCGCCACCCCTGCTCCAGATCGTGACCCCGCCTGACCGCACTACCCCGCCGGTCCGGCCGGCCGTGATTATCGCCGTGTGCGAAGATTCGACTCGCTCCGCCCAAATCCAACGTCACCTCGATCACCCCACTCTCGCGTTACGTGTGTTTGCGCATGCGCACGATGCCTTAAACCACTCGACCGAACAGCCTCCTGACCTCTTCGTCGCCGACGTCAGTGCCGGGACCACCGAAGGGTGGAAACTGTATCAGCGTATTCGGGAATTCACTTCACCGTCGTTGCGTGCCTTGCCTACTCTGCTTGTGGCGGATGATCCTGACGCAGCGGGTCGCGAAAACATCCGGCAACATTGTGGCGCGCTGGCGGCGGTCCCCGCGGCCTTGATTGCGGCAACATTACTGACGCAGACTCTACAATGTTTAAGCAGTCCGAGCACCGCCCCTGCTAGTTCAATTGTGCTGATCAGTCGGAAACGACCACTGCTTCAGGAATTGAAGGAGACGTTTGAACCACATGCCACCGCCTTGGTTTCGGCATCGGCGGTAGCGGAAGCAGAACGGTATTTCGTATCATCAGGAATCGATCTTCTGGTCATCGATCTCGCCTGTTTCGATGCTCTAGCCGCCGTCAAAAAATGGACGTCAAAATTTCCGAATTTGATCGTGATCGCCCTATCCGCGAAACCTAATCCCGCCCTCGCGTGGGCTTCCTTCCAAAGTGGCGTTCGTGACTTGATTCGTCTTCCTCTGGCCGCCGAATATATCGGCCAAATGAGTCTCACTCATTTACAACGTAATCGTCTCGCAAGTTTCACCTCTCGTGACGATGACCGATCGACGACGGTGGATTCAACGCAAGCGCCTTATCGCACGCTACTGGACGCGGGCACGCAGGGCCAAATCCTTCTTGATCGGCGCGGCCATCCTTTGGTGTGGAATCCCGCTGCGACCACCTTGGCCAAGGATCTACTCGCCGCGCCCTTGTGTACAAGTCGATCTTTCCTCGACCTCTTACCCACCGATTTCTCGAACTGGGGTCACCTCTCGCCGTTGTCCATCAATCGCGGACACTCGTTTGACGCCGAAATCAAGGTGAAGGATCGCACCAATCAGCCCCATCGGATCATGATCCATGGGCGACCGACTCGCGACGCGGGCGGCGAGGTTGCAGGGACCTGCCTGACGATTCATAACACCACCGCCAGCCACCTCGCTCAACAGGCATCCGACACCGCGCGAAAACAACTCCAAGCAATATTTGACCGCTCGTTGGATGCCATTCTTTTGATCGACGATCACGGTGTCATTCTCGATTCTAATCCCGCGTTGATCGCGCTCATCGCCACCGAAGCCACCGTCCTCAAAGGGCGGCCTCTGCAGGGATTCTTCGACGAAAAACAAGCCGGATTGTTTCGCTCCAATTGGATGGATGGTCGCCCCCCCGGACGGAATCGGGGCGAGAGCCAAATCAAATACTCCAGCGGCATCCTCATCGACATCGAATTTGAAGTGACCGCCAATATCCAACCGCAGGTGCACATGGTTTTTCTTCGCGAGGTCACCGAACGTAAAGCGCTGGAGCAACATCTCCTGAATCAGCAACGCATGGAGAGTGTCGGTCGACTCGCCAGTGGGGTGGCGCACGATCTAAACAATATTCTCACCCCGATTCTCATGGCTCCCGCCATGTTGCGGGCTCATACTTCGGACTCCCGTTCACTCAGTCTTCTCGCGACCATCGAAAATGGAGCGAAGCGCGGCGCTTCCGTCGTCCGTCAATTGCTTGATTATTCCCGGGCGCACCCGGGCGAATGCAAGGCATCCGACCTACTGCAAATCACCCGCAACGCTATCGAAATGGTGCGCGAGCGTCTGCCCCGTCAGATCAAAATCAAAGCGCCGATCCGGGCCGAGGAATTTCCGATCACCGTTGATCCCGCCCAATTGCATCAGGTCATCATTCACCTGATGCTCAACGCGGCGGAGTCCATGAGTAAAAGCGGCGAAATCACCGTCTATTGCGAGAACATCGATGTCGGCCCCGCCAAGGCTCAGTGCCACGGTGATGCCAAACCCGGTCCGCATGTCAAACTCACCATTGTGGACAATGGCTGTGGTATTTCTTTCGATGACGAAAACAAAATCTTCGATCCTTTTTTCACCACGAAGGGTTTTGGCAGCGGATCAGGTCTCGGCCTCTCCGTGGTGCTTGGCATTGTCCAATCTCACGGCGGTTGCATTAACGTGAAAAGTAAGGTCGGGGTGGGCACGGTAGTGTCCGTCCTACTGCCTCGTTTGGCGGTCCCGTGCACCACGGTTTCTCCGCCTCTCCCGACCGGTTCCCGGCACCGCTCCTGACTGCCCCGGCACCAAGCTAAGCCGCCTCGTCGTCGACGAAGCCGAAACCGATGGACCAAATTAGTAGAGCGAGTTTAGTCCGCGAAGGATCCCGCGTCACGATAGGCGCCAACGTTGACGCCGTATTCGCTCAACTCCGTGCGTTCGGAAACGAAATCGAACGGGCCATCGTCAACTTGGAAATGCCGGGCGCGAAACAGAATAAATTAGTCGAGTAAATCACCCAGCGACATCCTCACTTTTCCCTGTTGGTCACGACGGGCAGTCATTTATCACCGCGTCATACCTCTCGATTGAAATCGCTTACTCGGGGCATTCTCAAAAAGCCGTTCGACGGTCCTCGTTTTCCCGTGATAGTTAGGCACGTGCCACGGTGTTCAGTCCATCCGGTCCAGGCACTCATTGCCGAATGATTATTGCGATCGTCGCCTAGAATCCATGGCTAATTTTCCCCGATTTTAGGGAGGACGATTGACTGAAATTCGTGGTCTAACGTCGGGCCAATAGTGGCAGTAATTTGGCGTTAATATCCCGCGCCTGCAGGATCATGGCGGTGTGACCCTCCATCAGAATTTGGAGACGCGTGCGCAGGGTCGTCTCCGTGGCGATATCCGCATCGCGGATACTCGACAATGCCGACTCACCGTTAGTCCGAGACGTTGTGATCACGTCGGCAGCCAATTCCAATCGGCTCTGCACTGCTCCGACGTGGGCTTGGGCCAGACCCAATTGGTCGAGCGCACCGTCAATCAGCGCGATCGCACCCGGTTGTGATAGATCAAAATCAAAATTACCCGACGCATCCTGACTGAGAAGCTGCGCCACCGCGCCCTGGCGCAAATTAATCACCGGCAATCTGGCGATTTCATCAATCTGTAGTCCGATGGCCAATACTTCTCCACTTTCGGGGCCAAAAAGATCCCGACCATTAAATCGGCCCAGCGGACGATCCACGTCGGTCGTGCCCCCCACTTCCGCGGCAGTGCCCCCAACCGTTTGGCGCAATTGTTCCTGTAACACCGCCGCTTCCACGGTGTAGAGCGCTTGATCCGTGCTGCCTTGCACGGGATTGGCTCGCAAAGTCGTCAATTCCGCCAAACGAGTGACGACGTTATTGAGCACGCGAATTTGATCGGTCGAAACCTGCAGACGACTCATGCCGTTTTGCAAATTCATCGACACTGCACCGAGCCGAGATTGTTCTCCCTCCAACTTCGCCACCAATCCTACCCCGGCCACATCCCGGGAAGGACGGTCAATTCGGCTGCCCGTGCTCACCCGCGTCGTGGACGCATCAAGCAGCGGTTGCAGTCGGGACAGGCGGTAAGCCAGATCGCGGGCGTGTTGGTTGGAAACAGCGTGAGACATTAAAGAATTATTTAGGAGGACGGACGCGTAACTGCGGCATTTTGGGCATATTCGCCCCGTCAGGACCCGCGACCGCGGCAGAGCGGTTACTGGCAGCAATGGCGTTGAGCACTTCTTTGCGGATGATCGGCACATCGCGAGGTGCAGAAATACCGATTTTTACAAGATCACCGTCGATCCGGGTAATCCGAATCTCGATATTATCGCCAATGATGATGCTTTCATTGACCTTCCGAGTTAGCACGAGCATTGCGCAGTGGGTCAGGTGTTGGAGACCAACGCGTGACGCGCGGAATAGGCGGGGTGGTTGGAGATCACCACTTGGCGGGCAGCGCCGGTGTGACGGTTTATAATAATGGGACCCACCAAATTGACGCAGGCTTCGTTGTTTTCCTGCACCGTGACGATGTTTAAAATATAAGCGTCTTCGGCACAGGTGAGTCCAATTGCGTTGGCGTCATCGTCAAAGAGTTCCGGTTCGTAATCCGGCACAATTCCGGTCGGATCAATGACCACAAAATGCAACACCGTGGGACCGTGCAACCGCAGCCACTGAAAGGGCAACTGCTCGGGCAAATGGAATACTTCGCCGCGGTTATGCTTGGGGAAACCAATGATGCCGTTGGGAAATACGATTTCTAATTTTACCGGTTTTTCGGTCGCCTCGGCGGGGGGGAGTTCGGCCAGAATTCTCATGGGAAATGGAAACGTGGAAGGAGAGAAAAGGAGGGTGAGTTTAAAGGTGATCCAGCAGGGACATGCGAAGAATCAAAGCCGCCGAAGAAAGCGCGGCCTCATACGCTTGGGTGGTCTGGCTCAGGCGCACAATGGTGGCTGGCAGATCGACATCGGCCTCGGCCGAAACTTGCCGTTGAATTTCATCTAAGCGGGATTGCTGTTGGGCCTGCCCCACCTCGATGCGCAATTGCACCGCACCGTGTTCACTGAGGCTCGATACCAATAAATCCTCGGAGGCCTCGAGTCCCAGACGTGAAGCCTGCACCGCCGCGCCATCTCCCGCCTGCAGCGCATCGCGCAATGCGATCAAATTGTTCATGAAATCGGACAGCCCCGTATTGGTTGCCGGCGCTGGCGTCGGTTCGATGGTGGCGCCATCCGCTATCGGCACGCGTAATCGACCAGTGTCTCCCGCATAAATCGATGAAGTGATTTGACCCGCGCCATCTCGAGTGAGGGCGAACGGTGGAGCGTCCACGGCGGTGCCGCCAAAAACATAATCGTTGCGAAACCGGGTATTCCCCTGGGTGGAGGCTTGTTCAATCAGTTGATTTACCTCCGCCGCGTAGGCCTACATCGCTTGCGCTCCGTTGGCGCCGGCGCCCAGCACGGACAGCTCACCGGCTCGGTCCGAGATGGTTTTGAATTGAGCCAAACCCGAATAAGATGTTTTCGAATACTCGAGGGCCGCCGACGCATTGCGTTGGAATTGATGAAGCGCCCGCTCCTCGGACTGGGCCGTGACGATGCGGCCCACCGCGGCAGGATCGTCACCCGGTTGGAAGACACGTTGGCCGGTGGAAATTTTGTTCTGCAGATCCGCCTGTTGACGGCTGAGGCGTTGCAGTTGGGCGAGAACGTTATCGGAGGTATTGGCGGTGGAGAGGCGCATGTGAATTGAAGAGGAAAAACGAGTTTGGCGGGAAAATATTAGCCGCGACCGAGACGGTTGACTACGATATCGAGTAGGCCGTCGACGATGGAGACGACACGGGATGAGGCTTCGAAGGCCCTTTGATATTTGAGTAAATCAGTCATTTCTTCATCGATGGAAACACCGCTCACGCCCAACTGTTGTTGCCGCACCAGCCGCTCGATATTACTCTGATCCTCGAGGCGGCTCGCCGCCCCGGAGACCGCCCGACCGAGGTCACTCACTAAGCCAGCGTAAGACTGAGTCAGGGTGCCATCGAAGCTGTCCCCCCCCGTCGTGGAAAACCTCTTGGTGGACAGTTCGGCAACCGCCAGCGCTAAAGTATTGTCGCCCGCGCTGCCCCCGTCGGATGCCTTGAGCGAAGTCGTGCTCACCCCCGCCTCCAGGGCAATCGTCCCCGCGGCTGCACCCGGTGTAAATCGAAAGAAATTGCCTGTCGCCCCCGTCGGATTGTAGGCCGCATTGACACTCCCTGCGAGTTGAGTGGCCAGATTGGTGATCCCGTCGCGCAGATCCTGCACGGCGCCATCTCGAGCGGCCAGACGACCATTCACCGCCCCGCCGGTTAAGGCGATCGGTGTCACCGCCGCCCCCGCCGTGAGCTCAGTGCCATCAAAGGCGACGGGATTACTCACCGCCGTCAGACTTACCAACACAATTGGGCTGCCGGAACCGTCTCTCACCCACACATCCAGTTGTCCATTCTCGGTCGCATTGGCTTGTGTTTCCACCGCCATCTTTCCCGCTAATTGCTCAATCCGAGCCTGTCGCTGATCGCGCAAATCAACCGCGGACCCTGCGGCGTTCACCTCGAGTCGACCAATCTGGCCGTTAAGCACCGCGATGCTACCCAACAGTTGATTGATTTCGTCCACGTCCGTTGCGACTTCCGTATCAAGATCGGTCTGCACTTGAGCCAACCTCGTATCGGTCACATTGAACCGCTCCGCCAAAATATCCGCCCGCTGAATTAGATTCTGCCGTTCACCGAGGTCGGTAGGCCGCGCGGCTAAGGATTGGAATCCATTAAAGAAGTCAGTCATAGCCGCTGCGAGGCCATGGGCGGCGGCAGTGGCGTCATCCGGTCCTTCTGTTCGATTGATGGATTCACCCAAAGAGGCCTGAGTCCTGAGCATGGTGGAATCCCTCGCTTCCCAGCTCGCCGTCAGACTCCGCTCACGGACAACCTGCCGATCGAGCAAAGTATCGCGGACTTGTTGAATCGACTTGGCTTCGATGCCCAAAGACTGCGCGCCTTGTGGCGTTTGGATCGTGCCACGATCAGCAAAAATCACCCGCTGCCGGGCGTAGTTGGGATTGTTGACGTTGGCGATGTTCCGCCCCGCCGTTTCCACTCCTCGGGAGTGGGCGTTGAGGGCGCGGACGGTTTGAGTGAGACTGCCAAAAAGACCGGACATTGGAAATGATGAGGTGAGCGGGCGGGTTAAAATGAAGGCATTAGCCGTGAGCCCGCAGACCGGAGGCGGTAAGAAGCGGCGCGACTTGCCCACTGGGAGCGTAAGTGCGAGGCCGGGCAGAGGGATGAAACCGCTCCAACAACTCGCGGTGAAACTCGACGGCGCGCGCCAGTAGACCATGATTTTGTTGTGCCCGTCGCCGGACACGGCGAATGAGATGATTGATTTCCTTGATCAAGGCTTCAAACAAAGGGCGTTGCTCTTCCGGAAAATAGGGGAGCAATTCTTGCACCCTGGCGGTGGAGGATTGGGCATGTGACGAGGCAAAGTCTTCGACCCAACCTTCACGCGCCTCCCGTCGATGGGAAGCCTCCTGGGCAATCTTTTCTATCGAACGGGCCACTTCGTTGGCCTCGTCGATTTCTCGTTTTAAAATCAACTCTTGTTGGCGTTCAAACGCTGCCAACAAGCCACCGTAGGCATCGATCTCAGCGCGCAGCAGATAAACTAAGGGAGATAGCGGTGCAAGGATCATCAAAGTATATCGTCAGGTTGTGAGATGGGGGGGGGCGGCCGGCGCAGTCGGCGGAGCGAATTCATGTCGCAACAGGCCTGAAAATCCGAGTCCGCCGCCCTCGGTGATGGCCGTTGCCAGGGTATCCGTAAGCATGTATCCGTAGACGCCTCCTCCACTCACCCCTTCTCCCGAGAACAACGGCTCAATTGCCGGGGCGAGTAGTTGACGAACTAATACAGCTTCAAATTGACTGGCGGCCTTGGCGATTTCTTCCGGTGAGGGGGTCGCAGACCGATTCATCGGACGCTCCGCCATGTTCGCCAGCATGCTCGGATCCAACGCTTGTAAGGGAGGTATGGTCATAACAAATTAGTTGATGATGAGTTCAGCTTGGAGAGCTCCGGCACTCTTGAGGGTTTGAAAAATCGCCATCATCTCGTGGGTGCTGACTCCCAACGCATTCAGGGCGATTGCGAGTCGTTCGACCGAAGGAGATTTATCGATCACGGTAAATCCCCCCCCCCTCTCTTCCACCGTAGTCTCGGTGCTCGGCACGATTGCCGTTTGCGCACCGGGGCTAAACGGTCCCGGTTGCGATACGTTCAAAGTCGAAGCAATGGTGATCGTTAATGAACCGTGGCTAATGGCGACCTGGGAGAGTCCCACCGGAGCGGTGGCGATAATTGTTCCCGTGCGTTCATTGATGACGACCCGCGCCAACGTATCAGGCTCCACTTGGAGGGCCCCGACATCGGCGAGAAACGCGACATCTCGGCTCTCATATTCGCTGGGCAAAAGCAGGTCGACCGTGGCGGAATCACGGGCCACCGCTTCGGCTTTGGGAAAGGTAAGATTAATCGCTTCGGCCATCCGCGCTGCCGACGTGAAGTCGGGGTTGTGCAGCATGAAAACCAATCGGCCGTCCTGCACAAATTCGGTTTCAATCTCCCGTTCCACAATGGCGCCATTACTGATGATGCCAACGGTCGGGTGATTCTTTTGGACCGTGGCGCCCCCTCCTCCCCCGGTGCCGCCAATAAAACCACCCACTGCGACCGCGCCCTGGGCCACGGCATAGGCGCGGCCATCCGCCCCCATCATCGGCATCTGTAGGAGCACGCCGCCTTGCAGCGACTTGGCATCGCCAATCGATGCCACCGTAACGTCAATACGACTACCGGGTTTCAAAAAAGCAGCCACATCCGCGGTCACCATCACCGCCGCCACGTTCTTGGATTTTACCTGATCAACATCAACTTTGAGGCCATTGCGCTCCAATACGTTGGCGACTGATTGTAGCGTTGTGATCGCATTGGAATCACCGTCGCCAGCCAAACCCACCACCAGACCATAGCCGATGAGTTGATTATCTCGATCGCCCTTAACCTGTGAAATGTCTTTTATTCGCGCGGCCGATAATCGGGACGGTGCTCCCGCCCACGACAACACGAGCAATAGGAGAAACCACCGGCTAACCTTAAGCATTTTGATATTTTTCAACATAGCGTGAGATCCGGGATCAAAAGGGTCGGAGCATGGTGTAAAGTCGGCTCAACCAACCGCGTTTTTGAGCGTCGGTCAGACTCCCCTCGGAGATGAACTCGAGATGCGCGTCGGCAATGTTACTCGAAAGCAGGGTATTGCGGGACGAGATGTCCGCCGGTCGCACCAAGCCATGCAGCACGATATGTTGAGTCTCACCGGAAAAGCTCATCCGGCGGGCGCCCGCAATGACGAGATTGCCATTGGGGAGAACATCGGTAATCAGCACGGCCGCTCTCGCCGTGATCGATTGGGTGTTACTTACCTGTCCGCCACCGGCGAAATCACTGGAGCCACTCAGATCGATGGAGGGTAGATTACCTTCTTTGGTCCCAAATTTGCTGACCGTGGCGGGAAAAAGAAATTGCCCCACCGCCGAGTCGATCGATGCACTGGAATTGGATTGTTTGTTTTGCGAGGCCGTCTGTGACGCGGCTTCGGAAATTACGATCGTGAGGATATCCCCCACTCTGGTCGCACTCAGATCGGCCACCGATCCTTGTTCACGACTGCCCGTTGCGGTCCAAAGGGATCCCGTATTGGCTTGCAAAACTTCGGTAGATCCGAGGATCAAACAGAGAGTGAAAGCAAAAAGGCGATTAGGGTAACAAGTCATAACGAAGTGGCTTTTAAAAGTGAACGAAGGCCTGAGCAGCATCCGAGACGATGGCGGTAAACTCCTTCCGAGAATCCGGATTACGAACTCTCACCGGCTCTCCTCGGGCCGCGTCGTGCAGGGCGATACCCCGCAGTGAAACCGTCAAGCCACCTTCGCTGGCGACCACTTCAAGTGGTTGGTTACGACGGACGAGTGGGCGTCGAATCACGTCGCGCCAAGTCACCAATCGGCCGGCGGGCAGATTGCGGGCAAAATCGAGTTCGATCTCGGGATCGTGTTGTAAATCAGCCACCAGCACATCACGATGACGCAGCGAATCGAAGGATTGAGCGTCCACCGCCTCCGGTCGCACTGGCCTGCGTAGCATGGCGGGTGCACGCAACACCCAGCCATCTCGCCAAAGTTGGGCGGAAACGATGACATGAAATTCCTGGGTCGCTCCATCAGTCCCCGCGAGTTGCACCTGCAATACCATTTGCCGGGCGAGAGCTGAAGGCGGAGCGACGAGTTCCAAAACGGCTTCGACTGATGAATCGAGGGCAGTGGGCCGAGCGCGAGCCCAAGATAACTCGAGGCGACCGTCCGGTTGGAAATGATCGTCTAACAGAATCGCCAGTTCGGTGAGCCAAGGATTGGACTCTTTTGCCACCGGTTCGGCGGTGAGGGAGACTGTCGCGATCAACAGCGCTAAAGATAAAAATAGACGACCCATGGGAATGTTTAGCGTTTGAGTTGATTAATGTTCTGTAGCATCTCGTCCGATGTCTGGATCGACTTGCTATTCACCTCGTAGGCGCGTTGGGCAATGATCAGATTTACCATCTCTTCCACGATATTCACGTTAGAGGTTTCGATGTAGCCTTGGACCACGCTGCCGTAACCTTGCTCTCCCGGTTGGCCGGCTTCAGGAATTCCACTGGAGCCGGTTTCGGCATAGAGGTTGCCGCCCAAACTCTCGAGTCCGGAGGGATTGGCAAAACGGGTAATGGTCAGACGAAAGTTCTGGTTACCATTTTCAGATTGGTAAGTGACCTCACCGTTTTCCGCCACCGTGATTCCAGTCGTGCCAGGAGGCACCGGTTGAAAACCGTTGAGCACGGGCAACCCGTCCGTCGTGACTACCTGTCCCGCCGCACTGAGTTTGAATGAACCGGCGCGGGTGTAACCCGTGGTGCCATCGGGCCGTTGGATTTCGAAAAATCCGTCACCTTGCAACGCGAAATCCAGTCTCTCGCCCGAGTGGGTGAGCTGACCCTGGGTGAAAACCTTGGAAGTCGACGCAACTCGTGAACCGTTACCCATCTCAATACCGGTTGCGACGAGATTGCCCCCGCCAGAATCGGCCCCGGCCGAACGACGCTTCTGATAGAGTAGATCCTGAAATTCAATCGTGCTGCGCTTGAAGCCGGGCGTGTTGACGTTCGCGAGATTATTGGCGATAGTATTGAGGTTTAATTGCTGGGCTTCCATGCCCGTGGCAGCGGAAAAAAGTGAAAGATTCATGAGGCGATCAGGTCAAGGATTCGAGCGTGCGTCCGAGGATCTCGTCGCGCGTTTGGATAAGTTTATGGTTGGCTTCATAAGCCCGGGTGATGTTCACCAAATCGATCATTTCGCGCAGCGGTTTCACGTTGCTGGCTTCCAAATAGCCCTGTTGCACGTCGGGCTTTTCAACCTCTTGCATGCCCGCGCCGGGCCCCGCCGTGAACACGCCTGCCACGAGCGGAATCATCCGCGAGGGAGCGTCCGGCTGACTTACCGCCAAGGTCGCAATCAAGGTATTACCCTGCTGCACCTTGCCATCGGCAGTGATCGTGGGAGGGCCGCCTTGCGGCAGGAGCTCGATCGGATTGCCATCGGCCGAAAGCAGTTCCAAGCCTTGGCCGCTGACCAAAATGCGCTCAGCATTGATGCTGAATTGGCCCGATCGTGAATAAGCCTTACTCCCATCCGGCATCTGTAGTTCAAAGAAACCGGGGCCCGCTAATGCTAGGTCGAGCTTGCGTTGCGTCGGGTGGTTGTCGCCCGCGGTGAAGGAAATCGCATATCGCGCCTCCGGAAACAGGCCCTGCAGGCTCTCTCCGCGGGTGCCTAGTTGCGACGTATCCGGAAAAGTTTCGCCCCCAGCCACACTATTCATCTGCACCGTGCGGCGCTTGAAACCAGTGATCTGACTCGAGGTGATATTCTCGGTCACCGCGTCCTGCCAGCGCTCAAGCGCACCGAGGGCGGCGGCATTTTGATACATTCCGATATTCATCTGGAATTTCCCTTAGCATACCTAATGCCAGATTCATATGTAACTATATAACAAATAGTTATGAATTCACGATGTGATTTTAACTTTAACCTCTTTCGTGCCGGCAAAAATTGCCTCATCAAATTTCGTCAGTCGTTCGTCGCCCCGTCTGGTCCCAAAGACCAGGATTTGTTACGATCAAAAATCGCTATCTAGCGGCCAACTCGGACCGCGTATTTGCTCAAAATCAGCCCTCCCTGCCCCCCTTGACGCAACGGATTAAAATGTATCTATCTATTTATCTATCCACCCACCGATCGCGTTCCTGTGAGACGCTCCGCTTACGACACGCCGACGTCGTAGAGGCAATCAATCTCGATTACTTCGCCACACGCACAGGTCACTTTTAGCCGAACGATCTTGTCGCCTTCCCGCAGGCATTCAATCGGGAGACCTGGTTGACCGGGGGAAGAACAAACGGACGCGCGACTCTTCAGTCCCTTTCCCAGGGGATGCGATTCGGAAGATTCCATTCCAGGAGGAGAGTCAACGCGGGTGCGGGCGGATAAGAATGATTTCATGAAAAATGGGGTAGCAGATTAAGGGGAGATTCAGGGAGAAAGGGGAGCGGCCGTGGGCGGCAACACGGCCGCAGATGGGCTCGAACGTTTACCCATGCGCAGGCTCAGCGTGACGCGCTGATTGGACTGATCACTCGGCTCGGTCAAAGGCACGGGACGCGTATCCGCATAACCCGTGACTCGATCGATCAGCGTTGCATCCACCGCATAACGCACCAGCGCCCGCCGCGAGGCGTTGGCTCGATCGGCCGACAATTCCCACATGGAATAGTCCCCGGCGGGCAGAACCAAACCTTGCCGGGTATGACCCTCGATCACGACGTTGAAGTCATTGCGGTCGATCAACCAAGCGATACTCTGCATGACAAAGACTCCCCACGGTGTAAGTTCCGCCGAAGTCTCGTCAAATAAGGGGCGCAGCGCCCGATCAAACAACGTGACGCGCAATCCGTCACTCGTCACCTGCACATCGATGGGCTTATCGGCCATCGATTCGTCGAGATTGAGCAATTTATAGAAATCCTTCGCGACCGTATTGAGAAATTGCAGATCAATCGTGGCGGTCGCCGCCGCTGCCGCAGAATTTTCTCCTGCCAGCCCTTCCGCACCTCCGCTTTTAGCCGGCTGTGACGACTCGAAATCAAGCAAACCTGGCTTTGACTCGAACGGCGACTCGAACGGCGATTGAAAATAGCGGGAGGTTGCCAATAACACCTCTTCGTCTTGGGAACAAATCCACAGAACCATGAATAACGCCATCATGGCGGTTACAAAATCGGCATAGGCGACTTTCCAGGCGCCACCGTGGTGAGCTGCTGCTTTTTTACGGGCCATAAATTTAAAACGATATGAAGGCTAGATCTTACCCGGAACGGGGAGCGCTTTGAGCAGAGCTTCCAACTCTTCGCCATCGGGTTGCACAACTTTTTCGAGTGAACGACGAGCGATCTCCACCGCACTCACGGGAGCCAATCCCTTCGCGAAACCCGACACCGAAATCATGATACAACGCAGGTATTGAAGGTCTGCGCTATTATTAAATTTCACCCGAGTGGCGAGCGGATTGACGAATCCGTAGGCCACAAAAATTCCCAACAAAGTACCGGTGAGCGCCGCCGCCACTTTCTGCCCCACCGCCTCCGGACCCTCCGAGATTGAGGCCATCGTGTTAATGATACCCAACACCGCCGCCACAATCCCAATACCTGGCAATGAGTCCCCCACCATTTGCAATAAATGCACCGGGTGCTCGGCCTCTATTTCCTTGGCCTCCAACTCAGCGTTCATCAGCTCCTCCAATTGGTCGGGCTTGATGCGCCCGTCGATAATCGGTCGAATCGAGTTGAGGAGAAACTCGCAGGGATCGGCTCGTTTCAAAAAATCCGGATAGCGCGCAAAAATACTACTTTCATCTGGCGCCGAAACATGTTCCTCCAACGCAATCAGACCATTGCGGCGACCAAGCAGAAACAACTCGTAGACCAATTTGAATAATTCGACGTAATCGTCGCGTTCCACCGGCTTGTCTTTGATCGCTCCCATCACCTTGTGCAGAATCTCCTTCAACAGATGTCCCGGACTGGCGATGATCAATACCCCGGCAGCGACCCCCAGAATGACCACGAACTCCGACACGTGCAGCAATACCACAGGATTGCCTCCGGCGATCATGAAACCGCCAAGAGTCGATAAGAGAACAACAGCTGCGCCAATCAGAATGAGCATAAGAGAGCGGGATTAAGCTTACCGGTCTTGGGCCGTCTGCATGTAGGCACGCAGCGTGAGGATAGCTTTGGAGTGGATCTGGCAAATACGGGACTCGGTGCGGTCAAAGACCGCCGCAATCTCAGCCAATCGCATGTTTTCAAAATAATACATCGCAAGGACACGTCTCTGTATATCGGGCAGTTTCTCGATTCGTTCAGCGACAAGTTTGCGCATTTCGTCCCGTTCCATCGTTTCTTGGATCGATTCCGCCTGTTCATCCGGGATCAAATCATGCAACGAGCCCCCGGCGCTGCCATCTGCTTTACCGACGGCATCGTCAATCGCGACAAACGAAATGGGCTGCACGTCGGTCATCCAACGCTTCATTTCCGTCGGACTTAGCTCCAAGTGAGTCGCCAATTCGGCGTCATCCGGGACTCGACCGTGCTTTTGCTCGAGCTCGGCAATGGCATTCTTGATCCGGCGGGCCTTGGCCCGTGCTCGACGGGGAAACCAGTCCAATCGACGTAATTCATCAAGCACCGCGCCGCGGATACGGGTGGTGGCATAACCGGCAAACGTTTGATGCTGCTCGGGGTTGTAACGACGGACGGCCGCCAACAATCCGGTCACTCCCACACTGTAGAGGTCGTCGGCGTCTACGTGGGCCGGCAGGGTCATTTTGAGACGATCGACCACGTTGCGCACAATCGGCAGGTAGTGTTCAATGAGCTCCTGATTATTCATGCCCCGCGTGTTGCTTTGATAAGCCCGCCACGCCGCGGAAGTCGGCGCCGCAACATCGGCGGGTGCCGCGTCTGAGTCTGGCTTAATCGTCACATCAGCTCCGGTGAGGGTAATGGATTTCATATTTTTTTCAGGCATTAGGGTGAGTTTCGGATGGATGAAGTGGCGCGGCGGGTATCTCGAGCTGGCTCGGCTCTTTTGCCGGTAGGTTTATCGGGATTTTCGGTGGCCGCGGCCGCAATGGCAGCTCGGCGCCGAATGCTAGCGGTCTCAGTCGCAGCCCGATCAACCGCCCCCCAAAACCAGCGCCCCATACAGGCGGTTGCTAGGCACACTAGGGCAGCGTCGCGTAACACCAGATCGGGTTGGCGCCCGGCCCTTAACCCCGCCAGCGTTGCGAGTAAAAATCCCGATGCCCCGAATATCAAAAATACGTATCTCATGCCGCGACCTTTCCTATCCCCGGCACTGTTCGTTCGAGCACGTGGTCCAGGACATCACTCGCTATATCGCCAATCAGGCCGGGGCCCGTGCTGGCAAATAACGGGATCAGTTCACCTTCCCACAAAAACTCCCAAAGATGCCCCCACCGCGGTAATTCATCCAAGTGGGTCAAGACCAGATGGGTCGCCCCAAAGTCTCGGCCCCGCGCGTAAGCCGACCGGAGGACATCGGGAGCGTAAAGCGCGTTAAGCACCAAAATTCGGCCGGCGATGCTTTCGTCATCAAGAAATTTTTTCAGCGCCCGATCGCCCGAAGTATCGGAGGCACTCATGGCGGGTAGATCCACCACTAGAAATTCGCCGGGCGCTTCCGCGCTACCCGCGACGTAGTGCTCAACCGGCACGCCGACGGCTTCCCCAAAGACGTCGAGTAACGGAGCTGGATTAGGCCGATCAAATTCTACTTTCCAAGCGGTGCCCTGCCGGCCTTGGCTAATGGTTTCATGGGCGAGCCACTTGCACAGTGCGGTCGTGCGCCCCACTCCGGCTTGACCAAGAAACGCACAACGGTTGGGCAACGGTGACAGCGATTTACCGGTGGTTTGACGCAAATCCTTACCCAAATCCGCTAATACCCGATGCAGCGGTTGGGCGTTACCGGGAGGCGACCTGCCCTGCCAACGGGCAATCAATTTTTCCGGGAAACCCGCTCGACGCAGCAGGGCAGCTACCTCCGCCGGAGCAGTGGAGTGACCGGTCCGCGCCAAGTGCGCCATCTGGTCGATCGGTGCGGCGGAAGGAGTTTCCTCCCTTGAGTCTGCGACGGGACCGGGCACCGGGGCTTCCACTTCCGGTAACTCTGCCACCACCTCCAAACGCGGCGCGCTAAACCACCGCCGCAAACCGCCTCGCGGTTGGTTCTGAACGGAGAGCACTCGCGCCGTCGGTCCCAGATGGGCTTGAATCGTCGCCACCGCCTCGGTGGCAGAGCTCACCACAAAACGATAAGTCCCGGGCGATACCGATGTGACGGGCGATTGAATGGAAGTAGACATATTAAATGAGATCTAAAAGTTAGGCGACCGCGGGGACCGGGGGCGGCAGCGGTGTGATGGCTGCCGGGCAGGTCACAATGCCAGCGTTCTCCACCTCGGTTGCAGTTGGCAGTTCGTCGAAAGCGAGCACCGTAAGTCTGGGGAACGACGGCTCAAAGAATCGGCGCAGGGGGAGGCGCAGTTCGGCCGAAGCGATCAACACTGCCGGGGTGCCTTCGGTGGCCAGCAGCGCCAGCCCTTGTGAAACTTTTTCCAAGACGTGTCGGCCCAATTCTGGATCGAGCGCGAGAGTCACCTCGGCCCCACCCCGGTGCACGCGACTAGCCAGCAATTGCTCCAAGCGAGGATCGATGGTTAATGCCCTCACCACGCCGGGCCGAGCTTCGAATTCTCCTACAAAATAAAGACCCAAACGGCGGCGCACCAATTCGCTCAGGTCGTCAGGATTCTTGGTCGCCCCTGCAAAGTCAGCGATACATTCCAAAATCACCGGCAGAGCCAATACCGGCACCGACTCGCGTAACAAGTTTTGTAATACTCGTTGGATAATTCCCAGCGTCACTAGATCCGGTAACAGCTCGGCCACCAACGCCGGATGGGCGACCTTGATGTGATCGATCAGTCCCTGCACATCCTGCCGATTAAGTAACAAGTGCGCGGACGTTTTGAGCACTTCGGAAAGATGAGTAATGACGACCGAGGCCGCATCTACCACGGTGTAACCATTGAGTTCGGCGGACTTACGTTCGGTTTCATCGATCCAAACCGCATCCAGATTAAAGACCGGCTCGCGGCAAGGAGTGCCCCGCAGTTCCACCCGGCTACCACTGACATTCATCGCCATCCACCGGCCGGCCAATACCATGCCCCGCCCCACCGCACGACCTCGCAACAGGAAGTGATATTCGTTGGATTCGAGTTCGAGATTATCGCGCACCGAAATCGGCGGCACCACGATGCCCCGATCCCGGGCTAGCGATTTACGCACCCCTGTAATCCGGCCCAACAGATCACCTCCCCGCTTGGCATCGGCCAGCGGAAGCAGGCCGAGACCCACCTCGATGGCAAAAGTGTCTTGATCGATCGCCTGCCGGAACTCTTCCGGGATCGCACCACGGGGGGGCCGGGCGGCGCCGTCTTGGGTGCTCGAGGCATCACCGACTGGAACGCCCGCGGCACCGCCCGGCGCGCGATTCTTCGCCGCCGATTCCGCCCCATACTCATCCTCCTCAGCCGCATCGCCTGCGCCCAATTGATGGCCCACATAGAAAGCAACGCCCCCCAAAACCGCAAAGGGGAGAAAAGGCATGCCGGGGAGTAGCCCAAAGACGCCCATCATGCCGCCGACCACTCGCAGCGCACGGGGATAAGCCAGCAACTGGCGGCCAATCTGCACCCCGAGGTTGCTGCTGCCCGAAGCACGGGTCACCAGCACACCGGCGGCTACTGAGATGATTAGGGCGGGAATCTGAGAGACCAACCCATCACCGATCGACAGGAGGGTGAATTTTTGAGCGGACTCGGCCAGCGAGAGGTCCATCTGTAAAACCCCGATGGCAAAGCCTGCCACGATATTAACCAAAGTGATCAGAATGCCCGCAATCGCCTCGCCGCGGACAAACTTGGAGGCTCCATCCATCGCGCCGTAGAAGTCGGCTTCTTTTTGAACCTTGAGACGTCGGGCCGACGCGACAATTTCGTCGATAATCCCGGCGTTGAGCTCGGCATCAATCGCCATCTGCTTACCGGGTAACGCGTCGAGCGTGAAACGGGCGGTTACCTCTGCGATGCGGCCCGCACCTTTGGTGATGACCACAAAATTAATCAGCACCAAAATGATGAAAACCACGAACCCGACGATGTAGTTCCCCTGAATCACAAAATTACCGAACGATTGGATCACTCCCCCCGCCTCTCCCTTAGTCAGAATCAGCCGGGTCGAACAAATATTGAGCGACAGCCGAAACAGCGTGAACGCCAGCAGGATGGTAGGAAACCCGGAGAACTCGGGCGGATCCTTGACGTAAACGATCACCATCAACACCAGCAGGGAAAATCCGAGGCTCATGGAGAGCAGTAGATCAAGCCCCATGGAGGGAACCGGCACGATGAGCAGCAGCACCGTCACAAACAACATGACCGTAAAGGTCACATCGGCCCTGCGGCTAAACTGCGGACTGAACGTGCCCGTGGCGGTGGGAATGGTGGTGACGGCTGCCATGACTTAAGTCAAAGTCGCGGCCGAAACTCGTCGGGCCGGCAAACAGTGGAAGTAGTAGCGGTAAGTCTTGTAGACAAAGGCCAGAATACCGGCAACGGCTTGGAACATCTCGGTGGGCACCGGCTCCCCCACCTTGCCCGCGGCATAAAGCATGCGGGCGACGGGACGGTTCTCCACCATCGGCACTTCGTGCGCGGCGGCGATTGCCTTGATTCGGCGAGCCATGGCGTTTTCGCCTTTGGCCAATACCACCGGGGCCTGATCCTTGCCGCGCTCGTATTTGAGGGCGATCGCGTAGTGCGTGGGATTGGTGATGACCACATCCGCGAAAGGCACCGCTTCGAGCATTTGACGTTGCAGCAGGCGACGCGCCATGCGGCGCAACGCCAATTTAACCTGAGCACTCCCCTCCGCTTGCTTCCGCTCATCCTTAACCTCCTCGCGGGTCATTTTCTGATCGCTGTGCGTCTTGTGAAGTTCGTAGGCATAACTGATCGCCGTCAGAACTCCCATAATGAGGAACATGCGCACGAGCAGCATTAGCGCCCCTTCCTTGATGAAAGTGCCCAGATAAGAGGCCTCAACCGGCGTGGTAAAAATGGGATCGCCGAGCAACTGACGAGCGGCAGTCCAGACGCAGAGTCCCACCGCCAGCATTTTCATAAAATCAACTGCGGCTTGAACTAAGGCACGCTGCGAAACGATCCGCTTAAATCCAGCGATGGGGTTGAGCTTCTCCGGCTTAAACCCGATGGTATCGGGCGTGAGCTTGAAGCCGCTCTGCAACCCGCCGGAAAGCAATGTTCCCACCACGGTGGCAAACGCCACCGGCGCCAGCACGATCAGTATCACTTTTCCCGCCCCCCACAAGGGCAACGGAATCACCGCAGAATCATACCTCACCGCGTGCAGGTTGGAAAACACCAGAGCTGCAAAATCCGACACTTCCTGGGCACCGCTCTCGGCGCTCATCGCGATCACCGCGCACGCCGCCAAGAGGGAAAACGTGACCCCCATGTCGGCCGACTTGGCGAACTCGCCGCGGTTGTGCGACTCCGATAATTTCTTATCAGTAGGCTCCTCGGTTTTTTGACTTTTATCTTCGTCCGCCATGAGATTCTAATTCCTGATAGCGGCGATGATGCCAACCTGAGCGGTGATTTTGTTAGCGGCTTATTACTAATTACTTAAAATTTTACTTTTTATCTTAAGTTCACTAAAACTGCCCTTATGCCTACCCCGATAAAAGGGCGGTAAAATTTGCCGCCTCCCCACCCCCGCGCCTCGAACCTTCCGTTAGGAGCGGTCCGCCACCAACTCGAGCATGCGCCACGGCATGGTCTCAAATGCCATCGCCATATAGCGGGCCAAAAGCGTTCCGCCCCCGGCCAACAGCAGAAAACCGAGCATGGACCGCAGCGCATAACTAAGGATAAAAACATTCATCTTGGGCACCGCCCGCCCGAGCACCGAAAATCCTAGGGTGATGATGAAATTCAGCGCAATAAAAGGGGCTGCGATCCGCAGCGCGACCTCGATGAGTTCCACCACCGCCGTCACTAACGTTTCCGAGGCTCCGGGAGCGAGGGCTCCCGCCCCTGGCGCCGCAATCTCATAGCTGCGCGCAAATGCCGCCAGGACCCCTTCGTGGGCCCCTAACGCAAAAAATAGTAATCCGGTAAACATCCCGATGAAAGCGGGCAACGGCTCCTGGGAGGGAGTCGGCACATCAAATCCCGGTGCTGCCACGATACCCACCTCGTTGGCAATTAAACGTCCGGCCAAGTCTGCCGTGCCGAGCACTGCCCGGCAGACAAACCCCATCGCCAGGCCGAGCAACAATTCGTGCACCGCCGCCACGCCCAAGGACGGAAGATCACTGATCGAAGTCGACATCACTGGAGAAACCGCCGCCATCATTCCGCCCCACAACAAAGCCAACGCGGCTCGCCACGTGCGTGGTAATCCTCGCCCCCCTGGTAAGGGCAACGCCATGACCACTCCAATCGCCCGGAGCGAACAAAGCACTATGACCAATATGTTATCCCACGGCATAGCGTGCCTCCCTAGCGGCCCATGCTGCCCATTCTCGTCAGGGTTTGCACGGTGAACTCCGTCATCGTGCGCAACAACCAAGGAGACAGCACCAGTACCAACACCGCAAAAGCGATGAGCTTGGGCACAAACGTCAGCGTCTGTTCTTGGATACTCGTGATGGATTGCACCAAACTTGTGACCAGACCCACCACCAGAATCGCTCCGAGAAACGGGGTCATGACGTAGAGCGCGAACATGATTAGCGTCTTAAACAGGTCTATGGCTGCTTCGGCGTTCATATTTGAAAGCTCGCCACCAAACTTTGCACCACGAGGTGCCAACCGTCGACGAGCACGAATAAAAGCAATTTGAACGGCAGCGATACAATCGCCGGCGGCATCATCATCATTCCCAGTGACATTAGCACCGACGAAACCAGCAGATCCACCACCAGAAACGGAAGAAACAGCAGAAAGCCCATTTGAAACGCCGTCTGTAATTCACTGATCACAAAAGCCGGCACGATCACTCGCAGGGGGAGATCTTCCAATCGCGTGGGCGCAAAACGCCCTAACTCAAGAAAGAATTCCAAGTCCTGCGTCCGCGTCTGCTTGATCATGAATTCACGCAGCGGAGCCGACGCCGCTTCCAGCGCCGAGTTGGTGTCGAGTTGCCCGTCAAAATAGGGTTTAAGCCCTTCGTTATAGGAACGGTCGAGCACTGGCCCCATGATGAAAAGAGTCAGGAAAAGTGAGAGTCCGATAACGATCTGATTGGCCGGAGCACTGGGCACCCCCAAGGCCGTGCGAGTAAAACCTAACACAATCACAATCCGCGTGAAACACGTCATCAACATAAGCATCGACGGGGCGAGGCTGAGCAGCGTCATCACGATCACGATCTGCATGCCCACGCTCACTTGCGCCGGGTCCGCTCCGCCTTCCAGGTTCACCGAAAGCGCCCAAGGTTCGTCGGCGGCAGCCGGTGCCGCCGGGCCGGGAACCGTCTGCGCGCCGAGACCGGTGGCCCATCCCAAACAAATTATTCCCCATAATAATCGCCACACCACCGTGCACCGCACGGGACGCCCAGCGTTCGGAAAATCGTAATTAATCGTGGGAGTCATCCGTCGGGTCGGGCGCTCGGTCGAGTTCCGCGAGAGGGTTAATTTGGCCTGATGTTACACCTAATAAAAATCGACGGCCATCACAGCCTGCGACGACCAGAAATTGTCGATTGCCCAGGGAACGGGATTGCTCGACGAGCAGTCCATTTGCTTGCCCCAAGGGCCCTTGGCTCGCTCGGTGCCGCTGCCACCACCAGAAGCCGGCGGCTCCAAATCCAACGAGGATCGCAAACACCCATCCGCTGCGGGAAGCGGCGGATGGAACGACCAAGGACTCACCTTGAGGCGGCGCTGAACTTGAGGGATAAATTAGGGTGTCATCCGCCCGCTCGGCCGGACTCGATTCCGTTGTTTCCTGCGCAATCATCGGCTGCGTCGTCTCCAAAACGACGCAGCCGACTACCGTTAGCAGCCAGCGAATAACGCTGGAAAAGGATAGGGCGTAAGTGTTCATGAATCGGAGCCGATAAGTTCGGTGATTTTGATCCCAAAACTTTCGTCCACCACGACCACTTCGCCGTAAGCGACTAGCTTGTCGTTGACGTAGAGTCCCACCGGCTCACTGGCTCGGTGATCGAGCTGCACGACGGCGCCAGCCCCGAGCGCCAGCACCTCGCTCATCGGCACCTCAGATGAGCCGAGCACTACGGTGACTTTCACCTTCACGTCCAACACAAGATTAAGAGTAGAATTATTCATGAGAATCTAATGCGGGAACCACCAATTTTTCGGGAGCCAGTTTGCGGGTGATTTTTACGGCGACGCGATCGCCTTCGAGCCCGACGGTGCCTTCAAATTTCGCGCAGCCATTGAGTAAAATCGTGGTGCGATCAATCGCGTCAATCGGCAGTTCAATGACATCCCCGACGCGCAGAGCCGTGATCTCTCGCAACTGGATTTTCGGCAAATTCCATTCCGCCTGTACGGGCACTTTCACGTGTTCATAGATGGGTTTCCACAAGGCCGGCTGGGGTTGCGCCGCGGGCTTGGATTCTTTTTGGCGCCGCGAGTGCAGTGCCTTCACCAGCGGTTCAATCATGTAATAAGGCAAGCCGATCTCAATCGGTTCGGAGCAATCTCCAAAACTACATTCTACCGACAAGACCAGCATCACGGCATCGCGCGGTGAGGTCTGCAAAAACCGTCCGTTGTTCTCGTGCCCAATAATCGAGGGATGCAGTTCTTGTTCATCCCGCCATTGGCTGCACCACTCTTCCAGGATCACTTTAAGCACATCCTCCAGCAGCGCGACTTCGATCTCCGTCAGATACCGTTCCGATTGAACCGCGTGTCCTTTGCCACCCAACAGACGATCCACAAATGTGATCGCCAGACGTGGGTTGATGTCGAGCACTCCCACTCCCACTAAGGGGTCCACCTTGAATAAACACAGATGGGTCGGACTGGGGAGCCCTTCTGAAAATTTCTCAAATGTCTGCGTCTGCAAACGCGACATCTTCATCACACAATCCATCCGCAACATGAGCGATAGGCGCGCGGACAAATACCGGATAAACTCCTCGTGCAGAATGCGCAGTCGGCGCAATTCAATCTCCGTCAGGAAGGCAGGATTCCGAAAATCATAAACCTCAACTCGACCGAGATCATCTTTGCTTCCCCGCCGCCCATCGGCACGCAGCAGATTCGGCGAATCTTCGTCTTTCGTCAACGCCAGTAGCTTATCGATCTCATTTTGATCGAGTAGACTAGCCTCCTCCGGCGATATGTTTTGAGCCTCAGACATCAGAACTATTGAACGACGAAATCAGAGAAGTAGAGGTTCTCCGCGACTTTGCCGCCAAAGACCTGATTGTAGGCATCCACCAATCGCTCGCGGATGATGTTCTTGGAGCCGGGTTCTTCTAGGTCGGCGAGCGTTAATCCGGATAATACCGCGAGAGTGACATCGCCAATCTGGGGACGAGCCGCATCAAATTTTGCAATCAATTCGGGATGTTTTCCCGTGATTAGAAAGCTGGTCTTGAGGTAGCGGGTCCCCATCGTTCCAGCCAGATTGACGACTATATTTTCGATCCGATACCCTTTGGAGGTTTCGGTTTCGGTTTCTTCGCCATCCGTTCCCTCAACTTCATCGTGACCGGCCGCGGGCGCCTCGTCATGGGTTTCGCCACTTTGCAAACTCGCCTGAAGTTTGGGCAGCAAGACAAAGTGTGCCACTGACCACGTCAGCACCGGGGAGAGGATGATCGCCACCAACGCCGGTATCCAAGAAGCCTTGGCGGAGGCCACCGAGGGAATCGGCGTGGCGTCACTCTCTTCGTCAGGAGTTGTTTTAATAGCCATGGGGAAATGAAGGAGCGAGACCGAGCTTAACGCTTGAGGTTGACGATTTCCTCCAACACGGAGTCGGAGATGGTGACGATGCGCGAGCTGGCCTGGAAGCTACGTTGCGCGGTGATCATATCGGCGAATTGCTCGGTGAGATCGACGTTGGAAAGTTCGAGTGTGCCGGACTCGATCGAGCCGAGACCGGCCCCTCCCGGTTTATTGTTGGTCGCACTCAGCGCGAGGCCTCCAAGAGGACCCGCGGCGATGAGACCAGCGAAAAGATTATCCCCCACCCGGTTCAATGCGGAAGGATCACTGTAGTTCTGTAACAGCAGTTGATTAGTCGTCGCGGAGGTGCCGTCAGAATAGAATTCAACCAGGTTCCCTTGCCGATCGATTGAGAAGGACTGCAACTGCTCGCCGTTCGGGGGAGTGCCCAAACCAATATCACCTACGGCCGAGGGGGCCGTGCCGGCACTGCCTCCCGTGAGACCCTGCACCCGGTAGCCTTTGTTGGTGACTAGGAAGCCTTGATCATTGATGCGAAAGTCGCCAGCCCGGGTCGCAAATTCAGCGCCATCCACGGTGTTGGTGACTCGAAAAAATCCTCCGCCCGAAACACCTAGATCCGTGGTTACCCCGGTCGTGGTGAGTGCGCCTTGAGTGAAGCGAGCCTTGATCGAGGAAAGTTGCACCCCGGTGCCCACTTGCACGGCTGATTGATTGGATCCGCTCGCGCCCGACGGCGAGGAACCGAGGAGCGTATTGCTGAAGCTCTCGGAAAAATTAGCCTTAGACCCTTTGAAGCCAGTCGTGTTAACATTGGCCACGTTGTTGCCGATGACCTCAAGGCCTTTGGTGAAACTGCGAAGGGCGCTGACGCCAGAAGTAAGAGTGCCGATAAGTGACATAATAAAATGGAGATTAGGGTTGGGTCGGGAGTTTAGATTCGGAAGCTGGTGGCGCGACGCGCACGACGGCAGAGATCGGCACGAAGGTGCCATTCAGATCAAGCAGAGTGTCCCCATCGCGCGGTTCGACTGCCGTGACCGTGCCGGTATTCAGCGTTCCGTCGGTGTCTTCAAAAGTGATTTCGCGGCCGATGAATGAGTTCGCGACTTGAAAGCGCGCATCACTGCGCATGCCCGACATGTCGTTGGCCAACTTGGTGGACTGCTCCAAGGAACTGAACTGAGCCATCTGGGCGATAAAGTCGGTGCTATCGACCGGCTTGGTCGGATCTTGCTGCGCGAGTTGAACGCTGAGCAGTTGTAGGAAATCCTGTTGATCGAGGTTCTGCTTCGGCACGCGATCGGCGGTGACTCCTGGTGAGCCGAGTAGGTTGGACTGTGACGTGGGAGCAATCATGATTAGGCAAAAACTCGAAGGCCCGGTAATATCGCCGAACGGGGGTTCACGGGGTCATCGGACTTCTCGGTCACCCCAGAGTTCGAGGGGGTGGCGAATTTCGATCGCGACGCAAAATGTAGAGAAGATTCCTCTCGCTCGGACCCGCCATGTGAAGACGTTTGTTCGTGCTGAGGAGAGGAGGAAAAATTGGTGCCAGAATCCATGGTAACCCCAGCGGTGACGGTCGTAGTCTGCGCCAATGCCACCACCGGGGGGGCAAATACGGGATCAACCCACTTCACGGCGTTGGATGCGCGTTGCGCGGCGACGAAGGTGGGCCAGGCCGCCGCGAGTGATTCACGCAAGGCGGGATGGTCGGTTTGAAACGAAGCTCGCACTTGGCCCTCGTTCATCGTGAGCCGAACGGAAAGTTGTTGGCCGGATTCAAGATCGATTTTCAAATCCACCTGCTTTCCTTTTTGGGCGGTCAGCTGCGCGGTGGCTGAATCGATTCTTTCAATCATTCGCACCGTATCCAGTCGGGTGACGGGAGTCGTATCGGTCACCGGCCCGGCGAATAAAGTCGGAGGGGGAGATTGAACGGTCGAAGACATGTTGTCGCTAGGGAAAGCTGGATTGATGCCAACTGCCGGAGTGCGATTCTTAACACTCTGATTATCATTGTCTTGCATGTTGATTTTTTCGCTCACCGTAGCCTCAAACCTCATCTCCCTCTCGGCGGATTGTATGCCGGCAAATTTTGCCGCTACCTTCAGCGAAGCCGGAAGCCGGACCGAGTTTTGGCTCTTATTATCACGGGGCAAATGGGATTCTCCTGACGGTGAGGTCATGAGATCGCCCCGCGCTTCGCGCGACTTGGCCGGGGCGAACTCGAACGGCGCCGATTCAGTTGCGACCGGCGAGCGATGATTCACTCCACGCGATTCGCGGTTATCTGGAGCCAGATTCACCGTTGAAATCTCCGGTCTCAAACTCGACTTAGGTTCCGATTGAGTATCGGAACGAATAAACGATCCCAGTGCAGACGAAGCATCGGACGCTGGTGATCGGTTGGACGAAGGTGGCAATTGGGTGCCATTAAATGCCTCCCCCGCTGCCAAATTGAGCGTCGGCTTCGACGAGGTATCTCTTTCTGAAATTGGGTGAGCCGGAAATGGAGTCGGCCGTATTTTGGGCTCGCTCGTTAACGCCATCACTTGGGTTTCACCGGAGAAATTCGGATCACGGTCAGGAGCAACTGAGCTCGTTTCTCTCGGAGATCGGAACGTCGGTATTTCCGGTTCATTTGTGGCCGCGATGACTGCTCCCTCCCTCATCGGAAAAGAATCACTCTGATCCAAAATTGCCTTCGATTCCGTTGGAAGTTGAGCTGCCGACATGAGCGGTGATCTCACCGGGGCCGCCGTGGGAGTTGGAATTTGTGATCCGGCCGGGGCTCCTTTTGCCGGGCTAAGAATGCCAGTTTTCGCGACGAGAGACGGCAATCCTGTTCTAGTTCCCTCCCGGTCGGACCGAGTCTCGAGTTTTCCGGTTGGAAAATTCTGGGGGCCTTTTTCAAGCCCAGATCTCCCGACGGGGATTGATTCAGATCCGTCCTCAACCGGCACGATGATAGGATTCGCCGCAATGTGGGGCGGGCGTTTTGCAGCCTGAATCGGTCGACTAAGCGTTGACTGTTTGCGCAAAAGGTTGAAATCGCCCGCTAGATTGCGTTCAGCGGCATCCTCTGTGAGTTCCGATTCAGTATTATCCGCTGGCGAAAATTCTCCCTGCTGAGGCCTCACCAGCAGTTTCACTGGGCTTATCTGGACGGGAGCGACTGAAGGGGAGGACTGCGGCTTCAACCAACTGGAAAATGACTCCGCAGCCTCCTCCCGCCCTGCGTTCGGCTCGTTTTGCGGCAGCTTTAATGAGGCCTGCGGATCAGGCCCGACGGAAGATCTCGTCGCATTGGAGGCGACGGCGAGTGAGGGGCGGAGCGACGAGGGCGAAAATGAAAAGATCAAATGACAAGGCCATCATGGCAAAAATTGCCGCGCCATCCGTGGCGTCGGAGAGAGAGGTTAAGGAATGAAAATCAGGAAAATTCAACGGGCACCAGTAGGCGGAGGCGCTGAGAGAGTGCGGCGGCACGCTTTACGCGCAGCTCGTTGCCCTCGCCGTCACGACTCAGTTCTTCTAGAATTTTGGATGCGGCTTCCGGTTTCATTAAGGAAAGCAGTTTCGCCACCGTGATGTCGTCCATTTGGTCGAAGATCGCCACCGCCGCTCGCGGGGTAAGCAAACTGTAGGTCGAAGCCAATGATTTTAGGTTGCGCACCTCTTGGCTCTGGACGGCCACAATCTGATCGTTGATCTGTTCCTGCAGCACCGAGACTTGGCGTCGCGTGGTTTCAATTTCGGCGCGTTCCTGATCAAGCTGAGCCTCACGTTCATTGAGCTCGCTCTCCCACTTAACGAGGCGAGTGCGATGATCTTTCACCTCGCGAGAGAGGTTCTCCAATTCCACGGTCCAAAAATCCCAAGGCTCAGCCGGCCGCGATGCTTCTATATTCGCCAGATGTTGCTCCTGCAGGTCAGCGGCCAGAATCTGGCCAGCTTGCCAAAACCAGCCCAATCCCGTGCCCACACCCGTGAGTAAAGAAAGTAAAACGACGGCAACGGGGGACTTGAGTTTATTCATGATCGGCGGAGGTCGCGCGCGGCAGCGATGCTGGCGAATTCATCGAGTTCATTTTGCTCAGCCCGCAAGGTAGCGACGTGATGGAGACTGCGATCCCGCTCGGCCAATTTTTCGATTACCTGCAGCGAACGTCGTAATTCCAACCACTTGTCGTGGGCTGTATTGTGGGTGGAGGCGGCATCCTCTCGCACCGTGATGAGCCGGGAGATTTCGGCTTGAGCATTGGCGAAAACCGCACTTCCTGCCACTTGCTCGGCAGGACGAAATCGCTCGAGCCGGCTGGCGGCAAATGAGGCACTAAGTCGGGCAGCGTTAGCTTCGGCGCACTTTACGGCTTCTTGAGCACGCCCCCACATCTCGGTCGCGACGGCAAACGCCTCCCGACTGCGTTGTTCGCGTAGCGCCCGCAGGCTGCGCACCGATTCTAATCTGAAGCAAAAGCGTTTCATGCCGTGAGAATTTGACGTAAGCGGTCAAACGCTTCGTGACGTGGAGTGATTTCGGCGACATCCTGCTGCACATAGTCGCGAAGAGTTTCGTGTAGCGAAACCGCCCGATCCAGCCGAGCATTGCCGCCGGGTTGATAGGCTCCCACCGTAATGAGGTCTTCGTTACGGCGGTAGAGCGCAAATTGGTTACGCGCATCGGCGGCGAGTCGCAATTCTTCGGTCTCGCAAAGGTCGCGACCAAGCCGACTGACACTCTCCAAAATATCAATGGCCGGATAATGGTTGGCGTGGGCCAAAGTGCGCGACAGCACGACGTGACCGTCCAAAATACCGCGCACGGCATCGGCCACGGGTTCGTTCATATCATCTCCCTCAACTAAAACGGTGTAGATGGCGGTGATCGAACCGCGCTCCCCTGCCCCCGAGCGTTCGAGGAGACGCGGTAACATCGCGAAGACGGATGGAGTGTATCCCCGAGTCGCTGGGGGCTCTCCCACCGCTAATCCAATTTCTCGCTGAGCCATGGCATAGCGGGTGACCGAGTCAACGAGCAGTAATACCTTGAGTCCTTGGTCGCGGTAACCTTCGGCGATGGCTGTGGCGGTCGTGGCCGCGCGCAGTCGCAACGGCGCGGCAGTGTCACTGGTGGCGACCACCACCACGGCCCGTTTCATTCCCTCCGGGCCGAGGTCTTTCTCCAAAAATTCTCGAACTTCCCGACCACGTTCTCCGACCAAACCGATGACCACCACATCGGCGGTAGCGGCGCGTGCGACCATGCCTAACAAAGTCGACTTACCCACCCCTGATCCGGCAAACAAACCAATTCGTTGGCCATACCCCATCGGCGTAAAAACATCAATCGCGCGTACTCCGGTCGACAAGGTTTCGCGAATACGCTCCCGTCGAAGGGGATGAGGTGGCTTTGCCGCCGTCCCAGAACTGCGATGTTGGAGCACTGGACCAAGCCCGTCAAAAGGACGGCCCAACGCATCCAGCACACGACCGAGCAACGCCGGTCCCGCCACCGGCACCGAAGCATGATCCCACGCCGCCACGAGACATCCAGGATGTAATCCGGTGGTGTCCCCCAAGGGCATCAATAACACCCGTTCCGCACGAAATCCCACCACCTCGGCCAATAATTCGAAATCGCCTCGCTCAGAACTTAACCGGCACAACTCACCTAATCCTACGTTGGGTCCGTCGGATTCAATTACGAGTCCCGTCACGGCCACCACCCGTCCATGCCGTCCCGCTGCTGGAGTCCGTTTTATCTGGAGATGGAGCGTTTCCACAAAATCTGTGATGCTGGGATTCATGCGGAAACGAGTTCGCGGCGCAGGCCTTCAAGTTTTTCGGAGCCTCGGGCGTCTGCGACGCCAAATCGGCTGCGCACCATGCAATCGCCGGGCACTAGGGTATCGTCGACGGTCACCCGTAATTTGGGGAAGTGTGTCGCCCAACCCGGCTCAAGATTTTCGAGAATTTTCACGTCACGGGTTCCGACCACAAGTTCCAATCCGGTGCGCTCGGGATAGAGCGTTTCCAACGCATCGCGACAAATCCGTTCAACGAGCTCCGGGGGCGGTTCAAATCCCGCCAAGAGACGAGCGCCAAGTTCGATGGTGAGCAGGGGTAATGCTGCTTTGACTTGAGCGCAAAGGTCTTCCTGCGCCCTTTCAAGCCGGCCCAAAATACCTTCCTGCAAGGACCGTACCTGCGAGCGCAAATCGACCACTTGTTGATCGGAAAAGGCCCGCGCCGCAGCTTCACCTTCGTGGTAGCCTTTGGCGCGAGCGGCGACGAGTTCCGCTGGGGTGTGGGCGCGCGCTGCGTCATGCGTGAATTGCACTGCGGCCAACGGGCGATCAAACGCGAGAATGTGGTGTTGCACGGCCATGAAAGTGGGCCGCTCAGGCGACCATGGTGGATTCCGAATCATCGAGTGAAATGGTGCCTTCTTCTTCGAGCCGACGAACGACTTGAATGATGCTATCTTGAGCAACTTCGACATCGCTCAAACGCACGGGACCGAGCATCGAAATTTCGTCCTGTAGCGCCTCGGCGGCGCGCTTAGATAACGCGGAGAATATACTCTCCCGCAACGGTTCGGTGGCAGACTTCATCCCCACCGCCAAGTGAGCGGAATCGACCTCGCGCAACACCAGTTGAAGATTGCTGGCTTCCAGACGACGAATATCCTCGAAGCTGAACATCTTGCGCCGCACCGCAGACCCAAGAGTCGCGTTGCGTTCCTCGATGGATGTGAGCAAATTCTTGGACGTTTCCTTGTCGAGATTGTTGAGGAGGTCGGCCACCGCGCGCACGCCGCCGCTGGCGAAATAAGTCGGATTGCCAGCGCCCGAGATATGACGCGTGAGGCTGCGCACAATTTTTGCCACCAAATCACGGGGGGTGCTTTCAATGGTGCCCAGACGTTCGAGCACGTTATCCCGTAATTCGTTCGGCAATAATAGAAATACTTCACCCGATTTCGCGGCGCTCAAGTGCGAGAGCAAATAGGCGATCGTCTGCGGCTGCTCATTCTTGAGCAGATTAAAGATCTGACGACCTTCCATTTCGGACAGACCTTCCATCACCTCCGAAGAGGTTGTGGTTGGCTCCGCCCCCACCCGGCTGAGCATGAGGTCGGCCTTGTACTCACCCCGGGCGAGCGAAAGCGTTTTGCGGGCAAAATTGATTCCACCCAAGGTGCACTGCACACTCTCGCCGATGACCGGGCCAAACTCTGCCAACGCGGCCTGGCGGGCGGCTTCCGGCACCACGGCGATTTGCCCCATTTCGCGACACACGGTTTCGATTTCCGTGTCGTCAAAGTGTCCCAGCACTTCGGCGGCGGCCTCAGGACCGACCACAATTAGAAAGACCGCCAATTTTTGCATTCGAGAGAGCTGGGGGTAATCGAGTTTAGCCATGACGTCAGTTCTTGCGGTCCGAGACCCAGTCGCGCAGCGCCGTTCCCACGTTAGCGGGTTTTTGGCGAATGAGTGCGTTGAGCAATTCGGGGGTGAGTTCGGAAGCGTTGGCGGATCGACTCCCAGCCGCATCGGCATCGGCCAATATTCGGTCGACCGGCAACGGCTCAGGACGTTGCTTGCCCAGCAAGCGGAAGAAAATTAACAGGGCGATGATCGCAATCACCACCGAAACATAACGTAACGCGACTTCGACCCATGACTGGATGCGAGTCTGTTGCTGCATCTCGACAATGCCTTGGTCGACGGAATCCGTCCGAAAGGGCATCTCCTGCAAGCTCACCAATTCGGTCACATTCCGGCCATCCGTGGACACTAATCCCAGAGCGTTCACCACGATGCGGCGTAAGGCATCAATCTCTTCCGTCGTGCGAGGCAATGCCGGGGTGCCGTCTTCGGCGGGAGGCCGAGCGGCCACGAAAACCGACGCCGTGAGAGAACGGATTCTGCCGGGGTTGCGGGTGATGTTGGAGATGACCCGGTTGATCTCGTAATTAAAGGTTTGGTTCGTGTGATTCTGAGCATTGGTGACCGTGGGCAGGAGATCGCTTGAATCTGGTTTATCAGGCGTATTACCCGAAGCGCCCACCACTCCGCCTCGACGGGCTTCACTGGTATTGGTATCTTCCTGCGTGCGCACTTCCGACCGCACGACGGCACTGTCGGGATCATATTTTTCTTCGGTGCTGCTCACCGACTCTGCATCGATATCGGCAGAGACTCGCACGATGGATTGGCCGGCGCCCAATACGGGCATGAGCATATCCTCCACCTTTTTGGCGAGGTATTCTTCCACTTGTTGCCGATAGCGAATAAAACTGGAAGCGCTGCCCAACAGGGGGTCTTCGGCCAAGTCGGCCGAGAGCACTTTACCACGTTGGTCCACGACCGCGACTTGATCGGGCATCAGTCCCTGCACGGCGTTCGCCACGAGATGGCGGATGGAATTGACCGCTTGGCTTTCGATCGTAGTGCGATCCCGTTCGATGAAAACGGAAGCGGTCGGCTTCATCGCCTGGCTCGTGAGCAATAGACGACTCTCCGGCTGCACAATCAGCACCCGAGCGTGTTGCACGCCGTCGAGTTGTGATATTGTCCGGGCAAGCTCCCCCTGTAACGCACGATTGTAATTTGTGCGTTGCACAAAGTCGCTGAGGCCAAACTGACCTCGATCAAAAATTTCAAAGCCAACGCCATCGCCGGCGGGCAATCCTTTGCCCGCTAATTCCATCCTCAGGGCATGAACCCGATCGGCAGGCACATAGACTGACTGCCCCCCGGCGCCCAATTGGTGGGGCGTGTTACGCTCCTGCAACATTGCCACGATGCTTGAAGTGTCTTTTTCAGACAGCCGACCGTAGAGAAGCTGAAAATCCGGACGGCTCGACCACATCAAGAGTGCAATCACGCCTCCTGTCACGGCGACCGCAGAGACGATCAGCGAGACGCGTTGATTGAGACCGAGTTGGCTCCACAGATTAACGAGCGAGTTAGCAAAGTCTTTCATATAAATGGGGGAAGGATCTGCCAAGGGTTAGACCGGCATCCGCATCAACTCTTGGTAAGACTGGACGACTTTGTTGCGCACTTCCACCATCAGGCTGAACGACAGCGAAGCTTCCTGCATCGCGATGACGCTCTGGTGTAGATTCGGGTTGTTGCCTAACAGGACCTCTTTGGTGATCGCAGCCGCTTCGGCTTGCCGGGTTTCGACACTCGAAATCGCCTGATCAAACATTGCCGCGAACGGCTTGTTTGCCCCCGGCGTGATTTCACGCGAAGGCGACGGCAGAGATGGCGTCAGCGCCGGTGCACCGGGTGCTAAACCGGGAGTAGAAATAGGAGGAAGAGAGCCAATGATCGTCACGAGAGAGCAGTTTGATGAGTAAGTTTAGCGACCGATCTGTAGGGTTTTGAGCGCCATCTGACGAGCGTTCTTGGCCACCGACAGATTCGCTTCGTAAGCACGAGATGCCGTGATAAGATCGACCATCTCCATGGAGAGGTTGACGTTGGGCATGGTGACCATGCCTTCCTCGTCAGCATCAGGATGTCCGGGGTCGTTGATCCGTTGACCCGGAGTTTTGTCGATCTGGATCTGCGCAACTCGCACCGTGCTGAGTCCAACCGTTCCCGAGCTCGCGCCCAGCAGCTCGGCTTCGAAGCTGACGGTGCGGCGCTGATACGCTTTCCCGTCGGGGCCCCGGGTCGTATGGGCGTTGGCAATATTCTGAGCAATAATATCGAGACGGGTGCGCTGGGCCGAAAGTGCCCCGGTAGTCGCGGCGATTCCAGAAATGAGTTCCATGTGGCAGTTGAGGACTGAAGTTGAAGAAAGTTAATGCGATCAGAGCACGCGACCCGTGATAGCCATTTTCAGGCCCTTGATGTGACGACCCACCATTTCGGTCAGAAATTCGAAATCAACCTGGTTGCGACTCATGGCGAGCAGCTCAGATTCAAGTTCCACGCTGTTGCCGTCGGCCCGAATCGAGCGCACGCTAGAATCTTCACTCACGCGGGGCTGCATCGAGCGCACCATGGCAAGATCTGCTTTGCCCGCCTTGGTGAATTCAGCCCGTAAAGTTCGTCCGAAATCAGCGGAGACATCCAATCGTCGAAATCCAGGGGTTTCCACGTTGGCGATGTTCGTGGCGATGGCTTGTTGCCGGGTAATCGCACCATCGAGAAGTTTCTGGGAAAGGTGAAAATTCGCGGAATTGGATATCGACTCGATCATGTTGACCAAGCCCTAGCAAACCCGATGCCATCGAATTACCATAAACTATTACTTGTTATTAGTGAGAGGTATAAAATTTTTAATTTAGCCAATCACGCAATAATCAGTTGCCGCCTTGAACCCTCCGGCAATTTTTGCCGCCCCTCCGGAATCCCTGCCGCCCATCTCTGACCGAGGGTGAGGTAAACAATGTGGGAAAGAGTCCCTCTCCTATTCATTTTTCAGCAGAGGTGCCGATATCACTCAAGATTCTGTATGCGAAAAGACGACTATAAGTTCATTTGGGAAACCGTTTATAGGCATCGTGATAAAAATCACGGGGCGGACAAAACTGAACCTGTATCTGCTCGCTTAGTTAAACGAGTCCGGACTACCGGCCTCGTTTCGAAAACAGAATACGGTAATTTCCTGCGAGGTCCCGATGCGGCTGGGGAGATCGAATATCCGTCCGCTGTTATCTCGAACAAGCGCTCCTATTGCTTTCTCGAGCAAAGCTACTTCGCAGTCATGAGGCACATTATCCTGCCGGATCTTTTACGCCGACGTAAGGAATCGAACTGGTCTCGATGGCGCATCTGGAGCGCCGCCCCTCCCTGCGGGGAGAAGCCTTGTTCCTTAGCCATCGATCCCGCAATAATTTTTCCCGCCCAGTCCATCCACTTGAGAGGTGAAATCGGAGCGACCTACATTTTTCCTTGGACTCTGCGAAAGGAGGTTGCCGGCGTCTATCCCTCCGAGGCTATGCGACAAATCCCCCCCCGTGCGTTGGTTCGTCACTACCCCCAAATGGTTTACCGTGATCTAGACGCATTCCCACTCTTCAAATCTTCCATCCGACACCCGATCAAGTTTCTCGGGCAGCCACCTCCCGGTGAGGAACAATTTCACGTAATCTTCTGTCGGTATCTGATGATTCTCTTTGATTGGGCTACCAAAAGTCGCCTACTAACCTACCTGAAGGACCATCTGGTTCCAAGGGCTATCTCCTTTATCGGGCATTCTGAAAGTCCCGCCGGAGTTAACCACGGGCCAACTGTGCGTCCGGCGATCCATTTAGCTTAACTCACCCATGCTGCCCTTCGCTTCCTCCAGTCCCATTTGCGTCCTCGTGGCGGACGATCCTTCGATCCTTCGAAGCGTGGTGAGCGATACCCTTTATGCCGAACCCAATATCGAGGTGGGCGGTCAAGCGACTGACCCGCGTCCTGCCCGTGGTCAGATCAAGGCGGGTTCACCCGATGTCATCACACTCGATGTCAAAAGGCCTTGCATGGGCGGACTCTCCCTCCTGCGCCTTTTGATGCAGTATTTTTCCTTGCCTGTGACCGTGATGAACTCCGCGACGGCCACTGTCTCCGGTTCCGCGCTCGATGCGCTCCGACTGAGCGCCTCGACTGGAGGCACGGAGGCGCTGGGTGAAGTGCTCACCCATCTCCCCGACGGACTGCCTCCTACCGTGTTCGTGCAATATATTCCCTCGGCGGTTTCCCAAGCGTTCGCCGATCGGCTTGATCCCCGCCGCGACGTTAATGCGCGGGAAGCAGCCGATCAAAATCATAGTCCGCCTCGCAGCGCGTTAATCACCCGAGGTAACGTTCATCTGGAGCCGCAATGGACTGGTCAAGGTGACCGTGTCGATCTTAAGGCGGGCCCTCGGGTTTGGCCCCAAGCTCCCCCTGTCGACGCGCTGTTCAAATCCCTCCCGCTTGGCGATTCTCCGCAGGCGAGTGCGAATGCCCTCACTGAGATCTGCCAGGGGACGGCACGGGACAAGGGTGCGCTCATATTTACTCGGGGCGAAGGTTCCGATTTCGCTCGCGGCATGCCCCGTCAAGCCAAGGAATTCGGAAGTGCCGATCACCGGGTATCGATTGATCGAGTTGCCTCTCGCGTTCTGCCCCTTTGCTGCCAACCGATTCGTAGCTGTTCACATGTCCCCGCCTGATTCCAAAAATTCTAGCACGATCTTGATCGTCGATGACGAGCCATCGGTGCTCGTGGGTTTGAGATCCGTTCTTGAACGGCAACAGTTTCATGTGGTCGCGACGACGAGCACGGAACGAGCACTACGTGAGTTGACGCAGCGGACGTTTGGAGTTGTTATTTCCGACCAGAACATGCCCGAAATGACCGGATTGGAGTTCCTTAAGAAGGTTCGTGAAGTTCAACCCGACGCATCCCGAGTGCTCATCACGGCCGCCATCGATTTACCCACTCTCGTTGATGCGATAAACGAAGGAGAGATCTACCGTTTCATCGCTAAGCCGTGGTTACGGGAAGAACTCCTCGCTACTTTGGGTAATGCCAAGAGTCGCCACGAGCTTGTTGTGCAAAATCGCCAACTGCTCGAACAAACGACGGAGCTCAATGAACAGATCTCCGAGGCCAATACCGTCTTGGCCGCGCAGGTCGTTCAACTCGAATCCCAACGAGAGCAACTCGCCGCCAAGAATATAGAGCTCAAACAACGGTATGATCTTTCGTTGGAATTGAGCAGCCGGATCCTAGCGACTTACGATTCCATGCTGGCGGGTCAGACTAAAGCCATCGCGGCACTGACCGAGCAAATGCTGTCTTCGCAGCATTTTACGACGGAAGAGCGTGAGTCATTGCAAACCAGTGCTTGGCTTTGCGATCTCGGTCTCATCGGCGTTCCCCGTGATCTTTATCGCAGTTTTATCGATCATCCCGCACAACTTAGCGAGCGTGACCTGGCCAGCATTCACAGTCATCCCACTTACAGTCAGACGCTGACCGCACACGTCGATGGACGACCTCTCGTCGGACAGACGGTGCGTTCTCATCACGAAAAGTTTGATGGCAGCGGTTACCCCGACGGTCTGGCGGGATCAGAAATTCCCTGGGCGGCGCGTTGCCTTGCGGTAGCGGTGCTATTTGTGGAAAGTCGCCTCTCTACCGATCAAGCTTTGGCTCTGATCGACAAAGAATCCGGACACGCCCTCGACCCCGAAGCCGTCAGACTTTTCCGACAAACCACAAACCTACGAGCACTGCCCCGAAGCGTTTCTGAAGTCATGGTCAATGATCTTCAACCGGGCATGGTGTTGGCTAATGGCATCTACAGTCCCCACGGCCTGTTATTGGTTGGACAGGGGCAGTCTCTTAGCAGCGCGACTATCACAAAACTGCGTAGCCATAATCTCACTACTCCCATTCAGCATCAATTGTTGGTTTACTCCTAACTGCTATGTCCGGAGCACCATCCGTTGCCGGTTTCACGACGCAAAGTCTCGTCATCGGCGTGGCCGGATACGCGGTAACCTAGGATACTCAACTCACTCAGCACCTATACATTAGGGTTCTGTTGGGGAATTATTTCTCACGATCCTTCGGTTAAAGCAGGAGGGGGTTTGCTTTGGCGCTTTCCTTGCCACCTGAAACAGGAGCGGCACGTCCTGCCATGTTTGCCGACACCGGTATTTCCAGGTGTTTTAACGCGCTCAATGGGCGACGAATACTACGCTCGAATTTGCGCATTTATCTTGCCGGGGGGCGCTCTGTTTCGACCGGACCCACGACTTATAAAATTGGCCCGCGTAACCTAAAAGCCGCCTGTTATTTTCTGAATATTTTCGGATTTCAGGTGACTGTTGGGGACGGCGGCGGGGGCGTAAATCGGACGCTACATCTGAAATTGGAAACCGAAATGATCAAATTCAAGGAACCCGGACGTCCTCGCGAATTCACGCCGAATTGATAGTCAGCTACGGACCATTATGCCTATTGATGAGGCGATGGGGGTAAATGCTTTAAAGTCGTCAAGTCTCCCCCCCTCCGATCGAGGAACCTCGCGTCGAACGGTAGTTTTTCGTCGACCGGATTGGCGTTTGAATTTTGCCATCCGGCACTGCACGAACCCAAGACTACCCAACACGACACTCAGGATCAAAGGGATGGCTCCTTCGTCTAGAATCGCCCCTCCGGCCCACCGTGGAACGCACCCAGATTCTTGATCATAACTCCTAGCTGGTTGCGCAAGTAGCCGACCAACAGGGCACAAGCGCGTCGCGCGTGCGCGATAACGAGCACGATTCGTTTCGAGGGAACCCGGACCTCAGCGGCAATACCAAATGGTCGGTGTTGTCCGATCCAGCGGCAATAGACTTAGCCCTTGTCTAGCGCCCTGCCCGGTTGATAACGCCGAACTCGGCAGCCGCAACGCCACCTGCACCATGATGGTGGGAAGCATAGATCTCTCCTCTTTCCACCCGGACCAACACCCCGTCGGTAATCGTAGTCTTGAGCGGGAGTCGAACCCGAAACGTGGTGCCTTGGCCCTCTGTCGTGGAGACCTCAATATGGCCCCGTAATTTTTCAATATTGCGCTTCACCACATCCATTCCGACTCCGCGTCCCGATACCGCGGTAACCTTTTCCGCCGTCGAAAATCCAGGATAGAAAATCAAATCAACGATTGCGGCTTGGTCCAGGGTTTCATCTTCGGCTACGACTCCTTGTTTACGTGCCTTGGCCAGCACCCGCTGGGTATTGATCCCGCGACCGTCGTCGACCAATTCGATCACAAGGTTACTCCCTTCATGATAGGCCGCCAAGCGCATCAGACCTTGTTCGGACTTGCCCGCCTCAAGGCGCTGCGCGGGATTCTCCAGCCCATGATCGAGTGAATTGCGGACCATGTGCACGAGCGGATCCACGATCGCCTCCACCAACGTACGATCAATTTCTGTTTGGTCGCCCGACGTTTTGAATTCTACCTGCTTGCCGAATTCGCGCGACAAATCGCGCACCAATCGTTCGAGGCGTTGGAAGGTCGGCTTGATCGGCACCATCCGTAACGACATGGCCGTAAATTGCAGATTCTTAGTAATGCGACTGAGCTGCGTAAGATTACGTGCCAGAGGAGACCCATCGTAACCCAATTCCCGCGCCGATTCTTGCAATTGACTCTGCACCATCACCAGTTCCCCAACCATGTCCGCGAGCAAATCCAGCTTCTCTGTGTTAGCACGCACGGTGGAACTTGCTACATTTTTGACCGGAGATGCACCGGAGCTGGCTGCCGGGGCGATACCCTCTGAACTCGAGGGCGTCGCGGTAATCTTACACGGAGTCACTTTCTGCGAACCTGACTTCGCGTCGCCCTTCGCCAGCGCACGCACATTGGAAATCAAATTGCCCACTGGCACGATTGTTTCGGGCAGGTGGTTCAGCTCAAGCCCGCGTGTGATCTGTTCCACCATCTCGCCGAGCGCGTCACGACTGCGCAAAATTTCCGTGATGATCGTTGGTGTCAGTAAAAGCTCATCGTTGCGGGCAAGATCGAGGAGCGATTCCACCTCATGTGAAAGTCGGTTCATCGGCCCTAGGCGCAAGAATCCCGCATCTCCTTTGAGCGTGTGGAACGACCGGAATAACCCATTTAACGAGTCACGATCCGTCGGCGCTCCATCCAGCACCAGTAACGCTGATTCGATTCGCAACAGATGGTCCAAGGCCTCGGCTTGAAATTCCGTCAGAAGCTCTCGGTTTTCTTCGAGATTAAGATCAAGGAACTCTTCAACCGCATCCGGAACCGCATCTTCTGCGGGCGCTTCAGCCTTATTTGCCAATTTATCCTCACGCTCAACTTCCGGCTTAGAACTCTCAGGAACTTGCATCGGTGCCGGTGATCCCCCTTTTCGCAATTGTTCCAGCGCTGCGGGCATCCACGCGACCAACCGATGCAACGACTTGACCGTGACTTCATCAAATGGGCTGGCAGCGTCTCGTAACGCATCCAGCAAATTGTGCAGTGCATGCAACTCAGGCTGGAGTCCGTCCCCCTCAGTGGTCAGACCAATGATTTTGGTCAACAAACTGTAGATCGGTACCAATCCTTCATCGCTACCCGCTTGGGTAAAAATGGACTTGGCGGCGAGCTGGCTATTGAGATTGTCGATCTGGGCAAGCTCGGTCGGCGTGAATGTCATGGCAAATGGGGGGGCTGATGGGAGTTCTGAGTATCCCTACCGGAACAACTTGGATGCGCTTGAAAACATCGCGTAAACTCCGCTACTTCGGCCTCAAAATAGAGTGTCACTACCTACCGACGCCTGCACCGCATCATCGAGAACTCGACGCAACTGCCGACTCATGTTTGCCAGTTCAAACGGCTTGGCGATCACCCCCGAAGGCGCCAAGGTTTCGAGTTCCTGTTTCACCTCAAGGGACAAGTGGCCACTCATTACCAAAATCGGAGGATGTGAGGCTCGTGAGGCCAACAATCGCATGACCTCAATCCCGCCCAGTCGAGGCATATTTAAGTCGAGGATAATGGCATCAAAAGTTTCCTGTCCACTCAGCAACCGCTCTGCCGCATCCTGGCCATCTACCGCGATCTCAATGGAGTAACCGAGCTTACGCAGCGCGATACTCAGGAGTTCCTGAATCGCCGTCTCGTCCTCCACCAACAATATTTTTGCGGTTCCTTTCGGCGCATCCGCTAGAACCGGAATATCGCCCCCTCCCCCCGATTCTACCGCCGACGGATTGAGAGGGAGAAAAATGTCAAACGTCGTGCCCACGCCCTCCTCGCTCCGAACGTCGAGCAACCCATGATGATTGGTCACGATACCGTAAACCACCGCCAGACCTAGGCCCGTGCCTTTGGCATTTTCTTTGGTCGTGAAAAAGGGCTCGAAAATTCGTTTACACACCGCCGGAGCCATGCCGATTCCGGTATCACATACACTGATACGGAAATAGTCTCGGTCCGGATCTGCCTTTAGCGCCGTGAGGTGTTCACCAGATTCTTGGCTGGTGGAAATTTTAATTTCACCCCCGTCCGGCATCGCATCGCGGGCGTTAACGCACAAGTTAACGAACAACTGGCGAATCTGATCGGGATCCGCCCCAATCGCGTCGACCCCCGCTTCAAATTCCGTCTTAAACACGATATTGCGTGGAAACGTCTCACTGAAAAAACCAATAAATTCCTCCACCAGTCGATCAATGTGTACCTTACTGTAGCGCACTTCGCTACTGCGGCTAAACACCATAATTTGACTCACGAGCTCCGCCGCTCGTCCCGCGGCATCATGTACTGCGCGCAGGTAACGTTCAACATTGGCATCCGTTTGAGTCCGAGCCAGAGCCAGCTCCGTGAATCCTCGCACAATGGAAATAATGTTGTTAAAATCATGTGCGATTCCTCCCGCCATCGTGCCAAGGCTTTCCATTTTCTGAACCTGCCGAAGCTGCTCTGCTAACTCCTTTCGCTCCGAAATATCCTCCCGCAAACAAAGCAAGTAGATGATTTCTTCCAGCTGATTTCGAATCGGCGAAATTTGCACAAATTCCCAAGCATCCCCCCCTGCCCGGCGTCGGGTGCGCAACTCCCCCGTCCACTTACGGCCCGTGGCCAATATCGCACAGCACCTCCGATAGTCGGCCTCCGAAGCATGCCCATCTCGCAAAAGCGGAATCTCCTGCTCGAATATATCTTCCAAAGTGAAGCCGGTCACCTCGGTAAACTGCGAGTTCACATATTGCGGTGTGCCTCCGGGAGTCATGATGATCACTGACACCGGTGCTTGCTCGACGGCTTGGGCCAGCTTTCGAGAATGTTCTTCGGCCAACCGGTGTTTCGTCACATCCCGGCCGATCGCCCGCACCGCTAACACTTCGCCTACCTCATTGCGTAAGGCGGTTTCTTCCCAGCCGATCCAACGCCATCCTTGAGCCGTTTCCCAGCGATGTTCGCGGGAAATGTGATACGGAGAACGAGAAAGACGCTGCTCCTCGGCATGCCATGCCAGCACATCCTCGGGGTGGACTAAACCACTCAGAGAGCCACCTGTCCAATCTGGCGCCGGACGACCGAACTTACGGGCAAAAGCTCGGTTGACATCCAAGATCGTCCCCTTCGAGTCGCGGACAACCGCCAGCTCCAGGCTATCGGCCCAAGGAATGAGACTGGTAAGCGCAGGATGAAACGGCGGAGCCGAAGATTGAATAACACTTATTTCCATTACTCTTTACACCATTCCGCTCAAAATCTTGGGCAGACAGTCGAGCTTTTTTTCCAATGCGCTACGAGCCTGACTCGCCGCGCGTTCATCTTCTTGGTAAAGTAATTTCCAGGCTGCCGTTTCGGCCCAAGCTCCCTTGGCCAAGGGTTCAATGTTTTCGAGTCCGCCACGAAAACCTACCTCCCGCACTTGTAGATCCGCCACATGAACGGCCGCCGCATACATTGATCGTGGACCCTCAACCAAAGGGACGGGGTGATGGCTGACGGCTTCTACAATCTCAGCCCCCAATTGGTGGCGTTCCAAATAATACCCCCCGATGACAGCGTGATCCCAGCCGACCAAACGACGCTCCACTTCGCACACTTCGGCCGACGAGGCGTAACCTCCTCGCGCGATCTCCTCGAACTCCGTGGGGAACGCCGTGGCCAAAACCACCTTTCCCACATCGTGTAACAATCCCATGATGTAATCGGTATCGTCATCAATCAACAACGTCGTGGTCGCAAAAATTTCCCGCACCATCATGGCGGTGCCGATGGAGTGCTGCCAAAGTTCGCGCCATGGCAACCCCGGCAGAGAATTGCTGATCTTCTCCATATTCTCGATGACGGGCGTCGCCATCGAAAGTTCTCTAATTTGGCGTAACCCTAAATATAGCACGGCCTCTTCGATATTGTTCACTTTCGCGCTTAGTCCGAAGTAGACACTGTTAACCATCCGAAGTAAACGGGCGGTCAGCGACGGATCGCGGCGAATAATTTCTGCAATCTGGGAATTGAAGCTCTGCTCCGAGTTCACCAAGCCAGCGAGCCGCCGATTGATGCTCTGCAACGAAGCAAGTTTCGGGCAACGTTCAATCCGATGACGAATCTCGTCGTCCGAATAGGGACCACTGTTGGCCACTGAGGGCCCGGGTGAAATCGGCATGGGAAGGAAACTCACTTTGTTGCCTCCCATCGACACGTTGTCCCATCAGATTAAGCGGAAACTTTTCAGAGTTCTTAATAGTTTTAAAAATCCCGGAAAATTCTGCCGCTTATTTGGTCGCAGAGTCCAAATCTTCATACCCTAAGTTCCTAAATATTTTCTATTATTTGATAATAAGCATGTTATAAATCCTAAACTCAACGTGGTGCGAATGCGGCGAAGGCTGTCGTCATGCGAGTGTTGTGCGTGGCTCCGTCCTTCATCGTTGATTAAACTTGGCCCCAGCTGGGGGGGGGATACCGCCATTCTGGATAGGCGAGACTTTGATCCATATACCCTTATTCGTGGAACCCACCGAGAATCGGATATTGAGCCCCCTCCCCCCGATGTGGTCGTGAGAATTTGGCCCGGCACCCAGCTCCCCCATGACGGCCGCGCATCCTGCTGTTCCATCAATTCTCTTAACTGTTGGAGTTGATCCCATTCAGCCGTTTCCCTACCCGCTACGGGCGCTTCTCATCGAATAAACGGCGGGAGTCGATGTTCTGCGCGTCGAGACTGTACTACGCCATGCGGGTTATCCGGAGATCGACTGGTTTCCGGGGATTCTTGTCCCCGTCGACGTTGCTCATCGTGCCCCTTTGCGATCTTCCCACCGACACCCTGTTGTCGGCTTACCCGGACACCTTTGCTCCCTACTCTCAGGCAAATGTGTGTATCGGTTGCGTGTTGGATTCGTCTCTGACTATCGAATGGCTAGGCGAAAACTCGAGTGCCCTCGCCAATTTGCGCGGCGGGAGCCTTGTTTCATTGATTCCTCCCTTTTCTCACCTCGGAAAGATTCTGGCCGAGTGTTTCGCGGTCTTGTCCAGCGGCACCACCCTGCTCATACCTCGCCCCGACTGGAATTCGAGTTGGCCAGCCCTACTGCCGGAAGGTGTGTATGGGGTGGGGTTTCACGATCAAGTCGAACTGAAGGTCCAATCTCATCGAATCAGCTCGAATCGGCCGGGCGGGCGCCATCTGGTTCGACCATAATTTGTCCCCCTCCGCTCGCGCGACCCATTTTAAAACCAGGGTCCAAGCCGGCAAACTACCGGACTGGATCGTCAGCGTTGAAACCCAAACCCTCGCGCGCACTTCGCCGGAGGAACCAAGTCCGCTCCCTTTCGAATTTCGTCCCGCTCCGGCGGTCCTCCGCGCGTTCATCCGCCAGCAGGATTTGCCGCCGAATACGGAGCCGCGGCATCGAACGACTTGAGGCCGGGAGCGTGTGCCTCCCACTCTGGATGACCGAAGTAGCTGGTCACGCTGCCGAGCGCGAGCACGAGGTAGTCGTAGTTCAGCGGGCCACTTTCCAGTAACACTTGCCGGTGCGCCAGATCGATCTCGGTGACGTTTTGCAGCAGCACGGTGAGATTCGGTTTGTTCCGCAGAATCGAGCGCACCGGCTGCGCGATCTCCGGCGCGGACAGACCGGCCGTGGCCACTTGATAAAGCAGCGGTTGAAAAAGATGGTGGTTCTGCCGATCTATTATCGTGACCTGGGCATGCGGATGAGCGAAGGCCTGGCAGAAGGTCAGTCCGCCAAATCCGGCCCCACTACCACCTGAGAGCGGCTTTTATTGTGAGCGTTCATGGGCTAAAGCTTCAGGTCACACCGCCGGCTTCCAGCCCATGGCTTGCCCCGAGGGATGCAAATGGTTCGGCGTGGTGGGCCGCGCCTCTTCTCCGATCGACTCTTATGCCCGCCCCGCCGCGCGGATGCGGTAAACGCAGCGGCGTGCGCCCGCGAGCATGTGCTCCGTCCGCTCGATTACATTGTCCTCTCCCAAGATTGCTCGGAAGACCTCAAGCTCAGCGTCACAGAGCTTGGAGCAGGCGGTGGCCGCTGCGCAAATGGGGCAGTGATTCTGAATCAGGACGAATGAGCCGTCGGGCTGCCGCTGCACTTCCGCCATGTAGCCTTCTTCGTTACGGAGGGAGATTAACGCCTTCAACCGATTCTGAAGCGAGGCGCGAGCCGGGATGCGGGACCGGTAGTTCTCAATCTGCTGGTGCGTGCTTTGCAACACGACTCGCTTGACGCCTTCCTCGCCGAAGGTCTGTTCGACCGCGTTGAGCAAACTCACGGTCAAGCCCGCATGCGCGTTGGGAAAATGGGACTCGGCGGCCGGGGTCAGGGACCACATTTTGGCCGGCCTGCCGAGGGGGCGCTGCTCTTCCTGATAGGTCACCAATTTCTGCTCGCGCAAAGCGTAGAGGTGTTGTCGGACGGCCATGGCGGAGATGCCCAATTGCCCTGCCAAGGCTTCAGAATCGCCAGGCCCCTGCTGCTTGAGCAAATGCACGATCGCTTGCCGACTGGGAACACGAACCGGTTTTTTGCGGGCCGCCGCGTGCTTTTTCATAGGGGGGAACTCTACGGCCCATCATAGCCAAGGCCAGTCGAATCGAGCGATTAATTACTAAAGAAATAACTTTATAAAATTACTTGACGGGCTTCAGGCACCGCCTACTCTTTCCTAAAGTAATAACTTAATAAAATCGGAAGCGAGCAGACGAAATCCAATTAAAGGACCGGCGCTAAAACCGAGATAACGTGAGCTAGAGTGCATGGAACGAAGGAGAATCTATGGCGGACATTGAAGATAAATACGCAGGAAACGTGGCCGGAAAGTTTTACGTCGATGAGCAATGCATCGACTGCGACCTGTGCCGGGAAACCGCCCCAGCTAACTTCACGCGCAGCGAGGATGGCGGCTACTC
>Ga0075118_10000138_pt1 | contig 70007 bp, 69 predicted proteins | sample AntAceMetag02UKE_FD_69794 | JGI IMG/M metagenome (GOLD analysis project Ga0075118, IMG submission 69794) | Saline lake microbial communities from Ace Lake, Antarctica - Antarctic Ace Lake Metagenome 02UKE | ecosystem: Environmental > Aquatic > Non-marine Saline and Alkaline > Saline | place...
GATCCGCAGACAGCCGGGTGCCGCTCGCACCATCCAGATCCTCGTTCAGCCAGAAGAACTGCCAACCCTACGGGGCTGATCACACACAACCCGTCAAAGCCTCTGTGCGGAGGTACTAGGTCAGGACCGTTCCTGGAACGCCTGCGCCCCGGTCTCCCGGATGAACAGGGTCAGCAGCACCCCGAAACCGCACGTGATGGGCAGCACCAGGAAGGCGTATTCGTAGGCCTCGACGGCGTAAACCCGGGCTCCGGCGACCATCGTTCCATCCCAGCGAATGTCCAGGAGCCAGCCGAGCACCGGCTGCAGGACCGCCCCCGACCCGACCACGAAGCCGTTGACGATGCCGAGCGTGGCGCCGGCCGACCAGGACGGCGTGTTCTCGCGCGCTACAGCGAAGCACAGCACCATCGAGGCGGCGCCGAACCCCTGGACGAACAGGACGGCGGCGAGCGAGACCAGGGTCAGCCCCGGCAGGTAGACGGCACCGGCGATCCCGGCGGTCGCCAGAACGCCGCCGATCGCCATGAAGCGGCGTCGCCGGCTCCACCGGTCGGAGACCATGCCCCAGATCGGCGCCCCGAAGCCCCAGCCGACGAACAGCATCGACACCAGCGCCGCCGCCTCGGCTTTGGGCAGCTCATAGGCGCGCTCGACGTAGGGCACGCCCCACAGCCCGCCGAAGGCCAGCATGGCGCCGGTCATCGCCATGCCGAAGCCGGCGGCCAGCCAGACCTGGCCAGTCGAGGCCGCCCGCCGTAGTCCGGCCAGCAGGCTGTGGCGTTGGCCGGTTGCCGGGTTTGCCGGACGCTGGCGGTCGCGCAGCACCAGCGCGGTGGCCGTCGCCAGCACAAAGCCGAATACCGCCAGCCCGAGCACGGCGGTGCGCCAGCCGACCGCCTCGACGAGGTAGCCGAGCGGCGCCTGACCGAGGACGCCGCCGACCACGCCGAGCATCTGCGCCCAGCCGCCGAGGGTCGCGAAGCGATTCGGGGGGAACCACAGGGCCGCGTAGTTGAGCGCGCCGACGAAGCTGAAGGCGCAGCCGAAGCCGATCAACAACCGGCCGAGCGAGGCCAGCCACAAGCTGTCGGCGAGCGCGAACACCACAGAGCCGACGCCGGTCAGCGCCGCCGCCAGGGTGACCAGCCGCCGCGGCCCGTAGCGATCGATCAGCACACCGACGGGGATCTGCGAGCCGGCGTACGAGTAGTAGTAGAAGGCCGAAAGGTTTCCGAGCACCGCGCCGCCGACCGTGAAGTCGCGCATCAGATCGTCGACCATCACCGACGGCGCCACCCGCTGCACGAAGGCATAGAGAAAAAACACCGCGCACAGGAACCATCCGACGCCCAGAAGGGCGCCGCGGGGCGCGGCGGATCGGCTGTCTCGGATGTCGGTCACGGGATTGGACGCCACGCTGAAGGAAGCGCGAAGCTACTCAGGGCCAATCCCGCAGGTCAAGCGGCGCCGCCCAACTCGATCAGGCCAGAATGTCGACGATGGTTCCGCGCGGCGCATTCGGGTTCAACAGACGGATCTGCTCAGCCGCCTGCTCCAGGTTGAATTGCCGGCGCTCGCGATCGTCCAGGGGCTCGGCAACCGCCGGCTGTCCGAACCGGGCTTCCGCATCGCGGGCGCGAAACCCGAACGCGTCCTGGAGCCCGCGGGCAAGTCGCGCCGGCGCCGTCGATCCGGCCTGCGCCAGCGGGGCGGGCGTTGGAAAGGCTCCGGTCGGGCCGATCGCCATGATGACGCTCCTCGAACTCCGTCGACGGCCGGGGCCGGTAATGACCGCCGAAACCCCGCATTTTTATTAAATGGTATTTTAGATAAATTTGTCCAGATCGAATCCGACGGCTCAAGCCAGGATGTCGATGACCTTGGCAGTGGCCCGAGCGGTGGCCTCGCGGCCGATCGACTGGATGTAGTCGGCCCGCGCGGCGGGATCCATAGCGGAGACCTGCGAAAGGCTGGCCACCTTGACGATCGGAAGATTGACGGGCTGGGACGCCAACGAGCTACCGGAGCCGGCGATCCGCACCTTGTGCGCGCCGGCGATCTTGGTGTGCGGAATCGGCGCCGGAACCCCGGGAATACCTTCCATATCAGGCCCCTTCAGGACTGCTCAAGCATGACATGGCAACGTCAAAGACGCGAGTCGCCTTTCACCTGGAAGGCGTTCGGCGATGCTGTCCGGGCCGCGGAAATTTTCGCGAAGGCCTAACGCTGCGCGCCAGTCGCGATCGATCGAGACGCTGACCAGACGAGCTTCATGAACGGTCATGGCGATGGGCCTTCATGGGCCGATCGGCTATCGCCGCCCGTCGTCCTCCGGCGGCAGCAACCGGTCGCGGAACCGCCGGGCGAAGCCGAGCGGATCATCGGTCGGTCGCCCCTGCGAGGACGCCTCGCGGGCGGTCTCGACGACGTGGCGGCCGGCGTTCTCGATCTTCGGGGCCACCGTGCCATAGACCTCGCCGGCAATCCGCGCGGCGCCGCGCCGAAGCTCGGGATTCTGGGCGGCCCGGCGCCCGGCCTCGATCAGCAGCCGGCGCAGCAGGCTCATCGAACCGCCTCCCCGGCCCGCTCGATCACCGGGCGGCGGGCATCGAGGAACTCCTCAAAGCCGGCGATGTAGCGGTCGAACTCCGCCGCGCCCATCGGCAGCGACAGCACCGACATGCCGCGCCGAGCGGTGTAGATGCCGGCGGCGATCAGGTCGAGATGCATCAGGTCGATCAGCTTGCGCGGCCGCTTACCCGCCTCCGGCGGCGAGACCGGGGCGGTAGAGCCGGGATGCACCGCCATCATCGAGCCGCGCCCGGTGACGATCATCGGCAGGCCGCGTCGGGCTATGGCGTCGTTCATCCGGCCGCGCAGGCTGTCGCCGGCGGCGTTAAGCATGACCGCGCGCTCGGGCGTGTAGAGGTGGGTCAGCCCGGCGAGGCCGGCGGACATGGTGAACACGTTGTTGTTGAAGGTCCCGGCGTGCGGCCAGGCATCCGGCCGGCGCGGGTCGAAGCGGTCGAGGATGTCGGCGCGGCCGCCGAAGGCGCCGAAGCTCAACCCGCCCCCGAGATACTTGCCCAGGCTGACGAGGTCCGGCCGGATGCCGAGCAGCCCGTGCAGCCCCTCCGGCGACAACCGGGACGTCATGACCTCATCGAAGATCAGCAGCGCGCCGGTCGCCTCGGTGGCGCCGCGCAGCGCCTCCAGGAACGCCTCGGTTCCCGGAATGCATCCGCCGGACCCGCACATCGGCTCCACCAGGACGCAGGCCAGCCGGTCGCCCTGCTCGCGGATCAGCGCCGCGGCACCCTCGGCGTCGTTGTAGTCGGCCATGACGTAGTCGAACGGCGCGTTCAGCGGCGAGCCGGCGAAGTACAGCAGGCCGCCGTGATAGGCGCCCCGGAACGCCATCACCCGGTCGCGGCCCGTAAAGGCGCGCGCCGCGGCGACCGCCATCATGTTCGCCTCGGTACCGGAATTGGTGAAGCGCACCCGCTCGAGCGCCGGAAAGCGGTCGACGACCGCCTGCGCCAGCCGCGCCTCCAGCAAATTGGGCCCGCCCAGCACCCAGCCGTCGTCCGCCGCCTGCTTGATGGCGTCGCGGATCAGCGGGTCGGAGTGGCCGTACAGGCCGGCGGTGTACTCGCCGAGAAAATCGACCAGCTGATGACCATCGGCGTCCCACAGATAGCAACCCTCGCCGCGCGCGAAGCGCAGCGGGAACGGGTGGTAATGCAGCACCGTGCGGGTGTTGCCGCCCGGCATCGCCTTCTCGGCCTGCTCCTGGATCGCCCGACTCTTCGGGTTGGCAGCGACGAAGCGCTCCGCCGCATCGGCGTAGGCAGCGTCCAGGTCGGAGTTCGCGAGCGTCGTGGTCATGCCGCCTGCCCCTTGTTTCCAGCGGTCTTGCCGACCGCGCCATAGCCCATGGTTCCGAATTTCTGGCCGACCCGCTCGATCTCGTCGTCCGGCAGGATGACCGGCTTCCCGACCTGCAGGGTCCGCCAATACATGGCGGCCAGGGTCTCGACCTCCAAGGCCAGCGCCAGCGCCTTCCTGAGGGTCGGGCCGATGGCGATCATGCCGTGGTTGGCCAGCAGGCAGGCGCGCCGGCCTTCGAGCGCCCGGAGGGCGGTGTCCGACAGCTCCTGGGTTCCGAAGGTGGCGTAGTCCGAGCAGCGAACGGTCGGCCCGCCGGCCTGGGCGATCATGTAGTGGAAGGCCGGGATCTCCATGCGCAGGCAGGCGAGCGTGGTGGCGAACATGCCGTGGGTGTGGACGATCGCCCCGCAATCCGGGCGGTGGCGCATGATGTCCAGGTGGAAGCGCCACTCGCTCGAGGCACGGCGGTTGTCGCTGTGGCTGCCGTCCAGCCCCATCGTCACGATATCCTCGGGCCGGAGCTCCTCGTAGGGGATCGCCGAGGGGGTTATGAAGAACCCGGCCGCCGGGTCGTCCGCCACCCGCACGCTGGCGTTGCCTGAGGTGCCCTGGTTGATGCCCAGCGCGTTCATCTTCAGGCAGGTGTCGATCACCTCCTGGCGCAGGGCGCGTTCCTTGGCCGGCATCATGACGTGGCTCCCGAAAACGATCGGTTGGCGATGCGCATCTGGCAGGCTCAGTCGCCACTCGGACAACAGCATCATGGCCGTTGTCGGCGCGCCCTTCCAACCCGAAATCGGCAGCCGGGCTTTCCGTCAATCCTCCCCCGCCGCCAGCCGATCCGGGAACAGCCCCTGCAGCCCCTCCGGCGTCGCCGGCGCCACGCCGCGCTCGGTGATCAGCCCGGTCACCAGCCGCGCCGGGGTGACGTCGAAGGCCGGGTTGGCAGCCCGGCTGCCGGGCGGCGTGATGGTGACCACGCCGGTCGTCCCGTCGTCCAGGCGACCGGGGATACGGGTCACCTCGTCGGGCGAGCGCTCCTCGATCGGGATCGCGAAGCCGTCGTGCAGCGTCCAGTCGATGGTCGGGCTCGGCAGCGCCACGTAGAACGGCACGCCGTTGTCGTCGGCGGCCAACGCCTTGAGGTAAGTCCCGATCTTGTTGGCGACGTCGCCGTTGGCGCTCACCCGGTCGGTTCCGACGATGCAGAGATCGACCCGGCCGCGTTGCATCAGATGGCCGCCGGCGTTGTCGACGATCACCGTGTGGTCGACGCCATGGTTGCCGAGTTCCCAGGCGGTCAGAAAGGCGCCTTGGTTGCGCGGCCTGGTCTCGTCGACCCAGACGTGGATCGGGATGCCGGCGTCGTGGGCCTGGTAGATCGGCGAGGTGGCGGTGCCCCAGTCGACGGTGGCGAGCCAGCCGGCGTTGCAGTGGGTCAGCACGTTGACGGCCTCGCCCGGCTTCTTGGTCGCGGCGATCGCCTCGATGATCGCCAGGCCGTGCCGGCCGATGGCGCGGTTCAGCTCGGCATCCTCGTCGCAGACCCGGCGCGCGAAAGCCGCCGCCGCCACCACCCGCTCACCCGTCGCCACCGCCGCCAGCCGCGCCCGCCCGGCGTCGAGCGCCCAGCGCAGGTTGACGGCGGTCGGGCGCGTCGAAGCCAAGGTCTCGCAGGCTGAGGCGAGGCCGGAATCGCTCGCATCCTCGCGCATGGCGAGCCACAGGCCCCAGGCCGCGGTGGCGCCGATCAGCGGCGCCCCCCGCACCAGCATCGCCCTGATCGCGTGCGCCGCGTCGGCCAACGAGGCGAGGCGCGCGACGACGAACTCGTGCGGCAGCCGGGCCTGGTCGATGATCTCCACCGCCGAGCCGTCGGCGGCCTGCCAGATCGGCCGGTAGTGCGTTCCATTGACCTTCATGGCGTCTCTCCTCGGATCTGCGCGCAAGATGGCCGGCCGGGGGGCGCCGCACAACAGTCCCGCCGGCTGGGACCGGGTAACCCTGATCGGGTGACAGCCCCCGACCCTGGTGCTATTAGCCGCATGTCGACCGAAGATGGAGTGCCGCCCGCATGATTCCGCGCTATTCCCGCGAGAAGATGGCCGCCATCTGGGCGCCGGAGACCCGGTTCCGGATATGGTTCGAGATCGAGGCGCACGCCTGCGACGCCCAGGCGGCGCTCGGTGTGATCCCGGAGTCGGCGGCCAAGGCGGTGTGGGAACGCGGCGCCTTCGAGGTCGAGCGCATCGACGCCATCGAGGCCGAGGTCAAGCACGACGTCATCGCCTTCCTGACCAACCTCTCCGAGCACGTCGGGCCGGAGGCGCGGTTCGTCCACCAGGGCATGACCTCCTCGGACGTGCTCGACACCTGCCTGTCGGTCCAGCTGACCCGCGCCGCCGACATCCTGATCGAGGACGTCGATGCGTTGCTGGCCGCGCTCGAGCGCCGGGCGTTCGAGCACAAGGACACCCCGACCGTCGGGCGCAGCCACGGCATCCACGCCGAGCCGGTGACCTTCGGGCTCAAGCTCGCGGGCTACCACGCCGAGTTCCAGCGCGCCCGGGCGCGGCTGGTCGCTGCCCGCAAGGAGATCGCGACCTGCGCGATCTCGGGCGCGGTCGGCACCTTCGCCAACATCGACCCGAGGGTCGAGGAGCATGTCGCCGCCGCCCTCGGCCTGGAGCCGGAGCCGGTGTCGACCCAGGTGATCCCGCGCGACCGCCACGCCATGTTCTTCGCGGTGCTCGGCGTCGTAGCGTCCTCGGTCGAGCGGCTGGCGACCGAGATCCGCCACTTGCAGCGCACCGAGGTGCGCGAGGCCGAGGAGTTCTTCAGCGAGAAGCAGAAGGGCTCGTCGGCGATGCCGCACAAGCGCAACCCGGTGCTGACCGAGAACCTGACCGGTCTGGCGCGGCTGGTGCGAATGGCGGTGGTGCCGGCGATGGAGAACGTCGCACTGTGGCACGAGCGCGACATCAGCCACTCCTCGGTCGAGCGCATGATCGGCCCCGACGCGACGGTCACCCTTGACTTCGCTCTTGCTCGGCTGACCGGGGTGGTCGACAAGCTGGTGGTCTATCCGGAGACCATGCAGGCGAATTTGGACAAGCTCGGCGGCCTGATCCACAGCCAGCGGGTGATGCTGGCGCTGACCCAGAAGGGGGTCAGCCGCGAGGATTCCTACCGCCTGGTGCAGCGCAACGCCATGCCGGTGTGGCTGGAGGGCAAGGATTTCCGCGCCCTGCTGGAAGCCGACCCGGAAGTGACGGCGGCGCTGTCGCCGGCCGAGCTCGACGGCCTGTTCGACCTCGGCTACCACACCAAGCACGTCGACACGATCTTCCGCAGGGTGTTCGGCCGGGCGTAGCGCCGCCTCGGTCGTCCCGGCTACGCCGGCTCGGCGAGGACGGTCGCCAGCACCGGTGCCGTCCCACCTGGGGGAACCAGGACGGTCCGGTAAAGCAGTTCGCACGAGAACGCAACGGCAACGCCCTGGCGCAGCCGGTAGACGTGCGGCCCGAACTCCGGCAGCACCACGCCGGCACCCGCCTCATCCGTCGCCAGGCCCACCAGGGCGACGAACCGGTGCCGCGGCTGATCCACGCTGGCGCCCCGCCGGGCCGCTGCCTCGGCGCCGGCCGCGACCACCCGAAACGGCTCGAACCGAAGCTGCGGGCGGAACTGGAAGGCGCGCCGGATCTCGTTGCCGAGACGCGCCCCGAGGCAGACCGCGGTGGCGCGCTTGAGGTCAGGGTCCTGCACGGGCCGATCGGTGCCGATTGCCGAGAGACGGTCGCACAGCTCCGGCGGCAGCAGCCTGGGAACCACCAGCACCGGCGCCGTTCGGTCGAGATCGCGCGGTTCCTGGGCCATTCCGGCGGCGAGCGTCTCCGCCAGCCGCACCGCCGCGTCCACGGCATCGGCCGTTTCCTCGGTCGTGTACAACGCCACCAGCCGTTGGTTGGCGTCCAGGACAGCGGCCGATGCTGACGCCTGCCCGCCGGTCGCGAGCGATGGGCGAAACAGCGCCATGGCGTCGCCATAGGGATCGATCCAGACCTGGGCGGCCAGCGGAGCGGCCAGTTCCGGCGGCCGGCGTGTCAGCAGGATGCAGTGCGCCCCGAGGCGGGCGAGCGTCGCGGCCCTGCGGGACAACTCTTCCAGAACGCTACGGCCCCGTCCGGTCAGCGGATCCGGGACCGTCACGACCACGATCAGGCCACCGGAAACCTCCTGGTACAGCCGGCGCGTGCGCCCGGCGAGATCGGGCAGCGTGAGGTTAGGCGCGCGGTCCCCTGGCGACAGGGCGGGGACACGCGGTGATCCGGTCACTGCAGCCGACCGCGCGTCGGCTGGATCAGGACGACGCCTTCAATTCGGCCATCGCCTCGCGCAGCATCTCTTCCATGCGATGCTTGAGCCGCGCCTCGGTGAGTTCGCCACCCGCCTCGGAAACCCGCCGCAGCACGAACTCGATGACGTCGGAATCACCGGGCTTCTCGAAATCGGACGCCACCACTTCGCTGGCGAAGTTGGCGGCGGCCTCGCCCTCCAGGCCGAAGAACTCGGAGGCGACCCAGAGCCCGATCTTGCGATTGCGCCGGACGTTCGCCTTGAAGGTCAGCTCGGCATCGTGAGCGAAACGCGACTCTTCGGCGCGCTCGCGGTCCTGGAACCCACCCATTTCGGTCCTCCTCGGATCGACTGTCGGCTGAAACCGGGCGGACCATACACTGCGGCCCCGGCGATGTGAACGACCGATCGCGGTCTTGCGCGATCCAGCCGATACCGCCACTTTTCGCGGTCATGTGCACCGTCGTCGTCCTTCGCCGCCCAGGCCACCCATGGCCCCTGGTCATCGCCGCCAACCGCGACGAGATGGCCGGCCGGCCCTGGCGCGCCCCGGCCCGGCACTGGCCCGACCGCCCGGAGGTGGTCGCCGGCCTCGACTCCCTGGCCGGTGGCAGTTGGCTAGGGCTGAACGATCACGGCGTGCTGGCCTCGGTCCTGAACCGTCACGGCACGCTCGGCCCCGCCCTCGGCAAGCGATCGCGGGGAGAACTGGTGCTCGACGCCCTCGACCACGCCGACGCGGCGGAGGCGGCGCGCGCGCTCGAGGCGCTGGAGCCGGACAGCTTCCGACCGTTCAACCTGCTGGTGGCCGACAGTCAGGACGCGTTCTGGCTCGCCCATCGCGACGACGGCCGGCCGATCGAGGCGGAACCGATCGCCATCGGGGTTTCCATGCTGACCGCCCACGATCTGAACGACCGGGCGGGTTCCGCCCGGACGGCGCGCTACCTCGACCGCTTTCGCGCGGCGCCGCCACCGGATCCGGAGGCCGAGCACTGGGGCGCCTGGGAGATGCTGCTGGGCGCCACCGACCACGCCGCCGACGCCGGCCCGGGCGGCGCCATGACGATCGCCGGGCCGGGCGAGTTCGGGACCAGCAGCGCCGCGCTGATCGCCTTGCCGGCGCCGGGCGGCGGCCGCCCGGTGTTTCGGTTCGCCGCCGGCCGTCCCGACCGCGCGTCGTTTGTCGCGGTCGACGTCACGGCCCCTTCCCCATCCGGCCAGCCCCCATCCGGCCAGCCCCCATCCGGCCAGCCCACCGATTGAGTTTGGGGTATCGTGCTGCTATACGACGGCCTCGGTGACGCGGGTGCGCCGCGGGTGCCGATCCGAACAACCCGACGCCCGCCCACGCGCGCAGCCGCGTGACCCCGGAGACCGCCTCATGGCCAGACGCCGCAAGCTCTACGAGGGCAAGGCCAAGGTTCTGTACGAAGGACCCGAGCCCGGGACCCTCATCCAGTACTTCAAGGACGATGCCACGGCCTTCAACAATCAGAAGAAGGGCATCATCACCGGCAAGGGCGTCCTGAACAACCGGATCAGCGAATTCCTGATGACCCGGCTCACCGAGATCGGCGTTCCGACGCACTTCATGCGCCGGTTGAACATGCGCGAGCAATTGGTGCGCGAGGTCGAGATCATCCCGATCTCGCTGGTCGTCCGCAACGTTGCCGCCGGGTCGATCGCCAAGCGCTTCGGGATCGAGGAAGGCACCGTCCTGCCACGCTCGATCATCGAGTACTATTACAAGTCGGACGATCTCGGCGACCCGATGGTGACCGAGGAGCACATCACCGCCTTCGGCTGGGCCGGCACCCAGGATCTGGACGACATGGTCGCCCTGGCGCTTCGGATCAACGACTTCCTGATCGGCCTGTTTCTCGGCGTCGGGCTGCGCCTGGTCGACTTCAAGCTGGAGTTCGGCCGGCTGTACAATGAGCACGACGAGGTCCAGGTCGTGGTCGCCGACGAGATCAGCCCGGACAATTGCCGGCTGTGGGACATTCGCACCAACGAGAAGATGGACAAGGACCGGTTCCGCCGCGACCTCGGCGGGGTCGAGGAGGCCTATCAGGAGGTCGCTCGGCGCCTCGGCGTGCTGCCGGAGGCTGGTCCGATGGACCTGAAGGGCCCGCAGGCGATGCAGTAGCCGCCGGCCCGCCGGGCGCGGCGGCGGTAAACCACAGCATGGACCGGCGTCCCGGACGCCGGTCGCGGAGGCGAGATGAAGGCGATTATTCACGTCACCCTGAAGCCCGGCGTGCTGGATCCGCAGGGCAAGGCCATCGGTCACGCCCTTGGAACCCTCGGCTTTCCGGGGATCGGGGAAGTTCGTCAGGGCAAGGTCATCGAGATCGACCTGGCCGAGACCGACACCGCCAAGGCCGAGGCAGCGGTCACCGCAATGTGCGAGAAGCTGCTCGCCAACACCGTCATCGAGAACTACGCCATCAGGATCGAGGCCTGACGGCGGCGGGTGCACGGTTGCCGACGGTTGGCTTTCGGATCGCCTTCGGTAGAGTGAACCGCCGCGTGCGCCAGCCTGCCGGAGTGACGACGTGTCAGACTCGACGACCCTGCCGACGGATGTCGCAACCCTGGTCGAGGCGCTCGACTGCGTCGACCTTGGCATCGCGGTGTTTGACGATTTCCCGGCCCTGGTCTTCCGCAATCGGCGCTACGTCGAGATCTTCGAGCTTCCGGCGGAGATCGCCGAGCCGGGCACATCGCTCGAAACCATCACCGGTTTTCTGGCCAACCGCGGCGAGTACGGGCCCGGCGACGGCGAGGCGATCGCCCGCAAGCGGGTTGAGGCCGCCCGCCTGAGATTGCCGGGCCGGCTCGAGCACACCCGGCCGGACGGCCGGCAGTATTCGGTCGCCGTACACCCGATGGCGTCGGGTGGCTACGTCGTCACCTTCCGCGAGCAGCCCGGCACCCGACCGGCGCTGGTGACACCCGACCTGACGCTGCCGGCGCTCCTCGAGGCGCTCGACCACACCACCGACGAATTGCACATCTGGGACCGCCAGGATCGGCTGGTTTACGCAAACGCGCGCGTGCGACAGGTCAACGAGGCGGCCGGCACGCCGTTGCGCCTCGGGATGACCTTCGCGGAGCATGTCCGGGACCGGCTTGAGGCCGGGCAGATCCCCGACGCGGCGGGGAACCCGGAATCCTACCTGGCGGCCCGCCTGCAGCAGCGCCGGCCGGGCGGTCGCAGCTTCACCGTGCGATTGCCGGAAGGTCGCTGGGTCCTGGTCCGCGATCAACGGCTCCCGGACGGTGGCACGGTCACCGCATCCCAGGACATCACCGAGATGAAGCGGGTCCAACAGGCCTACCAGGACAGCGAGCAACGGTTTCACGACTTCGTGAACGCCAGTTCGGACCGGTTCTGGGAAACCGATCCGCATCTCCGCTTCACGATGGTGGTCGATACCAGCGCCGTGCGCCGCCACCCTCCGGCCTCGCAACTGATCGGAAAGACCCAGTGGGAAATCGCCGGCGCCGACCCGGACGACGATCCGCTGTTCAGCGGGCACAAGGCTTTGCTGGACGCCCGCCTGCCGTTCCGCGACTTCCGCTACGACCTGCCTGACCCGAACGGCGGCATCCGGCACTGGCGGGTCTCCGGGGTTCCCGTGTTCGACCAATCGGGGCGCTTCAGCGGCTACCGAGGAACCTCAACCGACGAGACCACGTTCAGCCTGGAGCTCGACAGCGCGCGACAGGAACTTCAGGACGCCTTGCGCCAAGCCGAGATCGCCAACCGGGCCAAGAGCCTGTTCCTGGCGACCGTCAGCCACGAATTGCGAACTCCGTTGAACGCCATCATCGGGTTCTCGGACCTGCTGGTGAATCGGGTGTTCGGACCGCTCGGCGACCCTCACTACGAAGGCTACGCCCACGACATCCAGGTCAGCGGCCTGCACCTGCTGAGCCTGATCGAGGACATCCTGGATCTCTCGCGCATCGAAATGGGCCAGATCCGGCTGCGCCTCGGGCGCGTCGATCTGCTCGCCGAGGCGCAGGCCGCCATCGCCATGGTCCAGGCCCGGCGCGGTCAGCAGATCGCCGATATCCGGGTCGCGGTGGCGGACGGATTCCCGGCGTTGAGCGCCGACGCGCGTCTGATCCGGCAGATCCTGATCAACCTGATTTCCAACGCGGCCAAGTTCACGCCACCGGGCGGCCATATCGAATTGGCGGCCGGCCGGGACGGCGGCGGTGTCAGCATCAGCGTCGCCGACGACGGGATCGGCATCGACCCCAAGGATCATGGCAAGGTCCTGCGCCCGTTCGAACAGGTCGACAACCGCCTCAGCCGGCGGTTCGACGGCGTCGGGCTGGGTTTGCCGCTGACCAAGGCGTTCGTTGAAATCCATGGCGGCACCCTGCAGCTCGACAGCACCCTCGGCAAGGGAACCACCATCACGATTCGACTGCCTCCCGAGCGGGTGCTGTCGCCTGACGAGGTCGCCCTGGACGCCACCGGCGAGCGATGACGCCGCCGGAACGGGCGCGCGTCGCCCCGTGGGTCCCGGCTCCGTCCCGCCGCGGGCGGGCCCGGTCCGGGATGACGACAGGTTGGGGCGCACCCGGCAAGCGGCCGGACGACCTCGGACCGCTCTCAACCAGTGACCGGTCTTCACCACCGGCCCTCCACCACCCTGTCGTCATCCCGGCCAAGCGTAGCGCGAGCCGGGACCCCACCGCCGCTCGGACCACGACGGCAGCGTGCCCGACGCCTCGCACGCGCGACGTTACTTCGCTTGCGTCGGTCCTGAGACGGACCTAGGTTCCGGCTCACCGTGACGGCCCCCGGAGCGCCCATGAAAACGGCCATCATCGTCTTCCCCGGCTCGAACCGCGAACGCGACATGGCGGTCGCCCTGCGACGATCCTTCGGCACCGAGCCGCTGATGATCTGGCACAAGGATTTGGACCTGCCTTCGGTCGATCTGATCGTGGTCCCCGGCGGCTTCTCCTACGGCGACTATCTGCGGGCCGGCGCCATGGGCGCGCACTCGCCGGTGATGCGGACCGTCAAGGAGCGCGCCGACCAGGGCGTGCCGGTCCTCGGGGTGTGCAACGGCTTCCAGACCCTCACCGAGGCCGGGATGCTGCCGGGCGCGCTGATGCGCAACGCCGGCCTGAAGTTCGTGTGCCGGACGGTGCACCTGCGCGTCGAGACGGCGCAGTCGATGTTCACCAGCGGCTACGCCGCCGGCCAGACCATCGCCGTGCCGGTGGCCCACAACGACGGCAACTACTACGCCGACGATGTCACGCTCGACCGCCTGGAGGATCGCGGGCTGGTCGCCTTCCGCTACGTCGACGCCGAGGGCGCGCCGTCGGACGAGGCCAACCCCAACGGCTCGCGCCGCGGCATCGCCGGCATCTTCAACGACACCAAGACCGTGCTCGGCCTGATGCCGCACCCCGAGGACGCCATCGATCCGCTGCACGGCGGGACCGACGGTCGCGGCCTGTTCGACGGCCTGGCCCGGGCGCTGGCTTGAGAGGACCCGTCATGACCATTCCCAACGTCGCGATCACACCGGAGCTGGTCGCCGAGCACGGGCTGTCGGATGACGAGTACGCGGTCCTGCTGACGATCATGGGGCGCGAACCGAACATCACCGAGCTCGGCATCTTCTCGGTGATGTGGTCGGAGCACTGCTCCTACAAATCCTCCAAGCGCTGGCTCAAGACGCTGCCGACCGAGGGTCCGCACGTCATCCAGGGCCCGGGCGAGAACGCCGGCGTGATCGACATCGGCGACGGCCTGGCGGCGGTTTTCAAGATCGAGAGCCACAACCACCCGAGCTTCATCGAGCCCTACCAGGGGGCGGCCACCGGAGTCGGCGGCATCCTGCGCGACGTGTTCACCATGGGCGCGCGGCCGGTCGCCAACCTGAACGCCCTGCGCTTCGGCAGCCCCGACCACCCGAAGACCCGGCATCTGATCGCCGGCGTCGTCGGCGGAATCGGTGGCTACGGCAACTGCGTCGGGGTGCCGACGGTTGCCGGCGAGGTCAACTTCCACCCGGCCTACAACGGCAACATCCTGGTCAACGCCATGACCGTCGGCCTGGCCCGGGCCGACCGGATCTTCTATTCGGCGGCCGCCGGCCCCGGCAACTCGGTGGTCTATGTCGGCGCCAAGACCGGGCGCGACGGTATCCACGGGGCAACCATGGCGTCGGCCGAGTTCAGCGAGGATTCCGAGGAAAAGCGACCGACCGTGCAGGTCGGCGACCCGTTCACCGAGAAGCTGCTGATCGAGGCCTGCCTGGAACTGATGCAGAAGGACTGCATCATCGCGATCCAGGACATGGGGGCGGCGGGCCTGACCTCCTCCAGTGTCGAGATGGCCGGCAAGGGCGGGCTCGGCATCGAACTCGACCTCGACCGGGTGCCGGTGCGCGAGACCGGCATGACCGCCTACGAGATCATGCTGTCAGAGAGCCAGGAACGGATGCTGATGATCATCCGCCCGGAATCCGAGGCCGAGGCGCGGGCGGTGTTCGACAAGTGGGACCTGGACTTCGCGGTCATCGGCAAGGTCACCGAGACCGGGCGCATCGTGCTGCGCATGGACGGCTCGGTGCAGGCCGAGATCCCGGTCGGGCCGCTGGTGACCGAGGCGCCGGAATACGACCGACCGCACGTGGCGGCCCCGAAACGGCCGATGATCGCCGCCTCCGACGTGCCGGCGCCGGACAGCCTGTGCGGCGCTCTCGCCAGCCTGATGGAATGCCCGGACCTGGCCAGCCGGCGCTGGATCTGGGAGCAGTACGACCACCTGGTCATGGGTGACACAATGATCCGTCCCGGCGCCGATTCCGGGGTGGTGCGGGTCCAGGATACCGACCGGGGTCTGGCCCTGACGGTCGACTGCACGCCCCGCTACTGCGTGGCCGACCCTGAGATCGGTGGCGCTCAGGCCGTGGTCGAGACCTGGCGAAACATCACGGCGGTCGGCGCCACGCCGCTGGCGATCACCAACAACTTGAACTTCGGCAACCCCCAGAAGCCGGAGATCATGGGCCAGATCGTCGGCTGCGTCGCCGGCATGGGCGCCGCCTGCCGGGCGCTCGACTACCCGGTCGTGTCCGGCAACGTGTCGCTCTACAACGAGACCGAGGGCCAGGCGATCCTGCCGACCCCGGTGATCGGCGGCGTCGGCTTGATCGACGACGTCCACAAGCTCTGCACCCCGTCCCTGAAGGCCGCCGGGCACGCGCTGGTGGTTATCGGCCAGCCGGCCGACCGCCACGACGGCTGGCTCGGCGCCTCGCTGTACCTGCGCGAGATCGCCGGGCGCGAGGAAGGCGCCCCACCGCCGCTCGACCTGGCGGCCGAGCGCCGCACCGGCGACCTGGTCCGCGGCCTGATCGGCGACGGCGCGGTCACGGCGTGCCACGACGTCGGCGATGGCGGCCTGCTGGTGGCGATCGCCGAAATGGCGCTCGCCGCTCGAGGTCTCGGTGCCCGGATCGAGGTCCCCGCAGGAGCCCGGGCGCACGCCTGGTGTTTCGGCGAGGATCAGGGCCGCTACGTGGTCGCCACCGCCGACACCGACCGCATCCTGTCCGCCGCTGCGGCGGCCGGGGTGCCGGCGACGGTCGTCGGCGCCACGACCGCCGACGGCGATTTGACAGTTGCCGACGGCGATCGCATATCCTTGGAGACGCTGCGCCGGCGCCACGAGGCTTGGTTGCCCGGCTATATGGCCGGCGGCGGCTGAATTGGTCGGGACGAGAGGAGAAACGGCATGGCGATGGACGCGGGTGATATCGAGCGCCTTATCAAGGCCGCCCTGCCCGACGCGCTGATCACCATCGAGGATCTGCGCGGCGACGGCGACCATTACGCGTGCCACGTCGTGTCGGCTGCCTTCACCGGAAAGAACCGGATCCAGCAGCACCAGATGGTGTACAAGGCTTTACAGGGTCGTATGGGGACCGAACTCCACGCCCTGGCTCTTCAGACAGCAACGCCGGAGTGACGGCGGACCAATCCGAACGGAGGATTTCGACGATGCTCGACGATACCTTGCGCCAGCGGATCGACCAGGAGGTCGGGAGCAACGATGTGGTGCTGTTCATGAAAGGCACCCCGGTCTTCCCGCAATGCGGTTTCTCGGCCGTGGTCGTCCAGGTCCTTAGCCATCTCGGCGTCAAGTTCAAGGGCATCAACGTGCTCGAGGACCCGGCGATCCGCGATGGGATCAAGGAATACTCGTCCTGGCCGACCATTCCGCAGCTCTACGTCAAGGGCGAATTCGTCGGCGGCTGCGACATCATTCGGGAGATGTTCGAGAGCGGCGAGCTGACCGAGATGCTGAACACCCACGGCGTTGACGCGCGACCGGCGGCCTGAAGCCGACGACGGCCGAACGGCGGTGAGTCGCGGCACCGGGGTCACGATTCCGTGTGGCGCCGGGTCGGTCGGCGGCCTATCGTCCCTGACTCCCCCGCTCTAGGAGTCTTCCCATGACGTCCGCCGCGGCCGCCCCCGCACGACCCGACGAAACCGCCCTGGCGACCGCCATCGCGGCGATCCGCCAGCGTCTGGGTGATCGCCTGTCGACGGCAACGTCGGTGTGCAACCAGCATGGCCGCGACGAGAGCTATCACGCCACCCTCGCACCGGACGCCGTGGCCTTCGTCGAGAGCACCGAGGAGGTGTCCGCGGTTCTGGAGATCTGCTCCTCCCATCGTATCCCGGTCATTCCCTTTGGCACCGGCACGTCGCTGGAGGGGCACGTCGGCGCCGTGGCGGGCGGGGTGACGATCGACGTCTCGGCGATGAATCGCGTGCTCGAGGTCAACGCCGAGGACCTGGATTGCCGCGTGCAGGCGGGCGTCACCCGCAAGCAGTTGAACGAGCACCTGCGCGACCGTGGCTTGTTCTTTCCGATCGATCCGGGCGCCGACGCCTCGATCGGCGGAATGAGCGCGACCCGCGCCTCCGGCACCAACGCGGTTCGCTACGGCACCATGCGTGAGAATGTACTCAGCCTGACGGTGGTCACCGCCGACGGCCGTGTGGTCCGCACCGCGCGGCGCGCGCGCAAGTCGGCCGCCGGCTACGACTTGACGCGGCTGTTCGTCGGCTCCGAGGGCACACTCGGGGTGATCACCGAGGTGCAACTGAAGCTGCACGGCATCCCCGAGGCGATCTCGGCCGCGGTCTGCCCCTTCCCGGACCTGAAGAGCGCCGTCGACACCGCCATCGCCACCATCCAGACCGGCGTGCCGGTTGCCCGTGTCGAACTGCTGGACGAGGTCCAGATGCGCGCCTGCATCGCGTACTCGAAACTCGAGGGGCTGGAACCGGTGCCGACCCTGTTCTTCGAGTTTCACGGCACCCATGCGGGTGTCAGGGAGCAGGCCGAGACCGTTCAGGCGATCGCCGGGGAGTTCGGGGCGGGCGGCTTCCAGTGGGCCACCAAGGCCGAGGATCGCAACCGCCTGTGGGAAGCTCGGCACAACGCCCACTATGCCGCCCGGGCGCTGCGCACCGGCTGCCAGGTGATGTCAACGGACGTCTGCGTTCCGATCTCGCGGCTCGCCGAGTGCATCGACGAGAGCAAGGCCGACCTCGATGCATCAGGCCTGCTCGGCATCATCGTCGGGCACGTCGGTGACGGCAATTTCCACATCGGTTACGTGATCGACCCGAACGACCCCGACGAGGTCGATCGGGCGCACGCCCACAACGACAGGATGGTGCTGCGGGCCATCGCCATGGACGGCACCTGCACCGGTGAGCACGGCGTCGGCCGCGGCAAGGTCCATTTCATGGAGACCGAGCACGGTCCGGCGGTCGCGGTCATGCGGTCGATCAAGCAGGCCCTCGACCCGCTCGGCATCATGAATCCGGGCAAGGTCCTGCCGGCATGAACCAGGCGGTACGAGGACGCCGGCCGCTGCTTCGGCCAAGGGCGCTGATCGCCGTCGGCCTGATCTCGCTGGTCGCCGGCGTTTGGGGATTGTGGGGGCAGGCCGGCTTCCTGACGCGTTACCAGAGCGTCGAGGGTGAGGTGGTGCTGGTCGAGACCCTGGGCGGCGAGGAAGGGTTCAGCCAGTACCGTCCGACCCTGCGGTTCTCCCCCTCCGCTGGCGAAACTGTCGAGCGCGCGGCGGCGATCACGTACCGGCCCACCACTGTCGGGGAGAGGATGTCGATCGGCTTCGATCCCGCGAACCTCGACGACGTGCGCCTGATGGACATCCGCGACCGCTGGATGAGCCCGGTGTGGATGCTGCTGTTCGCGATCGCCACCCTCGGATTTGCCGTCTACCGCCTGCGGGTCCGCGCGCACCATCCCGACGCCGCCGGTTAGCGCTCCTCAGACCGGAAGCCCGCCATCGCCCGGGACCACCGCGAGGTAAACGGCGCCATCGATCAACTCGGCACGATCGTGACGAAGCACGGCCGTTCGGCGGGCCAGCAGGCGGAAGCCGTGTCGCGCCAGGGTCTCGACGATGTATCGGTCGCCATGAGCGTAACGGCCCGATGCCCGAAGGAACCATCGCAGCCCGTCGGTCGCCCGCTCGATCGAGAAGGCAAACAGCCCGCCAGGAGCCATGCGACGCGCCAAGCGGTCGACTGTCGGATCGAGGTCGCCGATGTGAATGAACACATCGCTCGCCACCACCAGGTCAGGGGCGGCATCGTACTCGTCGAGAGCCGCGTCGATATCCGCGCAGACGAGCGAGTCGTAGACCAGCTTGCGCCCAGCCTCCAGCAGCATCCGCTCCGACAGGTCGATGCCGACCAGCAGGCCCGACCGCGACCGGATCAGCGCACCGGCCAAGCCGGTGCCGCACCCGAGATCGTAGGCAAGCGCAAAGCGCCGATCTCCGGCGACGTCGTCGAGCAGGGAGACGGTCTCCCGATGCGCCGCGTACCGAAGTTCGCCGACGAGATGGGCATCGAAGCGCTCGGCGTAGGAATCGAAGAGGTCACGGACGAAGGCCCGGGGCGCCGTGACGGTCGTCCGCCCCTCAAGGGCGGCAACGAGATGGGCGGCGTCGTCGCGGTCGGGTGCCAGTTCGAGCGCGCGCCGGAGGTGAACCAGCGCATCCTGCCGGCGGTCAAGCCGCATCAGCAATATGCCGACGTTGTAGTGCAGGGTGTCGCTGTCCGACAGGATCTCGGCAGCTGATAGATACGCCTCGACGGCCTCCTCCAATTCGCCGAGTTCGGCGAGGGCGTTGCCGAGGTTGTTCGAGGCTTCCCCGACGGTCGGATCGAGATCGAGCGCCCACCGGTAGTGCCGGATCGCCAGCGCGACCTGGCCCTCGGCCTTGAGCACCACCCCGAGGTTCGAGTGCCCCTCGGCGTACCCAGGGTCGATCGTTGTGGCCTGGAGGTAGCAGCGGGCCGCCGCCGCCGCCTGCCCCGCCCCCTTCAGGATCAGACCCAGGTTGTTGTAGGCGTGCGCGGTGGCCGGCTCGACCAGGACGGACTTCGCGGCATACGGCACGGCGGCGACGGCGTCGCCGCGCTGCAAAAGCAGGGTTCCGAGCAGATGCAGGGCGTCGGGATGTCCGGGGCTGCCGGCCAATGCCCGCCCGTAGAGATCCGCGGCGACGTCGAGGCGACCGCTTCGATGCTCACGTATGGCTTGGCGTACCAACACTGGTGCCGCGGCCGAAGCCGGTTCCATCTCGCCTCTCCTTTCTGGAGGGCGGACCTATGTTCGGCAGTATACCGTCACACGTCCCCGGCGCGAATTTTACAGTGCTCGCAACACGCGAACAATCTATTAGAACCTGAACAAGCAACGGCCGGCCCGAAGGCCGGCCGTTGGATCCTGAGACGGTGCGGCGCGGACGCCGGCGAACCAGACTGCGATCAGCGCGAGTAGTATTCGATGACCAGGTTCGGCTCCATCTGCACCGGATACGGCACATCTTCGAACTTCGGCAGCCGAAGGAAGGTGCCTTTCATCGCGGAGTGGTCGACCTCGGTGTAGTCCGGAACGTCGCGCTCGGACGACTGAACCGCCTCGAGCACCATCGGCAGCTCGCGGCTCTTCTCCTTGACCTGCACCACGTCGCCCTCGCTCACCAGGTAGGAGGGAATGTTGACGCGCTTGCCGTTGACCGTGATGTGGCCATGGCTGACGAACTGGCGGGCGGCGAACGGGGTCGGGACAAACTTCATCCGGTAGATCACCGCGTCCAGCCGGGACTCCAGGATCGCCACCAGGTTCTCGCCGGTGTCGCCGCGGCGGCGGACCGCCTCCTGGTAGTACTTGCGGAATTGCTTCTCACCGATGTTGCCGTAGTAGCCCTTGAGCTTCTGCTTGGCCATCAGCTGGATGCCGTAGTCCGACGGCTTGCGGCGGCGCTGGCCGTGCTGGCCCGGGCCGTATTCGCGGTTGTTCAGCGGGGACTTCGGACGCCCCCAGAGATTGACGCCGAGACGCCGGTCGATCTTGTGCTTGGCTTCCACGCGCTTCGCCATGAAGCGGTCTCCTTGGTTGCGTCGTCCAGTGCCGGTACGACTGTTTGTCCCGATAGGGCCTCCGGACCACCGTCCGGGCCGGGGACACGCGGCCTTGGCCACACACCCCACGTTCTCGGGAATAGAGCGGGCGTTATAGGGATCGTCGCCGGAAAGTCAAACGCCTGGGCCTTCTCGCGTCGTCAGCCACGGAAATGGCAGGCAACCCAGTGGCCGTTCGGCCCCTGCTTGAGCGGCGGCGACTCGGTGTTGCAGAGCGGCAATTGCCGGATCGGGCAGCGGGTATGGAAGTGGCAGCCCGAGGGCGGGTTGATCGGGCTCGGTACGTCGCCCTGCAGGCGGATGCGCTGGCGCTTGAGGGTCGGGTCCGGGATTGGCACCGCCGACAGCAGGGCCTCGGTGTAGGGATGCAGTGGATTGCTGTACAGGTCGACCGACGAGGCGATCTCGACAATCCGGCCGAGATACATCACCGCCACCCGGTCGCTGATGTGCTCGACGACCGAGAGATCGTGAGCGATGAACATGTAGGTAAGGCTGAACTTTTCCTGAAGGTCTTCCAGCAGGTTGACGACCTGGGCCTGGATCGACACGTCGAGCGCCGAAACCGGCTCGTCGCACACGATCAGCTTCGGCGACACCGCGAGCGCCCGGGCGATGCCGATCCGCTGGCGCTGGCCGCCCGAGAACTCGTGCGGAAACCGCCGCATGTGATCGGCGTTGAGACCGACAGTCTCAAGCAGGTCGGCGATCCGCTCCTCGAACTCCTGGCGGGTGTTGACCAGCTTGTGGATGATCAGCGCCTCGCCGATGATCGCGCCGACCGTCATGCGCGGGTTCAGGGACGCGTAGGGGTCCTGAAAGATGATCTGCATGTCCCGGCGCAGCGCGGTGAGCTCCCGGGTGCCCATCGCCGTGACGTCCTTGCCCTCGAACCAGATCTCGCCCGATGTCGGCTCGATCAGCCGCAGGATGCAGCGCCCGGTGGTCGACTTTCCGCAGCCCGACTCGCCGACCACGCCGAGCGTCTCGCCCGCCTTGAGGTCGAAGCTGACGCCATCAACCGCGTGCACACGGTCGACCTCCCGCGAGAACACCCCGCCCTTGATGGAGAAGTGCTTCACCAGGTCGTTTACGCGAAGAAGGGGCTCGGTCATCGAACGGCAGTCCTCAGTAAAGAACGCAGGCGACCTTGTGGCCGGGCTCGATCTCGCGCAGTTCCGGAACCGCCTGGGTGCAGACATCGGTGGCAAACTTGCACCGCGCCGCGAACCGGCAGCCCGGAGGCGGGTTGATCAGGCTCGGTACCGTGCCGCCGATGGTCTCCAGGCGGCCCTTGTGCTCGGCGGTGCGGTCGACGCGCGGGATCGAGCGGATCAGGCCCTGGGTATAGGGGTGCTTCGGCGCGCCGAACAGCTCCTCGACGGTCGCCTCCTCGACGACCTTGCCGGCGTACATCACGACCACCCGGTCGGTGGTCTCGGCGACCACGCCCATATCGTGGGTGATCAGCAGGATGGCCATCCCGAGGCGGTCGCGCATTTCGGCGAGCAGGTCGAGAATCTGCGCCTGGATGGTGACGTCGAGCGCCGTGGTCGGCTCGTCGGCGATCAGCAGCTTCGGATCGCACGACAGCGCCATGGCGATCATCACGCGCTGGCGCATGCCGCCGGAGAACTGGTGCGGGTAATCGTGGACCCGGCGCTCCGGGGTCGGGATGTTGACCAGACGCAACATCTCGACCGCCTTGTTCATCGCCTCCTTGCGGCCCAAGCCCTCGTGCAGGCGGACCACTTCGGCGATCTGGTCGCCGACGGTGTAGACGGGGTTCAGCGAGGTCATCGGCTCCTGGAAGATGATGCCGATCTCCTTGCTGCGAATTTTTCGCATCTCGTCCGGACCCATCGGAACGATATCGCGCCCCCTCCACAGGATCTGGCCTTCGACGATCTCCCCGGGCGGCATCGCGATCAGCTTCAGAACCGTCATCGCGGTAACGGTCTTGCCGCAGCCGGACTCCCCGACGATCCCGACGGTCTCGCTGCGGTCGATCGCCACGTCGACGCCGTCGACCGCGCGGACCATGCCGTCATCGGTCTTGAAGTGCGTCTTCAGACCGCGAATATCCAGTAGGCGCTCGCCCACGCTCATGTGCCCTCTTTCCGCCCGACGGTCGTCAGCGATGCGCTACATCACGCGGCGAGGATCGAGCGCGTCGCGCAACCCGTCGCCGATGTAATTGATGGACAGCACCGCAAGGAAGATCGCGCCGCCAGCGAACAGCGCCCAATGCGGTGCAAAGTCCAGGTAGTCCTTGGCGTCGAACAGGATCCGCCCCCAGGTCGGGATGTCCGGCGGAACGCCGAGGCCGAGGAAGGACAGGGTCGACTCCAGGATGATCGCCGCGGCGACGTCGATGGTGCCGGCGACGATCACCGGTCCCAGCGAGTTCGGCAGGATGTGGCGGGTCACCTGGCGGGTCGTCGACGCCCCGAGCGCCCGGGCCGCCTCGACGAACTCTTTCTCCCGAAGAGAGAAGAACTGGGCGCGCACCAGCCGGGCGACCGGCATCCAGCGCAACCCGCCGATGACCACGATGATCAGGATGACGACGCCGACTTCCGGCCCTGCGATTTCCTTCATCGAGTCCCGAAACAGATAGACGACGACCAGCAGCAGCGGCAGCTGCGGCAGCGACAGGAACAGGTCGGTCAGCCACATCAGGCCGGAGTCGACGCTGCCGCGCGAGATGCCGGCGATGGCGCCGACCAGGATGCCTACCACGACCGCCACCACCATCGCCGCCAGCCCCACGGCGAGCGAGATGCGGCCGCCGTACAGCATGCGCGCCAGCAAATCCTGGCCAAGGTCGTCGGTGCCGAGCGGATGATTGGCCGACGGCCCCTCCAGCATCGCCGTGAAATCGATGTCGTTGATCGCCACCGGCCAGAAGAACGGCCCGAACAGAACCGCCAGCACCATCGTGCTGAGGATCACCGCGCCCGTCACGGCCAGCTTGTGGCGACGGAACCTCCGCCACGCCTCGGCACCCGGCGAGACGTGCTTGCGGCGGGCCACCGGAGCCGCGTCAGCGGTAGGAGATGCGAGGGTCGAGCCAGCCATAAAGGAGATCCGCGATCAGGTTGAAAAGGATCACGAGACAAGCGGTCACGAACGTCACCGCCATGATCACCGGCGTGTCGTTCGCCAGAATCGAGGCGATCAGGAGCGACCCGATCCCGGGAATTCGGAAGATCTGCTCGGTGACGACCGCGCCGCCGAACACGATCGGCATCTGCAGCGCGATCAGCGTCACCACCGGAATGAGGGCGTTCCGCACGATGTGCTTGAGGATGACGACACCCTCGCGAAGTCCCTTGGCCCGTGCCGTCGTGACGTAGTCGAGACGCACCACGTCCAGGACCGCCGAGCGCACGAAGCGCGTGAGGACGCCGCCCTGGAACAGGCCGAGCACCACCACCGGCATGATCGCCTGACGGATGTGCTCCCAGATATACTCCAGGCCGGTCCCGCTGACGTTGGTCTGGTAGACGAACGGCAGCCAGTCGAGATGGATGCTGAACACCAGGATGAACAGCAGGCCGGTGAAGAAGGTCGGCAGCGAGAAGCCGATGAACGCGGTGGTCGTGGCGACCTGGTCGAACAGCGAGTACGGCCGCATCGCAGCGTAGACGCCGACCGGCAACGCAACCACCAGCGCCAGCACCTGCGACGCGCCGATGACGATCAGCGTGACTGGCAGGCGCTGCATGATGAGCGTGTCGACATCCATCCGGCTGACGAACGAAAATCCCCAGTCGCCCTGCAGCATGGCCAGCAGCCAGCGGAAGTAGCGGACCATGATCGGGTCGTCGAGGCCGAACTTCTCGCGCAACGCCGCCCGGACCTCCGGCGGAACCGCTGGATTCTGGGCGAGTTCGCCGAACGGATCGCCCGGCGCCAGGGCCAGAAGGACGAACAGCACGAGGCTGATGCCGATCAGGCTCGGGATTACGATCAGCAGGCGCCTCAGGAGATACTGGCTCACGGTCGTTTTACCTTGCAGAAACACGACGGGAGCCGGCCAGGACGGCCGGCTCCCGGTTCAACGCGTTGATCAGGCGTCGCGATACCAGTCCTGCAGGCTCCACGTGTTGTTGTCCCAGCCGCTCAGCGGGGCGTTCAACTTCGAGGAAACCGCCGCCACCGTCGGCCGGTAGACGACCGGGATCACCGCCACGCCTTCGATCACCAGTTCGTTCATGCGCACGAACATGGCCGCGCGCTTGACCGGATCGAGTTCACCCTCGGCCTGGCGATAGAGCTTGTCGTACTCCTCGCTGCGCCAACGGGTGATGTTGCGGCCCTGCCACTTGTTGTCCTTGGTGGAGACTTCCCAGGACACGTACTGGTTCATGAACAGCGCCGGGTCGGGCTGCGACATCGTCGTCGTGTACATCTGGATGTCGGTGTAGAACTTCGTGTAGGTGTCCGGGTTGGCGACATCGGACGAGAAGAACACCGAGGCGGTGACGGCCTTGATTTCGATGTCGATGCCGGCCTTCTGGCAGGCTTGCTTGACGATCGCCTGGGTCTTCTGGCGCGGCGCGTTCACCGAGGTCTGGTAGACGTACTTCAGCTTGACGCCGTTCTTCTCGCGGATGCCGTCGGCACCGGGCTTCCACCCGGCGTCGTCGAGCATCTTGATGGCCTTGTCGATGTTGAACTCGAACTTCGTCTTGGTGGAGCGGAACCGCTCCGGGTTGTTCAGGAAGTTCGCCGTCGCCACACCGGTGCGGCCGTAGATGTGATCCTGAACCGACTGACGGTCGACCAGCAGGTTGAGCGCACCGCGCACCGCCGGGTCGCCGAGCGACGGGTGCGTGGTCTTGAGGCTCGACCGCTCGCCGTCGACCTCGGTCCACGGATCGGTGCTGTTGACGCCGATGAACTCGATGTTGCCGCCGGCGGTGATGACGGCCTTGCCCTTGCCGCCGTCCTCGAGGCGCTTCAGGATCGCGTCCTCGACCTGCATGTTCCAGGCGAAGTCGTACTCGCCGGTCTGCAGCACCGCGCGCGCCGCCGACACGGCGTCGCCGCCGCCCTTCATCTCGAAGGTGTCGAAGTACGGGCGGTTCGCCTCGTGGTAGTTCGGGTTCAGCTTGCCGGCGACCAGGTCACCCGGCTTGAACTCGGTGAACAGATACGGGCCGGTGCCGACCGGCGCCAGGTTGGCCGGCGCGTCGCGCGAGGTGGCGCCCTTGTAGTTCTCGAAGATGTGCTTCGGGATCATCATCCCGCGGGTGCCGACGAAGGCGTCCGCCCAGAACGGGGTCGGCTTCGAGAACAGCACCTTGATCGTGTGATCGTCGACCTTGACGACCTCGACGTCCTTGTAGGTGGCGATGGTCACCGCGGCGGTCGCCGGGTCAGACGCGTACTGCCAGTTGAACACGCAGTCATCGGCCGTGAACGGCTTGCCGTCGTGCCAGCTGACGCCCTTCTTGAGCTTCCAGGTGACCGACAGGCCGTCCTTGGAAACGCCGCCGTTCTCGAAGCTCGGGACCTCGGCCGCCAGAACCGGCTTCAGGTTGCCGTCGGAGTCCCAGCCGGCCAGCGGCTCGTAGAACACGCGGCTGCCGTCCTGGTCCTTGGTGCCGACTGCGAAGTGCGGGTTCAGCAGGGTCGGACCCTGCCACCACAGCACCTTCAGCGCGCCGCCGCCGCCGGCCTTGGTCGGCTTGTAGGTCGACGCGCTCTGCGCCATCGCCACGCCGGAATGCATCAGCATCTGTGCCGCCAGCGGCGCGGTGAGGCCGACTGCCACCATACGGCGCACGAACGCACGACGCGACAGCTTTCCTAGCTTCACGTCCGCGATCAGACCTCGCATATCTCGTTCGTTCATCGGGATCCCTCCTGCCCTGAGCCGCCATATCATCCGGGAACCTTGGCGATGACGCAGCACGTCAGCCGTTCCCGAACGCGGCGAATGTTACGGCGATAACGTCGCCGGAAACAACACCATCATTTTGAATTCAAGGACCGGTCCTGGTGCACAGCCTCCAGTTTGTACCCATCTGGATCGCACACGAATGCTGCGTAGTACCGATCGCCATAGTGCGGCCTGTACCCGGGGCCGCCGTCGTCCAAGCCGCCAGCGGCGAGGGCGACGGCGTGAAACGCGTCGACCGCCGCCCGGTTGGGCGCGTCGAACGCCAGATGGAAGCCGGGACCCGGCGCCACCACCCTGCCGGGTCGGGCGAACAGCGCCAGCCGGTCCCCGCCCCCGGGTTCGCCGTATCCGACCGCCTTCTCAGAGGTCCACACCCGCGCGTAGCCGAGCGGCGCCATGACCGCGTCGTAGAACGCCGCGGATCGGGCCAGGTCGTGAACACCGAACGACAGGTGACCAAGCATCAGGCTGACCTCAACCGCGGCCGCGACGCGCTCCGGGCGGTCATCGCCGGCCCGAGCGACGGCGCGGCCCCTCGGCCAGCGCGCGCATGACTCCGTGCATCGTCTGGACCTCCTGGTGCGTCATGCCGGCCCGCGTGAACAGGGTCCGCAGGTTCTGCTTCATGGCGGGCGTCAGGTGATCGGGGTAGAAGAAGCCCGCCTCCTCCAGCAGGCTCTCCAGGCGCGTTAGGAAGAACTCACGGGTGGCGACCGTCGCCGGCGGCGAATCCTCGACCATCATCGTCGACGCCGGCGTCCGGTCCGACGACTGGTACCATTCGTAGCCGACCAGCAGCACCGCCTGGGCAAGGTTGAGAGACGCGAACGCAGGGTTCAGCGGCACCGACAGCACCGCGTCGGCGAGCGCCACGTCCTCGTTGACGAGGCCGGCGCGCTCCGGCCCGAACATCACCCCGACCGCCTGCCCGGCCGACACCCGCGCGCGAAGCGCGTCGGCGGCGGTCCTTGGTGTCAGCGACGGCTTCGCCATGTCGCGGTTCCGCGCTGTGGTGGCGAGCACATAGGTGAGGTCGGCGCAGGCCTCGGCCGTGGTCTCGAACACCCGAGCCGTATCGAGCACCGCCGTCGCGCCCGACGCCATCGCCGCAGCCCGCGCGTTTGGCCAGCCATCACGCGGCCGCACCAGACGCAGGTCGCCCAGGCCGCAGTTCATCATGGCACGGGCGCAGGCGCCGATGTTCTCGCCGAGTTGCGGCTCGACCAGCACGACGGCGGGCGCGCTGTCGGCCGGGGTGGTGCGCGAACGATCGGTTCCGGCCATCGGTCAGGCCCCCGGGGCCGGCACGCCGTCCTTGATCAGCTTCCAGATCAACGCGTCCGCCAGCGCCTCGATCGAGGCGTCGATGATGTTCGGGCTGACCCCGACGGTCCGCCACGCCAGCCCGCTCTGGTCGGCGCTCTCGACCATCACGCGGGTGACCGCGTCGGTGCCGTCGCCGTCGCGCGACGGCGGCAGGATCCGCACCTTGTAGTCGATCAGTCGCATCCCCTCGATCGAGGGATAGTGCGGCACCAGGGCCTTGCGGATGGCGGTGTCCAGCGCGTTGACCGGCCCGTTGCCGACCGCCACCTCATGGCAGGCCTGGCCGCCGATCGTCAGCGTCGCGGTCGCCTCGGATTCCACCACCAGCGTCCCGCGGGCGTTGAAGCGGCGCTCATCCATCACCCGCCAGCGCTCGATGCTGAAATAGCCGGGGACGCCGTGGATCAGCCGCCGCGCCAGCAGCTCGAAGCTGGCCTCGGCGCTGTCGAACGAATAGCCCTGGTATTCCTTCTCCTTCACCTCGTCGACCAGCCGCTGCACCTTCGGGTGCCTGGGGTCGATCTCGACGCCGATCTCGGCGAAGCGGGCGAGGATGTTGGAGCGGCCCGCCTGATCCGAGACCAGGATGTGGCGCTGGTTGCCCACCGTTGCCGGATCGATGTGCTCGTAGGTGCGCGGATCCTTCTGCACCGCCGAGACATGCAGCCCGCCCTTGTGCGCGAAGGCGGCGGCGCCGACATAGGCGCGGTGCGGGTCGGAGGGGCGGTTCAGGCGCTCGTCCAGCATCCGCGACACCGCCGTCAGCTGCGTCAGCTTCTCGGGCGTGACGCCACAGTCGATCCCCATCTTCAGCACCAGGCTCGGGATCACCGCGGTCAGGTCGGCGTTGCCGCAGCGCTCCCCCAGGCCGTTGATGGTGCCTTGCACCTGGCGGGCGCCGGCGCGCACCGCCGCCAGCGAATTGGCGACGGCGTTGCCGGTGTCGTTGTGGCAATGGATGCCGAGAGCCGTGCCCGGAACCGCTCGGCTGATCTCGGCGACGATCGCTTCGATCTCGTGCGGCAGGGTGCCGCCATTGGTGTCGCACAGCACCACCCAGCGCGCGCCGGCTTCGTGGGCGGCGGTGGCGCAGGCCAGCGCGTAGCCGGGGTTGGCCTTGTAGCCGTCGAAGAAGTGCTCGCAGTCGAACATCGCCTCGCGACCGGCGGCGCGGGCTCGCTTCATCGAGTCCCGGATCATCGCGATGTTCTCGTCGCGGTCGATCTCCAAGGCCACGTCGACGTGAAAGTCCCAGGTCTTGCCGACCAGGCACACGGCCGGGACCCGGGCGCCGAGTATGGCGGCGAGGCCGGGGTCGTTCTCGGCGCTGCGACCGGGGCGGCGAGTCATGCCGAACGCCACCAGCCGGGCCTGCTGCAGCGCCGGTGGCTCGGCGAAGAAGCGATCGTCGGTCGGGTTGGCGCCCGGCCAGCCGCCTTCGACGTAGGCGACCCCGAGCGCGTCGAGGGCGCGCGCGATCGCGATCTTGTCCGCCACCGTGAAGTCGACGCCGCGGGTCTGCTGCCCGTCGCGCAGCGTGGTGTCGAACAGGTAAACGCGGTCGTCGCCGGCCATGGCGTGTCTCCGGGTACCGGGCAGAGGCGGTGGCGGTCTCTACCAGCGGGGGCAAGGAGCGGCAAGCATCTCCCCTGTGGAGGTTGGAGGTGCAGCAGCGGCGGATAGGTCCCGGATCAGCCGCGCTGGCGCGCGTCCGTCCGGGATGACGATAAGAGTGGGATCGCAGCGCGAGCGCCCCCCACCCCCACCATCGCCATCAAGTCAGTGATCGGCCGCCCTCTCCCTCGTCGTCATCCCGGACGGACGCGCGCCAGCGCGGCCGATCCGGGACCCACTTGGCGACGTGCCTGGGCCGCCCCCTACCCGCGCTTCCAGGTGGTACCCTGCGGGCCGTCCTCGAGTTCGACGCCCTTGGCCTTGAGCGCGTCGCGGATGCGGTCGGCTTCGGGGAAGTCCCTGGTCTTGCGGGCATCCGCGCGCGCCACGATCAGCCGCTCGATCTCCGCCGGGTCGAGGTCACCGCCGCCCTGAAACCATGCCTCCGGATCTGCCTGCAGCAGGCCGAGCAGCGCGCCCCCGGCACACAGCGCGGCCTTGGCCGCCGAGCGCTCGGCCGTATCGCTCGCCTTGTTCAGGCGTCCGGCCGCCTCGTGCAGCCGGGCGATCGCCAGCGGCACGTTGAGGTCGTCGAGCAGCGCCGCCATCAGGTCCTCGGATGGCGGTGCGGCGGGATCCGCCGCGACGTTGGCGGCGTTGCGCAGCGCCTGGTACAGCCGGTCGAGCTGGGCCTTCGCCTCCCTCAGCCCGGAATCCGAGAAATCCAGCGGTGCGCGGTAGTGCGCCGACAGCAGCAGCAGGCGCACCACCTCGCCCGGCCAGTCCGCCAGCACCTGTCGGACGGTGACGAAGTTGCCGAGCGACTTCGACATCTTGTCGTCCTCGACCGTCACGAAGCCGTTGTGCATCCAGTAATTGGCCATGGTGTGGGTGCCGAAGGCGCAGCGCGACTGGGCGATCTCATTCTCGTGGTGCGGGAAGATCAGGTCGAGGCCGCCGCCGTGGATGTCGAAGGTCTCGCCGAGATGCTCCCACGACATTGCCGAGCACTCGATGTGCCACCCCGGCCGCCCGCGGCCCCAGGGACTGTCCCAGCCGGGGGTGTCGTCGGGCGACGGCTTCCACAGCACGAAGTCGGCGGGGTCCTTCTTGTAAGGGGCGATATCGACCCGGGCGCCGGCGATCAGTTCGTCGCGGTCGCGGCGCGAGAGGCGGCCGTAGTCCGGCATCGATGGCACCGCGAACAGCACGTGGCCGTCGGCGGCATAGGCGTTGCCCTTGGCGATCAGCCGCTCGATCAGCGTGATCATCGGGGCGATGTGATGGGTGGCGCGTGGCTCAACGTCGGGCGGCAACGCTCCCAGCGCCGACATGTCCTGGTGGAATTGCGCCGCCGTGCGCTCGGTGAGATCGGCGATGGTCTCGCCGTTCTCGCGGGCGCGCGCGTTGATCTTGTCGTCGACGTCGGTGATGTTCCGCACGTAGGTCACGCGCGGGTACAGGTGCCGCAGCAACCGCGCCAGCACGTCGAACACGACCACCGGGCGAGCGTTGCCGACATGCGCGAAGTCGTAGACCGTCGGGCCGCAGACGTAGAGGCGGACGTGCAACGGGTCGATCGGGCGGAAGACTTCCTTCTCCCGCGTCAGCGTGTTGGTGATCTTGAGATCCATGGTCTCGGCTCCAGGCATCGGGTCGCTAGGTCAGACGGTTGCGCGCACGGGCACGCGGGCCGTCAGCGACAGATGTCGGCCGCCGGGTAGAGCGCGATGCCGAGCGTGGCGATCGGGCGGCGCGCGATCATGGGTCGAGGTCTCCGGTGGAGCGAACGGTTCTCTGGTTAGCAGATCGGCCAGGCGCGGTCCATCTACTCCGCCGCCGGCCGCAGCGCCGGGCGGTAGACGCCGTGGAAGGCGTTGGTGATCGGGTAGCGACGGTCCTTGCCGAACGAGCGGGCCGTGACCTTGACCCCCGGCGGCGCCTGCCGGCGCTTGTACTCGGCGCGGTCCAGCATGCGCCAGATCCGCATCACCGTCTCGGCGTCGAAGCCCTTGGCGACGATCCCGTCGACCGGGGTCTCGTTCTCGATCAGCTCGGTCAGGATGGCGTCCAGCACCGGATAGGGCGGCAGGCTGTCCTCGTCCTTCTGGTCGGGTCGCAACTCGGCCGAGGGCGGCTTGGTGATGATCCGCTCCGGCATCACCGGCCCGTCAGGGCCCAGGCCGCCCGCGGGTCGGTGCGCGTTGCGCCAGGTCGACAGCTCGAACACGCTCATCTTGTAGACGTCTTTCAGCACCGAGTAGCCGCCGCACATGTCGCCGTAGAGCGTGGCGTAGCCGACCGACATCTCCGACTTGTTGCCGGTCGACAGCACCATGTGGCCGAACTTGTTGGACAGCGCCATCAAGGTGATGCCGCGCGAGCGCGCCTGGATGTTCTCCTCGGTGATATCGGGGCTGGTGCCGGCGAACGGCTCGGCCAGCATGCCGGCGAACGCCTGCATCGCCGGGCCGATGTCGATGCTCGAGTACCGCACCCCCATCATCTCGGCGGCCGCCGCCGCGTCCTCCAGGCTGTGCGCCGAGGTGTAGGGCGACGGCATCATCACGCAGCGCACCCGGTCGGGGCCGAGCGCGTCGACCGCGACCGCCGCGCTGATCGCGGAATCGATGCCGCCGGAGAGGCCGAGAATGACACCGGGGAAGCCGTTCTTGACGACGTAGTCGCGCAGGCCCGTCGTCAGCGCGCAGTACAGCGACTCGATGCCCTCCGGCTGCCGGACCCGAGGCCCCGGCGCGCAGGACCAGCCGTCAGCGCCGCGGGTCCAGCGGGTGGTGACAACCGCCTCCTCCCAGGCCGGCAGCTGCAGCACCAGGCTGCGGTCGGCGTTCAGCACGAACGAGGCACCGTCGAACACCAGTTCGTCCTGGCCGCCGAGCTGGTTCAGGTAGACCAGCGGCAGCCCGCTCTCCACCACCCGGGCGACCGCGAGCTGAGTGCGGACGTCCGCCTTGCCGAGCTCGAACGGCGAGCCGTTCGGCACCAGCAGGATTTCGCCGCCGGTCTCCGCCAGGCACTCGACCACGTCGGCGGTCCAGATGTCCTCGCAGATCGGCACGCCAAGGCGAACGCCGCGGACGTCAATCGGCCCCGGCGGGGGGCCGGCGACGAACACCCGCTTCTCGTCGAACACCCCGTAGTTCGGCAGGTCGACCTTGTAGCGCGCGGTCACGATCCGGCCGGCGTCCAGCAGCAGAACCGCGTTGTACAGCTTGCCGCCGTCCAGCCAGGGCGCGCCGACCAGCAGCGCCGGGCCGCCGTCGCCGGTCTCGCGGGCGAGTTCCTCCAGCGCCTCGCGGCACTCGGCCACGAACATCGGCTTGAGCACCAGATCCTCGGGCGGGTAGCCGCACAGGTAGAGTTCCGGCGTCAGCACCACGTCGGCGCCTTCGGCCGCCGCCCGCGCCCGGACCTGCCGCAGCTTCTCGAGGTTGCCGGTGATGTCCCCGACCCGGGGGTTCAGCTGCGCCAGCGTGATGGTGATTGTGTCGGTCATGTCGGATCACTTAGCGCCGGCAGGGGAAATGGGCAACGACGGCGTGGCGTCTTGTCATCCACTCTCATGGCCGGCTTCCGTCCCACGACGATCGGCCGGAAGCTTAGCCGGGCGAGCGACCGGCGTCATCCGCGCGACACGGTGGCTCGGGCCGCCATGGCGGCCTGAGCGCCGGTCAGGCCGCCAGCGGCGACTCCGCGCGCGCCCAGGCCCGGCGCGCCCGGTCCTCGTCGCCGCGCAGCACATGGGCACGGGCCACCAGGCGCCAGTTCTGCGGGCTCGACGGCTTCAGCTGGCAGCGCTCGTTGGCGAGCGCCAGCGCCAGGTCGCCATCGCCGGAACGGAGCGCCGCCTCGACCAGCGTCCAGGCGATGATGTCGCGCTGCGCGTGGCTGCCACCGAGCCGGTGGTTCATGTAGCGCACCGGCAGCAGGGTCTCGACACAGCCGCGATACTCGCCGGCGGCGAACGCCTGCAGGGCGCGGCAGAACGGCAGGCCGATCTCCCGGCTCATGGCGGCGTTGGCGTCGCCGGCGTGTTCCAGGTAGCGCTCGTTGGCGGTCAGGAGCCGCTGCTGCGCCTCCACCCGCCGGTCGCCGACGAACGCCATCATCGCGTGGACGTCGTTGAAGGCGTACAGCGTGTCGGCGGCGCTCGGCTCCCACTTGTCGGCGAGATCGGCCCAGCGCCGGCCGACGTCGGCGCCGACCAGCTTCAGCCGCCACAGCAGCGCCGCCGAATCCAGCTCCTCGTAGCGCTCGGCGCCGAACGCGCCGCCGCGCAGGTTGTTGTCGTAGATGTTCAACACCTCGTCGACCCGCCCGAGATCGAGCAGGAACAGCGACAGGTGCCACCACAGGTGATTGCGGAAGTTGCCGTCGACCCAGACGTCGCGCCGCTCGTTCATGAAGTGGACACCGCCGAGCTGGCGCCCCTGCATTTCCATCACGTGGGCGACGGCGTGGATGGCATAGGGGTGGTCGGGCCGCAGCGCCAGCGCCCGGCGCCCGACCTCCTCGGCGCGGCTGAAGTCGCGGTTCTCCTCCAGGCCGAAGGCGTAGAGCGCCAGCACGAACTCGTACCCCGGGGTCGATTCGTCCCACAGCGGGAACACCCGCGCCACGCAGTCGCGCTGGCCGACGACATCGCCGAGCAGCACGTCGGTGAGGTGCACCAGCGCCAGGGCGAGCAGATCGTGCGGGTGCCTGACCAGCGCGCTCTCCCAGTGCTGCACGGCACCGTGGAAGTCGCCTTCGATCCATGCCCTGACGGCGCGGATGTGGGCGCGCTCGCGGTCGTCGGCCTGGCTCCAGAGCGCCTCGGCCGCTTCGACGCTGTCGACCATGGTCCGGTAGATCCGGGTTTCCATCGCCTGGGTGAGCATCCCGGCTCGGAACACGTGGCCCATGACGAAGTCGCCATGCTCGGCCAGCACCGCGTCGATCCGCGCCACCGGGTCGCCCCGGAACGCGAGAGCGTCGTCGAGCGCGTCGTCGAGCGCGCAGGCGCAGGCGCTGTCGGCGTTGGTCAGGGGCAGTCCGCGGCGATCGTTAACGGTCATGGCAACCTCCGGCCGGTTTCACCCGGCGGACTGAGTGGATCGGCGATCCCGGAAAATACCCGGCACCGCCCCTCGGTTCCAGTCACAGGCCCGCGCCCGGTCCGTGAGGCGGTGCCGCTGGACGCCGCGACGAGGCGGTGCCGCTGGACGCCGCGACGAGGCGGTGCCGCTGGACGCCGCGACGAGGCGGTGCCGCTGGACGCCGCGACGGCCACCGAATAGCGTTCGGTGGCATCGACCGACAATCGGCCGGTCCGCCGATCCGCTGGTCGCGGCCGAGCGTAGAGAGGCCCGATCCCAACTGATCAACCGGAGACACCAGCGATGAGGCTTACGGTCGGCGACAAGGCCCCGGACTTCACAATGCCCGCCGACGGAGGCGACGAGGTGTCGCTGGCGGCGCTGAAGGGCCGGCCGGTGGTGTTGTACTTCTACCCGCGCGATGACACGCCGGGCTGCACCACCGAGGCCTGCGGCTTCCGCGACGCGATGCCGGACTTTTCGGCGATCGACGCGGCGATCGTCGGCGTCAGTCGCGACACGGTCGCCAAGCACGACAAATTCAAGGCGAAGTACGCCCTGCCCTTCACCCTCGGCGCCGACGACACCGGCGCGGTCACCGACGCCTACGGCGTGTGGGTCGAGAAGTCGATGTACGGCAAGACCTCGATGGGCATAGAGCGGGCGACATTCCTGATCGACCGAGAAGGCGTGATCCGCGGCGTGTGGCGCAAGGTCAAGGTGAACGGCCATGTCGAGGAGGTTCTAGCCGCCGCCAGGGGGTTGTAGGTGTCGATCACCGGGTAGTCGGAGATCGGCTGACGAAATCCGCCACCAGCGGCAGGTGGTCGGAGGCAAGCCCGGCCTCACGGACCACCCGGGTGTCGATCAGCCGCTGGTGCGACCGGAACCAGATCCGGTCGAGCGGCAGAACCGGGCATGCCGCCGGGAACGTCCGGTGCCGGGTGCCGGGACCGAGCAGGGGCGACAGCCGCCGCTCGGCAATGCCGTCCCGGCGCCAGTCGTTGATGTCGCCCATCAGCAGGATGTCACTGTGCGGGTCGGCGTCGACCAGTCCGCACAGCACACCGATCTGGAACCGTCGCTCCCGCCCGGCCAGGCCGAGATGTGTGCAGATCACCCGGGTCGGTCCGCCCGGTGCCTCGACGACAGCGTCGATGGCCCGGCGCGGCTCGTGGTTGCCCACCGACAGCTCGACCTTGATGCTCTCGCGCACCGGGAACCGGCTCAGCAGCATTTGCCCGTAGATCCCCTTGATCTTGCGGTTCACGTTTGCGGTGACCCAGTCGGCGTCCGGCATGGCCGAGCGCAGCAGGGCGTAGCCGTCGACGCCGCACTCCGGCCCGACGACCTCCTGGATGGCGGCAATGTCGGGGTTGAGCGACCGGATGATCCGGTGCACGCGCTCCGGGTCGAAGCGACCGTCCTGTCCGAGAAACCCATGGATGTTCCAAGTAAGCGCGCGGATGGCTGTCACTCCGGCCGGGCGCCGGCCCGCTCCCTGAGCGGCCTCAGGAAGCGATTGACCAGATGCTGCAGCAGCAGCGACAGCCCGAGCCAGCCCAGCAGCAGCCCTGCGAGCAGGGCGATGTCTTCGGCGCGGCCCTCGGTCAGCACCACTTCGAGCTGAACGCCCATCAGGTTGAAGGCGATGATCCCGGGGCCCAGCCCGAGCGCCGAGCCGAGGATGAAGTCCACGAACCGTATCCGCGCGGCCCCGGCCGCCATGTTGATCAGCGTGAATGGCGCGACCGGCAGCATCCGCAGGCTGGCGATGCCGATCACGCCGTTGCCGGCGAACACCTTGATGACGCGGTTGAGACGGCTGTCGCGGCGCTTGCGGAACGACCCGAGACGACCGCCGACCGGCCAGCCGATGGCGTAGCCGGCGAGCGCCCCGGCGACCGACCCGACCAGCGAGTACAGCATGCCTTCCAAGGGCCCGAACACCATCGCCGTGACCGCGATCAGCACGGTGATCGGGAACATCGTGACGCTGCCGATCAGGTAGACGCCGATCGTGAAAAGCGGCGCCCAGTCCGACTCCGCCACCATCCGCATCGGCCCCACCAGGTGCTCCATGCGGGCCCATTCCTGAAGTGGGGTGTAGCGCCAGGCGAGCACCACGCCGAGGACCGCAACCACGACCGCGGCGACCGGCCACTTTCGGATCCACCGACGCGCGGTTCTGGGCTCCCGAAGTCCCTCGAAGGAGATCGACTCCGGCCATGTGCGGTCCGGGTCGGCGATTGTCACCACCGGCTCCGGGATGGCGTCGCCGAGCGCCGGATCGTCCGCGACAGCCACCAGACGCCGGCCGTCGCCGCCGATGCGCGCCAGCGCCGCAAGCAACGATCCCGGCGACTCCAACGCCTCGGCGACGGTCTCGACGGCGGCGCCGGAGTGCTCGGCGATCAGGGTATCCCGGACCCGGCGCACTGCCCGGCGGCGCTCGGCGTCGCGGGCGATGACGATCAGGTCGCACTCGGTGTCGAAGCCCATGGAGCGGTTGTTCAGGTTCGACGAGCCGATCCGCAGGCTCCGGTCGTCCACCACCATGACCTTGGCGTGAACGTTGACCGGAGCCGGGCCGGCCCTGCCGTCGACCTGCGGGGTCATCAGCCGGATGCGATCGGTCAGGCCGGCCTTGGCAAGACGGGAGACGAAACGGAATCGCCCAGCCTGCATGACGCCCTTCTCGAGCCAACCGTCGTGGTCGCCCGGCACGACCACCAGCACCTCCAGGTCGGGCCGCTGCCGCAGGCGGGCGATGAGGGCATCGCAGATCACGTCCGCCGTCAGATACTGGTTCTCGATGTAGATGAAGCGCTCGGCCTCGCCGATGGCGGCGCGGAACGTCGCCTCGACCTCGCGGGCCTCGGCGACCTCGTCGTACGGCGCCCGGGTTCGGGCGATCGCCAGGTCGACCTCCCGCAGGTGCGGATCCAGCCCCCTCGGCCACGGGTCGGTGTTCACGCCGAGCGGCACCAGTTCGTGCCCGGCCGCCGCCGCCCACCGAGTCCGCGCCACCTCGGCCAACGCCTTGGCGGCGTCGCCGTCCACCATCATCTGCAGATCGTGGAACGGCGGGTAGGGTTGCCCGCCCGGATCGACCCGCCGGGCATCGTCGGGATCGTGGCGCGAGGTGTCCCAGCGCCGGATCGTCAGGTCGAGGCCGCCGCAGAACGCCACCGCGTCGTCCACGATCACCAGCTTTTCATGCTGCGCGGCGCCGACCGGCAGCATCCCGTCCATGCACAGGGTTATCTGCGCCGGCGATGTCCAGCCGAATTGCAGACGCGGCAGCGGCTCGCGCTCCAGCGCGTACAGCAGCGAGTAGTCCCAGAGCAGCAAGCGGATCTCGATCCCAGGCTGGCGGCGGGTCAGTTCGCACAGGAACGGTCCCAACTCCAGCGGCATGTCGTCGCCGGTCGCCGTCGGGTCGGCGGCAAGCGGCGTGCGGCTGTCGATGTCCCAGCCAACCACCACGATCCGCTTGCGGGCTCGCTTCAGCGTCTCCCGCAAAGTTCCGAAGTAGTCGGCGGCGTCATAGAGGATCCGGGCGCGACCGGCGCGCTCGACGCGCCACGACGCCCGCTCCAGGCTCGCCGGGTCGGCGTCGCCCTGTTCGGGTTGATCGGTAGTCAGAATCCACTCCCCTGAAGTTCCCACCACGGCAGGACGTTTGTGCCCGGGCAGGACGTTTGTGCCCGGGTTGCCAGACAGCCCCTCCGCTGTAACTCGCCAACGGCGGCAGCGTTCCGGGTGGTCGCAGCCGTCAGCGCGTCCGAAACCCCCGTGGATCAGGCGCCCTCAAGCAGGATCCGGGTCAACTCGTCCGGGGCGTCCACCATGACGTCGTGGCCGCAATCGACCTCGTAGCATCGGAACCGGCTGTCATCCCGGGCGTCCGCCAAGGCCTTGTCGAAGGTCGGGTTCGCAAACCCCGTGGCCCGCACGTAGGCACGATCGGCGATCCGGTCAACCGCGCCGGTGATATGAAGCGCCTCGCTGAAGCATCCTATCGGCAGGTCGGTGCATTTGGCGTCGACCCAGGCACGGTCGGCGGAATTGACGTTGAACGCCGCGGCCGGGGTCGGCGGAATCCGCCAGCCACCGCCGAAAGTCCGCGCCTTGTCCTTGACCATCGCGTTGGCCTCTGGAGTGCGCAGATCGAACGCCGACTGGCCGTGCTTCGGTGTGAAGGCATCGACGTAGACCAGCGTGCGCACCCGATCGGCGACGCGGTCGGCCGCACCGGTGATCACCATGCCGCCGTAGGAATGCCCGACCAGGACGACGTCGGCGAGTTCCTCCCAGTGCAGCAGGTTGGCGACATCCTTGATGTGGGTCTGCAGGCTGATGGTCGGCGCCAGCAGGTGCGACCGGTCGGCGAGCCCGCTCAAGGTCGGGGTGAACACCGAATGGCCGGCCGCCCGCAGCCGGTCGGCGACCCGCACCCAACACCAGCCGCCGTGCCAGGCACCGTGAACCAGGACGAAGGTGGTCATGACGGCAGCCTCCCCAACCCGCTCGACCAGTGCTCGAGCACGCGCATTCCCAAAGCGGTCGGCGCCTGCGCCGGCCCGCGGTCGTGGATCTCGCCGAGCCCGATCCGCCGCGCCGCCAAGCGCTTGCCGTAGCACAGCAGATGGTCGATCGTGCTCATCAGGAAGTGCAGCAACGGCAGGATCTCCTTGAAGGCGGCATCGGCGGCGGCGGCGTCGCCGGCCCGGTGCAGGTCGTGAATCCGGCTCTGCCGGTCGCAGGTCTCGACCCCGGGAATCAGGCCGGCGCACCCCGCCCGCAGGCTGTCGAGAAGCTCGATGCCGTTGCGGCCGTTGAACAGCGTGAAGGCGTCGCCCGCCTCCTCGGCCAGCCGCCCCACGACCATCACCGAGCCCTCGGCCTTCAGGATCGAGACGTTCGGGTGGCGTCGGTTCAGCTCGATCAAACCGGCGTTGGACAGGCCGATACCGATGTATTCCGGCGCGTTCTGGATGCCGATCGGGATCGGGGCGGCATCGCCGACAGCGCCGAAGAAAGCGATCAGCGCCGCCTCGCTCGCGGACTTGACCGGCGGCGGCTGCAGCACCGCCCAGGCGGCGCCGCCGTCGGCGGCCCGCCGGACGCTCTCGATCTGGCCGGCCACGGTGTTGTCCGAGACGGTCACGCTGACCGGCACCCGGCCGGCCGCAACCTCCAGCGTCCAGTCCGCCAGGGCGTGGCGCTCGGCCACCGTCAACTTGTTGCACTCGCTCGCCAGCCCGCCGACCGCGAGGCCGTGCACGCCGGCGGCGACGCAGGCTTCGACCTGGGCGGCGTGGGCGCCGCGATCGAGTCCGCCATCGGACCCGAACAGGGCGTAGAGCATCGGGTAGATTCCGTTGAAGTCGGGCCGTGCCATCGTCGTCCCCATTCAGCCGCGCCGCCGTTCGCCCGGATGGTGCACCCGTCCCGAGGTCGCTGGCAACGTCCCCGGCACCGTGCGCGCCGGCGCATGGCAGCCATCGCCGCGCGCGGCTTGCCGGCCGTCACGCGATTGTCATAATTCGTCGGTCTGGACCGGCAGGCGGTCTGCGTGGGGTGGCTACAGTGAGCGACAGCGCGTTACCGGCAAGGGCGGCACCGGCCGAGGCGACCGGACCGGGGGCGGCCTCGGTCAGCAACCCGGGGGTCAGCAACCCGGCGGTCGAGGGCACCACCTTCGCGATCCTGCTGTCGCTCAGTTTCTGCCACCTGCTCAACGACATGATGCAGTCGCTGGTGCCGGCGATCTACCCGGTCCTCAAGGACCGCTACCAGTTGGACTTCGCGCAGATCGGGATGATCACCCTCGCGTTCCAGCTGACCGCGTCGATGCTGCAGCCGCTGGTCGGCCTGTACACCGACCGGCGCCCGATGCCGTACTCGCTGGCCGTCGGCATGGCGTTCACGCTGGTCGGACTGGTGCTGATGTCGACGGCGTCGAGCTACCCGGCGATCCTGGCGGCGGCAGCGCTCATCGGCATCGGCTCATCGGTTTTCCACCCCGAGGCGTCGCGGGTCGCGCGGATGGCGTCGGGCGGGCGCCACGGCTTCGCGCAGTCGTTGTTCCAGGTCGGCGGAAACACCGGCTCGGCGGTCGGGCCACTGCTGGCGGCCTTCGTGGTAGTCCCGCGCGGCCAGTCCAGCATCGTGTGGTTCTCGGCCGCCGCCCTGGTGGCGATGATCGTGCTGACCGCGGTCGGGACCTGGTACCGGCGAAACCGCCACCTGGCCAAGCCGAAGCCGCGGACCGGCGGTGGCGAGCCGATCGCGCTGTCTCGCGGCCGAGTGCTGTTCGCGATTGCGATCTTGGTGGCGCTGCTGTTCTCCAAGAACGTCTACAGCGCCAGCCTGAGTTCGTATTACACCTTCTACCTGATCGGAAAGTTCGGGCTGTCGGTTCAGGCCGCGCAGATCGCGCTGTTCGCGTTCCTCGGAGCGTTGGTGGTCGGCACGCTGGCCGGCGGCTGGATCGGCGACCGGGTCGGGCGCATCCCGGTGATGTGGTTCTCGATCCTGGGCGTGCTTCCCTTCACCATCGCGCTGCCGCATGTCGGACTTTACTGGACCCTGGCGCTATCGATGGTCATCGGCCTGATCATGGCGTCGGCGTTCTCGGCCATCCTGGTCTACGCCCAGGACCTGATGCCCGGGAAGGTCGGCATGGTGGCCGGCCTATTCTTCGGATTCTCGTTCGGCCTCGGCGGCCTCGGGGCGGCCGCCCTCGGCCAGCTCGCCGACATGACCAGCCTGGAGGCGGTCTACCGGGTCTGCGCCTTCCTGCCGCTGATCGGGCTGCTGACCGCGTTCCTTCCGAAGATCGAGCGGCCGCGCGGCTGATCCTCAGTACGGCCGGTCTCCGAGCACCGTGCAGCGCCGCATCACGCGGCGCTCGGTTGCCGGGTCGTAGCCGGTGGCGCGGTGCAGCAGGCTGCGGTTGTCCCACACCATGCACTCGCGCGGCGACCAGCTGTGGCGATAGACGAGGTGGTCCGGGGTGGCCATGGCGTTGATCTCCTCGATCAGCGCCCGGCCGGCCTCGTACTCCATACCCTCGATCCATTCGGCGTGGTCGCCCAGGAACAGCACCTTGCGGCCGGTCTCGGGGTGGGTCCGCACGATCGGGTGGGCGACCGGCGGCACCTCGGCCTTCTGCTTGGCGGTCATCGGGTCGTGGCCATGCCGGCGGGTACGGGAGAAATCGAGGTTGTGGAAGGCGCGCATCCCCTCCAGCCGCCGCTTCCACTCCGGGCTCAGCGCCTCGTAGGCGCCGTGCATGTCGGCAAAGTGGGTCTCGCCGCCCTCGGACGGCACGATCTCGGAGTACATCATGGTGGCGTGGCCGGTGGTCGGCCGCCAGGAGCCGTCGGTGTGCCAGAACATGGTCCCTTTGTCGGGGTGCCGGCCGTTCGGGTTGCCGTCGGCGTCGAGGTTGGTAAGAAGGTAGATCTCCGGGTGGTCGGCGTAGCCGTGGTACTGGTTCATGACATGAACCTGGACCTCGCCGAAGCGGCGCGCGAACGCCACCTGGGTCGCCGGCGGCAGGTCGACGTCGCGAAACAGGATCAGCTTGTGCTCGAGGAACACCTCGTGGACGAGCGCGAACATCGCCTGCCCCACCGCCTGCTCCAGCGTGATCCCGACGATCTCGGCGCCCAGCGCCGGGTGCAGCGGGAGGACATCGAAGGGTCGGGCGACGCGCGGCGATCCTGTGACGACGGCGGCTTCCATGGCTTCCTCCGGGTTCGCGTTTTCCGCAAGCCTACTCCCGCCGCGCGTGGCCGCAAGCGGCTGGGTCGATCGCCACGCTACGCCACGTCGTAGGTCAGCCCGACCACCCCGTTCGGCCACGCCCGCGTCTCTCGCAGGGCAAGCGGCAATTCCGGGCCGTCGCCGGCGAACAACGGTACGCCCTCGCCCAGCAGCACCGGCATGAGGAACAGTTCGACCGTGTCGATCGCGCCGACGGCGATGCAGGCGGCGGCGGTCTCCGCGCCACCGACGATCCAGACCCGCGCACCGTCGTCGCGCAGTTCCGCGACCAGCCCGGCGAGATCGGAGGTTCCCTCAACGCCCTTCGGCGCCCGGCCGAGCGGCCGCGAGGTCAGGACCGCGACCCGCTTGCCGGCGTAGGGCCATTTGCCGAACCCCTGCACCTGATCGTAGGTCGTCCGCCCCATGATCAGGGTGTCGACCTCGGCCATGAAACCGGCGGTGCCGAAATCGACGTCATCCCAGCGGTTCAACCACTCCACGCCGCCCTCGGCGTCGGCGATCATGCCGTCGAGGCTGATGGCCATGTAGAGGCGAAAGCGCGCGTCGCTCACCGTGGGGTCTCCCGGGCCGAACCATGACGGGGGCGGGATTGTGGTGTAGGGAGGGGACCGCTTCAAGCCACGGAGAGCCCGGGTGGCCGGCACCCTCGTCATCCAACCCCTTCCCGGCATCGGTGACATGGTGTGGCATCTGCCGCATCTCGACGCGATCGCCCGGAGCTGCCCGTGTGGAACGGTGAGCGTGCTCACCAAGCGGCGGTCGCGCGCCGACGAACTGTTCGCGGGATCCGCCTCGGTTTCGCGCGTGCTGTGGTTGGAGCGAGCCCAGAGCGGCGACCCCGCCGGTCGTCACGACGGCCCGCTCGGCGCCTGGCGACTCGCGGCGGACCTGCGCGAACACAGCTTCTCCGTCGTGTGGGTGCTGCACGATTCGCCGCGCTACGCGCTCGCCGCGCGGCTTGCCGGTATCCCGACGCGCATCGGCTACGGCACCGGCCGCCAACGCCTGTTCCTCAGCGACCGCCGCGTCCTCGCCGCCACCGACCGGCACCGGCCGACCGTCGAGAAGGCGACGCGGCTGCTGGCGCTGCACGGCCTCGTGGCGGAACCGACGCCGCGTTACATTCCGGCACCGGATGCCATGGATCGGATCGCCGCCCGCCACGCCGGCCGGCCGCGCCCCTGGATCGGCCTCGGCGTCGGCGCCAGCGAGTTCTTCAAGCAATGGCGCGCCGAGCGCTTTGCCGAACTCGCCGAGCGGCTGGCGACGGCGACCGGCGGCACCGTGTTCGCGATCGGCGGGCCTTCGGAGGCCGAGGCGATCGACGCGGTCTGCGCCGCCGGCACGGCGCTCCCGGTCGTCGGACTGCCGCTCGGCGACGCCGCGGCGCTCGCGCGGTCCTGCGACCTGGTGATCGGTAACGATACCGGTTTGCTGAATCTGGCGGCGGCGACCGGGGTCGCCTCGATCGGCCTGTTCGGCGGCTCGCCGCCACTGACACAGTACCCCTGTCTGACGGCGCTGGAGCCCGCCGGAGGGGCGACGTACCGCGTCGACCGGATGGCGGCGATTGGCGTCGACAGGGTGCTGGACGCGGCCGAACGGCGGCTGCGCCCGTCTCTTACCCGATAGGGTCTTCAGTCGGTGCGGGCGAGCAGCGTTTCAGCCGCGTCGACCACCCGCGCCACCGGCAGGCCGGGCATCAGGGCCCCGGGCGCGTCGTCCACCTGCCCGGACCGCGCCAGCAACGCCTCCGCCGTTTCGTCGGTCCGCACCCACGCCGCCTTCGCCCCCCTCGGGGCGTAGTGGCGCTCCCGGCTCGGCCCGAACAATCCGAGAGTTGGCGCGCCGGCAGCAGCCGACAGATGCATCAGCCCGCTGTCGTTGGCGATCGCCAATCGGCAGCGCGACAGGCAGGCGGCGAGGGTCATCAGGGGAACCGTCCCGACCAGATCGATCAGGCGCCCGGCCGGAACCGATTCCAGCACCGGCCGGGCAAGCTCGCGCTCACCGGGCCCGCCGGCGACCAGGACCCGCGCTCCCGGCAGCGCGCCGTCGGCGGCGGTCAACGCCGCGATCGCCGCGACGAAGCGCTCGCCAGGCCACGCCTTGGGCGGCCAGTTGGCGGTCGGCGCCACCGCCAGAATCGGCTCCCCGAAACCCCCCAGCATCTCCGCCGCCCGACGGCGATCGCCGTCGGCGATCCACAGCCTCGGCTCGACGTCGCCGTCGAGGCGCAGGCCGTCGCGAATCTGCTCGACCCGGTGCCCGCCGCCCCAGGGCGTGCGGAACACCCGCCGCTCCCGCGCCCGCACCGTCCACGCGAACGCCGAGCCGCGCAGGTCGATCACCAGGTCCCACCGTGTGCCAACCGTCTCGTGCCAGAGATTGCGCCACTGCGCCTGCCACGGGCCCTTGCGCATGGCGATCACGCGCTCGACCCCCGGCACCGCCTGGAACAGTTCCGACGCCACCGGCCCGCACGCCACGGTCACCCGGGCATCCGGCGCCCGGCGGAGAACCCAGGCGAGCGCCCCGGATGACAGGATGGCGTCGCCCAGCCGTGTCGAGGAAATGAACAGCGCCCGCATGCGCGGCCTTATAGGTCGAACCCGGCGCCCAGGCGAGCGCCACGCGGCCGGGGGCCGGACATCGCCCTTGCGGCCCCGGCCGCCGCGACATACCTGATCGGGGCCAAGACGGGGAGCTGGGATGGACAAGGGCTGGTATCACGTTCTCGAGTCGCGCGGCTTCATCCGGATCGATGGGTCGGATCGCGTGGCGTTTCTCCAGGGGCTGGTGTCGAACGACGTCGCCCGGATATCGGTCGACCGGGCCGGCTACGGCGCCTTCCTGACCGCCCAGGGAAAATTCCTCTTCGATTTCTTCATCGTCTCCGACGGCGACGCCCTGGTGCTCGACACCGAGGGCGCGCGGGCCGAGGATTTCTTCCGGCGCCTCCGGATGTACCGGCTGCGCTCGAAGGTCGAGCTCAGTCTCGGCGGATACCGGACCGCCGTGGCGGTCGGCGAGACCGCGTTGTCCGCCCTCGGGCTGGCAGCCGAGCGCGGTGCGGCCAGGGCGTGGAACGGTGGCGTCGCCTATGTCGATCCCCGCCACGCCGAGATCGGCGCCCGCGTCCTGCTGCCGGCATCAGCCGACGACGGTATCCTGGCGACCACCGGGTTGCTGCCGACCGGGCTGGAATCCTACGAACGCCGCCGGGTGGCGCTCGGCCTGCCGGACGGCTCGCGCGACCTTGTGGTCGACAAGACCGTGCTGCTGGAGGCCGGTTTCGAGGAACTGGGCGGCGTCGACTTCGACAAGGGCTGCTACATGGGCCAGGAGCTCACCGCCCGGACCAAGTACCGCGGCCTGGTCAAGCGCCGTCTGCTGCCGATCGCGATCAGCGGCCCGCTGCCGGCACCGGGCACCGAGATCACACTCGACGGCCAGGAGGCCGGCGAGGTTCGCTCGGTGGTGCCGGACGGCGACGATCACGCCACGGGCCTGGCGATGATTCGCCTGAACCGTCTCGACCAGGCCTTCAAGGCCGGCCTGCCGCTGATGGCCGGCGAGGCGACAGTGGTCGCCAGCCGGCCGGCCTGGGCGAAATTCTAGCGGCAAGGGTGGCGCCGCCTCCGCCCCGCCGATAGGATCGCGCCCGCCGCGCCGACATTCCGGCCAACTCCCCCGACGACACCGAACGGATCGATGACCGAAAGCCCCTTGTCCGCCGACTCTGCCGCCACCCCCGACGAGCAGACGCTCGAGGACACCGTCGGCTTCAACGCCGTGCTCGGCATGCAACTCGTGGAGTGGAGCGCCGAGCACGCGGTCATGGAGCTGCCGATCCGCGACATGCACCTGAACCGCTCGAACGCCCTGCACGGCGGCGTCCTGGCGACCCTCATCGACGCCGTGTGCGGCTATGCCGGGGTGTGGGTGCCGCCGGGCGAACCGCGTCGCAAGGCCCTCACGCTGTCGCTCAGCACCAACTTCATCGGCCAGGCCCGCGAGGGCACCGTGCGGGCGACGGCGGTCAAGAAGGGCGGCGGGCGCAACATCTTCTTCGCCTCGTGCGAAGTCCGCGACGCGGCCGGAAACCTGCTGGCCATGGGCGAGGGTTCGTTCCGTTACCGCAAGTCGGATCCCTAAGGCGAGCCGCCCAGGTGTGAGCCGGCGCGCCCTGCGCTGAGGAACCCTACCGGCCTTCGTCACCGTGCTCGCCGGAGGCCGCCGCGTCGTCGTAGCCATTCCGGGCGCTGAAGAAGACCAGCGCCATCAAGCCACCGCCCAGCGCCAGGCTGAACACGATGCCGAGCGCCATCGCCGCCCAGCCATGGCCGGACATGCCGGCCTGACCGGTCCCGCTCATCGCGCCGACCGCCATCGCCACCGCCACGGCGAGAATCGTGCCGAGCGAGCCGAGCAGCAGCAGAAGTGGACGGATCGAGGTCGTTTTGCGGTCGTTCATGGCGATCATATAGGGTGTGTGCTTAAGCTCGGGTAGCGTCGACGATAGCCGACCGCACGACTCCCTTCCCTCCGGCGCCGCTGTCTGGCGTAATGCGGTCGCAGACGACCCCGCGAGGAGGCGACGATGCCGAAGGTGCTTTCCAAGGCCCAGATTGACGCGTTCTGGCGCGATGGGGTGCTGACGGTCGCGAACGCGGTGTCGACGGAACAGCTTGCGCGGCTGAACGCCGACCTCGCCGGCTGGGTGGACGAGAGCCGGGCGCACACCGCCCCGTTCGGTCCGGAAACCCTGGACGGGCGGCCGCGCTTCGACATGGGCGCGGAGCACAGCGCCGAGCGGCCGGCGCTGCGCCGGGTCAACAACCCGTCGGACATCTCCGACGCCTATCTCGACGTGATGACGGATGCCCGCACCGTCGACATGATCGCCGAGCTGATCGGCGCCAACGTCAAGTTCCACCACTGCAAGATCAACGTGAAACTGCCGGGCGCCCGCACCGAGGTCGCCTACCACCAGGACTTCGCCTACACGCCGCACACCAACGACGACCTGATCACCGCCCTGCTGATGCTGGACGACGTGACCGAGGAGAACGGCTGCCTGATGGTGGTGCCGGGCACCCACAAGGGCCCGATCCACTCGCTGTTCCGCGACGGCGTGTTCGTCGGACGCATGGCCGACGACGTCGAGTCGGACATGCTGGCCCGGCAGATCCCGGTCACCGGCAAGGCCGGGTCGGTGTGCCTGATGCACACCCGCCTCGCCCACGGCTCGGCCGCCAATTCCTCGACCCGGCCGCGCGGCCTGTACATCTGCGTGTACAGCGCCGCCGACGCCGTCCCGATCGCCCGCAACCCGATGCCGAACCCGAACGAAGGCCGCATCGTGCGCGGCGTCGAGAGCCCGGTCGCGCGCATGATCCCGCTCGAGGTCGAACTGCCGAAGCAGCCGAAATCGGCGTCGTTCTTCACCGTCCAGGGCCAGGCCTCGGCGGCCGCGGAATAGCGGCGGAGCGGCGGAGTGACCTGGTCGATCGTCGCCCGCGATTCCGACAGCGGCGCGCTCGGGATCGCCATCGCCTCCCGGGTGATCGCGGTCGGCGCGTTGTGCCCGCGGGTGCGCGCCGGGGTGGCGGCGCTGTCGACCCAGTCCTACACCTCACCGGTCGCCGCCGAACGGACACTCGCCGGGCTTGCCGAGGGCCTTGATCTCGAAGCGGCGGTCGCGCGGGCGCTCGCCGGCGACCAGGGCCACGGCTGGCGGCAGATCCACGGCGTCGACGCCGGCGGGCGCGCCTACGCCCACACCGGCGCCCGCTGCATCGAGTGGTGCGGGCAATGGACCGGCGAGGCGGTGTCCGTCGCCGGCAACATGCTGGCCGGTCCGGCCGTGGTCGAGGCCACCGCCGCCGCCTGGATGGCCGGATCCGGACGGGCGTTTCCCGACCGGCTGCTGTCGGCGCTGGAGGCCGGGCAGCGCTTCGGCGGCGACAAGCGCGGCCAGCAATCGGCGGCCCTGTTCGTGGCCGGCGCCGAGGCCCACGCCGAGGTCGACCTCAGGGTCGACGAGCACGCCGCGCCGATCGCCGAGTTGCGCCGGGTGTTCGACCTGTTCTGGGTCGAGCGCCGGCCGTACTACGCGACGCTCCCGACCCGCCGCAACCCGAGCGGCATCTTCGATCCGGCCGAGCGCGAGGCCTTCATCGCCCGCTTCAAGGAGGCGGCCGCCCGCGGCGAGCCGGCCCTGGACGCCTAAGCGGCCTCGCGGCCGGTCATCACCATGTGGCTGAGCGCGTCGGCGTCGAGGCCGGCGACCAGGCGGTCGATCACCTTGCGGCCCTGCTTGAGGATCGCCACACGATGCGCGACCGCGACCACGTCGGCCATGTTGTGGCTGATCAGCAGGACGGTCTTGCCGGTGGCGTTCAGCGCCCGGATCAGGTCGAGCACCTGGGCGGTCTCCTTGACGCCGAGGGCGGCGGTCGGCTCGTCCATCACCACGATGTCGGCGTTCCAGCGCAGCGCCCGGCCGATCGCCACCGACTGGCGCTGGCCGCCGGACAGCGTCGCCACCGCCCTGGTCGTGTCGGTCACTGAGGACCCAAGCTGGGCCAGGTAGCCCTGCGCCGCCGCCATCATCGCCCGCTTGTCGAGCACCCGCAGCGGACCGATGCCGCGGGTCAGCTCGGCGCCCATGAAGACGTTCTGGTAAATCGCCAGGCGCGGCGCCAGCGCCAGGTCCTGGTAGATCGTCGCCACCCCGCGGCGCAGCGCGTCGTGCGGCGAGGCGAAGCGCACCGGCTCGCCGCGCAGCCGCATCTCGCCCTCGCTCGCGGTCTCGGCACCCGAGACGATCTTGATCAGCGTCGACTTGCCGGCGCCGTTGTCGCCGCAGATCGCCAGCACCTCGCCGGCGCGGACGTCGAGGTCCACCCCGGCGAGCGCCTGGACCGCCCCGTAGCGCTTGGCGAGCCCGCGGACGGCGAGCACCACCGCCGGCCCGCCTTCGGTCACTTCAGGAAGCCCTTGACGTTGTTGGCGTCGACCAGCACCGCATCCATGAACAGATACGGCCCCGCGACAACCGAGTCCTTGGACTTGCCGTCGACCGCGATCGCCTGCAGCGCGTCGACCGCCGCGGTGCCGAGCGCCTCGAACGGGATCGAGACGGTGGCCGACAGCAGGCTCGCCGGATCGGCGATGCGCCGGTAGGCCTCGGGCCCGCCGTCGATCGACACCAGCGTGATGTCGCCCTTCTTCAGGCCCTGGGCCTGCAGCAGGTCGTCGATGATGAAGGCCTGGCCGTCGAACGACGCCCAGATGCCCTTCACCGTGCCCTGGTTCTGCAGCAGCAGCGCCTGCATGCCGTTGCGCACGTCGTCGCGCCAGCTCTGGGTGCGCGCCATGCTGTGGCTGCCGGCGACGGTGACGGCGGTGTTTTCCGACAGCACCACGTCCAGCACCTTGCCGCGGATGCGGGTGCCGACGTTACCCTCGAAGCGCTGCACCAGGATCGAGCCCTCGTAGTTGAGCTGGCCGAGCAGGTACAGCGCCGCCTCGGCGCCGACCTTGTACTCGTTGACCTGGATGTCGAAGAGCGTGTGCGGGCTGGTCCCGCTCATCACGGTGACCACCGGGATGCCCTTGGCCTTGGCCTCGGCGAACTGGGCGTCGGCCTCGACCGGCTTGCCCATGGCGACGACGATGCCGTCGACGCCCTTCTGCACCAGGGTCTCGATCTGCTCCAGGTGGCTCGGCATGGTGCCGCCCGAGTTCAGCACCGTCACCGTCCAGCCCTTGGCCTTGGCGGCGGCCTCGACGGCGTTGGCGACCCGGGCGTGGGTCTCCGCCGACATCTGGAACGCCACCACGCCGAGATCGAAGGCGAGGGCCGACGTCGCCGTTCCGAGCGACAGCGCCGCCGCGGCCAGCAATCCGGTAAGCGTCTTCTTCATTCCATCCTCCCCATTGGGCGCGTCCCAGGACGCGCCGCGACAGTCAAACCCCGAAAGCCGCCTTCTTCAACGTGCTCGCCGACAGCGCCACCGAGCCGATGATGATCAGGCCTAGAACGATATCCTGCACGTAGTAGTCGGCGCCCATCAGGATCAGCCCGTTGGACAGCACGCCGATCACCACGCCGCCGACCAGCGTGCCCGGCACGTTCGGCCGGCCCGGCTCGAACATGGTCATGCCGAGCAGCACCGCGGCGATGGCGGTCAGCAGGTAGTCGCCGGCCATCGACGGCGCCGCCGACGACAGATTGGCGGTCAGCAGCACCGCGGTCAGCCCGGCCAGCGCCCCCGACAGCGTCAGCCCCAGCACCTTCATCGCCCGCACCCGGATGCCGGCGAGGCGCGCCGGCTCCTCGGCCTCGCCGGTGCAGACCATGTGGATGCCGGTGCGGGTGCTCTTGAGCACGAACAGCGACACCGCGGTGACCGCGACCATCCACAGCACCAGCACCGGGATCCCGGCGAGGTTGGCACGGCCGAGCGCCACGAAGCCGGCATCCCAGCGCCCGACGAAGGCGACGCCGGCGGTCAGGTAGAAGGCGAGGCCGTTGGCGATCGAGGCGGTCGCCAGCGTGGCGATCAGCGAGGGCACTTTGACCCGGGTCACCAGCACGCCGTTCAACGCCCCGCCCGCGACGCCGATGGCGAGGCCCGCGAGGATCGCCAGCGCGACCGGGTGGCCGGTGTGGATCAACCCGCCGGTCGCGACCGCCGCCAGGCTGGCGATGTTGGCGAACGACAGGTCGAGCTCGCCGGTGGTCAGCGCGAAGGTGAAGCCGATGCCGAGGATCGCCAGGAAGCTGACCTGCTTGAGGATGTTCAGCAGATTGGCCGGGTTCGAGAAGTTCGGCGCGAACGCCACGAAGAACAGGAACACCGCGAGGCCGGCGAGCGCGGTGCCGTATGTCTCGATGAAGCCGCGCATTCCCCGCCCGCCAACCCTCGTCACCACCCTGCCCTTCGTGGCCCGGCTGCGCCGGGGATCTCAGGGCGACAGAGTTGTAAGACGACTCGGTGCTTTGAATCCATCGCCCTGAGACGCGACCCTGGCTTTACGCCGGCGGCGCCACGAAGGGTCCCAGCCGCCGGCCGACCTCGGCCGTTGCCGCCTGCATCTCCGTCCACAGCGCCGCCCGCCGGGCGATCTCCCGCGCCCGCGCCGGATCGGGCTCGATCCGCCGGGCGACCCGCACCATCGCCGCCTGCGCCGCCGACAGATCCGGATAGCGGCCGAGCCCAGTCCAGGCCACCGCCGCCGCCCCGACCAGGCCGGCCTCCGGCTGATCGCAGAGCTCTACTGGCCGGCCCAGCGCGTCCGCCTTGATCCGCGCCCAGAGCGCGCTCCGCGCGCCGCCGCCGGCCAGCCGCACGACCTCCGCGGGATGCCCCGCCGCCGTCTCGGCACGGCTCAGCACCTCGCGGTTCAGCAGCGCGATGCCCTCCAGCACCGCCCACAGCAGGTCGGCCGGCCCGTGCGCCGCCGACAGGCCGAGGAACGCGCCGCGCAGGCCGGTATCCCAGTACGGCACCCGCTCGCCCTCCAGGAACGGCAGGAACAGCGGCGGCTCGGCGGCGCGCGGTGCTGTCTCCAGCGCCGCGCTCGCCGCCGCCGGGTCCTCGCCGTCGCGCCCGAGCATCCGCAGGACATGGCGGAGCGTGGCCGCCCCGGTCTGGCTCGGCCCGCCGACCTGCCAGCAACCGCCGCCCCAATCGACGGTCATCAGCCCGGTCGCCTCCACCGGCCGATCGGTGATCAGGCCGAGCACTTCCGAGGTGCCAGCGATGTTGTAGGCGCGGCCGGGCACCAGGGCGCCGATGCCGACGACACCCGCCCAGGTGTCGTGCGAGCCGCAGAACACCGGCACCCCGGCCAGCTGGTCGAACGGCGCCGGCAGCCCCGGCAGCACCCGCCCGACCTCGGCGCTCGGGGCGACGATCTCCGGCAGCATCCCGGCGTCGAGGCCGAGCGCGTCGAGCAGCGAGCGGCCGGCGACCGGCTCGGCCGCGGCCCTGAGCCGCGCGCAGGAGATCGCGTCGGATCGCGCGACGCCGGTCAACCGGAACGCCAGCCAGTCCTTCGGCTCCAGCACCACGCGGGTGGCGGCGTGGTTCTCCGGTTCCATCCTCTTGAGCCACAGCAGCCGGGCCGCCGGATGGTAGGGGTTCAGGTTGGCGGCCTCGGGAAGCGCGCCCACGTCGACCCCGGCGAGTGCCGTCGCCGCCCGGGTGTCGCCAAACCCGATGGCGGGGCGAACCGGTTCACCGTCCACGCCGACGAAGACCTGGGTGCGGGTCATGCCGCAGGCGGCGATCCCCTGGATGCCCGCGAACCCCTTGGGATCCTCGGCCGCGAGCCCGCCGGCCGCGTCGATCAGGTCCCGCCACCACGACTCCGGATCGGTGTCGCCGGCGGCCGCGCCGGCCGGACGCCCGACCCGCAGCGCCCGCACGCCCCCATCCTCCGCCACCAGGGCGGCGCGCAGGCCGGAACCGCCGAGGTCGAGGACCAGGACGCTCGTCACCGCCGTCACCGGGGCGTCATCAAGGCAATGATCTCAGGCGGAGCGGCGGGTGGGTCCGGCTCGCGCTACGCTTGGCCGGGATGACGTCAGGGAGCGGGATGACGTCAGGGAGGAGGAGGCGATCGCCCCCTTTTTGCTTCGTCATCCCGGACGGACGCGCGCGAGCGCGATCGATCCGGGACCCACCCGCCGCCTCGCCTTCGCCGCCGTTCGTCACAGCCGCCCTCACGTCAGCGGCAGCACTCCGCACCATTTCTTGAAGCCCGGCCGCGCCAGCAGGCGGCCGTACCACGCCTCCAGGTTCGGCATCGCCGGACGGTCGGTGACCAGGTTGATCCAGCGGTGCAGCTGCGGGCCTAGCGGGATATCGGCCATGGTCAGCCGGTCGCCCATGATGAAGTCGCGGCCCTGCAGGCGCTCGTCGAGGATGGCCCACACGCCGATCCCCTCCTTGCGCGCCGCCTCGATGACGTCGGGCTTGCGGTCGGCCTCGGGGGTGCGCACCAGGCCCCAGAAGATCGGCGTCATGAACGGCAGGACGGTGGTCTGCTGCCAGTCCATCCAGCGGTCGGCGTCGGCGTAGTCCCGCGGGTCGGCCGGCGCCATGGTGCCGCGGCCGTGCTTGCTGGCGAGGTAGCGCACGATGGCGTTCGACTCCCACAGCACGAAGCCGTCGTCGACGATCGTCGGCACCCGGCTGTTCGGGTTCATCGCCAGGTACTCGGGGTCCTTGGTGCGCCCGAACGCCCCGCCGACCTCCTCATGCTCGTACGGCACGCCCATCTCGTCGCAGGCCCACAGCGGCTTCATCACGTTGGCCGAGGTGGCGCGGCCCCAGATCTTCAGCATCGTCGTCTCCGGCGTTACGCGGTGGCAGTCTCTGCGGATGTCGGGCGGTTGCGGGCGTCCCAGCCCTCGGGATCGGCCAGGAAGCCGCGGACCTCGTCGAGTTGGGCCTCGGTGAAGCCGCGCGCCGGGGCGGCGGCCAGCACGTCCCACCAGGTGCAGAGACCGTGCAGGTCGACGCCGCGCTCCTTCAGGCTGGTGACGCTCTGCGGGAACACCCCGTAGTGGAACACCACGAAGCAGTGGGCGCACTCCATGCCGGCCTCGCGGATGCCGTCGACGAAGGACAGCTTGCTGCCGCCGTCGGTCGCCAGGTCCTCGACCAGCAGCACGCGGGCGCCGTCCCTGACCTCGCCCTCGATCCGGGCGTTGCGGCCGAAGCCCTTCGGCTTCTTGCGGATGTAGGCCATCGGCAGGCCCATCAGCTCGGCCATCCAGGCCGCGAAGGGAATGCCGGCGGTCTCGCCGCCGGCCACGATGTCGAACGCTTCGACCCCGGCCCGGCTCTCAAGCATCGCCACACCCAGTTCCATCAGCCGGCGCCGGGCGCGCGGAAAGGCGATGATCCGGCGGCAATCCACATAGACCGGCGACAGGCGTCCGGAGGTGAAGGTGAAGGGCTGCTCCGGGCGGATGTGCACCGCCTGGATCTCCAGCAGGATGTCGGCGGCGACCGCCGCCGGGCTCTTGTGCCAGTCCTCAGTCAGCGCGCCGGTCATGTCGTCTCCTCGGGCGTGAAACTCAACCCTCATACGCCGGGGCGTTGCCATCGGCAACGGTTCGGCGACGGCGCGGTTGGTGGGTGACGCCCTCACCCACCGTCGAAGGTCCAGCCTCGCCGGTCCGGCAACTGGCCGATCAGGGCCAGACCCTTGGCGACCGACTGGAACTCGTCGCCGGCCTGGAGCCGGTCGGCGCCGAAGCGCCGCTCGAACAGCCGGCGCACGGCCGTTACCAGCGAGCTGCCGCCGGTCATGAACACCACGTCGACGGCGCCGGCGGCCCTGGCGGTGTCATCCAGCACGGCGTCCAGGTGGCGCTCCAACTCGACCAGATCGTCGGCGATCCAGGCGTCGAATTCGGACCGGGCGATGTCGCAGGCGATGTCGACACCCAGGTCCTCAAGCGAGAGGGCGACGCTCGCCGACGACGACAGCGCCGCCTTGGCCGCCGAGACCCGGTGGTTCAGGTGGAACCCGAGATTGCCGTCGACCAGTTGCAGCAGCCGCTCCAGCCGCTCCGGCGCCTCGGCGGTGCGGGCCAGCAGGCGCAGGTCACGCAGCACCTCGGGCGTGCGCAGGAACGAGAACTCGTGCCAGTTGGCGATCCGGTTGAAGTACGCCGCCGGGATGTCGTAGCGCTTGCCGAACGAGCGGTAGAAGGTGCCCTTGCCGACCAGCGGGGCGACAGCGTTCTGCACGATCCGGAAGTCGAAGCGGTCGCCGCCGATGCCGACGCCGCGATGGGCGAGCGGCGTCACCCGCGGCGGCCCATCGCCGATCTCGTAACGGATCACCGAGAAGTCGGTGGTGCCGCCGCCGAGATCGGCGACCAGCACCGTCGCGTCCTGCCGCAGCCGGGTCGCGAAGTAGTAGGACGCCGCCACCGGCTCGTAGACGAAGCCCGGCCGCCCGAGCCCGGAATCGCCGTAAGCGGTGCGCAGACGCGTCATCGCGAGGCCATCGTCCGGGTCGCTTCCCCAGAACGCCACCGGGCGCCCGGCGACGCAGGCGTCCGGCGCGCCGCCGACATCGCCGGCCCGCGCGACCAGCTCGGCCAGGAAGGTGGCAACGATGTCCTCCAGCCGGTAGGCGCGGCCGTAGATCCGCGTCTCCTGGAACAGCCGGCTGCCGAGGTACGATTTCGGCGATTGGATAAACCGGCACTCGGCCGGCGCCGCGAGGTAGCGGCGGATGGCCCAGGGGCCGATGTCGACCTCGACCGGCGAGCCCACCCCCTCGCCGGCCGCGAAGGTCAGCACGGTGCGGCAGCCGCCGGACTCCTCGCCGTCGACGCGGAAGCTCGCGGTGGTCACGGAGCCGTCCGCGGCGGCCAGCGCCAGCACCGTGTTGGTGGTCCCGAAGTCGATGCCGATCGAGGCGACCATGGGCCGTTCTCCGGGTGGGCGCGGCGCGCCATCGCGGCAAGCGAGGGTAGAAGGGCCGGCGTGACTACCCGATGCCGGGGGGCCGGTCAACCGAGGGCGATTCCACGCCTCGGCGTTCCATAGCGGCTACGGCGGCGGTCGCCGAGTGCCGAGATGGGGCTATCCATGCAACACGCATCACGTTTGGCAGCATTGGTCGTGCTGTGCGGCCTCGCGGCCGGCTGCGCGACACCGCAGCACATGCAGGCCCGGCTCGAGTGCGCCCAGGAGTGGGAGATATTGATCCCGCCGCGCTACCAGCAGGTGATGACGACGGGCCAGAGGCGCGCGAAGGTCCCGGACGGCACCACGTCCTGCACGACCAGGGGCGACACCCGCTCGTGCAGGCAGGGCATGCGGTCGGACTGGGTTCCCTACACCGATGTCGCGACCGTCGACGTCAACGCCCGCGCGCGGAACCTGCGCATCGCGCAATGCGCTCACGCCCGCTGCCTCGAAGCCTACGGAAACAGCGACTGCAAGACCTGAGTCCTCAGAGCGTGAGACTCAACTCGACGGAGCACCCCGGCCGGTTCTTCGTGGCCAGCCGCTGCGCGGCCGGCACCTTGGAGCTTGCGAACCGGCAAGCGGACGGCCGTGGTCAGTCGGACAGCATGGTCATGGCGGCCCGACGGTCGCCCGGCTTGAGCTTCAGGAACAGCGCCCTGGCCCGCTTGGCATCCTGGTCGGAACCGCTCTCCGCGGCCTTCCTGAGCGCCACTGTGGTGGCGTGCTCGGGACCGCAGATGAAGCTCAGCGCCTTGGCCAGCCGCCCCATCGCCGCCTGGTCGATCTTGGTCTCGTCCATCTCATCCTCTCGAACTCGGGAGCGGCTAAACCCCCATCAGCGCCTGCTCGAACGCCGGGTTGTCGATCAGCACCGAAACCGGCCAGTCGAGCACCAGCCGGCCGCGCGACAGGACCACCGCCCGGTCGGCGATCGCGACGGCACGCGCGGTGTCCTGCTCGGCCATCAGCACCGCCGCGCCGGAATCGGCAAGCCGGCGGACGGTGGCGAACACTTGATCGCGCGCCACCGGCGCCAAGCCGAGCGACGGCTCATCCAGGAGCACCACCGTCGGGTCGGAAATCACCGCCCGGGCGATCGCCAGCATCTGCTGCTGCCCGCCCGACAGCCGCCAAGCCGTCTCGTGCCGCTTGTCGGCGAGCGCCGGAAACAGCTCTAGCATAGCGCCGATCCGCTCGGCGCGCTCCGCCGCGTTGCCGGGGGCGGCGATGTCGAGCGTCTCCTCGACCGTCAAACCCGGGAACAGCCGGCGGCCCTCCGGACTCCAGCCGATCCCCAGTCCGGCTCGGCGCTCCGGCGCAAGCCTCGAAATCTCGAGCGCGCCGACGTGAATGCTCCCGCCGGACACCGGGTCGGCGCCAGCCACCGCCCGCAGCAGGGTCGACTTGCCGGCGCCGTTCGGGCCGAGCACCGCCACCACGCTGCCCGGCGCAACGCTGAGCGACACCGGACCGAGTACCGTCGTCCCGCCGAGTCGGACCTCGAGATACTCGACGGTCAACCCGCCACTTGGGGGGGGCTCATCGGTCACGCCGCCGCCCCTAACCCGAGATAGGCCGCGATGACCAGCGGGTTCCCGCGCACCGTCTCGGGTGATCCCGACGCGAGCACCTTGCCGGCGTCCAGGCACACGATTCGGTCGGCGAGCGGCAGCAGGAAGTCCATGCCATGGTCGACCACCAGCACCGCAAGCCCGGAGCCGGCGAGTTCGCGCAGCAACCCGGCCAGCGCGACGCGCTCGCCCTCGGTCAGACCGGCCGCCGGCTCGTCGAGGATCAGCGCATCCGGCTCTGTCGCGAGGGCCCGCGCCAGGTCGAGCAACCGGCGCTCCGCGCCTCCGAGCGCCGACACCGGCACCGCCGCCCGGTCGCCGAGCCCGACACGCACCAGCGCCGCCATCGCCACCGCCGGATCGGGCGCCGCTACCGCCGCCGCTTCCAGCACGAACAGGCCGTCGGGGAACTCGGGATGCTGGAACCCTCGCCCGAGACCGAGCCCGGTGCGATGATGGGCCGGACGTCCCCCCAACGGCACGCCACCGAGCCGAATCTGTCCGGCATCAGTCCGTTCCAGGCCGCTGATCAGGTTGAGCGCCGTGGTCTTGCCGGAACCGTTGGCACCGATCAATCCGACGATCGTACCGGCCGGCACGCTGAAAGACACACCGTCGACCGCCGTCACCCCGCCGAACCGCTTGACCAGACCCTCGACCACCAGCGCCTTGCCGGCGCGCCGCCTCGTCACCCCGGGCGGGCCGGGGATCGCGGGCGGGCGCCGGGGCAAACGGTCGCGCAGCCAGCCGTCGATGCCACGCGGCACCAGGACGATCGTCGCCAGCAGCACGACGCCGTAGGCCACCAGGTAGGAACCTTCGAGAAAGCGGAACACTTCGGGCAGCGGGATCAGCAGCGCCGCCCCGGCGACCGCGCCGGCGGCGCTGCCGCGCCCGCCGACCACCGCGATCGCCAGGATAGTCACCATGACCTCGAAGCCGACGACCGACGGCGACACCACCCCGAGACCATGCGCCTGGAGGGCGCCCGCCAGCCCGCCGAGCGCGCCCGACGCCATGAACACGGCAATCCTGGATCGGGCGGCGTTCAGGCCGAGAGTGATCGCGGCGTGCGGGGCGTCCCGCAGGGTGGCCAGGGCGGCACCGCGCCGGCCGGCGGTGACCGACCAGGCCACCAGCAGGGCCACGGCAACGGCCGCCCAGACCAGGAGCAGCATGGCTTGCGGGCCGACGATCTCGAGAGTTCCGACACCGATCGGCGGCACCCCGTAGAGACCGTTGGCGCCGCCGGTAATCTCGAGGTTGCGGGCCGCCAGCAGCGCCAGTTGCGCCAGGCTGAGGGTCGCGAGCGCGACGTAGTGCGAGTCCAGCCGCGCGATCGGCGCGGCGACCGCCGCCCCCGCCGCCATCGGCACCAGGACGGCGGCGACGAAGCCGAGCGGGACCGGCAACCCCGCCGACAAGGTCAGCAGCGCGCTGGCGTAAGCGCCGAGGCCGAAGAACGCCCCCTGCGCCAGTGACAGCAGGCCGAGCCGTCCGAAGATCAGCTGGTAGCCGATCGCGGCGATGGCGTAGATGCCGACCAACGTGGCGATCCGGTGGGTGTAGGCGTCGCCGAGCGCCAGGACGGCCCCGAGGCCGGCGGCAGCCGCCACCAGGTACACCAGGTCGCGGCGGTCCAAGCCGCTCACGCCCGCCGCCCCGCCGCTTCGCCGAACAGCCCCTGCGGCCGCACCGCCAGCACGGCCAGCACGACCACGTACAGCAGCGCCTCGGCCACCAGATAGGAGGCGACGGCGGCGATCAGGGTCTCGAACACCGCGATCGCGAAGGCGCCGATGGCGGCGCCCCAGATCCGTCCCCAACCGCCGATCACCGCGGCGATGTAGGCCTTGAGCATCAGCAGGCTGCCGTCGCTCGGATCGACCAGATACTGGTTCGACATCAGCAGACCGGCGGCGCCCGCCAGCGCCGCCGCGAGCGCGAAGCTGACGGCGACCGTGACACGCACCGGGATGCCGATGGCGCGCGCCATCTCCGGGTCCTGGGCCGCGGCGCGCAGCCGGCGGCCGAAGCGGGTGCGCTGGAGCAGAACATGAACGCCGGCGATGAGCATCGCCGCCGTCGCGATCGTCGCGAGTTGCTGGTGCGCCAGGCCGATGCCGGCAAACCGCAGAACGCCGGCGTCGATCAGCGGCGGGCCGAGCCGGGGTTCCGGACCGATGCCGGCGTTCACGCCGTGCTGGATCACCAGCCCGACCGCGATGGTGGCGATGAACACCGAGGTCGGCGGCGCCCGGCGCAACGGCGCGTAGGCGATGCCGGCGACCGCGAGACCGGCCACCGCCATCACCGCCATCACCGCCGGCAGCACCAGCAATCCCGGCACTGGCAGGTCCGTCGGCAGCAGGGTGGCGGCGCCGACGGCCACCATGCCGCCCAGCATCGCCAATTCGCCGTGCGCGAAGTTCACCGCCCCGACCGCCGTGATGACCAGCACGAAGCCGAGCGCCACCAGCGCGTACACGGCGCCGAGCGCCGCGGCGTTGACCGCGAGTTGCGCAGCCGCCTCGATCACTTCACCCCGTCCACCGAATCGTATCGTTTCTTGATTGTCGGCACTCTCCCGTTGCCGTCGTAGCACACGATCACGGCATCGTGTGCCATGTTTCCGGTTCCGTCCGACACATAGGTCATCGCCAGGCCGGGATGCCGCCGGTCCGCCAGCCACGCCCTGACCGCCTGGGGCGTGCGCGCGCCGTCGGCCACCGCCGCCAGCACCGCACGGATGCCGTCGTACTGGCCGAGCGCGAAGGCGTCGGGCTCAACCCCGAAGCGCTCGCGATAGGCCTTCGTGAAGGCCACCACCGCCGGCGCCGGGTCGGAGATCGGCGACGACGCGGTCTCCGCGCACACGCCTTCGAGTTGCACCGGCTCGACCAGCGCCGCGGTCGTCGGCTGATGCATCGCCGAGCCGGCGACGATCGGCACCCCGAGGCCGATTCCGTGGGCTTGCCGTACGGCCAGGGCGGTCGGGCCGGAATGCAGCTGGAGGAGCAGCGAGTCGGCGCCGGCGGCGCGGGCCCGCTCCAGGGCGGGAACAATGTCCTTGATGCCGGTGTCGATCGCCTCCTCCAGCACCGGGGTCACGCCAAGCTGGGTCAGGGTGCGGACCAGGTGCTCGCGGCCGCTCTGCCCGTAGGCGGTTGTCTGGTAAAGGATTGCCGGCCGTCGCGCGCCCAGTTCCTCGACCGCGTAGCGGGCCTGGGCGACCTTGACCACCGCGTCGGTGGGGAAGAACCGGAACACCACGTCGTGGCCGAGTTCGGTGATGCTGGCGGTGCCGGACACCGTGACCAGGGGCACGCCGGCACGAGCCGCCAGAGGCGCCATCGCCAGCATCTGGGTTCCGAAGATCGGCGCGGCGATCGCCAGCGGCCGATCGCGGTCGAGGGCGCGCTGCAGGGCAGTGACGGCCACCTCCGGCGAGGTGGCGGTGTCGGCGACGTCGTAGGTGACGGTCACGCCGGCGGGCGGGTTTTCAAGCGCCAGCACGGCGCCGTTGCGCTGGGCGGTGCCCTCCAGCGCCAGGAAGCCGGTGATCGGCACCAGCACCGAGACCGCCACCGGCTCGGCGGCGCGGGCGGTCGGGACGGTGGCGGCGACCGCGGCGGCCGCGGTCAGCAGCAGGGCAGGCAGATGACGGCGCATGCGGCTCGCTCCTCGGGTACCGGCGTGGAGGGCGAGAGGGGTTCGGCCTTGCGATGGGGATCGTCCAAGACCGTGACGTCTCCCTCCGCCGGCGCGACCCGGTTCAGGTTCCATGGGTGTGATCTCAGCCCGCCGCACGTCGCGACAGGCACCCCAGCATCACGTAACGGGAACGAGGGTGGGGAAAGCGGCCGGCGGAGTCAACGTGGCACGAGATTGCGACCGAGGGGGTCGCGGCGGCTTCACCCAACCCCGCAGCGCTGCTATCGAGGAGGCTGCTGGTCGACCCGGCGGGCGCCCGCATGCGCGGCTGATCGGTGGGGCGCTCGCCCCGCCACTGATCAAGAAATATTTGTTTCCGGCCGAGATACGGCATTAGGGGAGCGCACCTCGGAGCGCTGCCGAGCCTCGGCGGATCAGGGTCGGGTTGCCGCGCTGCACGGCGTAGGGGTGGCTGGAAACGGCGAGGCGCCGGGTCAGCATGCCCAGCACCGCGGCGACAATGTCGTCGACCGGATTGCGCACGGTGATGAGGTCGTAGCCGGCCCAGGCCGCCATCGCACGTCGTCGAAGCCGATTACCGCGTCGTCCTCCGGGCCTCTGACCCCGCCTACCCGCACTGGGGATCCGATCACCGTTGCCGCTCGGTCCTCGCCGTGCTCCGATGTTGCGATGACCGTCACCGACCCGAACCTCGCCCCTCACCTCGAGCGTGACTTCGTCGGCTACGGCCGGACGCCGCCGCGCGCCGGCTGGCCGGGCGGGGCCCGGGTCGCGATCAACTTCGTGATCAACTACGAGGAAGGCTCCGAGTACTCGATCCCCGACGGCGACGGGTTCTCGGAAGCCAGCCTGACGGAATCGCCGGACTCGCCGAACGGGCCCGGCTCGCGCGACCTGGCGGCCGAGAGCATGTTCGAATACGGGACCCGGGTCGGGTTCTGGCGGCTGCACCGGCTGTTCACCGAGCGCGGCCTGCCGGCGACCGTCAACGCCTGCGCCCTGGCGCTGGAGCGCAACGCCGAGGCCGCTGCCGCGATCCGCGAGACCGACTGGGACATTTGCTGCCACGGCTGGCGCTGGGTCGAGCACTGGCGGCTGTCCGAAGCCGAGGAGCGCGAGCACATCCGCCGCGCCGTGGCCTCGCTGGAGCGCACCACAGGCGCCCGCCCGCTTGGCTGGTACTGCCGGCACGGGCCGAGCGTGAACACCCGCCGACTGCTGGTCGAGCACGGCGGTTTCCTCTACGACAGCGACAGCTACGCCGACGAGCTGCCGTACTGGACGCGGGTCGGGGGCTCGCCGCACCTGGTGGTGCCCTACTCACTCGCCACCAACGATTCGAAGTTCTCCCGCAACCACTTCCCGACCGCCGACGACTACGTCGCGCACGTCAGGGACGCCATCGACCTGCTGTGGGAGGAGGGCGCGGAGACCCCGCGGATGATGTCCTGCGGCCTGCACCTCCGGTTGATCGGCCACCCGTCGCGCGCCGCCGGTCTCGCCCGGCTGCTCGACTACGCCGCCGGCAAGGAGGGAGTGTGGGTGACCCGGCGCCTCGACATTGCCCGGCACTGGGCGGAGCGTCATCCGGCTCCCTGAGGCGGTCGGAGCCGGCTACACTGCTGCCATGCTGCGCGAAGCCGTCGACTGGCTGGTCACCCCGAGCCTGCCGTTCGCCCGGCGCACCGGGCACCTCTCCGAATTCGTGGCGATCGCCGCCCGCCGGCGGCGGCACGCGGTAGCGTGGGCGCCGCACGAGGCGCGCAGCCGGGCCGCGGTGCTGCGGGCGGCGCAGCGGGCCGACCCGGGCAGCACCGCCGTCATCCTCGGTGCCGGGCACCTCTACGACGTGCCGCTGGCGGCGCTGGCGGGCCAGTTCCGCGAAGTGCGGCTGGTCGACCTGGCGTTCGCGCCGGCGACCAGGCGGGCCGCTCGAAGTTTCGGCAACGTCGTCTGCGTGACCCACGACGTCACGGAGTCCCTGCCGACCCTGCTGACGGTGGCGGCTCCGTCCTTCCTGCTGGACGACGCCGAGATCGGGTTCGTGGCGTCGGTGAACCTGGTGTCGCAGTTGTCGGTGGTGCCGACCCGGCGCCTGGACGACGAGGCGGGCGACCGCCTCGCCCGGGCTTTGGTCGAGGCCCATGTCGCCTGGCTGCGCCGCCTGCCCTGCCCGGTCGCGATGGTGTTCGACCGAACCGTCGAGATCGTCGAGCGCGGCGGCGGAGTCGTGGCCTCCATCGACCCCCTGAATGGCGCGTTCGCGCCGGATCCGCACGAGACCTGGATCTGGGACATCGCGCCGCTCGGAGAGATCGATCGCGACCACGCCGTCCGGCACCTGGTCGCCGCCGTCGACCGCCTGTAGCCGTCGTCCCGCTTTCGCGAGCCCGGCCGCGGCGCGTCCGGGCCTGTTGTGACTTGGTCACAGCCAGCACAGACCGGTCACGCGACCCGACGCCCCCTCTGGAACAGGTTAGTCGCCCAGCACCCCCTTCGACGGGTTGCGCCCACAGGGTGACGCGGCAACCGGCTCCCACCCATCCGGATGCCCGCGGCCTCGCCGCCACGAGGATGCATGAGGCACGCCGGAACGCGCACACGGGTTCGGACGACGCGGAAGCGGATGTTCGAGATCCGGCTCTGGCAAGGGCTGGACCCAACGGCCGCGCCGAACACCATGATCGCGATGGCCGACAACGAGACTGATGCGCTGGCGCTCGCCGAGCTGGGTTCCGCCGAGATCATCAGCTTGGTGGCGCTCCCCGGGCGGGTGTCGACGGTCGGCCCGAGCCGCGTGATCGGCTGCACCCGGGTGGTCTGGTAACCCCTTGGGAAACACCCGGGGCTTCTCCCGCGAAGCCCGGTCATGCGCTACGCATATGACATTCGGAACGCATCCTGAGCGCGGACTTTGAACGAACTACGGTCCGAAGCCTCGACGGTACCGGCTAGGCAGCCCCAGGCGCGGCGTCGGCAGGGGCTTCGCAACGGGCCAGAATGACGCGAGCGGCGGGAATCTGGACACGCGCCACCGTGCCCTCGCCGAGAACGCTTTCCAGGGACAGCCTGCCACCGTGCGCCTCGACGATAGCCCGGCTTATCGCCAGGCCGAGGCCGGTACCGCCATGCTCGCGGGACAGGTGCGAACGGACCTGCTCGAACGGTTCGAGAACCCGCTCGAGATCCTCCTTCGGGATACCCGGCCCGTTGTCCGCCACCGTCAGGACGTACCCGCCGGCGTCGTCGAACTGATCGCGGATCTCGATCCGGCCGCCGGCCGGCGTGAATTTGACGGCGTTCCCGACCAGATTCAGGATCACTTGGCGGAGACCGCGGTCGTCGGCCAGCAGCCGCGTCCCGACAGTCGCCAGTTGGGCGCCGACGGCAATCCGCTTCGTCTGCGCCTGCGGTTGGATCATCGCCTGGGAATCGGCGACCAGGGTGGAGATGGCGACCTCCTCCTCGCGGATCGTATAACCACCGCTATCCATCCGGGACATGTCGAGCAGGTCGTTGATCAGATTCATCAGGTATTGCGCGCTGGTGTGGATGTCGTGACCGTACGAACGATATCGTTGCGAAAGGTCGCCGAGCATCCCGCTGCCGAGAACCTCGGAGAACCCCAGAATGGCGTTCAGCGGGGTCCGCAGTTCATGGCTCATGGTGGCGAGGAACTGAGTCTTCGACCGGTTGGCATGCTCGGCCCGATCGCGCGCCTCGGCCAGGTCGTCGTGGTAGCGCTGGATCGTGGCGATCATCTCGTTGAAGCCGTCGATCAGGGTTCCGACCTCGTCGTCGCTGGAACGCACGGCCCGGGCTCCGAAGTCGTGATCGGCGGACACTCTCTGCATCGTGGTGGCCAGATGCTCGATCGGTCGCGAGATCGCCTGGCCCAGCAGCCGCGCCAGCAACCAGGCAATGACCGCGGCGCCGATCATCACCGCACCGCTGATCAGCAAGATCTCCCAGACCGCCGCGTCGAGCTGACTCAGAGTTGCGCACAGCTGAAGTTTTCCGAGATCCCGGCCGGCATGCTCGACGTCGAGGGTGAGCAGGCCGTACTGGTCGAGCTTACGGAATCCCCGGTCGGGCCACTCGAGCCCTGGGGCGAGCGTTCCGTGGGTGGCGAACACGGTGCCGTCCCGGTCGAGCAGTCGCGCGTAGACCACCAGTGGCCGTGACGTCAGGGTCGAGAGGGTCTCCTTGGCTGCACGGGCATCCCCAAAGACCAGGGAGGCCTCAAGGTTGGCGGAAAGAATCCCACCCACGGCAGTCAGTTCCTGCCGCAGCGCGGCGCTCCGGGACTCATAGGCGTGCCAGGCCGTGAACGCGGTGACCACCAGGATGGCCGCGACGCTGATCGCAGTGGTCAGCCAGATGAGCTTGCTGCGGATCGAAACGATACCGGGCCACTTCACGGCACTGTCCTCCAGGCCTTGCCGTCCACGATCTCGGCGAGCCGAAGGACCTTGGAACTCAGAACCACGCCGCTGCGCTTCAGCTCGTCCAGATTGATGCGGAAGCGAAACTGCTTATTGTCCAGGAAGAGCTCGATGTGCCCCCCGGCGCGGGCGAACCCGGCGGCGTCGGAGACCAGCAGCATGTGCTCCCGGCGGGCGGCGGCGAGCAGGTCCGGCATCGTCTCGGCTGCGTTCGGCGTCCCCGTGAACAGCAGGTCGCACTTGCCCAGCCGGGCGACCGTACGCTCCACCCGAACCAGCTTCACCCGGCGCTCACCGGCGGTCGCGGTGTCCCATCCGGCGAACACCCCATCGTCAAGAACGCCGTTCTCCAGGCAGAGCGTCACCATTCCGGCGTTCACCGAGCCGTTCAGCCAGGAGGCGTATTGGGCGAAGTTGTAAAGGAAACCCGCCTTGATCGTGTCCTGACTGAGTTCGCCCGACCGCGCACTGCGCTCCGGCAGCAGCAGGCAGAACAGGCCTGCCAGCAGCACGGCCGCCGCCACTGCCCGCCGCCTGGGGGCACCCCCTCCGGGAACGCCGTTCGACCGGCGTTTCGACCGCGACGTGAGGCGAACTCCAGACACGGTCAGAACTTGAGAACCAGAGTCGCAAACAGGCTGCGCTCGACCTCCGTCGCGAGCGGCGACGGATTGGCGGCGCGCTCGGTTCCGAACTCCTGCCGCCCGTCGCTCAGCAAGTTGCGGCCGGTCAGGGCCACTTCCACCGCCGGGCTGGGCGACCAGGACAGCCGGGCATCGACGTCCACATAGCCGTCGACGTTCAGGTTGCTGAGTTCGTCGACGACTCTGACCACCGTGTCGAACCGCCAGTTCGGCGCGAGGTCGTAGAACGACTGGAGGGCGACCTGGTGCTTCGGCGAATTGCCCTCGGCACCGGCCGGGGCGTCCAGATCCTCCTGCAGCCAGGAATAGCTGCCGCGCAGTCGCCAGGACGGCGCCGCGTGCCAGGTGGCGGAGAACTCGGCACCGTAGGTGCGGCCGTCGGCGTTCTCGTTGATCTGCACCGGCACCTCGAGGAACGGCGTGCCGTAGTCGGTGTTGAAGATCGTGGTGCCGGCGGCGGAGTCGAGCAGCAAGCCATCATAGGTGTTGTAGAACCCCGCGACGTCGACGGAGAGGTCGGACGAGAGCCGGGCCCGATAGCCGGCCTCGTAGGCCGTGATGCGCTCGGCGTTGAGTTCGCGCGTGCCCTGGATCGACACGGCGAGCGGCAGTCCCGACGGGTTGGCCGCGGTGTTCGGCGGGATCACCACGTTGCGGATGATACCGTTGGTCTCCACCGTCGACGGCGTCCGGACCGCCTGGGAAACGGCGGTCCAGACCGCGTGATCGGGCGTGATGTTCCAGAGGGCACGGGCCGACGGCTGCACCTCGGTGCCGGAGATCGAATGGTGCTCGATCTTGGTGCCGAGCGTGAGTTCGACCCGGTCTTCGAGGAACCGCCGGGACCCCTGCAGGAAGCCGTCGACGATCTCGACCGACTGGGAGTCGGGATCGATCTGGAAGCTGAAGGCCGGTGTATCGACAGCGTCGTGGACCAGCCGGAAGCCGCCGCCCCAGGTCACCACGATCCCGGCACCCGCTAAGAAGCGGTGCTGGGCGTGCAGATCCATGGTCGTTAGGGTTGCCTCGACCACAGGAGTGTCGATGTCCATGTATTGATGGTCGAGGAAGCCCTGAACCGAGAGGTTCGAGCCGGCGCCCAGGTGGCGATCCCACCGCCCCAGGACGAACGCGCCATGGCGGTCGGTGTCGCCGGCGCTCAGGTTGGAGTACGGTGTCGTCAGCGACGGGGTCAGGCTTCGGTCCCCGGCGGCGACCGAATTCGCGCCGGCCTCCAGGAGAACGGTGTCGCGGCCCGACGGGGTCCAGTCGATCCGCAGATCCGCCCGGCCGCTTTCCCAAGCATCGTTGCCGTCGCTCGAACCGGACAGGTTGGTGTCGTCGTTCGCTTCGGCCTGGACGGACAGCCGGTAGCTCCCGTCATTCCCGATGACTCCACCCTGTCGGGCCGCCATCCGACCCAGCACTTCGGTGCCGGCGGCGATCTCGACCCGGGCGCCCAGGGTGTCGGCGGAATGCCTCGTGATGATGTTGATCACGCCGTTGACCGCGTTCGCCCCCCACAGGGTGCCGCCCGGGCCGCGCACCACCTCGATGCGCTCGATGTCGTCGATCGGGACGTTGTGACGATCCCAGAACACTCCCGAGAACAGCGGCGAGTAGACGCTGCGGCCGTCGATCATCACCAGCAGCTTGTTGGCGAAGCGGCTGTTGAACCCACGAATGCTGACGGCCCAGGAACTGGCGTTGATGCGGGCCACGTTGACGCCCGGAACCAGCCGGAGCGCGTCAGGCAGATTGGTCGCCCCCGAGCGCCGGATCTCCTCGCGCGGGAGGACATAGACCGCCGCCGCGGCGTTCTGGGCACGCTCGGGCTGCTTCGAGACCGTCGTCACCTCGACGTTCATCAGGTATTCAAGCGACATCTGGGTGATCGGATTGGCCGGCTCCGCCGCGCCGGCCGTCCTCGGGGCATCGACGGCGAGTCCCGATGCCAGTATCGTGAGAAGAACGAGCCTAGTCTTGCGGACCATGCCGCGCCCTCCCCCAGATCGAACATTCGGTCCTCGTTGTGGGCCATGAGTTGTAAAAATTCAGTGAAGAATATTGACTTAGAGGCGTGCCGTTCGTTCCGGCGCGCACCCGGCGCGAAAGGCGCACCGACGATGTCTCCGCACGCCCTTCAGGATCTCCAAGCCTTGGTGCGCCCGCGGCGGCTGGCGGCGACGGGATCGATACGGCCGGGTCAGGTCGCGGACATCCCTGCGCTGTTGCGGCTGGAGGAGGCCTGCTTCGACAGCGACCGGCTGTCCCGGCGCAGCTTCAACCACGTTTTGACCAAGGCCAAGGCGTCGCTGTTCGTCGCCGAATCAGCACCCCACGGGTCCGATCCGGGCGGCGCGATCATCGGCTACGGCCTCGTGCTGTTCCATCTCGGCACGGCGCTGGCTCGCCTGTATTCGCTCGCCGTGCATCCGTCGCAGCGTGGACGCGGCATCGGCATCCAGCTCCTCGACTACGCCGAATCTGAGACCCGGCGCCACGATTGCGTGGCGCTGCGCCTTGAGGTGCGGGCCGACAACGCCGCCGCGATCGCGCTCTACGAAAGCCGTGCCTACCGCCGGCTGATCCCGCTGCCGCACTATTACGAGGATGCCTCCGACGGCTGGCGCTACGAGAAGCGGATGCGCTTCAGCCCGTCGCCGACCGTCCCGCAGGTGCCGTACTACCATCAGACCACCGACTTCACCTGCGGCCCCGCCTGCCTGATGATGGCGATGACGGCGCTCGACCCGTCGCGCACCATGGACGCCAACGACGAGATCCGGATCTGGCGCGAGGCGACCACGGTCTTCATGACGTCCGGACACGGCGGCTGCGGCCCCTACGGTCTGGCGCTCGCCGCCCACCGCCGCGGCTTCGCGGTGCGGGTCGTGGTGACGGAGACCGGACCGCTGTTCCTCGACACCGTGCGCAGCGCCGAGAAGAAGCGGATCATGGCGCGCGTCCACGAATCGATCGAGGAAGATTTCCACCTGGCCGGGCTGCCGGTGGAAATCGCCGCGATCAGCGCCACCGACATCCGCGACGCCTTGGAGGCAGGCTGGATCCCGATCCTTCTGATCAGTTCGTACCGGTTCAACGCCGAGAAGGTTCCCCACTGGATCGTCGTGACCGGCGTCGACGATCGCTTCCTGCTGGTGCACGACCCCGACATGGACGACGACCTCCTGAAGACCGACATGGACTGCGTGCACGTGCCGGTGCCGCGCGCCGCCTTCGACAGCATGACGCGGTTCGGCCGATCGCGACTGCAGGCGGCGGTGTTCGTCCGCCGCCGGGAGACGGTGGCGTGAGCGCGCTGGTCGTCCTGGTGGACAGGCCGGAGGACCTGCCGATCCCGCCCGAGGGGTTGCGGGTCGTCAAAACGCGGGACTACCTCACGCAGCCGACCAGCTTCGGCGACGAGACGGTGCGGATCGTCAACCTGTCGCGCGACCTGGTCTACCTCGGTCAGGGCTACTACGCCTCGCTGCTGGCCGAGGCCCGGGGTCACCGGGTCATCCCGTCGGCCGCCGCCATCCTGTCGCTGAAGGAGCGCAGCCGGGCCTGGACCGGGATGCGCGCGGTCGAGCGGGTGCTGCTGCG
>Ga0075118_10000150_pt1 | contig 68325 bp, 65 predicted proteins | sample AntAceMetag02UKE_FD_69794 | JGI IMG/M metagenome (GOLD analysis project Ga0075118, IMG submission 69794) | Saline lake microbial communities from Ace Lake, Antarctica - Antarctic Ace Lake Metagenome 02UKE | ecosystem: Environmental > Aquatic > Non-marine Saline and Alkaline > Saline | place...
AGCTTATCTTGATGAGTTTTGCTACAAGCTCAACAGAAGGTATTTCGGCGATAAGCTATTTGATAGACTTACTTTAGCTGTTGCTAAACAATACTGGTAATCTCTGGGGGAATCAGAAAACATTTCTATAGATTAGCGAAATATTCAAGTAAACTGTCGATTTTATTATAAATCGAAATGGAAAAATAAATTAATTCTGATTCCGAGTACGATTGTAATTTGGCTTTTAAAAGCCACTTTAAGGATTGTTTTACGAAAAAACTTACTAATTGTCTTGTGATTCTAGAACACGCTCCTTGAAGGGCTTTCCATTTAATAATGTTTGTTTTTTCTGTGGTTGGATGTGATTTACTCACACGATTTATTTTTCTTTAAACAAAGATACATCTAATTATTTTAACATTTTTTATGATTAAAACAGAACCTTGGTGTTTAATAAAGACTTCAACACTCCTTTCGGAGAGCTAATTCTAGCGGCATCTAACGGCGAACTTGTTCTTTCCCACTGTAAGTACAGAAAAACGCGTTCAGCGATTGATAAAAGGATAAACAAGGGTTTAGGATTAGTTGAAACAGATGCACTCTTGAGAGGGAACGTCGGGGTGGAGAAGAATGATATTCAAAAGAAGAATCAGAAGGTTATAACTGAAACCAAAATCCAACTCAAACAATATTTTGCGGGAGAGCTTACCGAATTTGATTTGCCTATAAGAACCGTCGGAACCGATTTTCAAAAACGAGTTTGGAAAGCTTTAAGTGGAATTCCGTTTGGAGAAACGAGAAGTTATTTGCGATTGTCAGAAGAGCTAGGAAACCCAAAAGCTATACGAGCAGTGGCTTCTTCAAACGGAGCGAATGCGCTTTCAATCCTTATCCCTTGCCATAGAATTATTGGTAGCAATGGCGAGTTGATGGGTTATGCTGGTGGTTTAAATGCGAAGAAAAAATTGTTGGAACTAGAAAATCCAAACATGATAAGCCAGCAGTTGGACTTGTTCTAGCCCAACAAATATGCAAACAACTCCATACACCCAGCAAGGGTAATATGCACCAAAACGCCACCCCAAATATTCTTAGAATAGTACGCCAAGACACCCAGAAAATAGCCACCAAATACCGAGCTAATGGTTTCTCCAACTGGTTTTCCGAAATGCAGTACAGCATAAGCGGCTACCATAGGTAGAATTGCGTCTTTGCCCAAGTATTTAGAAACTCCAATTACTAGAAAACCCCTGAAAAGCAATTCTGTATTTAGGAAATCTGTAAGATAGAAAAACTCATAAATGAGCACAGATATCCATTCTGGTAGTTGGTGAAAAGCAGCAAATGCATATCCACCACAACGCTGATAAACGGGGTAAAAGCTATTGATTTCTGGGCTTAATGAGGCCAAAGCAGTCAAAGGAATTATTAGGGCAACCAAAATGCTATAGAATTTCAAATTGATACACTCAAAATGCAACCCATACAAACCAATACTCCGTTTGTTATCCAGCAAAAATTTGCACAATGTTAGTATTCCAAAAATCGTTATCCAGCCGTAGGCATTAAAAAATATTTTGTACCAAAAGAGAAATTGTTGAGGATCTAAAGACCCCAGCACAGGCTTTACGAAATACGGGAAAACCGATCGATCGATAGAAAGTATAAGCAGACCTAAAGCAGCGTAAGCAAAAGTCTTAAGATTGATTATCAGCTCATCTTTCCGGAAGGATTTTAGGAGAAATAATACTCCAAAATAAGCTATTGCGTTTAGGCAAAAAAATGCGGGAATACGCAAAGCTGCCGGTTTCAATTTGTCAATGAAATTATCTTCGATATCGAGTTGATAATTGGTCACTATAAGCGCACCTAGAAAGATTCCTATGATTATGAATCCCTTAACGGGGATATATTCCTTGTGGAATTGTTTGAAGTATTCAACAGTTGTTTTCATGGAAATTCAAACGTATCTTATTTATTTAGCAACTCAAAATCGATCCAACAAATAAGTGGGCATCTTCATTTTCTATTTGCTCTGTTCGTTCTGGATTTATAAGAACATGCAAAAAATGGGTTAGGTGAGGAGTTGAAAACCAACGAGAAAAAAGAATTAAGCAAACTGTAGCTCAATACAAAGCCAGTTTTGGTGGATTAGACATAAGCCATTACTCAACATTTTCACAACTATTTTGAGAATGGTCAAGGAGATGAACTGAGTCAGAAAGAACTGAACTGCAATCATGACCAATAGGTTTAGTGTTTATAGGTGAAAAATATTTAGACATTAAAAGCGAAACAAGAGGAATCAACAGTAAAAACGCTATTTATAGAAATTCATCTCGTCGATATAATTGAAAACAGGCTCAGTAAGTAAGTATCTAACGTCTTTACCTTCTTTGATTGCACGACGAATAAAGCTTGCCGAAACCTTCATTATTGGAGCATCGGTCAGCCTTACGTTGGGATGATTTTCAATCTCTGGTTTTGTTTGAGATTTATGAGAGTCATGTATTTCTTGCTCGGTTAAAATGCGAGGATAAACAAATAGCTCGTGCTGGTCAATAATCGCTTGATAGTTCTGCCACTTATGGAAGGTTCTTAAGTTATCCTCGCCCATAATGAGTGCAAAATTATGTTCAGGATACTTGTCTTTTAGATAAGCAAGGGTAATTCCTGTATAGGAAGGCTTTTCCAATTTAAACTCAATGTCAGATGATCGCAGGCAAGGATTGTCAGAAATAGCGTGATTTACCAGTGCTAAGCGATGGTAGTCCGCCAGCAGACTCTCTTTCTTTTTTAGTGGATTTTGAGGTGAAACTACTAACCAAACTTGGTCTAAGTCTGTGTAGCTAACCATGTGATTTGCTATAATCAAATGCCCTACATGAATCGGATTAAAGGTTCCGAAGTACAGTCCTATTTTCATTTTGATATAAATTCAGTAATCATGGATTCTGCTGATAAGACAGCTTGGTCCAAGATTTTGTTTTCCAAAACCACATCAAATTTATTTGCAAATTCAAGCTCTTCGTTTGCTTTGCTCAATCGAATTTGAATTTTTTCTTCACTTTCAGTTTGCCTTCCTCTTAGTCGTTTTTCAAGTTCCTCAACACTTGGTGGCATAACAAAAATCGCCAAAGCATCATTTCCAAAAAATGATTTTAGGTTGAGACCACCCACCACATCTAAATCAAAGATTACTGTTTGGTTATTATTCCAAATACGCTCAACCTCAGATTTTAGAGTACCATAAGATTGACCTTTATAGACCTCTTCAAATTCCACAAAGTCATCGTGCTCTATTTTTTGTTTGAACTCTTCAGGACTTAAAAACCAATAATCAAGTCCATTTTCTTCTTCACCCCTTTTAGGCCTGCTCGTTGCAGAAACTGAAAATGAAAGCACATTCAGTTTCTTTAATAGAGCTTGAACTATTGAAGTTTTTCCAGCACCAGAGGGCGCAGAGAATATGATGGCTTTTTTGGTCATTAAACTAAAGTACGTTTAGTACTTGTTCTTTTATTTTTTCTAGCTCGTCTTTCATTTCAACTACATGTCTTTGCATCTCGGCATGGTTTGCCTTTGATCCAATTGTGTTGATTTCACGACCCATTTCTTGGCCAATAAATCCTAGTTTTTTCCCTTGTCCAACTTGTCCATCCATAGTTTTTGAGAAATATTCTAGATGAGCTTTTAATCGAACTTGCTCTTCAGTAATATCTAGCTTCTCTAGATAATAGATCAGCTCTTGTTCGAAACGATTGTTGTCAAAAATATCATCGTCTTTTTTCATGTCCTCAAAACGAGCAAGCAGTTTTTCGCGCTTATTGTCAACACGTGTAGGAGCCAATTGCATTACTTTCTCGAGATGATCACTAATAATCTCGATCCGTTTTTTAAGATCGTTTTCTAGCTGTTGTCCTTCATCCTTTCTGAAATTATTGCAAGCAGTAAGTCCTTCAATAACGGTTTGTTTGATGGTCTTGTATTCATCTGAGTCAAATTCATGACTTTCCGATTCCAAGATATTTGGCATTCTCATTATCAAACTCATAGTGTCTAGAGGTTCCAAATCAAATTCTTGGCTCACCCCTTTTAATTGAGCATTGTATTCCGCAAACAATTCACGATTAATTTTTACCGATGAAGTTTTATTGGCGGTTTCTAAACTCAGAGAAAAGTCAATTTTACCTCTATCTAATTGCTCCGTAATTAGATTGCGAATTTCAAGTTCTTTTTCTCGATATGAGCCGGGCACCCGAACTTTAGTGTCGTTCATTTTTGAGTTTAACGTTTTCACTTCAACAGTGATTTTAGTTCCGTTAAACTCATTTGTTGCCTTACCGAAACCGGTCATGGATAATATCATACTCTCAATAATTTCCGCAAATATAAAGCACAGTCTTTAGCTAAATCGCTTGCTTACAATGTAAACTCCTGTGAAAATCAGAATTGCTCCTACTATCTTAACCAAACTTAATTCATCTTTTCCCATTGCAATAGCAAATAATGATGCTAATATAGGCTGCGTATATATGTAGGTGCTCACTGTAGCGGGTTGTAACTTTTTGAGCGCGAATATGTTAAGTAAATAGGCCAAGAATGTTGTGCAGATAACTACAAAGGCAGTTTCGAGCCAAATGGTAGTGGTAAAAGTGGACCATTCGATAGCCATAAAATCATAGATACCGAAGGGAAGTACATAGATTAATCCAAAAGTAAAGACCCATTTTATTATTGTTAATGGCTGGTACTTGGTCATTAAGGGCTTAACAATTACCAAATAAACTCCATACGATGCTGCATTCATTAGAATCATAACATCACCTTGCCAAGTTGTTGCATCGAAAGAAAAATCAGCGTTGAATAGTATAATGAGTAACGCACCAATTATTCCAAGAGCAAGCCCAATTATTTTTTGTCTAGTAATAACATCATGTAGGATTATTGATGCCGCAATTATGACCAAGATTGGATTTGAAGTCATTATAATAGCTGCATTTATTGGTGTTGTAATATTCAGCCCAGCAAAGAATAAGAGTTGATTCATAGCAACTCCGAACAAACCACAAAGTGCTATCCTTGGCCAATCTTTTTTGTCAATTTTTTCATTACTCAGTATACTATGAAAAAACCAAAAGAGCAAAGAAGCACCGAGTACTCTCAGTAAAATGAATCCAAAGGGTTGAATATATTCGGGCATTACATCTTTGGCCACAGAATAGTTTAGACCATAAATGATGTTTGCACCTAATAGTGCTAGATGTGCCTTTATATTTGTATTCTTCACTGAAAACGAAATTGTGAATTTTGTTGCATGCTTTTTGTACGTGACTATAAAACTTTAAAACATTATCTCATGAAAAATATAATTATTGCTACCGTAATTACACTCACGACTTTAACTGGATTTTCTCAGAAAAAAGGCACAGTTGAGGCTAAGATTCACGTAGAGGGGATTTGTAGCATGTGTGAAAACAGAATAGAAGAAACAGTAAATTTTTCTAAAGGAATTAAAACTGCAGAGTGGGATTTGGATACTGAAATCCTCACAGTGGTTTATAAAGAAGGGAAAACGACCCCACAGGAAATCGGTGATGCTTTAGCGAAGGCAGGTCATGATAATCAATATGCAAAGGCAACCGACAAGGATTACGAAAAAATATCAGATTGCTGCAAATATAAAACGCAGCAAAAACATCACGATTGAGCAGCCTCTAGTTGCTCCAAGTTTTTCTTGGCATTTCCAATAAAAATTTGATCGTTTAGCAATATTACAGGTCTTTTCAAAAAAGTATATTCATCAAGAATTAACGCTTTGTAATCAGGTTCTGTGAGTTCTTCTTCACCTAAATTCCTTGCTTTAAATTGCATAGACCTTCTAGAAAACAAAGCCTCGTAAGAGCCTGCTATTTCATGCATTTGCTCTAATTGTTCCAGCGTAATTTTGTTAGTTTTGATATCTTGAAAATCAAAGTTCTTTGATTTCAGCTGAAGGTCGTTGATGATTCTTTTGCAGGTACTGCAAGTAGATAAATGGTATACTTTTTTCATGAAACAAAGATAAAATTACTTGTGCATTTTGGCTAAAGGAAAAAGCAGTTCTCCAGTAAGAAAACTATTAAGTCCACAGCGGATTTTTATACCTGTTGTTATTGGATTGGCCGTCGCGGTATGGCTGCTTTGGGATGAGTTTAGTTCTGACATGTTCAGTCAAGTCACGTGGGGATGGTCTACAGCATTTTGGCTCTTTTGTGCGCTTATAATGGTTGCAACCCGCGATCTAGGTTACATGTACCGAATTCGGGTACTGACCGATAACGAAATAAAGTGGCGTAACAGTTTTGATGTTATTATGCTTTGGGAGTTTGCATCTGCCATTAGTCCAAGTGTAGTAGGAGGCTCAGCCATTGCTTTGTTTATTGTTAATCGTGAAGGGATAAGCTTAGGAAGAAGTACCGCAGTTGTAATGGTTACGGCATTTTTAGACGAACTCTTTTACATTCTAATGGTGCCTTTGGTGTTGCTAGTAGTTGGAACAAGCGATTTATTTCCACCCAATTTGCAAAAAATAATGTTCGGGGTGAGCTTAGGAGCAAAACAAATATTCTATGTGGGATATGGGTTTATCGTAGTACTAACGACTCTGATTTTGACTGCAATTTTCTTCGCACCCAAGGCCACTAAGAAGGTTTTGGTGAAGGTTACTTTTCTGAATTTTCTAAAATTCTGGAGAGCAGAGGCTATTCAGACAGGTAATGATATTATCACTACTAGTAAAGAGCTTCGAGGTAAACCATGGACGTTTTGGGGAAAAGCTTTTGGCGCGACTTTGTTTAGTTGGACCGCTCGTTTTTGGGTAGTAAACTTTTTGATTCTTGCTTTTGGAACTTTAGCATTTAATGAGCATATGATGGTTTACGCTCGCCAACTGGTTATGTGGGTTATCATGCTTATAAGCCCTACACCGGGTGGAACGGGAGTTGCGGAATATATGTTTGGTGAATTCCTTGGACTATATATCGTTGATGGATTCTCAGGAGTTATTGCTTTGTTATGGAGACTGTTCACCTACTATCCGTATTTGTTCGTAGGAATTATTGTGCTCCCAGGCTGGATTCGAAGAGTTTATTTGAAACGAAGGCTAATTACTTTCAAGAAAGTATAACGCAAAAAAAAGGCCTTCAGACCTCTTTTTAATAACTCTAGTTCATTTTTAAAGTACAAATTTCGTCGTCAAAAGCGTAATTATCACAAGCTGTTTGAGCATCATCCTTTTTTGCTTTATTGATTGGAGCGGAAGAACTTGCTACTCCAGCAATGGTGCACTCACAAGTATAGTCTTTTTTACACGATATAAAAGAAGCAGCGAAGAGGGCTAATGAGGAAATTATTAAAAATTTTTTCATTTTGATTTTGTTGAAGTTCATGTTTTCTAGGTCTTTTTTTAAGAAGGCCCAAATTATTTTTGATATTGAATTAATTTTAGTGGAAACAAAGCTTAGGACTTCTAAAGCCCACAATTTGTGTCATTTACTCACCTATAATGAGAATCGTGAAGGAGCTGCTAAGACACCACTTTTTTAGAGTTAGCCGATTTATAAAAGAACAATAGTAAATCAGTTGGACTCGCAAGAGTAATTAGGTTATCTTAAAAATCACAGACGTTTCTATGGTAGTATCTTTTACAGCTGAAGATTCGGAGTAAGCCAATAACTCGAAGGGCACAAAATCTATAAACCCTTGTAAATCAGTGAAATATTCATTTCCATATTTTTGAGAGCCTTTATAAAAAACTTGGTTTACAATTAAATATTTGCCTTTAGAGGATTCGCTTAACGCCTTAAATAGTGCTTTAAGATTGGGTAGGATATACCAAACTACTTCACTCAGTATAATTGCTTCTTTAGTTTTAAAAGAGTCAATATTCTTAGTAATATCTGCCAGCTCAAAATCTAAATGAGGGAATTTTTCTTTTGCTTTAGAGACAGCAGTTGTAGAGATATCGATGCTTTTCGGGACAATATTGGTTTCTTGATATATCCACTCGGCATAATATCCTAACCCACAGCCAACTTCAAGAATACTTGTAATTCCAAAATTTTTGATGTGAATTATTCCCGCATTTCTAGAATATCTATTGGGCTGAATTGACTGCATCCATGGATCATTGACATTTTGATACATAGTTTCAAAATCACCAATGAATTTTCCATTTTTGATTACGTAATCGTGGTAATTTGAATTTTCTGCTTTTTTAGATTTGGGAGCACCCATAGACGATAATTTAGTTCTTCAATACTTGCATGTCTGTACAATATTGAAAACAAACTATAGCCCTAAATGTTCAATCGCGGCTTGATAGTTAACGCGTTCTCCGTCAGAAAGTCCAATTAAAAAGGCGTCTAAAACACCTTTAGATTTAACTAGGGATAAAGTTTGCTCAACCTCATTCCTGTTCTTCGTTTCGCCAGTATAATACCTTACCGGTGAGCCTTGAATAAACTTAATACTCATTTGTAATTGATGTTCATACTTAGCCAACTCATAACTTGGGTTTGCAGCAGATACAATGGCTCCAATTTGAACTGCTAAAAATACTTCTGCTTTGTTTTTGATTTTTGAGGTAATAGGATTTGGGGCGACGTTCTTTTTCGGTGAGATTAGTTTGCTTTCAGAAATAGCTGAAGTCGCTTGGGCAGGCGAGCCTGCTTCTATTTTCTTAGCTTCTCCAATGCTAATTTTACTGCCATTTGAATACGCAACGATAAACGCATCAGTAATTCCTTTTTTAAAGACCATGTTTTTGGAATTTACTGCCTCTCTCAAGCTAGTAAAATGTCCAACTCTAAACTTGTTCATGCTACCTTCTTTATAGATGTAAACCTCCTCAGATAATTTAGCAACTGAATTTGGAATTGTTTTGTCCATGCCTGCGGCAACTTGCACTGCATAATAAAAACCGACTGTTTCTTCTGTTTTCGAAGTTAAAATAGGCTTCTCAATAGGAGTTGTGACAGCTACGGGAGTTATGACTTGTTGTACTCGAGGAGAAGTCGCCACGAGCTCTGTGTCAATTTTTGGGTCAGGTTCAGGCACAGTTGCAGGAACAGGCACAGATACAGGTTCAGCTGAGATTTCTGTTTCAGAGTATTTACCGAAATACATTAAAATGGCTTTAGGAATAGTCTCTTCTTTAGCTTCAATTTCTTCAGGTGCTGCATCGGAAATTTCAGTAGTTCTAACCGTATCCATAATAGGGGTAATTACTTCAGAAACACTAACTTCTAATGATCTAACCGTGTCCATAATCGGTCTCATAGATTGAGTATCAGCAATGAGAGTATCTGAAACGGTCGAATCAACAACTTCTGCTGAAGAAGTAGAATCTGTCTCTTTTGAAGTGTCAATAGTGGTAACAATTGGAGATACGACAGTATCCATTAATTGAGGGATCTTTTCTTCAATTTCTAGTGTGTCAATAATTTGGACCAAAGGAGTCTCAATACTATCAAATACGATTCTTTCAGTTGTATCTACTGCCGTTACAGTTGGCGATATAACGGTGTCTAATATCGCTTCAAAAGCTTTTTCTTTAGTTGAATCAGAAGCAACTGTAATTATTGTGTCTTGAATAACGGGAGGAACAGGTTCTGTTTGAGTTAGTAGCGTATCTGCTACTAATTCTTCTTCTTCTTCTTCTTCTTTAGGTTCTGGTGCAGGTGGTTTCGCAGATTTACAAGGATCATTAATATACGTTGCAAAAGCAATTAAAATTTCATTTAGTTTATTAACGTTAGCAGTCAAAGCAGTGTATTGATCTGATTTTTGTTTTTCAAGATCTACAGATTCTGCACGTTTAATCCAATATTTAACTTCAATAATTTTTTGGTTAACCATCTCAAAATCAAATCCTTCACAGGCGCATTCTTTTCTTAACGAAATTTGAGTTATGCTGTGACTCATTAAATCAGCCTGTTTATGTGCAGACTTAATCAAGCGCATTATTTTATCGTCAGTTGCTTTGTTTTTTTCGTCTGCAGCTGTCTCCGATAACTTTTGACAGCTCTGTACATCTTCAGCTATACTTTTCATTTGATCTTGAACAATGCCCAACTCTGCATCAAACATATCGCAAGCATCATTGGCCGAACTATAAATTGACAGTAATAACACTGCAAAAGCAAATAAAATTTTTTTCATATATAAAATGATTGTACATCAAATATAAATAATCATTCAGTTATTGTGCTTTTCTAGAGTCAATAATAGATTAGTAGACAAGATGTTCTTCAACACTAACAGTTGAATAAGTACTTACTGACGTATTTGCAGAGGTAAACTAGATAGTCCACATTTGTAGAAAACGAAATAATATGCGCTTAATAATCACTCTTTTTATAATCGTTCTAGCAAATTCATCTTTTGGACAAGATTGTTATTCAAAATATCGTAAAGCGTTTACTGAGCGCGGTGCCTTAGAAGTAACGGATAGCACCTACGAAGGTGTAATTATAGCTGTTAGAGAAGGACATGAGACAAACTGCTTTATGGGTAAAGTATCAGTTAAATCTGGAAAGGTTGTTTTGGATAATTTCTATGTAGAGTTAGAAGATGAGTCTTATGAAAACCTAGGACCTAAATTCAAGAACTTAAAGCCTGTTGAGATTAAAGACGGTGTTTCTCAAATCATCATTGATAAACGAGATAACTTGTACAATGTGATTTTTCTTGATCACTTAAAACCTAAAAAGAAAGGATTTAAGAAAGCACCAGATTTTGATTTGGACTAATTATCAGCTGAGTTTCTTGATGTTTAGAGATTAGTCAAGCTTTCAATAACCTGTATATTTTTTTCTTGGTTTAAGATGTTATTAATGGTTGCGGTAATAGCATCCAATCTCATGTGAAACTCCTCTAGTTTAGTTTTGTTTTCTTCCTTTGGACTATCCTCATTGGTCTTTTCTTGTGCGTCAACATCTTCCTTTGCTGCTGTATAAAATGCCTTTAAGCTGTTCGCGGAAGATGACTTTATCCAATTAGAGTTGGATTGTAAAAGAGTTTTTTGAAAAACTGAATAACCCGACATTAATTCATCCGTTCTATCAACTTTGAGCAAAAGTTGTGAATTAAGGTATAGAAATCCAGCCTGTTTATAGGCTCCAATTTTGTAAAAATTATTTTTAAAAAAAGTCAGGTGACTATAGTTTCCTAGTTCTGAATATGCTTGTGCAATTTGCATTCTGAGTTCTTCATTTTCATCTTTTTCATGAGCTTTACAAAATGTCAAAACGGCTAATGTGTCTTTAGCTTTAATCCCATTTTTAATAACAGACTGAAGGACAGTGTATGAGCTATCAGAACTTAGCTCAGAATAATAGTCCTCCATATTTTTAGGTGTATAGTTCAATCGATACAGCTCAATTGCCTTAGCTCTTACCTTGGAATTATTGTCGTTTTTCAGAAAAAAGAGTAACTGTTCTTCTTTGAATTTAGCTTCGAACAATAGACTAGCAGTCATTGCAGATAAACCCTGAAGTCGGAGATCGAAAAAACCGTGGCTTATAGCAGTTTTAATAGCCTTCTTAGTCAATGGGTTATTTGGATACTCCCCAGAAAGCGTCGCCAATGCTTGTTTCATATCAGCCAATCCTTTTCCGGACGTAAATTGAGCAAACCACGCTTCAGTTGTTTTATTTGGCTCTTTAATCTCGGCAAGGAGATAGTCTTGACTGTCATAATCTATCCAAGTAGCAGCTGTGCTTCCTTTTAAATAAAAAGTGTCTAATTCATTTTTGACCCAAATAGTATCTAATATTTCTTGGTGAGGGTGATAAGACTTTACCAGTAACGGAATTTGATACAATGGATATTCGTTCAAATTTTGAGTTTGATTTACGATCATGAAATTTTGCTGTTGATTAGCATCAAAATAATAGGTAATTGTTAATTCTGGGTGACCATTATCGAACATCCATTGATTAAAAAACCAATTTAGATCCTGACCAGTTACCCCTTCCATTACTAAACGCAGTTGATGCATTTCGGCAGAACTGTGAGCATAGCGTGTTAAGTATGTTTTGAGCCCTTTAAAGAAAGCCCTATCACCAATAGCCGTTCTTAATTGATGCATTATGCAAGCACCTTTGGAATAAGTGTGCCCATCGAACACTTCAAGCTTGCTGTCGTATTGAAATCGAACAAAATCTACTTTTTTGACTTTTGATTCTCTTAAGTAGCTTCTTTGCTTATTGAGTAAGTTGAGCTGAGCGTCAAATGGCGATTTACTTTCCTCGACCCATAAGTATTCGCCATAGGTTGCAAAAGCCTCATTGAGCGCCAAATTTGACCAGCTCTCACAACTTACTAAATCACCAAACCATTGATGAAAAAGTTCATGAGCGATTATGCCTTCTTGAGGATAATCAATTAATTCTTGCTTATGACGCTGTACAAATTCGCCATGCAATGTTGCAGACGTATTCTCCATTGCTCCTGAGACAAAGTCTCGAACAACGACTTGAGCATATTTATCCCAAGGATAATCAACACCCAATTTATTTGAATAGAATTCTAGCATTCGTGGAGTTGCTCCGAAAATGTATTGCGCATCCTTAGCGTACTGTTTTTCTGTGAGATAGGTAACCTCCTTACCCCTCCATTCTTTCTCGTTAAAAACAGAAAAATCACCAATAGCTATCATTGCCAGATAGGGAGAATGAGGCAGAGATTGAACCCAGTAATCTGTCCGTGTACCATCTCCATTTTCTGTCGAAAACTCCAGTGATCCGTTACTCAAAGTTTTTAGGGTATCAGGAACAGTGATGACAATTTCTTGAGTAGTTTTTTGATTGGGCTCGTCCATTGTTGGAAACCAGCAGGAAGAAAAATCTGTTTCACCTTGTGTCCATATTTGAAGCGGTTTTCCAGGTATGTTATTTTGGGCATTTATAAAATATAAACCCTGCCCTCCGCGAATTGCTTTTCCGCTGCGTTCTTCAACTTCATTAGGGTTTGCAACATATTTTATAAAAAGCTCTAAAGTGTCATTCGACGATAAGGTTTTTGAGAAAATGAGGTTTAGCTTTTCACCGCTATACTCGTAGCTGACTGGGTTGTTTGAGTCATTTAAAACTCTAATTTCCTTAATGTCAAAAGCTTTTGCGTCAAGAGAAAGAGTCTTTTTTGCATAAAAATGTGGTGATAATTTTAAACGAGCTTCTCCTAAAACTTGTTCGGCTTCAAAATCAAATGAAACTACGAGATTAGTATGAATTAAATCCCAAGCTAATTCAGTAGTAGCCCTATAAAGAGGTTGAGTCCTAGGGTTTGTATTTAAACCAGAGCCTTTGGTAGACGATTTCCCAACTAAACCAGTTGATTCAACATTTTTAGAGGAATTACAGCTAATTGTAATAACAAGAAAGAGTAAGGGTGCAAAAAATCGCATAAACAAATTTAGGATTCTGCGGTTAACTAACACTAATTCTGAGTTGAGGTTAGAAGTTAGTTTTAAAGAATTGAATTTTGCCTTTATAACCTATTTTTGGCTGCTGATTTTTAAGCAAAGCGATATGAAAGTTATTGGAAAAGACACTACCTATGAAATTGAACTAGATCTTGACGCCAAACTGAGTTTAGGCGGAGAGGAAGTAACCTTGGATATGGTTGCAGAGTCTGAAAATTCTTTCCATGTTATTCATGAAAATATTGGGTACGATATTTATATCGTTGATAAAAATGAAACAACGAAGACCTATATCATTAGCGTAAACGGAAATCAATACACCCTTCAAGCCAAAAGTAAGTTTGATGAACTATTAGATCAATTAGGAATGTCTAATCTCGTTGAAGCTAAAGCAGATAATCTGAAGGCTCCTATGCCTGGTTTGGTTATCGATATTTTGGTAGAACCAGGAAATACGGTTTTAAAAGGAGATTCAGTTTTGGTTTTAGAAGCAATGAAAATGGAGAATAACATTAAGTCTCCAGCTGAGGGGATTATCAAATCAATAGACATAAAAAAAGGACAAGCAGTTGAGAAAAACCAAGTCCTAATTTCATTTGAGTAAGAAGATTACAGGTAAACCTTAAGGTTAAAAGCGCCTTAGTCGTCTTTTGTTAACAGCTTAAAACCTTTTCCGTGTACGTTAACAATCTCTAAGTTATCGTCAGCCTTCAAGTATTTTCTCAGTTTAGTGATGTAAACATCCATACTTCTTGAGTTAAAGTAAGAGTCATCGCCCCAAATTCTGTTTAATGCATAACTTCTGTCTGTTACTTCGTTAAGGTTTAATGATAACAATTTTAGAAGGTCATTCTCTTTGGATGTAAGCTTTTGTTTTTCGCCATCAATTATTAATTCTTGTAACTTAGAATTAAATGCAAATCGACCAACTTCAAATTTTTCTTGCTTTTGATGATCTCTTTCTTTTCGTGTTCTTTTTAGAATTGCCTGAATTCTGAGAAGCAACTCTTCCATACTAAACGGTTTTGTCAAGTAATCATCTGCTCCAAGCTTGAATCCTTTTACTTTATCTTCTTTCATAGACTTGGCGGTCAAGAAAACAATAGGAATTTCAGGATTTATTTTAAGCACGTCTTTGGCCAATGTAAATCCATCTTTTTCAGGCATCATTACATCGAATATGCACAAATCATAATGATTCGTTCTAAAAGCTTCAAGAGCTTCTTTTCCATTTCGTCTTAGTTCGGCAGTATATCCTTTTGCTGAAAGATATTCAGAAAGTAGGTCACCTAAATTATGGTCATCTTCTGCAACCAGTAATTTTATTTCTTCTTTTTCCATCATAATTATCGTTCAATATTGTTCATTGGGATTGTTAAAGTAAAAGTACTTCCTTTATTCAACTTGCTGTTTACTTTTACACTACCATCATGCCTTTCGACGACTGTTTTCACATAGTTTAACCCAAGTCCAAAGCCTTTTGTGTCGTGTAAGTTTCCAGTTGGGACTCGATATAATTTGTCGAAAATTTTGCTTTGATGTTCTTTACTGATTCCAATTCCATTATCACAGACCGACAACATAAGATTGTCTTTTTCATTGTTGGTTTTAATGTGAATTACCGGCGCTGCTGGTGTATATTTTATTGCATTATCAATGAGGTTATAAATAGCGTTTGTTATATGCACTTTATCAGCCATCAAATAATCCGACTTGGCATTTAATTGCATTTTAATCTCGCCACTTTTTTCACCAAGTTGCATTTGGAATTTAGAGACAGCATCTTCTATAATCGCATGCATCTGAACCGGTTCCATGCTCATTTTAAAGGCTTGACTGCCCCAAATAGCACTTTTTAAGACATTTTCTACCTGAACCCCAAGTCGTTTATTTTCTTGACCAATAATTCCAATATATCGAGTCATTAAACTTGGTGTTGCACTAATATCTGGATCCGATAGCGCTTCACATGCCAAGGAAATCGTTGAGATTGGTGTTTTTAATTCGTGTGTCATATTGTTAATGAAATCGTTTTTGATTTCAGAAACTTTTTTCTGTTTTAATATCGTTCTTATGCTGTAATAGAAAGCAAATAAAATTAGAATGATAATCAATAAACTTGAAAAGAGGAGATAAGATACTGAACTGAAAATATATTTAATCCGCTTTGGGAAATAGAGTCTTAAAGAGGCTTTTTGACCCAAAATGTCTTTAGGAAATAAATTAATTTCAAAAGATTCTAGATCTGCAGTTAGCGTCGTGTCAGAGAAATTTCCAGTCCTCAGTTCAGAATCCAAATCATAAACACCGAAATAATAAGGGAGTTTAATACCTTCTTCTAGTAGGAATTTCTTCAGCAGTTTATCTACTCTTACATCATTCACCCTGTCCTCAATTTTTTCGGAAAGATCAATTTCCATTAAGCTTCGAACTATGTCACTGACCAACACTGTTTTATTTACTAATTGGTTTCTCACGGCAGTGTCAAGGTTTACTTTTAGATCAGTTATATAATAAGTTTCACCCTCTTCTCCATTTGCATGATAAGATAAATTATCCTCAGAATTTTCAATATCTACTCTATGCTGACCTGCAGTAATAAAATCAGTAACCGTTTTTTTACCGCCTTGCTCCTCGACAACTCTAACCTCTATGCCGGCTTCTTTTTTTTCCAGTTCTTTAAAAAGAAAATATTTGTAAGAAGAATCGTGCATGAAGTTAGAACTACTAACAGAATCTTCAGCCGTGAAAAGAAACCGACCTTGTTGATGCGTTCTGATTTTTTTGAGTGCTTCTTCCTGTTCTAGTACTTCTACAACATTGGACAAGGCCTTATGAACTAGACGATCAAATTCTTCATGACTAATTGATACGGCTTTATTAATCCAAAAGAGCTGGATACTTATTAGAGCCACTATCGAAAAAACAACTCCACTTATGAGCCAGGCTATTAATCTATTGTTCACTTAATTCAAGTATTAGAAATCAAATATAGTTGGGCTGCTACAGACCAATGTTAGCTTAACTAAATTTAACCCCCCCTAATAGTCTGGTTTCATGGTTACTTCTGGCGTAGAATATGGTCAAAGAATGTCATAATTAGCCTCTAAAGAAACGAGTTTTTATGGAGGACAATTGATATTCAAAATCAATTAAAAGTTGCTTTTGGTTAGTACGATGAAAGTGCATAGTTTTGGTGGTTCGAATAACTAAAATAAAATTTATGAAGCATTCTTTACTGAAAGCATTGAAATCGACTCTTCTTAGCGGACTTGTTCTTGCAGGACTACTTATTAGTTCAGGAGTAAATGCACAAAGTTCTGTCACAATATCAATAAGCGCTGACACTATTTGCGCTGGTGATAGTTTGAAGGTCTTTGCAACGAGTTCTAGAGTTAGTGGAGCCACTTATACTTGGTCTATTGCTGTTGGACCTTCAGGAAGCTTAACTTCAACAAACGATACCGCTGTGTTTAAGCCAACTGCAAGCACATTATATAGAGTCATTAGTGATTCTGCAGGATTCAAGGATACTGCCCTGTCATTTATTCAAATACATACTAATCAGCCTGTTGGTTTAACAATTTCAAAAGACACTGTGTGTATGCGAGATCAAATTACTCTTAAGGGTTCGGGTGCATTAACGTATTCCTATTTTAAAGGATCTATTGCCTCTGGCGGTGGTGATTCGGTAAATGTAATTATCACTAAAAACGATAGTGTATCAGTTATTGGAACAGATGCTAACGGTTGTAAAATGACCGCATTTAAGAAAGTTATTGCAAAAGAGTTGCCTACGGTTTCATTTAAGGTATACGTTCAAGGGTTTTTATCTAGAAATAAGGATGCTTGTGCAACTCAAGATTTTACTCTAAAAGCAACTCCAGGCTACCCTGCATACAACTGGAGTAGCACAAGTCAAATTGTTGGATCAAATACCGATAGCACTATTACTGGAAATACGGCTATAGCAGCAAACTATGCAGTAACAGTCACCGGAGATAACGGGTGCTCTAAAGCGTTCAACCAGTTAATCAGAACCACTCAGCAGCCTGATAAAGGCGTTACTATCAATTTGGTTGGAGGAAACTTGGACACCGTATTATGTGGAGGAGAAGTTCGAAGAGCTAACGCTAACACTGGCGATTTTTATACATGGTCTCCTGCTTCGGCAATCGATAGTGGATCAATTACCTCTACAAAGGTTAGACTTAAGCCTGCCGTTGATGAAACAATCATTCTTACAGGAATATTTGCGGGTTGTATAACAAGGGATACTATTATTTTGCGTGTAAGTCAATTACCGACTTTAACCTTTGTTAGTCAAACTAGTTCTGCGGCTCAGCCATTGTGCGAAGGAGATGGTGATACAATTAAAGTAAATTCAAATTCATCAAGGATTTTATGGAATACTGTAAGTTCTTCGAGAACAACGAAAACAGTTGCTTTTAAACAGACTACGACATTTGACATTATTGCATTCAATGCTTTGGATTGCGCAACAAAAATCACGGTTACCTCGCATGTCGATACTTCATGTGGTATAAAAATTAGTACAGAGGAATTTGAGCAACAAAATTTGAATGCTTTTTACAATGCGGAAAATGATAAAATGATATTGTCTACGTCAACGGAATTAGTAAACGCATCAGTTGTTGTTTGCGATCTAAGTGGTAATGAGATCTTTAATAATTCGGTTGAATTAGTTCCTAACGCTAGAATGGAATTTGATTTTTCTTCACTTTCAAATGGAGCTTACTTATTCAGAGTGTTTAATTCGGATTCGGATTTTACCAAGAAATTTATAAAACACTAATAAAACCAGAAAAGCCTTATTTTCTTGGCTTTATTATCTAAAATCTTACTCAATGAAAAATTTAGTTGAAGCTTTTCCGCTGAACATGAAAGAAGCTTTGCAAATTGCAAAAGACTCTGAATGGAAAGTATCGAATGAACAATTTAGAAACATTGTTATCAGTGGTTTAGGTGGTTCAGGAATTGGCGGTACAATAGTTTCGCAATTGATCGCAGGTGAAATTGATGTTCCAGTTGTGGTAAATAAAACCTACGGAATTCCAAACCTTGTAAACGAGCACACTCTTTTTGTAGCGTCTTCCTATTCAGGTAATACTGAAGAGACATTAGAGGCCGTGCACGAAGCTATAGCTAAAGGTGCAACAATAGCATGTTTAACCTCTGGTGGCAAACTGTTGGAAATAGCTAAAGAGAACGGGTATAACTATATAGAAATGCCGGGTGGTCTTCCTCCAAGAGCAGCTTTTGGTTACTCAAGTACATTGTTGTTTAGACTTCTAGGAAATTATGGATTTGTAAGCGCTCAAGTGTTAACTGATTTAGCATCAACGCCGGCTCTTATCGCGGAACATATTGAAGAAATTAAAAAAGAAGGATTGAGTTTAGCTAATAAATTAGCTGGTAAAAGACCTGTTTTTTATACAGATGCTAGAATGGAGGGTGTCGCGATTCGCTACCGTCAGCAATTGAATGAGAATTCTAAAATGCTGAGTTGGCATAATGTGCTTCCAGAAATGAACCATAATGAATTGGTTGGCTGGGCAGAAGATCAGCCAGAAATAGTTCCTGTATTTTTAAGAACTAAGAATGATTATTACAGGACTCAAGAACGAATGGAGTTCAGTAAGGAATTAATGATCAGTAGAAAAGCTAATTGTGTTGAGATTTCAGCTGATTTTGATTCAGATATTCATGCAGCGTATTATTTAATTTCAATTGGAGATTGGGCTTCTGTGGATCTAGCAGATATTAAAGGAATAGATGCAACTGAGGTTGATGTCATTACCGAGCTGAAAACGAAACTTTCAAACATCTAAATTCTTGGAAACCGTTGCCGTTGAAAGACTGGGCTTAATTGACTTTCAAGAAAGCTGGGATTATCAAGAGCAATTGTGTAAGGCCAATGTTGAGGTAAAACTCAACCAGAGAAAGCATCCCGAATTAGCAGGTTTTACAAAACATCACTTGCTATTTTGTGAGCATCCATTGGTGTACACGCTTGGTAAAAGTGGAGATGAATCTAACCTCCTTGCAGAGCAAAATACTTTAGACGAATTAGGAATTACCTATCATAAAATAAACCGGGGTGGAGATATCACCCACCATGGTCCCGGGCAATTAGTGGCCTATCCAATATTAGATCTAGAAAAGTTTTTTACTGACATCCATAAGTACCTGCGGTATCTTGAGGAAGCGACTATTCTAACGCTCAAAGACTACGGAATTACTGCTGGCCGATACAAAGGTTACACAGGAGTTTGGCTGGATGCTGATGACCCTATTAAAGCTAGAAAGATTTGTGCAATGGGTATAAGATGTTCGCGTTGGATAACCATGCATGGACTAGCACTGAATGTCAATAATGATCTATCGTACTTTAATAATATAATTCCTTGTGGAATTGAAGATAAGCAAGTAACCTCTATTGAAAAGGAGCTCGGGAGAAAGGTTGATATTGCAGAAGTATCGAATAAATTATTACTTCACTTATCAAAGCTTTTTAACTTCGAGGCAAAGGAAACTCAATGAAGGTTGCAAAAAGAATAGGCGTTCTGGTTACTCTAGGAATATTGTTTCACCTAGCATTAGTTGTTACAGGTAATATTCATTTGTACAATACATTAGAAAACACGCTATTCAAAGGTCGTCTTGGACCTGCAATTGAAGAATTCGAAATATTTTCAAATCGCAAGGTGGCAGTTGGTTTGCATGAAGCTTGGCTTGTTTCTAATAATGTGAATCAAGTTGACCTGTCAGAAGAGACAGCCGCTAAATTCAAGGAGCTTGGTACTGTTGCGTTTCTTGTAATTCATAAAGATTCCATTGTAAAAGAACGGTACTGGGATGGCTATTCTGAGAACAGTTTAAGCAACTCATTTTCAATGGCTAAAAGTATTTTGAATATTGCTATTGGAAGCTTAATTCGAGAAGGAAAAATTAAATCTATAGACGACCCTATCGCCCTCTATTTACCCGAATTTGATGTTTCTAAATATCCAGAATTATCTATTCGTGATCTTCTTCAAATGAGTTCTGGAATCAACTTTGATGAAAACTACATCAATCCATTTGCCTATCCCGCAAAGGCAAATTATGGAGAAGGTCTTGTTCAACTCACCTATTCTTATGCAGCAACAGAGCAACCGTCTCAAAAATTTGAATACCGCTCAGGCAATAGTCAGCTATTGAGTTTTATTATCGCTAAGGCAAGTGGAATGACTACTTCTGATTATGTTTCTGAGAAAATCTGGAAACGGATTGGTGCAAAAAACGAGGCCTTATGGAGTTTAGATAAACTTGAAGGAAAGGAAAAAGGGTTTTGTTGTTTCAATAGTAATGCTCGAGATTTTGCAAGAATTGGCAAGTTGTTCTTACAAAAGGGGATATGGAATAGTGACACTATTGTTGATCCTGAATTTGTAAAAGTTTCTCTGACTGCAGCATCAGTGATGGATGTGGATGGAGTTAGCTGCAAACGATATGGACTGCATTGGTGGTTGCATGAATATGAAGGTAAGGAAGTTTTTTATGCTCGAGGAATCTTAGGCCAATACATTGCCGTGATGCCTGAGCTGGACTTAATTGTTGTTCGGTTAGGCCATAAAAGAATTAAACCTAAAGGAATTGAGTCGCCACCTGATCTTGACTTGTACTTGCAGGAAGCAATTTTGACAGCAACTATTCGCTAATTCAGTTGGGCTGAAATAGACTCTTTTAATGTTGAGTCAATTTCGTGTAGAATAGGAAAAAAGGCTTCATCCCCGAATATGTTTCTTCCGATACCAGCTCGAACTCTCGCTGAAATAATATCAAAAGATCTTTTGTAATCTGTTTCTATAATTTTGAGATTTTTCTTTAATAGGTAGGTTTTGAATGCAACTTCAACTTTACCAGAGTAGGTAAAACTTTCTACGAAATTTTCAGCGTTGCCATATTTAACGAGTTCCTCGCGGTTTTTGTCTGCGTAGTCAAAAGCAAATTGATAGAAGTTACCAGAATAGAAAATTCGAGACAATAAGATACTTGCTCCTGCTGTATCAATGGAAATGAAATTATCTGGCATTATTCCACCGCCACCATAAACAACTCTTCCGGATAAGGTTTTAAAAACAGTACTATCTGCTAATGATGTGCTATCACCTGATTCAAATTCACCATTTTCATATCTATCATAAACTTCTTTATTGTATGCTTTGAGTCCATTGTCATATGGCTTTTGAATACACCTCCCAGCCGGAGTGTAGTATCGAGCAATCGTTAAGCGCGTTGCACTCCCATCAGGCCAGCTAGACTGTTCTTGAACTAAACCTTTACCAAAAGATCTGCGACCCAAAATTACTCCCCTATCATTATCCTGAATAGCTCCAGCAACGATTTCACTTGCCGATGCTGAGCTTTCGTCTATTAAAACTGCTAGGTTAATACTCAGTAAATCATCAGCTGAAGTAGCGTAGTAATTCTTGCGTTTTCTTGCTCGACCTTCTGTGTAAACAATTAATTGATCTTCTGCTAAAAATTGATCTACCATGTTTATTGCTGCATCCATAAAACCACCACCATTTCCGCGTAAATCCAACACTAGCTTGGTCATACCCTTTTCGAGTAATACAGTGTATTTGTCTTGAAACTCAGTATATGTTTCTCTAGAAAATCGGCTAATTTTTATGTAACCGGTTGTGTCATTCACCATATATCCAACGTCAACAGAATAGATTGGGATTTTTCCGCGAGTAATTGCAAAAGGCATTAACGATTCAGTCCCATTGCGATGAATATCAAGGTTTACAAGTGTACCACCTTCACCTTTCAGCAAGCGCATTACATCAGCGTTTCGAATGCCCGTTCCTGCAATAAGTTCTCCGTCGACTTTAATAATTCGGTCACCAGCAGCTATTCCAACCTCGGCGCTTGGCCCTCCCGAAATTGGAGTAACCACCACCACGGTATCTTTTTGAATACTAAATTGAACTCCTATTCCTTCAAAACTACCTTCAAGAGGTTCGTTCATCGCTTGTAATTCAGTAGCACTGATATAGTAAGAATGAGGATCTAGTTTTTGTAATAAATTTTCAATCGTTTGATCAACTAATTGCTCTCTATCCGTACTATCGACATATTCGTTGTCAATATAATCGATGATTTGGTTGAGCTTTGACTGTTTGTTAATTGGAAAACTTCCAAGGGACAATTCTTTTTTGCTCGGAGAGAAAGATCCAAAAAAGTAGCCGAATGCAAAAACTACAGCTAATAATAGGGGCCAAAAGGCGCTAGAAAATATATTTTTTCTCATAAAACGTTATGGACGAAAGTAGCAATTATTGAATCCTTGATTAAGATAAAAACTTCTAAAAGCTAACTGCGGAGCATATTATATTTACATATGAAAGCGCTGAAAGTTCAATCCTGAATTAGCTGCTTGCCATCTCCTCGTTATTGATACTTTTGCATCCGCTTTTTTAAAAATCAAATTCTTGTATTATGGGAATGAAATTGTCCGAGTTTAAGTTCGAATTACCTGAAGAACTAATTGCGCAGCATCCAGCTAAAAATCGAGATGAGTCTCGATTGATGGTGATACATCGCAAAACAGGTGAAATTGAGCACAAACAGTTCAAAGACATATTAGATTATTTCGAAGAAGGGGACATTAAGGTAATGAATGATACCAAAGTGTTTTCTGCAAGGATGTATGGCAACAAAGAAAAAACTGGGGCCGTAATCGAAGTATTTTTATTGCGTGAATTAAACAAAGAAAGTCGTCTTTGGGATGTTTTGGTAGATCCAGCACGGAAAATTAGAATTGGAAATAAACTGTATTTCGGAGAAGATGATGAGTTAGTAGCTGAGGTTATTGACAACACAACTTCTAGAGGAAGAACATTAAGATTTCTTTACGATGGACCCTACGAAGAGTTCAAAGAAACATTGTACTCATTAGGTGAAACTCCTTTACCAAAATACATTTCTAGGCCAGTTGAGCCAGAAGATGAAGATCGTTTTCAAAATGTATTTGCAAAACATGAAGGTGCGGTGGCCGTTCCTACAGCAGGTTTGCATTATAGCAAGCAGCTGTTAAAACGTTTAGAAATTCGTGGAGTTGAATTTCCAATGATGACTTTACATACGGGATTAGGAACATTTCGTCCGGTTGATGTTGAGGATTTAACGAAGCACAAAATGGATTCTGAGGAAATGATTATCACTCAGGCTTGTGCTGATAGAGTGAATCAGGCTAAAGCTCAAAAGAAAAGGGTTTGTGCCATTGGTACTACTGTTCTTAGAGCAATGGAAGGTTCTGTATCTACTTTAGGAGAATTGAAACCTTACGATGGATGGAGTAATAAATTTATTTTCCCTCCTTACAACTTTAAAGTTTCTACCGCATTGGTTACTAACTTCCATGAGCCAGAATCTACCTTATTAATGATGGTATGTGCCTTTGGTGGTTACGATTTAACTATGAAAGCATACAAAACTGCAATTGAAGAGAAGTACAACTTTTTGGCATACGGAGACGCTATGCTAATATTATAAAGGCAGTATTTCGGTCATAATAAAAAAGAAAAGGAGATATTTATAGCTCCTTTTTTTGTTTCTAATGAAAAGTAAAAAGTTCGCCATAATCGTCGCAGGTGGTTCAGGTTCTAGAATGCAATCTGAAACACCGAAGCAGTTTTTACCGCTGGGTGAAAAAACGATTATTGAACATACTATTCAGAAATTTCTAGATCACGATGCTGAGCTACAATTAGTTGTCGTAATTCCCGAAGCTCATTTAGATTTATGGAAATCTCTTTCTAAGAAGATTACGAAAAATGAGCGACTGACGCAGGCTTTTGGTGGAGCAACACGCTATAATTCAGTGTCAAATGGATTAAAATGTATCGAAGCAAATGAAGGCGACTTGGTTGCCATTCACGACGCAGTTCGGCCTTTGTTTTCAAATGATTTAATCGAGCGCTGCTTTGTCGCTGCTTCGCAAGATGGCAATGCAATTCCAGCTACAGCCCTTGTCGAAACAATCAGAAAATTAGTGCCTGCCGCTAAGTCCTCGGAGTGGGTGGATAGAGGGGAATATAGGGCCATTCAAACACCGCAGACTTTTCAGTACGATATACTAAAGGACGCTTATAATCAACTATTTAGCGATACCTTTACCGATGATGCAAGCGTTGTAGAGGCAATGGGAGTAAAAGTGAATTTAGTTGAAGGAGAGCGCAACAACATAAAAATTACTACACAAGAAGATTTAAAATTGGCAAGACTGCTCATACTATCATGACGGAATCAAAAACAGATATTCGCCTTTTTAACTTAGGGCAGCTACAAGCTCAATTGGGAAAGTACAATTGGCCAAAATTTAGGGCAAAGCAGATTTACCATTGGCTTTGGAAAAAGCACGTGCGTAGTTTTGAGGAAATGAATAACCTGCCTAAGGATATAATTGAAGGACTGGAAAATAACTTTGAGATCCTTCCAATTAGAGTTAAAGATGAGCAGGTGAGTGATGACGGTACGATTAAGTCTGCCTTTGAAACAGCCGATAAAAAAATTGTAGAAGGCGTTCTTATTCCAACCGAAAAACGAATGACTGCATGTATCTCCTCTCAGATTGGTTGCAGCTTAGCTTGTAGTTTTTGTGCTACAGGTAAATTGAAACGATTAAGAAACTTAACTGCTTCTGAGATTGTGGATCAAGTGGTAGAAATAAACAACCAAGCAACGACTAATTATCAAAAATCGCTTACCAATATTGTACTCATGGGAATGGGCGAGCCGCTCTTGAATTACAGCGAAGTAATGAAGGGAATTGATATGATTACCAGCGAAGATGGTTTGGGAATGTCTCCAAGGAGAATCACGCTTTCAACAGCTGGTATTTCTAAAATGATTCGTAAAATGGGCGATGATATGTCAAGGATAAACCTGGCATTATCATTACATGCCGCAAACGATGAAAAGCGTAGTAAAATAATGGCCATAAACGACCAAAACAACTTGGACGAACTGGCCGAAGCTATGATTTACTATTATTCGAAAACCAAACAAATGTTGACCTTTGAGTATATCATATTCAAAGATTTTAACGACAGTTTGGACGATGCTAGAGACTTAGCGCGCTTTTGCAAACGGGTACCCTCAAAAGTGAATATCATTGAATACAACTCAACTGATGACGAACAGTTTGCTAAGTCTCCAGAAGATCGAGTAGATGCTTTTGTGGAGTTTTTGACCAAACAAAAAATTGTTGCCAAAGTGCGGAGAAGCCGAGGCCAGGATATTGACGCTGCTTGTGGGCAGTTGGCCAATAAGAATAAGGCGGAATTGAAGTAGAGTAAAGTGTTCTATTCCATGGAATCAAGAGCTATCACAAGATTATATATTGTGGTCTAATCAGTTGAGCAAGAGGTAAAAAATACAGTTTGTGTTTATTATTAATGAGCCGTTAATACAATTGTTTTACAAAGAGATGTAATCACTCGACAACGAAGGCTTTGATCAAAAAATAGCGCATACTGCCAACTTTAAGAATACGGCGTGGCTTTACTCTAACGGCTGCACCCAAGTTTCGACCAATGGGGATTTAATATTAAAAAGCACAACACAAAACGCTACTTCTTGCAACGCTTACGGACCTAATTTTACGGTAGATAATACTAAGAAACTGCAGTTTTCTGTAAAAGGGGCTGTACAGTATGCATATGCGAGTTCTGCGGTTACTGTAGATTTTGATTATTACAACACTACCACTCAAAACTGGAATACCTATGCAACAATTGCATTGAATACATTAAACGAAAGAAAGTACTACTTTAGTAACAATAACCTAGTACCGAGTACACTAATGCGCATAAAAACAAACACCAATACACCGGGCGGTGCAGTAAGCAGTACAATGAGGTAGCCATTATAGAAAATGTGCTAGTAGAAGAAGTATTTGAAGATTGGTGGAGTTGGAATCGCTCAGATGGACAGCCAAATGCCTACATAGAGGATGAGCGTATGAAAGTACAAACGAACACTAACTATGGCGGCAACAAAACACGAGATTTGACAGTAGTGGCAAATAAAGAATACAGCATACATTTTGATATAGAGCGTACAGTGGGCGAAACCAAAGAACTGCGTTGTGTGGCACAATACAAAGATGCAGGGGGTAATTATGTTTCGTGTGGTGAAATAGCCGTAGCAACAGTATTAGGCTTGCAGCGCTTACAAATGTTGGCCACTCCGCTTAGCGCTACTATGCAGTTGTATTTTTATCATAGAGATGTATCTGGAGGTTCAGTAAACGCAGTAAGCTACATAGACAATGTACGGCTAACCGATGGTAACTTTACACCAATTTCGTATGCAAGCAGTGCTAATAGTGTAGCGTTTAAGTACAGAATTCACGATCCGAGGATTGGAAGGTTTCTTTCTATTGAACCGCTTTATAAATCATATCCATGGAATAGTACATATGCTTTTTCTGAGAATAGAGTGATTGATGGAATCGATTTAGAAGGGGCCGAGTATTTGAATTCTACATCTATACTTACCGGAGGTGGGAGTATAATGGGAGGGGTAGGCTTTGGTGGTTCCGCTGGTCAATCTGGAGGAACAGCATACGATATGATTGGTAAAACCCAATTCCAACAGTCTTCTAACGTTACTCCGTCAAGTCAAGAAATAAATTCGCAATTTAATATGCCTCAATTTATACTTTTGGGGGAGGTATCGCTAGAAGTTAAAGCTGAAGTAGCATTTGATCAACCTACATTTGATAAGGCGATGACAGATGGTTTATCATTTGGCGCTTTTTCGGCAAAATCTGGAGTGGGTGGCTCGGTTTCGTTGGGGACGAAATCAGGCATTGGTGTTGGTGTTGGATTAGGAGGTAAGATAACTACAGGTGATTGGGATAAATTAGAGTCAGCAATATCTTTAACTTATAATTAGGCCGACAAATTTTTTACTGCTGGCGAACAATGGAAAATTGTCTCACAAGAGGCGGTATATAAAGAAGGCGGTATCGTGGGTTATAAAGGGGTTGTTTCGGGCAGTGCTGGTGCAGTAAACTTAGAAGTCTATAGTGGCGTTAAAGAAGTGAAGATAGAGCATGAAGATGGGAGTTTTGAATCCAAGACAGTTTCTGATGAAAGATGGAAGTCAGCTGACTACGCGGCTGAGGAGGCTGATTACTAGACCGCTATGATTGTTAAAAAAGTTTGGTTAATTGGTACTGGTTTGATAACCATCTTAGTGCCTTTAGTTTGGTTAGGATTAGAATATTATTACAAGTTTGAATCTCAAAGATTATTTATTAAAATTGAGAATGAATGTGTAAAGAAGTATTGTTATGAAACTTTAAGGGGGACGATAAATCAATCTTTTTATTCAAAAAAAAAGGAAGGTGGTTTTGACCTCGTTGATTATTACAATAAGGTTGCGGCAATTGGTGCTTTTGGAAAAGAAAAGCGAAAGAAAATATTTTTCCCCCCAACTGGCGATAGCGTTTTTACCGAATCAGTTACCATTCCCCCTTCAATTTCTTTAACTTCTTTATCTGTAAAGTCACCGGTTTATGTTATCGATACGTCAGCATCTCCTGTAATTAAAATTATAAAGTTTAATACAAATTGTTGGGCTTATTTTGAAGCTTTTGTTCCAAAACAAAATCTGCATGATTCTTTACCTTCTGATAGCCTTCTGAAAATTTATGAAGAGCACGTTGGAAGTTTACCTAAGGTAAGCTCGAAGTACTCACATAAAAGCCCTTACGGTTTTTTTTGCAATTAGATGTTATGTAAGAGTGATACATTAGTTAAACGGAAAAGCTCTATCCAAGCTTTAACTGTAAAATGAATCCAAAGTCTATTTGAAAATAATATTAAAATGAGAAAATTAAATTATATAATTCCAGTTTTACTCTGTTTAATAATTCATATAGAAACACAAGCTCAAGTATTAGGTCGTAGTCAAATAATTGGAACGCTTTGTAATGAATGGAGTTTAGACTCCTTGGAAATAATAGATACTAAAGATAAGTTTGAACCCCCTTTAAATATTAGGCATAATTACATAGTATTTAAAGAAAATATGACATTTGTTGCGAGTGAAGCGGGCCAACTAATTGTAGGGAAATGGCGGCTAGATTCCACGAGAGCAAAAATCATCAACTATGATGTTGAGCATTCTGGTGTTAAATCGGATTTAATCTTTGAGATTAAAGAACTTAGTGATTTAAAGCTGATCTTAACAAGCAAACAAATGTCAGGAGGTCGAGTTAAACTTATCTATAAATCGAAAAGTGCTTCAAACTAAAGGGCATTTATAGTTCTCGTTCTCGTACCCCCAACACATTGCCATATGTCCTAAATCAAGTTGACATATTATAGTTTTCTATCAGCTATGCTGAACTAGAAAAACTTTATGGCAACTGTTTTAAGTAGGTAGGGTTTACTGAGAACGGCGCTCGTTGGAGTTTAACTTGCGTAACTTCAATGTTAAACAAACTGGCTATAAATTGTAGTCGGAATTATGCAGGCCGTTTGCAACGGCGATAGTAGAAGGTTTTACAGGATGGTTATTTTTGATAGTTGTTTAGGGTTTCAGTTGGAAACTAAAACCAGCATTTGCGGGGAAAATTCCCTCGCTAGCGCGGATTTGCAATCCGTGCTACACCTACAAATCAAGCTCTCCCCAAGTTTAAACAACTGCAGTTTTTTGCTAAACCAACCAACCAAAACCCACAGATGTATTCATAAGAATTCCATATTTCAGGAAAGGGATTCTTATAGTTAGAAATTCGAACCCTAACATGAGCCGTAAATGCAATTATTTTACAAAGAGATTTAATCTCGCGGCAACTGGGTGTTCATTTTAATATATTTGATTTCTTACTAATCAAAAACTAAAAGAAAATGAATTCAATTATTCGTGTTGCTATTCTTGTCGTGGTGTTTTTTACTTTATCAAGCGGCGGATTTAAGAAAGCTAAAAATATTGAACTGCCTCCCCCTGGCATGTCAATTATTTACGGCAAGCTAACAGGTATGGGAAGAGCAGCATATAAGGTAGTTTGGCTTAGGGATCTAGAGACAAAAAAAGTATTTAAGTATTGTGCAAAATGTACAACTCTGAATAGCACAGAGGAAGAGGTATATGCGTTCATTGTACCTCCTTCGACATATGAGTTGTATGCCTATGTGAGTTTGTTTGGAGGGAATTCACAGTCACTTCATTTTTGGAGTAAGAATAAGGCAAATACAAAAGGCTTCAGTAAGAAAAAAGCAGAACCGCTTAAACGATCGGTTTTAAAAATAGAAGAGAACAAAACGTACTATTTAGGAGAATGGGATTGTGAAAAAGGTGCTCCAAGAATTGTAATGGATAAGGAAGCTACAGACTCCGATATTTCTGGAAAATTCCCAAGTCTTAAAACCGAGAATGCAATAACGCTAATGCCGGAATAGTGAATATAACTTCACCTACGAGGAGTTTTGAGCGCACATGCAAATCTTAAATCAAAAAATCACATTTCCAGATGTTAGCCAAGCCTCAGCAGATGGCTTGTTGGCTATTGGAGGTGATTTATCTCCAGAGCGATTAATTGAAGCTTATTCAAAAGGTATATTTCCTTGGTTCAACGATGAAGACCCTATTATGTGGTGGTCACCAGATCCACGATTTTTAATCTTTCCTGAAGAATTGAAAGTTTCTAAAAGCATGAAACAGCTGTTTAAAAAGAAACCATTTCGAGTTACACAAAATCAAAATTTTGAAGCAGTTATCCGAAATTGTTCAGCTGCAAAACGTCACGATCAAGATGGAACTTGGATTATAGAACCCATGATTGATGCCTACCTGAATTTGCACAAATTAGGCTACGCCATTTCCGTTGAGGTGTGGCAGGATGATGAGCTTGTTGGAGGACTCTATGGTTTGGATTTAGGAAATAATGTGTTTTGCGGAGAAAGTATGTTTGCTAAAGTCAGTAATGCTAGCAAGTATGGTTTTATAGATTTTATTCAGAAATCGACTTACAAGCTAATTGACTGCCAGCTGCATACCAAACATTTGGAAAGTTTAGGCGGAAAAAACATCCCTAGAGCTGAGTTTATTGGGTATTTGTAGCAGCAGTATCAGTGCGTTAGAAAAGAAAATCGAGTATAATTCCCAAAAAAACATAACCTCTTTAATAATCACAACATAACCGTTCGTCAAATTGTATTAACTAATACTTTTGAGTAATATTCGAACGATTGACGGTAGTTGAAGAAATAAAGGAACCCATTAAAGCAGAAATGCTTGTATTCGAAGATCGTTTTCGGTCTTCTATGAAGAGTACTGTTCCATTGCTTGATAAAATTACACACTATATTATCAAACGTAAAGGGAAGCAAATGCGTCCTATGTTCGTTTTTTTATCGGCTAAAGTTTTTGGTGAACTGAACGATTCATCTTACCATGCAGCTTCATTAATTGAGTTGTTGCACACCGCAACATTGGTGCATGATGATGTAGTGGACGATGCACACAAACGAAGAGGCTTCTTTTCGCTTAATGCACTTTGGAAAAACAAGATTGCCGTTTTGGTAGGAGATTATTTGTTGTCTACAGGCTTGTTATTGGCAATAGATAACGGCGAGTTTCAAATGCTACAGATAGTATCTAAAGCAGTTAAAGAAATGAGCGAAGGCGAGTTACTCCAAATGGAAAAAGCTCGAACCTTAAATATGGATGAAGCGATTTATTACGATATCATTCGTGGAAAAACGGCAACGTTGATAGCTGCTTGTTGTGCTGCTGGAGCAGCTACGGTTACCAAAAATGAAGAAAACATTGATGCCATGCACGAATTTGGAATTAATGTCGGAATAGCTTTTCAGATAAAAGATGATTTATTCGATTACGGTTATGGTCAAGACATTGGCAAACCAGTAGGAATAGACATTAAAGAAAAGAAAACCACCTTGCCTTTAATCTATGCTTTGAATAAAACGAGCTGGTTGAAGAAACGACAAATGATCAATATTGTAAAGAACCACAATACCAATCGCAAAAAAGTAGATGAGCTTTTTGCTTTTGTGAAAGAGCAAGGCGGGATAGCTTATGCCGAAAAGGTAATGTTGGAATACACTCAAAAGGCCAAAGATATTTTATTGAAAATGCCAGAAAATGCTGCTCGAGCTAGTCTGATGCAAATGGTTGATTATACGATTACTCGAAAGAAATAAATCGGTACTCTTTTCCTAACTATCAACCCTTTCCTCGTCACCTTCCCCAGAAGGGAAGGATAGAGTAAATAAAATATAATAACGTGTTTCATTCTCTTCAACGCGAGAAAAAGATTGTTACCCCTACTTAAAGGCAGGAATTCCAGTCACATCAGCACCAGTAATCAACAAGTGAATATCGTGCGTTCCTTCGTAAGTAATTACCGACTCTAGGTTCGCCATGTGGCGCATACAAGGATATTCGTTGGTAATTCCCATTGCTCCATGTATTTGACGAGATTCTCTAGCGATGTCTATCGCCATTTCCACGTTGTTACGTTTCGCCATAGAAATCTGAGCAGTAGTTGCCCGTCCCTCGTTTCTTAAAACACCCAAACGATAAGTCAGTAATTGTGCTTTGGTGATTTCGGTAATCATTTCAGCTAATTTCTTTTGAATCAATTGAAACCCACCAATCGGTTTGCCAAATTGGATACGTTCTTTAGAATATCTTAAAGCAGAATCGTAACAATCTAATGCCGCTCCAATTGCCCCCCAAGCTATTCCGTATCTAGCAGAATCCAAGCAGCTCATTGGTGCACCTAATCCAGATTTTCCAGGTAGTAAATTCTCTTTAGGAACTTTTACGTTGTCAAAGATTAACTCGCCAGTTGATGAAGCACGTAGGGAGTGTTTTCCATGCATTTCTGGAGTAGAAAACCCTTCCATTCCACGTTCTACAATTAAACCGTGTATACGTCCCGATTCGTCTTTTGCCCAAACAACTGCAACTTGTGCAAATGGCGCATTTGAGATCCACATTTTAGCACCATTCAACAAGTAGTGATCTCCTTGATCGGAGAAATTTGAAATCATTCCAGATGGGTTAGAACCGTAATCAGGTTCTGTAAGTCCAAAACAACCTAACCACTCACCTGAGGCTAGTTTTGGTAAATATTTTTGTCGTTGTTCTTCAGTTCCGTATTTCCAAATAGGATACATAACCAATGAACTTTGCACAGACGCGGTTGACCGAACACCAGAATCACAGCGCTCTAGTTCTTGCATCAATAATCCGTATGAGATTTGATCGAGTCCCGCTCCACCATATTCTACAGGTATATATGGGCCAAACGCACCAATTGCTCCTAATCCAGGAACTATTTGATTTGGGAATTCACCTTTTTCGTAATACTCTTCGATGATAGGAGAAACTTCTTGTTTAAGCCATTCTCTAGCAGCTGAACGAATCATGATTTGTTCGTCGCTTAAAAATTCATCCATTAGATAATAATCGTGTGCTTCAAATCGATCTGTGCCCATCTTTTCCTTTTTTATTAAGATCACAAAAGTACTATATTGCTAATTATTAACTCAAAAATATGCTTAAAACTAAATTTGCAATTGTTCTTGTACTTTTTGCATTGATTGTTGTACAATCTTGTAAAAAAGAGGTGTTTGACGTCTCAGAACCAGAAGAAATCGTTGTACCGGTGGATGAGTGTCTAGACGTTTTTTACCAGAACGGTGCAAAATCGATTGTTGAGGCGAAATGTGTTACTTGTCATATCGCAGGAGGATCAGGTCCTAGCGATTATACTAAAAACGATGTTTTGATTGCTAATCTTGCTAAAATAAAGCAAAGAGCAGTCGTTGATAAAACCATGCCCTCAGCCTCTGCACCACAACTGACTGATGCCGAAATTGAAACGCTAAGAAATTGGATCGATTGTGGCGGACAATTTGGGCCTTAGGCTGGAGATATAACACATCCAGCGCCAAGATATTAAGTCTATTTTTACTGCAAAGTGCGTATCGTGTCACATGTCGGGCGTAAGAGGCCGACTGATCTTTCTACAACGGAAGAGATTAAAAAGAGAGTAAACAATGGTAGATTAAAAGTGGTGGCTATTGATCAAAAATCAATGCCTAAGACTGGATCAAATCTGGTAACGTTAAGAACTAGATAAAATTTTAAAAAATGCTTAACGACGGAGCAAATTTCGAATAATTATGAAAAAGATTTATACTGTATTAGCAGCGATTTTATTAGGAATAGGAGCGCTACCCGCACAAGATATTTTTATGGTGGATTCAAGTTATGTTCACTTTTTCTCAGAAGCAACGTTAGAAAATATTGAAGCTGAGAATAATAAGGCAAAAGGATTAATAAATAGAGCAAATAGTAAAGTAGCTTTTCTAATTCCGATAAAAAGCTTTGAATTCGATAAAGAGCTTATGAAAGAGCACTTCAATGAGAATTACATGGAATCCGAAAAGTTCAAAGCTGCAACATTTAAAGGTCAGATTAATGAGAAAATTAACTGGAAAAAAGAAGGATCTTATATTGTAACAGTCACAGGAATTTTGAACGTACACGGTGTTAAAAAAAGCAGAACGATTAAAGGTAAGCTGATGGTAAAGGAGAGTAGAATTCGAGTTCAAACAAAATTCGAATTGAAATTAGTTGATCATGACATTGAAATCCCAACAGTTGTTTTTCAAAAAATTGCTGAGGTAATAGACGTAACAGTTGATTTGCAGTTTTCACTTAAAAAATAAAGGTCATAATGAAACACCCACTTATAGTTCTTGCCTTATTAGTTGCAGCGTTTAACCTTACCGCACAAGACGATTTATTGGATATGTTGGAAGCTGAAGAGTCGATAAAAAATTACAAAGTTGGCCCAACATGGAAAACCATGAAGCTGGTAAACCTACACTCAACTTCTATGGTTAAGAAGAATGGATTGGACTTTAGAGTTACGCATCGCTTTGGTAGTATTGGAGAAAAGAGTGGAGGTGGGGTGCATAATCTTTACGGATTGGACATTTCTGACGATATCCGAATTTCATTTGATTATGGAATTACAGAGAACTTACAAATTGGAATTGGGCGAAGTAAATACTCGGAATTGATTGATGCTTCAATAAAATATAAGGTGCTAGCTCAAAAAGAGCGCAAAGCCCCTTTAACATTAGTAGTGCTAGGGAATATCGCAACAACTCCTCAACAGGCGGTTGATACGCGTTACGATGACTGGCTCAATACTTTGTCCTATTTCTCTCAAGTAATTATTGCGCGAAAATTTGGAGACCGCTTTTCTTTTGAGTTTGCACCTAGTTTGCTCTACAGAAATTTGGTTTTAAAAACTACAGACGCTGATGGTGTTAACGCGGAAGATGAAAATGTAAATATTTCTCTTGGATTTGGAGGTCGGTTTATGATCACAAAGCGCGTTGGAATTATTATGGATTACATGTATACGTTTTCTGAGTATCGATCTAATTATAGACCGATTAACTATTACGATCCATTTGGTATTGGTGTAGAAATTGAAACGGGTGGTCACGTGTTTCACATCACTATGACAAATGCCGCAGGAATTGTAGAGAATAATTACATTCCAAATACCATTGCAAACTGGGGAGATGGAGGCATAAAATTAGGCTTTAATATTTCTAGAGTTTTTCAGTTTTAGTATTAGTGCCTTTATAGATTTGTATTCATAATATGCTGGATACAAATACTACACCAATAGATTCAATAGCATTGGCCCAAGAAAGCGCAACAAGCTTTGATGATGCCTATACTAAAGAGGCCAGAATGTTCAAAGGAACCTCCGTTACTCCTAAAGAAAGCAAGCAAATTGAACGAAATGAAGTTTCTCCATTTTGGGAAGTTGGGGTTGTAATCCTTGCTCTTTTAGTGTTAGCAATTTTGAAAAGAGCGTTTTCTAAAAAACTCGATCAGTATGCAAATGCACTAATTAGTAATCGTTTTATTGGCCAATTAACAAGAGAGGAACGCAATAGTGAAAGTATGAGTGTTATATTGGTTGAGTTCCTTTATTTTATAATTCTCGCTCTATTTACTAACCTTTTATACAAGAACATTAATCCAGAATTTATTCTTTATGGGTTTGAAGGCTTTGCTTTATTTACGCTGATATATTTGGTCTTTCACTTACTCAAAGTATTCGTAAACAATTTATTAGGTTGGTTATTGGATCTCCAAATTATAATAACAGATTTTCAGTTTTTCAACTTTTTGAGCCATGGAGCAATCGCAATATTTTTATTTCCAATCGTTGTCCTATTGCTTTTTAGTCATATTGACAATCAGCTTTTATTAGGTGCCGGAGGACTGGTAATACTGGCAATGTACTTGTATAGAATATCCCGATTAGCTCGCAGATTCTGGTGGGAGAAAAGATTTTTACTCAAGTATTTTATTTTATACATTTGCGGCCTTGAAATATTACCTGTTTTGGTGCTGGCAAAGTTTGCATTCAAAACATTGTAAATTAGAAAGTTAAGAAGTTGTAATAGGCTTCATTCTTTGAATTAAAGAGGCTATAAATTGAAGGATTTGAAAGTAAAAACCATTCTGGTTTCACAACCTAAACCCGAGAACGACAAGTCACCTTATTTCGATTTAGCGGAAAAGCTAAAGCTGAAAGTAGATTTTCGATCATTCATTCACGTGGAAGGTGTTCCTGTACTAGAGTTTAGAAAACAGAAAATTAATCTGCTGGATTTTGCAGGCGTAATCTTTACAAGCCGCAACGCGGTTGACCACTATTTCCGCATGGCTGAGGAAATGCGTATTACTATTCCTGATTCTATGAAGTATTTCTGTACTTCGGAATCAACTGCGTATTACCTTCAGAAATATGTTGTTTTCAGAAAGCGAAAAATATTTCACGGAAAACAAAAATTGACTGATTTATTACCGTTGCTAAATAAGCATTCAGAGGATAATTTTTTGTTGCCAACATCAGACCTGTTGAAGCCAGATATTCCTATAAGCTTAGAAAAGGCAAAGATTTCCTATGAAAGAGGCATTTTTTATAGAACAGTTTGCAGTGATTTGAGCGATTTGGCAGGAGTCTCCTATGATATTTTGGTATTCTTTAGCCCATCGGGTATTAAATCGCTCTTTCAAAATTATCCTGATTTTAAGCAAAATGAAACAAGAATTGCTTGTTTTGGACCAACTACTAAGTTGGCGGCCGAAGAAATGGGTTTAAAGGTAGATGTGCCTGCTCCTACTCCGAGTTCACCGAGTATGACAATGGCAATCGAAGCCTATGTGAAACAGATGAACAAGAAATAAAGCGAATAATATTAATAGTTAGTAAAAGGGTGAAGTTTTCACCCTTTTTTTGTTTTAGAATGGGCCAGCGTTTCGGAAAAGAGTACAAATTAAAGTCTAAAAAGAAAATCGATATTCTTTTTAAGAAAGGTAAACGCGTTCATTCCCCATTTTTGACGGTGGTATTTCTTAAAGAAAAGACCGAAGAAAATGAAATTGCATACCCTCAAATTTTAGTTTCGGTACCAAAGCGAAACTTTAAGAAAGCGGTGGATCGCAATTTTATTAGACGACAAATAAAAGAAGCTTTTCGACTGTATTTGAAAGAAGATGTCAAGCTTGATATAACCACTTATCATTGGTATTTGGCATTAGTGTATAAAGAAACTAGGATAAGAGATTTTAACGAAATTCAAAGTGCATTAACTTTACTTTTACGGAAGCTCGAAGAAAAAAATAGTTGATTATGATTTGGACAAAAACGAAAAAAGTACTTGTAGGGTTATTATTAATTATGGGATCATTTGGAATGGTTGCCTACAACTCAGTAAGCGACAATTATTTCGAAATATCTAAAAACCTCGACATTTTTGTCAATCTATATAAGCAACTCAATATTTATTATGTAGACGAAACGAATCCAGGCGAGTTGATGAAGACGGGTATTGATGCCATGTTAGAATCACTAGATCCTTATACAGTCTATATTCCAGAATCAGATATTGAAGATTATCGTTTTATGACTACCGGTCAATATGGTGGTATTGGCTCATTAATACGAAGAAAAGGTGACTATGTGGTAGTTGCCGAGCCTTATGAAGGTTTTCCCGCTTTTAACGCAGGGTTGCTTGCAGGCGACGTAATACTGTCTATCGATGGTCACGATGTGAAAGGAAAAAACACAGGTGAGATTTCCAAATTGCTTAAAGGTCAAGCCAAAACTGATGTCAATTTAGTAATTGACCGCTACGGTGAGAAAATGGAAAAAACACTGACACGTGAGAATATAAAAATCAAAGATGTACCTTACTATGGAGAACTTGAAAAAGGAGTTGGCTACATAAAATTGACCAGTTTTACTGAAACAGCAAGTAAAGAAGTAATTAAAGCATTTAAAGAATTAAAGGAAAAAAATAAAATTACTAGTTTGGTATTTGACCTTCGTGGTAATGGCGGCGGATTGCTAAATGAGGCGGTGAATATCGTTAATATCTTTGTTCCTAGGGGTACTGAGGTAGTCTATACCAAAGGGAAAATGAAAGAGTGGCAACAAAGTTACAAAGCGCTCAATGCGCCAATTGATACAAAAATCCCACTTGTTGTTTTAGTAGACGAAGGCTCTGCTTCTGCATCTGAAATTGTTAGTGGTGCTTTGCAAGATTTGGATAGAGCAGTGGTAATTGGTGAAAGAACATTTGGTAAAGGATTGGTGCAGCAAGTGAAACCACTTACATACAACTCGCAGTTTAAGGTTACCGTTGCTAAATACTACATTCCAAGTGGGAGATGTATTCAGAAATTAGATTACTCGAATAAAACAGATGGAAAGGCAACTGCAGTGGCAGACTCATTAAGAAAGCAGTTTTTTACCACAGCTGGAAGACCAGTTAAGGACGGAAAAGGAGTATTACCAGATGTTGAGGTTGAATTGCCACAAGCGGCTGATGTGACTGCGTCCCTGCTGGGTAAAAACCATATTTTCGACTATGCATCGGATTTTAAAAGAAATAATGAAACAATAGATTCGGCTAAGGAATTTGTGATGAATGAAAACCAGTACAATGATTTTGTTGCTTTTTTAGAAGGTAAGGACTTCGACTATACAACCAGAACCGAACAAGCTTTAGAACGATTAAAAAAAGCTTCAGAGGGCGATAAGTATTACGATAGAATTAGCGAAGATTATGAAAAGCTAGTTGAGAAAATTAAAGGCAACAAGGACAAAGACTTGTCATTGCATAAAGAGGAGATTTCTCAAATTTTAGAGAATGAAATTATTTCTAGATATTATTATCAAACGGGAAGAATCGAGCACAGTTTGAAAAATGATCCAAGAGTTAAGGAATCTATTTCTGTACTCAATCAAAAACAGAAATACAAAGAGATTCTTACTGCTTCTGAAAAATAGTTTCCTCAAGTGCTAATAATTAACCTTCATTTGCGTTTGGCATATTACGCAGATGTTCGCACGCTTTTTAACTCATAGAAACGTTTATTTACTTGGCTTGGCTGGATTCCTTTTTGGGCTAGCTATGTCTGAGTTTGTGATTAGCGTTGCTCAATTTTTATTGGCGGCAAATTGGCTTGTTTCGAGAAATTTCAAGACTAAATGGGAGCGTATTATATCCAATCCAGCAGTGTGGCTGATTTGGTTTTTTTACCTGCTTCATGTCATTGGGATGATACACACACTGCATTTCGATTTGGGGGCTGATGAACTTCGAATAAAACTGCCCTTTCTGCTCATTCCGTTATTTGTAGTTTCTGAAAAACGATTTTCAAAATTGGAGATGAAAGGCCTACTATCCGTTTTTGTTTTAGCAGTTATTTTATCATCAGGATTTGGAATTGTGCACCATTTTCAGCATCGAATGGATGTTGGCTATGATGCGAGAGGCTCCTCTCTTTTTATTTCTCATATTCGTCTCTCGTTAATGATTGATTTGGCGATAGTATGGTTGTTGTCTCTTGTGCTGCTTAACAATGAAAAAAAGTGGGTCAAAATATTTTCCAGCATTCTTGTGCTGTATTTAGCTTTTTACCTATTCCAACTGCAAGCGCTGACGGGCCTGGTAATCTTGCCTCTTGCTTTGCTTTTTGCCTTTGTATTTGCTCAAAGTGAATCTATAGCGATTTCTAAAATCAAATTAATTGTGGCATCATTTGGAGCTGTATTCTTAATTAGTTCTTCGTTTTACTGTTATCAAATTGCAAGGCCATTTATCGATTTTAAAGAACATCTCAGGTCAGACCTTGAGGTGAATACAGTAAATGGAAATCAGTATTTACATCAGCTAGACAACTTGATGCAAGAGAATGGAAATCAGGTTTGGATATATATTTCTGATCCCGAAACTCGAGCAGAGTGGAATAAGCGAAGTAAATTGGATTTTGATGGAGTTGGAAACACAGGTGAGTCGCTTCGTGCAACATTATATCGGTATTTAACCTCAAAAGGAGCAAGAAAAGATTCAGTAGGTATGCAGACTTTAACTGCTGAGGATTTACTTGCTATTGAAGGCGGTGAGGCAAATGTTCGTTTTGTAAATCAGACATCTATTGAAAAAAGAATATATCAAACTATTTGGGAGCTAAATAACTACCAATACGATGCAGGTAGTTTTGAAGGGCATTCTGTTGCGCAGCGAATAGAATTTTGGAAAGAGGGTTGGCTAGCATTTAAAATAGCGCCAATTTTTGGAAATGGGACGGGAGACGTTAGAGCAATGATGAGTGAGCAATATGTTAAAAGTAATTCCATCCTTTCAAAAGAAAGTCAGTTAAAGCCTCATAATCAATTTATAACAACGGGTATTGCATTGGGTGTCATAGGTCTTTTTTCATTGATTATTTGTTTCGTTTTTGCGTTTAAATATTCAATTAGAAAACCCGTTCAATTGGCCTTTTTGGTAATTCTTTTGCTGTCCTTTATTTCAGAAGACACAATTGATGCTCAGGTAGGAGCAACGTTTTTTGCTGGTTTTTACGCCTTATTTTTTTGCCAACCTAAGTCTTCTTAATTACAAGAAGAAGCTTAAATGTTGAGGGTTTCTCTATAAACGTCTAGATATTTTTGAATACACGTACCCCAGCTAAATTTTGCCGCGTAGGAAATACTTTTTGAACTAAAGTCAGGGTCAATATCAGCGGTCGTTAACCCCAATTCGATTTGCTTAGCCATACTATCAGACTCAAAATTTTCGAAATAAAAGGCAAGTTTACCTCCAATTTCCGGAAGGCTTGTGAGTTTGCTCAAGAACACAGGTTTTCCATACATCATGGCCTCAATGGGCGGTATTCCAAAACCTTCAGCAAGAGATGGGAATACTAGTGCTTTGCAATTTTTGTAATACCAGGATTTTTCATCTTCAGTTATCGTACCAACTAAAATCACCTTCTCTTGTAAGGAAAATTCGCTAATGAGTAGCTTTATCTCGTTTCCATAATTTGTTGCATTATTTCCTGCAATTACAAGTTTATAATCGTCCAATTTCCGCATCATATGCAATAGGGAGTGGAAGTTTTTCTTTTTATTAAATATTCCAATCGAGAATAAAAAAGCCTCTTTTTTAAGAACATTTGGAGTGACTTCTGTCAGATTACTCTGAATTTCTACACCGTTGTAAATTACTTTTATGTTTTTACCCTTCAGGTTAATATTTTTCTCGATTTCGCTTTTAGAAAATTCAGAAATAGTGGTAATAACATGAGCGTTATCGACTCTTTTTTGCAGAAGCTTTAAATAACGAGCTCTTTTATTTCCCTCTTTCTCAACTAGAAAATTCAGATCATGAATGGTCAGAATTTGTTTGGAATTAGAATTTGGAAGATGAGCAGGAAACTGATGTAAACTGTGCCAGAGATCGTATTTGGTCGAGTTTCTAAAATGTCTATTCACCAAGTTGGCCTTTACGAAGGATAATTTATTCTCGAATAAAATTGACTTATCAGAAGGAGCGAGGCAACTAATGTCAAGATCGGGAGAGGAATGGTTTAAAAGGTTTGTAACGAATTGAAATGAAAATTGGCCCAATCCAGAATTAAGATTTTTAATCTTGTATGCGTCTACTAATATCTGACTCATAGCTTAGTTTTTAGCTGCAGTTCAAGTAGGTATAGGTATTTATTTACACTAGCGGAGGCCGATATCCATGCGATAATTAGACCCATTTTCCCATCTAAAATCCCGAGATTAAAGAAGTACATACTTAGGAATTTTGCAATACCACTTAAATAGGGTTTGATTGGCGATACTTTTTTTCCTTCAGCATATAAATTTTCAGCACTAAGCTTTGAGTACTTATTGGCTCTTTTTTTGTGATCAGCATAGGAATAGTAAGAATAGTGTAATAAATCGCCCTCGAGGTTTTCTTTATTAATTCCACTAGGCAGCTTTAATGTTTCGTGCACATAGCCGCCTTCCCAAATAGTTTCTTTTTTCGGGAAAACTCGAACCTTAGAATCGGGATACCAACCGCCATATCGAATCCAATGGCCACAATAATTTGTCAGCCGATTAAGAGAATAGCTACCGTTTATCCCCGCGATTTTTATTGTCTGAATTGATTTAAATAACGTTTCGCCAATTTCTTCATCAGAATCTAGTGACAATATGTATTCGTTTTGCGCTAAACTATTGGCATAATTTTTTTGGTCGCTGTATCCATTCCATGCTCTTTCTACGAATTTGCAATTGAATTGCTGAGCAATTTCTTTCGTTTTATCGGTTGAGAAAGAGTCGACAATAATCAGCTCATCCGCCAAGCCTTGCACGGATTGCAAGCATCTCTTAAGATTTTTTTCTTCGTTAAATGTGATAATTACGACTGAAAGCGGCGTCAAATTGAGGAAGTTTTATCTGACAAATATGTAAAATAAAACTCCATTTTTTAGCACATTATACAGAGTCTATCAATGTTCTGATGTTCAGAATGTATTAAGTTTGCTTCCCTAAATCTTATGAGGTTTCATGGATAAATATTCTTACGTAGGTAATGGCGATGTAAACGCCCTAGAAGACCTATACAATCAATACCGAAACGATCCAGAATCAGTTGATTTTGGTTGGAAAAAATTTTTTGAAGGATTTGAGTTTTCGAAAACTACTTTCGACTCAGGTGGTGGAATCCCAGAGAATGTTCAAAAAGAATTCAAAGTACTACAGCTTATAAATGATTACCGTTCAAGGGGACATTTGTTCACTAAAACGAATCCAGTAAGAACTAGAAGGCAGTATAAGCCTACTTTAGAGATTGAGCATTATGGTTTTGGTCCAACAGACTTAGATACTGTTTTTGATGCAGCTACCGAATTAGGGTTACCACCTTCTAAGCTAAGCGTTATTGTCGATCATTTGATGGCAACTTATTGCGCTTCTATAGGGGTGGAGTATATGTACATTCGTAATCCGAAGGTTGTAAATTGGATCAAAGAAAAAATTGAACCAAACAAAAACACACCGAATTTTTCGAATGACGAAAAGATGGAAATCCTTACAAAACTCAATGAGGCTGTGGGTTTTGAAACTTTTTTGCACAAAAAATTTGTAGGTCAAAAGCGATTTTCGCTAGAAGGTGGAGAGTCGTTAATTCCAGCGCTAAATGCTTTGGTTGAGCATGGTGCTGAAATAGGAATAGAAGAATTTATTATTGGAATGGCGCATCGTGGAAGACTCAATGTGTTGACCAATATTTTCAATAAATCGTATGCCGATATTTTCACCGAATTTGATGGTAAAGAATACGAAGACAATTTGTTTGATGGTGACGTAAAGTACCATCTAGGGTATTCCTGTGATATTGAGACTGATAGAGGTAAAAAAGTGCTCATGACGCTCTCCCCAAATCCTTCTCATTTAGAAGCAGTTGCGCCAGTTGTTGCTGGAATTGCTCGGGCAAAAATTGATGATTATTTGATTGAAGAGTCAAAGATTTGTCCAGTTATCATACATGGTGATGCTTCCATTGCGGGACAAGGAGTTGTGTACGAGTTAGCTCAAATGGCGGGTCTTGATGGATATAGAACTGGAGGAACGGTTCATATTGTAGTAAATAATCAAATAGGGTTTACCACAAACTATATTGATGCCAGAACGAGTACCTACTGTACGGACATTGCAAAAGTTACTTTGTCTCCGGTTTTCCATGTGAATGGAGATGATGTTGAAGCGGTAGTGCACACCATTAAATTGGCAACAGAATATCGCCAGAAGTTCAAAAAAGATATTTTTATCGATTTATTGTGCTATCGTAAGTATGGACACAATGAAGGCGATGAACCGCGTTTCACACAACCACTGCTTTACAAAGCGATTGCCACACACCCTAATCCAAGAGACATTTATTTGGAAAGTTTAATGGCTGAAGGAGTGCTTGGAGAAGATGCTCAAAAGAATTTGGAAGCTGAGTTCAAGGTTATGCTTGAAATCGATCTTACAAGATCAAAAAAGAAAAAGTTAGCTGTAATTACTAGTTTCTTAGAAAAGAATTGGGAAAACATTAGAGAATCAACGAGAGAAGATTTTAGAAAGTCTCCCATAACTGCGGTAACCAAGGCAAAGTTTAAGGCTATTGGTGAAAAAATAACCGAATTGCCTTCGGATCTGAATTTCTTCAAAAAAGTACAGCGACTTATGGGTGACCGTAGGAAAATGTTGGAAGAAGGAACTAAGTTAGACTGGGCGATGGGTGAGCTTATGGCTTATGCAACCTTATTGGACGAAGGCTTTAATGTAAGAATTAGTGGTCAAGATGTTGAACGAGGAACTTTCTCTCATCGTCATGCGGTCCTGAAAGTAGAAGATTCTGAGCAAGAGTATATTCCTTTAAAATCGACTGAAAATGAAGGTGCAGATTTTAGCATTTACAACAGTTCTTTATCTGAGTATGCTGTGCTTGGTTTTGAATACGGTTATGCTATGGCAATGCCTAATACGTTACCGATTTGGGAAGCTCAATTTGGAGACTTCTTTAACGGTGCTCAAATAATTATTGATCAGTTTTTATCTGCTGCGGAAGACAAGTGGAAAGTAATGAATGGTCTGGTTATCTTATTGCCACACGGTTATGAGGGTCAAGGTGCTGAGCATTCTTCGGCTCGAATGGAACGTTGGTTGCAAGCAAATGCAGAGGATAATTTCCAAGTGGCAAATGCCACTACACCTGCAAACTATTTCCATTTGTTAAGAAGACAGTTACATCGCCCAATTCGTAAACCATTGGTTGTTTTTACTCCTAAGAGTTTGTTGAGGTATCCTAAATGCGTTTCTTCCATTGAAGATTTTACAACAGGTGGATTTCAAGAAGTAATTGATGATCCTTTGGTGAAAGATAAATCGAAAGTGGAGAAAATTATGTTCTGCACCGGTAAGGTTTATTATGATGTAATCGAAGAACGTGAAAAGCGCGGAAACGATAACATCGCATTTGTAAGAATGGAGCAATTATATCCAGTGCCTTACGAACAAATGGATAAGGTGATTGCTGGTTATAAAAATGTGAAGCAGAAATATTGGTTGCAAGAAGAACCAGAAAATATGGGCGCCTGGTCTCATATTTTAAGACGTTTCCCAAAAGGCGATTTAGATTTGATAAGTAGAAAAAGTTCTGCTGCACCTGCAACGGGCTCTAGCAAAAGACATATTGCAAGGGTGGCTATGTTGATGGATGAAATTTTTAGTTAATACTTAGAATAAAGAAAATAGAATGGTAAAAGAAATGAAAATCCCTTCTCCTGGGGAATCAATTACCGAAGTAGAAATTGCTTCTTGGATGGTGGAAGACGGCGAATATGTTGAAGTAGATCAACCTATTGCCGAAATCGATTCTGATAAAGCTACGCTTGAGTTAAACGCGGAATTTGCTGGAACGATTAAACTTATTGCCGAAGAAGGTGATGCAGTGGCTGTGGGCAGTGTTGTTTGTTCAATAGACACGAGTGCTGAAGCACCCGAAAAAGCGCCAGTAGTTGCTGCTGAAGCACCTAAGGCACCAGTCCAGAAGGAAGTGCCTAAAGCTGTCGAAAAAGAGGCTGCTGTTGAAGATATAGCTAACGTTAAAGCAACTCCATTGGCGAAGGGAATGATGAAAGGCAATAACGTCAAATCATCATCTGTTAGCGGAAGTGGAGCAAACGGAAGAATAACCCGAAGCGATGTTGAGGCGTACATTGCAGGTGGAGTAGATGTTTCTGAGGTAATGCAAGGCTGGGGAGGAACTCGTGGTTCTGAGCGTAAGAAAATGTCCATGCTTCGAAGAAAAGTTGCACAGCGATTAGTCGCTGTTAAACAAGAAACGGCAATGCTAACTACGTTCAACGAGATTGACATGAGCTTTGTAATGGATTTGCGTAAGAAATACAAAGAAGCATTTAGAGAAAAGCACGGTGTGAATTTAGGATTCATGTCATTCTTTACAAAAGCTTGTACTGAAGCACTAAGATTATATCCAGCTGTAAATGGAATGATCGATGGCGATAATATGATCTTTCATGATTATGCTGATGTTGGTATTGCAGTAAGTTCTCCAAAAGGACTTATGGTACCAGTTGTGCGCAATGCAGAGCAAATGTCACTGGCCGAAATCGAAGGAGATATCAAACGTCTAGCGATAAAAGCGAGAGACGGTAAATTGAGTATTGACGAAATGACTGGAGGTACATTTACCATAACTAATGGTGGCGTATTTGGGTCTATGCTAAGCACTCCGATTATCAATCCTCCACAATCTGCAATTTTAGGCATGCACAATATTGTTGAGCGTCCAATTGCTGTAAATGGAGCGGTAGTTATTCGTCCGATTATGTACATAGCATTGTCTTACGATCACCGAATTATCGACGGTAAAGAATCGGTTTCTTTCTTGTATAAAGTGAAAGAAATGATTGAAAACCCAATGAAATTAATGTTTGGTGCCAAGGAACCTGAAGAGGTATTGTTGGGATTGTAAACCGATTTTAAATATTGAAAATAAGAAAGCCGCTTTTAAGCGGCTTTTTTTGTGCGTAGTTTTTTAATTCTACTTTATTGGGTCAATCTTTTTTGGAAACCAACTGCGTAACTTGTCATTTGCCTTTCTTATGTGCTCTTCTTTGATTTGTTTTCTGATACTCGAGTAAACTAACATTACCACACCAAAATCATCAGCATAACCAACAAGCGGAGTAATATCGGGGATGGCATCTATTAGAGAAATAAAATACCCAAGGGCCGCATAAATTTTCAATTTATCAGCTTTAGCAGTCTCGGAGTCGGCAGCAACATAATAGAGTTGTAAGGCATGGACTATAATATCTTCTCCCGCCTTTAAACCATAATTTTTGACTTTGTCCCAAAATGAATCTTCCGAATATTCTTCCTCGTAATCTTTGTTTTCAATTTTGTCTGTCATACTTTAATATTTGAAGTCTAATTTCGCTCTATATTGTAAGGTAAGTTCAACTATTGCTAAGGGAATAATGCCAATAGAGCAAATGCAATGAATGTATCACAAAACGATAGAGTTAAGAATATTAGAATTTTGTACCCAACCCTAAACCTTCTTCTTCAATTCGAAATTTTGACCTAAATAAACACGTTTCACCTGCTCATCTGAGGCAAGTTCCTCTGCTGTTCCTGCTTTTAGAATATCCCCTTCAAAAAGCAGATAAGCACGATCGGTAATCGAAAGCGTTTCTTGTACGTTATGGTCAGTAATCAGAATTCCAATATTTTTGTCTCGAAGTTTGTAAATAATGGTTTGAATATCCTCCACCGCAATAGGGTCAACACCTGCAAAAGGTTCATCCAGCAAAATAAATTTTGGATCTACTGCCAGTGCTCTTGCAATTTCGGTACGTCGTCGTTCGCCACCAGAAAGTAAATCGCCGCGATTTTTCCGTACATGACCTAGGCTAAATTCATCGATCAGTGAATCTAGTTTTATCTTTTGTTCTTTTTTGGAAAGGTTGGTCATTTGTAAAACGGCAAGTATGTTATCCTCAACGCTCAATTTTCGAAATACGCTAGCTTCTTGAGGTAAATAGCCAATTCCTTTTTGGGCACGTTTGTACATGGCCAGGGACGTAATGTCTTCGTCATCTAAATAAATAGTTCCCGCATTTGGTTTTACAAGTCCAACAATCATATAGAAGGAAGTTGTTTTTCCGGCACCATTTGGTCCTAATAAACCAACGATTTCGCCTTGAGAAACCTCAATACTTACTCCTTTAACAACCGTTCGGCTTTTGTACTTTTTTATTAGATTATCGGCTCTTAGCTTCATGGAACAAACTTAGAATGTAAATTGTAAAGAAAGCGAAGCTCCGAAATTTCGGGCAGCACTTTGCGATTTATCCTTGTTTAAATTGGTTAAACGATACATAAAATCAACTCGAAGGACTTTAAAAATGTTTTCTATGCCCATTCCAGACTCAAAGTAAGGCTTTGGAAGCGCGGTTAGTGAATTTGGAAATTCCATTACATTCTGGTTTTCGGGTCGTAAAGAGCCAGCAACACCTTTTAACCAGACTAATTCACGCCACTGCAATCGACGCATGAGCGGAATTTTATTTAGGAATAACCCATTGAAGTGGTGGGTGATTATTCCTTGGATATATTCATCCGATGCATACTCTAAAAAGTTCATGAGATTAAATGCCAAAGGATCGTAGAAGAAGGTTTCGTTACCATTGTGTAGCTCTAAAATAGGGAAAGGAACTTGGCCCCAAATTTTTCCATAACCGGCATGGTAGACACTGTATCCTAGCGGATTTATAAAGATTTTATCTTGAATGGATAAATAGATTTTCTGGTATTCATATTGACTTCCAAATGCTCCTTTAATCCCAAAAGTTGCTCTCAAATTAATAATCGGATACATGGAGCTGAGCGAATAACGATCGAATGCGCCCAGCACATATTTTTCACGCAAGGCAAAGTGTGTGTTGATTTTTATTTCCGATATTTTGAGTCGATTTAATTCATTTACTCCTGTTGTATCAGGGTCTATGTCAAAAGTTAAAGAGGGAGTAACCGATCGCAATTGTCGGTGATCAAAAATTAATTCATTAGAAAGCGCTTCGGAATACCAATGCTCAAACCCGACTTTGAATTGTTCGATACCATTCAATCGATTTGCCGGTCTAGCTCTAAAAAATGATGCAAGAATATTGTCTTGTTGGTCATTATTCTCACTAGTGCCCATTTGCATTATGTCATTCCTGTAATCGAGATGGAGCATGGTCCACGTTTTCCTGTTTAGAAAAATATCAGTGCCCAGCCCATATTTAAATTGGTTGTCTCGTGTACCGTATGCTAAGTATCCACGCAGTCTAATTTGTTCAGTGAATCCATTTAAGGTGCGAACACCCATTTTGAAACGGTGCCCCTCAACTGGGTTGTAACTGTAAACATTGAAATAAGGGCCCAGTTCAATTTTCTCAAACTCTTTGAACCCTGTGGTAACGATCTTTATTACGTCCACATAGGTTTTAAAAGCCGGAACAGACTTTAGGGTATCTACCATATGGTACACAGCAATCTCATTGGCCGAAAGTTCTTCGTGTCTAGTGGAGTCCCAATAAACATCTGTTTTTTTATCTGCGTCGTCAGCTACAGAGATATTTGTTCCATCAGCATAGAACTCATTATCGCGGGGTTTATTGACAACAAAATCTTTATAGGTGGATGTTTTTCGACCATAGAAACCAATTGTTTTTTCAGCCAAATTGAAATCCACCAACAAAAAATCTTTCGTTAGCATCCAAACTTCTCGTTCAACCTGATTGTAATCTTGTTCAATTTTAAGTTCGCGCACAAAGTTGATATTTGCGTTTTTACTAATGGTTGCTTCAACTCTTTTTACGGCGTAAGTTGTATCCGCAATCCATAGATGACCACTGAAGTTGAGCTCATATTCACGACGCGGAATATATTTGATTTTATAGCATTTATGGTTATCGATATCCATACTGTCCAATAAATAGTAATGGTACGAAATGGGTCCTAAGTTTGCCACCGGTGACACAAAACTCTTGTTGAAGATCATTATGTAATTGTCGTAGATATTTATATTTTGATACATATCACCCAAAAACTGTTGTAAGCTCTCATTCTCTAACCCCGATATCTTAGTTGCTTTAATTATTTCTTTTTTTCGTTTTGGAATTCTAGTGAAATAATAATTGGACATCGATTCGGTCATCAAAATCGGTAGATATGGGCTACTGTCTGTAGTATCTAAATAGTCGAAAATGAATTTAAAAGGTTTCCATGCTTTACGATTTTTAAAATCTTCGTCAATGTTGTTCAAGTCAAACTCTACCTTGTTATACACCTCATACTCATAGGCATCCAGTTTTTTTCGATCGTTTATTTTTTTATTAGCGACCACTTTTTCCATAAGAGCTACAGCAGGATCTACATACTTTTTATCTGCGATAACGACTACTTCAGACAATTCTTGAGCGCCAGATTGCATTGCGAAGTTTAAGGTTTGGCTTTCGTCTTTCTCTACTTTCAAAGACATTAACTTGTATCCCACAAAAGATGCAGATAGAGAGTCCGTTGCGTAGTAAGTTTCTAAAGAAAAGTTTCCATCTAAATCGGTGGTGGTTCCAATTTTAGAGTTTTTGAACGCGACATTTACAAAAGGGAGCGACTCCTTAGTTTCAGTGTCAAATACTTTACCCTTGATAATGGTTTTTTGGCTAAACAGAGATGTACCAAAACCTACAATGAACAAGGTTAATAATAGACGTTTTAATTTACTCAAAAGGTGCGTGTGTTACAATGCTTTTTTCAATGCTTTTTTCTCGATTCGAGCAGAGATAAAAATACTGATTTCGTAGAGTACTATTAACGGAAGAGTAACTAAAAATTGGCTAAAAACATCCGGGGGAGTTATGATTGCCGAAAGTACTAATGCACCAACGAATGCATGTTTTCTAAATTTCCTAAGAATGAGCGGCGAAAGAATTCCTAGCTTAGTAAGAACCAACACTACAACAGGCAATTGGAAAACGAATCCGCAAGCTAAAACCACAGTGGTAACAGTACTAATGTAGGTGCCGAGAGTAGGCATGTTTTGAACAGACTCACTTACCGAATAGGTCAAGAAAAAATTGACCGAAAGCGGGCTTATTACGAAATAACCGAACAAGACTCCAATAAAAAATAAAAGAGAAACCGTAAAAACAGCACCACGTACATTGTTTCGTTCACCATCTTTTAACCCTGGAGAAACAAACCGCCAGATCTCCCAAAAAACATAAGGAAAGGCTACAATGAGTCCCACGACAATACTGGTCATGATATGAGAGGTAAACTGGCCAGCCATATTTATATTCTGCAATTGAGGCATATTCTGCCCAATGCAAAGTGTATCAGCACCAAAAATTGATGGTATCAATTCATTCAGTTTTAAGGATACCCTGCAAAGCAAGCGAAAGGTTAAAAAATCGCTATTTTTTGGCCCTAGAATAATTCCGTCAAAAACAAACTTTTTGTTGATGAAAGCAACTACACCCAGAGATATAATGGCAATAGCGGAACGCATAATATGCCAGCGTAACTCTTCCAAATGGTCAAGAAAAGACATCTCTTCTTTTGGTATCTCGGTGTTTTCTGAACTTTCTTCTGTCATGTCTTTTGCAATGCAGCAAATATAGACGTTTGAGTACCTAGGAACTTGAAGATTTAGGGAGATATTGTTTTATCCAATCAAAAAAAACTGTTAATGAAATAGCTTGACTTACAAGTTGTTATACTTTTACATTTCTATGAAAATGATTAAGGAACTAGTTATGGCGTTTTTGTTTGTTGGGTTGCTTTCTTGCTCAACACAAAATGCATCGGTTGATCCAGCCGAAATCAATGACAACGAAGTTCATTTAGAGTTGGTTATTAAGAGTAATTATTTTTTTAATCAAGAGGAGAATAAGCCTTTTATCGAAGGAGTAGATGTAGTGCAGCACTATGACACTAAGTTGTTGGTTAAGGTAGATGTTAATCAGGTAGATTTAGAAACCGCAAAAAGAATTTTGAACTCAAAAGGATTTAAGGTTTTAAAGCAATATAAAAAAGAGTCCGCGAATTCTAAACAACCACTTGCTAAACAACACGATGTGGGAGGTAGAATTGAAATTCCGGAAATTACTTTTCCAAATATTTTTAAGGCACTTGTAGTGTTTTATAGATAGAATTACACATCACATCAACCTTCCCGAATTAGCTTTGTTTTTTAAGTAAGTATGAATAGTTCAAGAAAGAAATGGTTAGTTGGTTGGCTTCTTCTAGGGGCACTTATGGTATTTGCAATGGTAGTTGTTGGTGGAATAACGCGGTTAACCAACAGCGGACTAAGTATGGTGGATTGGCACTTAATTGTAGGAGCAGTTCCCCCAACAACTGATGTTGAATGGCAAACAATCTTTGAAGACTACCAAAGTTCTCCTGAATTCAAGGAATTAAACTCTGATTACAGCTTAGAGGATTTTAAGTCCATATTCTGGTGGGAGTTTATTCACCGATTGCTAGGCCGAGTTTTGGGTGTTGTATTTCTAATCCCATTCATTTTCTTTTTGATAAAAGGATGGTTATCTAAAAAATTGACCTTACAGCTACTCTTGGTTTTTGGACTTGGAGCATTTCAAGCTTTCTTGGGGTGGTTTATGGTGAAAAGTGGTCTGGTAAACGAACCTAGGGTTAGTCATTATAGACTAGCCGCACATCTAGTAACGGCCTTCATTACGTGTATGGTTATCTTCTGGATTTGCCTCAGTTTGTTGAAAGATGTAGGCGAAAAAATAAAAATGAACCCTTTTGGTAAACTTGTAGTTTGGTTTATCGTGGTCGTATTAATTCAAATAGTATACGGTGCTTTTGTCGCAGGAACACATGCTGGTTCTGTTCACAATACATGGCCACTTATGGATGGGCAATTAATAGCGGATTCAGTTTGGGCTATTGACCCGCTGTATTTAAACTTTTTGGAAGGAAAGTCGGGCATTCAATTTATTCACAGAACATTAGGAATCGCAGTTCTTATTATGGCTGGCGTTATTTATTATCAAGGAATTAAGCAGTCCTTCTTAAAGGAACAGATTCAAGCTATTCGATGGGTGCTTATTTGCGTGCTGTTTCAGGTTGTTCTAGGCATTTTTACTTTACTACTTCATGTTCCAATTGTTCTTGGAATTCTGCATCAAGCAGGCGCGTTAATTGTTTTGGCAGTTTGTGTATACCTTATGCACACTACGATTTACCCTGCCATTCCAAAGTCTCAATGAGCCGATACATGTCTTTTGAGATATAGTCGATTACCGGTGATAAAGAGTCAGGGTTTGGTCTCATATTAAAATACAAGGATCCTCTCACAAAGTGTTGGTTGCTATCGGTCATGAAAAACTGAAAATTTGAAGCAACATTTCCTTCAAACTCGTAAGCGATTCCGTAAACACTATGCTCTATATTTTCATAATAACGCTCATTAATATTGTCCGCTCTAACTGTATGTTTCATAGCCAGATTGCGGGCATCCTCAATGTATTGAAATAATGAATCTCTTTTAATTGAAGTGTATGTAAAGTGCATGGTTGCTCCGTATTGTGGGTAATATATATTCAGCCAACACGGATTTTGTAAACGATTCAAATTAGTATCTATTAAAGACCTGAGCGGAAACTCAAAACTATATGGGCAACTAGATTCGTGTTTTAGATAGGCTTTTTCCGGAAAGTCAATACGCATAAATCCTTTTGGTCTTGGAGTTTGTGCAAGATCCTCAGCACAAGCACCAACTAGTAGGATGACGAAAATCATCAGAAAACTATTCTTTACACTAATCATCTGCACCGTTCTTTGTCAATTTATTGATGGTTACCTTAATCGAAGAAACCTTTCTTTGATCAGCCGATTCTATCAAGAAAGTAAAGTTGAGAAAATCAATAGATTCGCCCTTCACAGGAATCCGCCCAGCTTGTTCAATTACAAAACCAGCTAAAGTATCAGAATCACCTTTCCTATTCTCAAAATGAGATCCGTCGATGTCTACCATTCTGTAAAAATCATTCAATAAAGTTTTTCCTTCAAAAATGAAATTTTCTTCATCTAGTTTCGAGTAAGTGAGGTTATCGTCGTCAAATTCATCGGAAATATCACCAACAATTTCTTCAATAATATCTTCTAATGTCACAATTCCTGAGGTGCCACCATATTCATCTACTACAATAGCAAGGTGAATTTTTTTCTGTTGAATTTCTTCAAGCAAATCATCAATCTTTTTGTTTTCTGGAACGAAAAACGGTTGACGTACTAATTTTTGCCATTCAAAATTATCTGGAGAGTCTATGTGAGGAAGTAAATCTTTCACATATAGAAGCCCATCTATGCTGTCGAAATTGCCGTTATATACTGGAATCCGAGAGAATCCAGCATCTATAATTAAGGCTATAACCGTTTCAAATTTCTCGGAATTGTCCAATGCAAAAACATCGACACGAGCAGCCATAATTTGCTTTACATCTGTATTTCCGAACTTTACAATGCCTTTCAGGATTTTTTGTTCGTCTTCATTAGAGTGTTCATCTGCGGTAAGTTCCAGGGCATGCGATAATTCATCCACTGAAATGTTATCGGATTTTTTTTGAAGACGTCTTCCTATGAAATTAGTGGAACGTACAAGTGCTAAACTCAATGGTAAAAAAGCTTTTCTTAAAATGATAAGAGGGTAAGCCATGAGCTGTGTTATTTTTTTGGAATTCCTATTACTATAGATCTTTGGAATAACCTCGCCAAAAAGCAGTAATAAAAAGGTAACAACAATTACTTGAATGGTAAATCCAATTGCTAGATGTTTCGAAAAATCAAAAAGGTTATTAATAATGGTTGTTGAAAGGATGATAATTGCAACATTGACTAAGTTATTTGCAATGAGTATAGTAGCTAAAAGACGTTTTGGAAATCTTAATAAATCAAGAATTTGCTGATTTACTTTGTTTTCTTCACTTTCCAACTCGCTTAAATCTTTAGGCTCAAGTGAAAAGAAGGCGACCTCAGATCCTGAGATTAACCCAGAAAGAAGCAATAGAATTATAATGAAGAACAATTCTATGAGAGTTTCAGGATTAAAGCTCTTTAGTATACTAAGAAGTTCAATTTGTAATAAAAGCTCCGGCGGAGGTTCCATTTAGCTAAATTAAGTAAAACATATTGGAAGGGTTAAAAAGGTGCATCATCTTTTGGTTTTGAGTCGCCAACAGGAGCTGAATTTTCATCAGCTTTATTTGGAGTGCCAAGAAGTACGAGACTGTCAACAATAACTTCAGTAGTGTACTTGGTGTTTTTATCTTGATCTTCATAAGACCGAGTTTTTAACTTACCCTCGAGATAGACTTTATTTCCTTTTTTCAAATACTTTTCTACAACACCAACTAATCCGCTTCTCCAAACAACAACATTATGCCAATCAGTATTTTCTCGTAATTCGCCGTTTTTGTCTTTATAAGATTCAGAAGTAGCAATAGAAAATGACGCTACTGCTCTGCCTTCTTCAAAATGCCGAACATCTGGATCCTTTCCAAGATTCCCTATTAAAATTACTTTATTTACACTTCCGGCCATAGGTATTCTTTTGAACAAAGCTAAAGATTATTGAATCTCACATGTTTAGCCTTCAAGGTATTTTTCAACCAACCTTGAAACTGGATAATTCCCAATTAAAGACTGGTCTATCCAAGTATAGTTGTTTATTATTTTGGTGCTGCTGTTAATTTCAATTTCCCAAAAACTTGCTTGGTATACTATATGACTAAGAATATGTTTGTAGGTTATCGCCGGCTCTGTAATTTTATTAATTGTGAAGCCAAATGTTTCTTCTGAGTACTTCAATACTTCATCATGGCTAATTTTTTCGGTTATTTCTATTGCAGCAAAATCATAAAGTCCTTCCCAAACTCCTAATCCTCGTCTTTGTCGGATTAGAACGTTTTCATCATTTTTAAAAACTAAATAATGGAGATTGATTTTCTTTTTTGTCTGTTTTTTAGACTTAAAAGGAAGTTGATTTATAGTATTTTCTTTCAGTGCAATACAATTAATGGAGAGAGGGCAAGTCGAACAGTCTGGCCGCTTTGGCTTACATTGCAATGCTCCAAATTCCATAATGGCTTGATTGTATTGGTCACCGTTTACTGCTGGCAAAAGTTGCTCAGCTACCTTTTTAAAGTTTTTTTTGCCAATAGTTTGGTCAATGGCATCGTGAATTCCAAAGTATCTGCTCAACAGTCTATAGACATTACCATCAACTACAGCAACTTTTTCATTAGCCGAAAATGATGCAATGGCAGATGCTGTATATTCTCCTATTCCCTTTAATTGAATTAATTCATGGTAGGTTGATGGAAAACCAGCGCCTTTTTCAGCAACTAGTTGAGAGGTTTTGAGCATGTTGCGCGCTCTAGAATAATATCCTAAGCCTTGCCATAACTTTAATACCTCATCTTCTTCAGCAATTGCAAAGTCATTAACTGTAGGAAAACGCTTTGCGAATTTCAGAAAGTACGGAAGGCCTTGGGCAACTCTTGTTTGCTGCAAAATCACTTCGCTTAGCCAAATAATGTAGGGGTCTTTAGTTTGTCTCCAAGGTAAATTACGCTCGTTGTTTTCGAACCAATTTAACAGCGATTCCGTAAAAAAATTACTTCTCATATAATGACCCCAAAAATAGCCAGAGTTAAGGCTGTTACTATGTTTAAAATTATATATTTGCGCCCCGTTAAAAAATGGTGTTCCGTTTGGATAACGAATTAAATATTAGAGAAATACATAAATTTAATCATAATGACAAAGGCTGATATTGTAAACGAAATTGCCGAATCTACTGGAGTTGAAAAAAATGTTGTTCAAGAAACAGTAGAAGCATTCATGGGTTCTGTAAAGAATGCCATGGTAAAAGGTGACAACGTTTACTTAAGAGGGTTTGGGAGTTTTATTATAAAAAAGAGAGCAGAAAAGACTGGTAGAAATATTTCTAAAAACACCAGTATTATTATTCCAGCTCACTATATCCCTGCTTTCAAACCATCTAAAACGTTTGCTGGTCAGGTTAAAAACAAAGTGAAAGTTAAATAGCAGTTTGAATCTAAAAAAGCACCAAGGTCAGCTCATTACAATCGCTGGAGTATTAGCGATTGGAGTTATTATTGTGGCCATGCCCAATAAGAGTTCGGAAGTTCCAGCCGCTGATGAGGTGGTTGAGGCGAGTGAAATAGAGGGTGTAGATTCAAAAATTAAAATTGCTGTTGAGATTATAACTTCTGGAAAAGGTGCTCCAATGAAAGGGATCGCGTTATTAAAGGAAGTTCTTGAGGAAGACGAAAACAATACTGAGGCGCTCTACTATCTAGGAGTTTTTAGTATTCAAAGTGGACAGTTCGATAAAGGTATTGGTCGATTTGTAACCATTTTAAAGTTGGAGCCAGATAATCAAGAGGCAAGGTTGCTGCTTTCAAGATGTTTGATTGGAAACAGTCAGCCTGAAGAAGCAAGAATAGAATTGGATGAAATAATGCAGTCCGGGGCTTCGAAAGAAATCAAGGAAGGTGCAAATGAATTAATTGAAGAAATTAAAAAATCTTAGTTATGCCAAGCGGTAAAAAGAGAAAAAGACACAAGATTGCCACTCATAAGAGAAAAAAGAGACTGAGAAAAAACAGGCATAAGCGTAAATAAGCGCGGTCAGTTTTTGCCTTAGCTGTATGCTTTATGCGGCTTTGGTGCTTTTGTTTCTTTTTAATCAGAGGGTAAAGTGAATAAAGAATTAGTTATTAACGCTACTTCCTCTGAAGTGAGAATAGCGCTTCTTGAAAACAAGAAGCTCGTCGAACTTCATGAAGAAAAGCCTAATAACGAGTTTTCTGTAGGTGATATTTACCTTGGTAAGGTGAAGAAACTGGTCCCAGGGTTAAATGCGGCATTTGTGAATGTGGGTTACGAACGTGACGCATTTTTACATTACCTTGATCTAGGGCCACAATTACAATCTCTGCAGAAGTTCGTTAAGAATACGCGTTCGGGAAAACAAGAATCTCCTGAACTTGCTGGCTTTAAATTTAGCGAGGAAATAGACAAGAACGGTAACATCAAAGATGTGCTTGTTCAAGGTCAGGAAGTTTTGGTTCAAGTTTCCAAAGAACCTATATCAACTAAGGGTCCACGAATTAATTGCGAAGTTAGTTTGGCTGGACGTTTTTTGATATTAGTTCCGTTTTCAGAAAAGGTAAATATTTCTTCAAAGATTAGGAGTAAAGCTGAAAGGACTCGATTAAAGAGTCTTATCGATAGCATTAAACCTAAGAATTTTGGAGTTATAATACGTACTGTCGCTGAGGATAAAAAGGTTGCTGAATTGGATCAAGATCTAAGAGATTTAGTAGGGCGGTGGTCTGATATGCATGCGGCTTTAAAAGATGCTAGACCTCCAAAGAAGCTCTTAGGAGAATTAGGAAAATCTGCTGCATTGTTGCGTGATATCTTAAGCCCGAGTTTCAATAGTATTGCCATTGACGATGCTCAATTATTTGGTGAAATAAAGAATTACATCGGTACAATTGCTCCTGAGAAGGTTGGGATTTTGAAACAGCATACTACCAAGAAGCCAATTTTTGATACTTATGGTATCGAAAAACAGATAAAAGCTCTTTTTGGAAGAAATGTCACGATGTCATCAGGTGCATATTTGGTAATTGAACATACAGAGGCACTACATGTAATTGACGTCAACAGTGGAAATACTTCCAAATCAGACGATAGTCAAGAAACCAATGCTCTGAGAGTGAACCTTGAGTCGGCCGAAGAAATAGCTAGACAATTGCGACTGCGTGATATGGGAGGAATTATAGTTGTTGATTTTATTGATCAACGTAAGGCAGAAAGTCGTAAAGAATTATTGAACTCCTTCAAAGAGTACATGAAAAACGACAAGGCCAAACACCATATTCTACCTCCTAGTAAGTTCGGTTTAATTCAGATTACACGTCAAAGAGTTCGTCCTGAAATGGATATAAAAACATCTGAAGTAATTCAAACTAAAGATGGAAATATTGAAGTAAGAGCTACGATTCTGCTGATTGATGATATTGAAAACGAGATTATTCGAATATTTGAGTCAAAGTTGTCTAAATCATTAACCGTTAAATGTCATCCATTTATTGAAGCTTATTTTAAAACAAATAAGTCTCAATATCAATTGAAATGGTTGTTGAAGTATAAAACATGGGTTTCTATTACATCCTCTAATTCACTTGCACTTATGGACTTCCACTTTATTGGTGATCAGGGAACTGAGATAAAGTCTTAGTACTACTTTAGTGTTTCTATGCAAGGTAGAAAGCATTCTAAAGATGAAGCAAGGCAGAAAATTATGTCTTATTGCGCGATGCAAGAAAGGTGTCATTTTGAAGTTCAGGAAAAGTTAAAATCTTGGCATATTCCTTACAGTATTGCTGCTGATTTAATATCCCATTTGATTGAATATAATTTTTTGAATGAAGAGCGTTTTGCTCGCTCCTTTGCTAGAGGAAAGTTTCAATTAAAACGATGGGGTAAGTTTAAGATTAAGCAAAAGCTTTTTGAGAAAAGGGTTTCCAAGCCATGTATAAAATTAGGGCTTACAGAAATTTCCGATGAAGATTATAAAACTGCTATTGCAGAGTTGATTGTAAAGAAAGAAAAATATATTATTGTGGAGAATAAATTTGAACGAAATGCTAAACTGAAAAGCTATCTTTTGCAAAAAGGGTACGAGTGGCAAGATATTCAAGAACATTTTTCAAAAGAACATGATTAACCAAGATCAAATAAAAGCATTTGAGAGGCGCTTAGAAGTGCTAAGGGGGCATCTTTGACGTAGATGCATTACGTGAACACATCGAAGACCAAGAACAAGCTACGCACGCGCCAGATTTCTGGAATGACCCAAAGGCCTCGGAGCTTATCCTTAAAAAAATAAATCAAAAAAAATTCTGGGTAAATGCCTTTGACGAGGTAAACGCTTTCTACGAGGACCTCTTGGTGCTTAAAGAATTTTTTGATGAAGGAGAGGATAACGGACGAGAAGTTAACAGTCAATTTGATAAACTCACTGTTGCTTTTGAAGATCTTGAGTTTAGAAATATGCTTTCGAGCGAAGAAGATTCCTTAGATGCGATTTTAGAAATAAACTCGGGTGCAGGTGGCACGGAAAGTCAGGATTGGGCCGAAATGCTCCTACGGATGTACGTTATGTACTGCGACAAAAACAGTTTAAATGCAACTATTACTGAAAAGTTAGATGGTGATGGTGCCGGAATAAAATCTGCTAGAATTGAAATCTCTGGAAACTTTGCGTATGGCTTTTTGAAAAGTGAAAATGGTGTCCATCGGTTAGTTAGAATATCACCTTTTGATTCAAACGCCAAGAGGCATACTTCATTTGCCTCGGTTTTTGTTTATCCCGTTGTGGACGACAGTATTGATGTTGAAGTCGGCCCCGCAGACATCAACTATGAAACATTTAGATCTGGCGGAGCGGGTGGGCAGAATGTGAATAAAGTTGAGACAGGTGTTAGGCTAGAACATAAACCGACGGGCATAATTATTAGAAATACAGAGTCTAGATCGCAGCTTCAAAACAAAGAAAATGCGATGAAACTGTTGAAGTCCAAACTTTATGAGCTCGAATTAAGGAGGCGACAAGAAGAGCGTGACGTAATTGAAGGCAATAAGATGAAAGTAGAATGGGGTAGTCAGATTCGAAATTATGTTCTACATCCTTACAAGCTTATTAAAGATCTTAGAACAAACCTGGAATCTACTGATGTGCAAGGCGTGTTAAATGGCGATATAGGCAGGTTTATAAAGGGATACTTAATGAAATTCGGAAACAGTAAGTTTAATGTTGATTAGGTAATGAAATTTGTTTAACGGAACAAGTGTAGTTGCCCAGTAACATCTTTTGTAGCGGCACTATTGACACCTTCAACTATTTCGAATTTAGACCGATAAGTCAATCTATATACATAGGTTCCTATAGGTTGTGGTTCTCCATTGGTGATGTGAGTACCGTCCCACTCAATTTCAGGCAAAGTCGTTTCCCATACCATTCTTCCCATATTATCAAATACTTGTAACCTAAATTCAAAGAAGCCTTCTAGTGATTTCACTCCCCATCTATCATTATCATCATCACCATTGGGCGTGAATGAATTAGCGATCCATAAATTGCTACAGTCTTCAAAGTTTACTTGAATATCATCTATATCAGCGCCGCAATCATTAGTTAGGACAAACTGATACAATCCTGTTGATCTAACTTGGTAGACACTATCAGAGCTACCATCTTGCCACTCGAATATCATATTTTCGGTAGTAGACCCTTTTCCACTAAAATTAGGGAGAAGGGTTAACAATTCTCCAGCGCATAAAGTGGTATCCGAGTTTCTAATTCCGAAATCAATAACGGGGTTTATATCCTGTCGAATCTCTGTTTCAAAAGTTGCTTCGCAACCAGGGTCTTGGCCATATTTTAAGATTACCTTAAATTTTCCGGGTTCTGCAATTAAGATTTTACTGATTGTAGTATCAGGCCATAAAGAATCAATTGGCTCTAATAGTGGATTTAATAATACATCATCAACATCCGCAATTTCAGATATTTTATACCAATAGTAATTTAAGTAACCATCCATATACGCATCTAAAGTTAATGGTGATCCAAGACAATATAAAGTGTCTCCAGAAAAGTCAACTGTTGGATATGGGATTTCAATGATTTCTTTTTCATCTGTACTTTTACAGCCGTTATTTGCTGTAACAGTAACAGTATAGGTGCCAGCTACATTTGGGAATAATACTCTAAGAGTATCTCCTGTAGACCATTCATAAGACTTATATAAATTAGCGGGATCTGCATTTAAGGAATCAATAAAGATTTCTTTTTCAGATTCGCAATAATAATTTGTAACACCAATGTCTACAACAGGAACCGGCATTTTAATGATTGAAATGGTGTCTTCGTTTGTACAACCTTTATTGTCTGTTATTTTACAAATAATGTTTGCCGCGGTGTCTGAAATAAGTAAAATTTGACCTGTTGAAGGTAATGGTGTTATTGTTGGGAAATTGGTAAAATCTGTCCATTCATATTTAACATAACCTGGCCCAGCACCTATCAGAAAATTAAACTTGTTTCCATCACAAAAGAAAGTATCAGGACCTAATTCTATTGATGGTAAGAAATTCGCATTTATTAAAATCGTATCCATAGCCTTGCAGCCAATACTATCAGTGACAGTAACTAAGTAAGTGTCTTGGATTAAAACAGTGTCTCTTTGTGCTAGAGTTGAGTCTCCTGTTTTACCAGTGCTCCATTCGTAAAGGCTATATCCGCCACCTGCATTAAGAACTTCATTGACAGCGCTACCAGCGCAAAACTCTCTATCTGGGCCAAGGTTAGGCGTCGGGAGTTGAGACATAAAGACCTTTCGTGTATCAGAAGTTTTACATCCATTAGAATCAACAACATCTAAAGTATAGACTCCTGGTGAACTGTATTTTACCAATTGAGTTGTATCAGCACTACTCCATAAGTACGAAAACATTTTAGGGCCGGCATCTATTCTTATAGTGTCTCCAGCGCAAAATGTAGTATCTCCACCAAGTGAAATTATAGGTAAGGTATCGTGTAGAACTTTTATAGTATCGGATTGACGACAAGTATTATTCCTATCTATAAGCTCTATTTCGTAAGTTGTATCTTTTTTAACCCACATAGAATCTAACTTTAGCAAATTAAATCCATTCCAAACGTGCAGATAATTTGTGTCACTATTAACTCTAATTAATATACTATCGCCAGCGCAAATGGTGGTGTCAGTTCGTATGTTAACCAAAGGTAAAGTGTCAAGTGAAACAGAAAGAGTGTCGCTAAACAAACAGTTGTTTGTGTCCTTAATAATCACAACATTCTGACTAGAAATATTTACGTAATTAGAGTCATCGCCAGAGACAAATGGACTACTATTCCAAGAATATAAAAAGGTAGACGACGTATCTACAGTCAATAAAATCGAGTCATTTGTACAAATACTAGTGTCACCCAAATATCCATTTCTTCTAAGATTAAACTCAGGTAAAGAATCGATAGTGAGAATGAAATTTGCATTAGCTCTGCAACCGTTGTTATCCTCAGCAAATATTCTATATGAACCAGTAGCGCCTACTTTAATGACTTGAGTAGTATCACCATTAGTCCAAGTGTAACTTTTCATTCCTGGACCAGCATCAACTTGAATAGAATCACCAAAACAAAGATTAGTGTCGTTTCCTAAGTCCAGAATTGGAAGTGTATCTAATGCGAAATTTACGGTGTCATATGCTGGACAGCTTGCAGGATCTAAACCAAAATAATATAAAGTACCGGAAGTATCTATTGTGTAATTACTATTAAAAGATGTGTCAGTATGAAGTATCCATCTGTCAAATAGACTTGGGGATAGGCCTTGATTTATACTAAACGTAGAGCCCTTACAAATTCTTTGATCTAGTCCGAGGTTTATTGTTGGTTTAGTTCTTAATGTTACTACTGGCCCGTTTTGGAACACGCAACCGTTTGAATCTGTTACCTCTAATTGCACGCTTACCGAACCTGTTACGATTAAGCTGTCCGCAGTAGATAAATCTTGCCACTTGTAAGTATAAGAGGAGTGAGAGAAAGGAGATTTGTAAATGATAGTATCACCAGAACAAACTGTTGTGTCGTTGCTTAGGCTAAAAAGAGGTAGAGGGTTATTTATTATTCTAAAGGTATCAGCATAACTACAGCCATTGGCATTAGTTCTTTTCGCCCAATAGGTAAGTGAATCACTAACTTTAATGGTTTGGGAGGTATCACCTGTTGACCAGAGATATTTTGAAAAACCGGCGCTTAGATCATAAGAAATTGAATCTCCTCTACAAATTGAATCCGATCTAAAATCGAACGTAGGCAAAGTATCAATTCTAACTCTAGCCGTGTCTGTTGCAGTGCAACTATAACTATCTGTAACTGTTATATTGTAAGTAGTAGATGTGCTAGGGCTGACTTTAAAAATGCTATCTGTTGAAGCAGGAGACCAATTAAACAGATATCCTGGAGAGCCAAATGAAACAAACGAAGTAAGATTAACCGAGTCGTCTAGGCAAATATTAGTGTCATTTATTGAAACTGACATGCACAAAGAAACACGAACAATAGACCGAAGGAATAAGTTGCAAGTTGTATCAGCCCATTTGCCGGAGTCGGCTCCATTTAATTGAAGAACAACGCAATCTTCAGAGCCACCTCCGCCATTAGGCTGTCCATTTGCCCAGTTTTTAAATGTTGTATCTTTGCCATCTGTCCAAACAAATTTCCCTTCGTTTAATTTGTCATTATATCCAGTCCAAACCGACCCAGAAAAACCAGCATCATTTGCCCATTTTACAACAGAATCGTTACTTATAATATTTTGAAAAGAGACTAAGTTGCCCCCAAGACTTTTAGCTGTTGAATCAGCTTGTGCATTTGATTGCGCTGTACCCGAAATAAAATAAACGCTACAACTGTCTGCGCCGCATCCTAGTTCTTGAAAACCGTTGGTCGTAAAAGCGTTTCGTAGATTAGTAAGATTGCATGTGCTTGCTGTTTTTTTGCATTGTGCAGCACCGCTAAAGCTAAGTCCTACAAGAGCTAACCCAGCGCAAAAAGCGACTAAAGAATTCAATTTTACTGATTGAAAAGTTTGTTTGGAACCTAATTGTCTTCCATTGACCATAAGCTTCAAATTTAGTAAAGAATAGTTACATGAAAAAGTTGCTTTCAAATCCTTGTAAATACCTTTGTGTTTAAATTTATTACTCATGGAAAAATTTACTATTTATCACAACCCACGTTGCTCAAAAAGCAGACAAACTCTTGCTATTTTACAAGAGCATGATGCGAGCATCAAAATTACCGAATATCTAAAGGAATCCCTTTCCACAGGAGAACTAGAAGCCACAATTGATAAACTGGGAATATCTCCCTGCGAACTGATTAGAAAAGCAGAATCTGAGTATGTCGAAAATTTCAAAGGAAAAGATATGTCTGAAAAAGATTGTTTACAAGCAATTATTGATTTTCCAAAATTAATGGAACGCCCAATAGTGATCCAGGGTAATCAAGCAATTATCGGCAGACCACCTGAAAAAGTTTTGGACTTGCTTTAAGACTGACCTTCTACTGACTTTTTTGGGTTATTAGTTATTACTTCAATAATTTGCATTGTAATCCAATACGGTAAAAAGAGAGACAAAAATAAGAGGGTAAAAAATGCACCGCCTGCAACTACTAAAAAGAATAATACTGCTAGAATTTCCATGTTGTTCTGAATAAATTTAAAACAAATTTAGACAAAAGTTTTAGCAGAATAAGCATTCATTACTTCTCTGACCATCTATTTTTGAAAAAAATTGAGTGATATGGATTTTAGAACAGAAAAAGATACGATGGGTGAGGTACAGGTACCTGCTGATAAATACTGGGGTGCACAAACAGAGCGTTCTAGAAATAATTTTAAAATTGGACCCGTTGGAAGTATGCCCCTTGAAATAATTCAAGGTTTTGCTTACTTAAAAAAAGCGGCAGCATTTACCAATTGTGAATTGGGCGTTTTAAGTTCGGAAAAGAGAGATTTAATTGCATTGGTGTGTGATGAGATTTTAGAGGGAACACATGATGATCAATTTCCTCTTGTAGTTTGGCAGACAGGAAGCGGGACTCAATCTAATATGAATATGAATGAGGTCGTGTCTAATCGTAGTCAAGTTTTAAATGGGGGTAATTTAGAGGATGCTAGTAGGGTAGTTCATCCAAATGATGATGTGAATAAAAGTCAGAGTTCAAATGATACATATCCTACTGCGATGCACATTGCTTCTTACAAAATGATAGTTGAGACTACCATTCCCGGTATTGAAAAACTTAGAGATACAATACAAAAAAAGGCTGAAGAGTTTAAGGACGTGGTCAAAATTGGTCGAACTCATTTGATGGATGCAACTCCGCTTACTTTAGGTCAAGAGTTTTCAGGATATGTTGCACAGTTAAATCATGGAATAAGAGCTTTAAAATCAACGTTAGGCCATATGTCCGAGTTGGCTCTCGGTGGCACTGCTGTCGGAACAGGAATAAATACTCCTAAAGGATATTCAGAATTGGTTGCTAAGTATATTGCTGAATTTACGAACCTACCGTTAATTACCGCCGAAAATAAGTTTGAAGCTCTTGCAGCGCATGATGCGATTGTTGAATCTCATGGTGCACTTAAACAAGTTGCTGTCAGCTTAATGAAAATTGCAAACGATATAAGAATGTTGGCTTCAGGTCCAAGATCTGGTATTGGTGAAATAATAATTCCAGCAAATGAACCGGGATCTTCAATTATGCCTGGAAAGGTTAATCCAACTCAGGCGGAAGCATTGACCATGGTTTGTGCTCAGGTATTGGGTAACGATGTGGCGGTCTCTGTAGGAGGAATGTCGGGACATTATGAGCTAAATGTTTTTAAACCCATGATGGCTAGAAACATTTTGGAAAGTGCTAGGTTGATAGGAGATGCTTGTGTTTCGTTTACGGATAACTGTGCATATGGAATAGTTCCAAATTATGAGAACTTGAAAAAGAACTTAGATAATTCGCTGATGTTAGTAACGGCATTAAACACAAAAATTGGCTATGAGAAAGCAGCCAAGATTGCAAAAACAGCTTACGAAAACGGTACTACGTTAAAAGAAGAAGCGGTAAGTCTGGGTTATTTAAGTGCTGAAGAATTTGACGAGTGGGTTATTCCATCAAAAATGATTGGTTCGCTGTAATGTTTTGAACATTAATTGGTAAGATAAAGCTGGAACGTTGTTCCGGCTTTTTTTTCGCTATTAATTATCACTCTAATACCTAGGTCATCACTAAAGCTTTTTACTACCTTCAACCCAATCTTGTCAGATTTCTCTGAGCCAGTTGGAGCGGAATAATTATCGCCAATTACATCGGAAAGACTTAATCTTCCGTTTTTCGAAAACCCGGGTCCCTGATCTCCAATCTCAATAATAACACCTTCGCTTAATAGCTCCGTTTTAATTCTTATTTCTGAAGATGATTTTGAAAACTTAATTGCATTTGAAATTAAATTTTCAATAATCCTCTTAAGTTTTTCTGGATCCTTATTCTCCAGAATAAAATCTTTGCCAAGAGAAGAGTGAATTTCAATTTGCTTGGACCTCGCCTGAAACTTACTACGCTCAATAATATTATTCATTATTGAATTTAAATGTGTTTTTAAATTAGGCTTAGTTGCTGCCTTATGAGCATTAATTATTGAGGAAATAAGTTCATCAATTCTAGTAAATGAAAGATTCATTGATTTTGAATAAACCCGCACATCTTCTTTCTTAAGGGTTTCAGGTAGCATCTCTTCAGTTAGTAGCTCGATTAAACTTTGAATTTGACCTATTGGAGCTTTTAAATCATGGACTATTAGTCCTAATAGCGCTTCTTCTTCTCTCTGAGCTTCTTTAAGGTCTGAAATAGTAATAAGTAAATCGGCATTATTTTTTGAAATAAGATTTTTTTGCCTTTCTAATTTTATTGCTTGATTTGTGATAAGTTTAGACGTCCTTCGTTCCTTAGCAAAGAAAAACAGAAGGATTCCGGCTAAAATAAATAGGGTAGTTAAACCAGCTGAAAGCAGAACAAACTGTTGTTTGTCCTTTTCTAAAAGAGCAATATTTAGGTTATTAATTTTCATTATTTCCAAATATCGATTGTCATCCTTAATGCGCTCAAGTTCCTTGTTTAGGTGTTTTATTTTTAAGAATGACTCTGACTTGGAAAGACTGTCTTCAATGGCTCTATTATATTCAAGATACCCTAGAGCGCTTAATGAATCACCTAATTGCTTAGATAATTTATAAAGATGAAAGAAAGCACTTGATTCTATAAGTTTAAATCCACTTATTTTTGCCCTTTTTTGCACGATAGTTAATACTGAATCTGCTTTACTGTAATGTTCCTGTCTATTCGATAATTCAGCTAAACGAAGCAGTGAGGTTAATTCACCAAAGACATTATTGGTGCTTACTTGAATTTTCAGAGCTTTATCAAGGAATTCTTCAGCTAATAAATTGTCCTTTGTCTTCTGATGAAGAATTGATAGATTGATAAAATTATCTGCTAATCCATTTATATTTCCGGTTTTCTTATTCTGCTCTAGAGATAATTTGTAATAATAAAGGCTCGAGTCTAGTTTATCTTCATACTTATAAATTACTCCTAAATTATTAAATAGAGTACCTAGGTTTCTCTCAAACCCAGCTTGTTCATATAATTTATAGCTCGTTAAATAATATGATTTTGCCGTTTTATAATCCTCTTGTTTTTTGAATACTATTCCTAAGTTTATGTATGCGTCCGCTACGCGTCTTTTGTCACATCGGTTTTGTTGTATCAGTAGATTTTTTAGAATGAATTCTTCCGCTAAGTCATAATAGCCTAAATGCAAATAGATGAGTCCGATTCGATTATTAACGAGGCCTTGCAAAATAGAATCATTGGTGTTTTCGACCAGCTCCAAGGCATTATAAGCGTAGCTTAAGGCTAATTGAGGGTTGCTATTTTTTAAATTTTTAGAGATGGAATAAAAAAGGCGGGTTTTTGTAGAATCACTAATGGTATTTTCGATTAATGCCGCAATACTATCCTGATAGACTGAATCATCACTACTCCATAAATTTTGAGATAAACCAACTATCGTTG
>Ga0075118_10000151_pt1 | contig 68288 bp, 48 predicted proteins | sample AntAceMetag02UKE_FD_69794 | JGI IMG/M metagenome (GOLD analysis project Ga0075118, IMG submission 69794) | Saline lake microbial communities from Ace Lake, Antarctica - Antarctic Ace Lake Metagenome 02UKE | ecosystem: Environmental > Aquatic > Non-marine Saline and Alkaline > Saline | place...
GACAACGGCGTGCTGCGGTCAAACGCGGACTCAAAAAACGGCACTCCGAAATAGTCTAGTTGGCCCGGGCTGACGATGTCCCGAAAAGCCAAGGTGTCGGAAAATTCCCAGTTTTCCCGCTGGGTCAAATCGTCATCAAGTTGTCCACGCATCAACACCGGAGCTTCAATACTGGCCGGCCAGATTCCACTGTGCTCGTAGGGGCGAAGGTTCATCACTAAATACACGCATCCGTTGGCATACCAGACGTTGCTGGGAGCCTGCGTCCAGTCCTGTCCCTCAGTCAGCCGCGTGGGCGCACTCCATGTCTCCCCCGCATCGTCGGATCGGATCACCATCAGGTCACCCGCTTGCCCGAGAACATAAATCGAATCTCCGGCGACTAACGGCCGCGCATGCATGAAGGGAAAATCAACCCGGTGCTGCCACGTGCGGCCACGATCATCGGAAGTGAACACCTTTCCTTGAACCGGCTGCCCGTAGCGAATCCCCTTGGGTTCTGGCCAGTCCTCCATGCCCGGCCCACCTAGGTCGAGCGTGGCGATCAGTCTTCCGGTATCCAACCTTTCGATCCCCGGACTGTAGGTATAGACGGTTTTTGGGTCAGGGGAGCGGTAAACCACGCTGAAATCGTTCGCCAAAGGGCGAATGGGTTCGGCACAGGCCAAGGTGAGCGCAAATGCACCTGCCAAGGCTAAAAGGAGAGTTGGTATTTTCATAGATTCGAGGGTTTAGAATTTTGGGGGTTCCTTTTGGAATGACGAACGACCCATGGTCGGGCAGCCAGAAGAGTTCACATCCGACAGCAGGGATTGGGACGACAACGCAGTGGTTCGTGTCGGGATCATCGCGGCTTTGAGGTGAAGTTCGACTCCGGTCCCACAGATGGCGTCTTCGTGGATCGAGGGGCCACCAACATCGTCAGAACCCCCCCCACCAGCAGAATCGCCGCTGTGCCGAACACCGCGATAAGAAAACCATGAAAAGGGCTCCGCATCGCTTCAGGCCACACGTCCCATCGCGGCGAGATTGTCATCCAGAAAGTCACCGCCACCCCAGCGAAAACGCCGGCGGCCGCGATATGGCTAGTCGCGCGCCGCGACAGAAAACCGAGCAGAAACAACCCGAGCATACCTCCGCTGAAAATGCCGGAAAGAATCCACGATGCATCCAGTGCACTGCGCACGAAAGTGGTCATCGCCAACGCGATCCCCATCGCACCCAAGGCCCACAGGATCGTGGCCACACGCAGCACGATCATCCCTCGCTTCTCGCCCGTCTCTCGATCAACAAAGCGACGATAGTAGTCATCGAGCAGAATCGTGGCCGACGAATTGAGGCTGGTGGAAATGGTGCTCATCGCGGCTGAAAAGATCGCCGCAATCAACAGTCCGGTGACGCCGGATGGCAGCACACTGACGATGAAATAGGGGAAGACAAAATCCGCCATTTCGGTCCCGCGAAACTCCGCCGGCAAAGCCTCCGGCCACGCCGTGTAGTAGGCGAACAACGCCGTGCCGATGAAGAAAAAGACCGCCGACAGGGGAATGTAAAGCAATCCCCCCAACCATAAGCTCCGCCGTGCCGCCTGGTCGGACTCGGCGGCGTGGTAGCGTTGAATGTAGTTTTGATCCACGCCAAAGTTCTGCAGGTTGATCACCAGGCCATAGACCAACACCACCCAGAACGTGGACTGAGTGAGGTCCCCTCCAAAACTGCCCAGACTGAATTTGTCGTGAGCGTTTCCCAGGTCGACGAACTGCCTAAAGCCTCCGGGCAGACCCACGACCATCAGGACAGCACAGACCAACGCCCCCACCACCAGCACAATGGTCTGTAGCGCGTCGGACCAGATAACCGCTGTAATCCCGCCGACCATCGTATAGACGGCGGTAGCGATGGTGGTCAGGACGATGATCGTTTGGATATTCCATCCCAGCAGCACGCTCATCGGCAACGCCATGAGATACGTGATGATGCCCATGCGGGTAAGTTGGTTCAGCAGATAACAACTACTCACGTAAACCCGGGCCCATGCCCCGAATCGCTCCTCGAAATGCGTGTAGGCCGATACGCAGCCGCTGCGCCGATAGAAAGGTAAAAACCAGCGAACCCCGATCCACGTCGCAATCGGCAAAGCGAGTCCGAACGCAAAGGGGTTCCAATTCGCCGCGAACGCCTTCCCCGGAAGAGCGAGGAAACTGATGCTGCTGATGTAGGTGGCCAGAATGGACAGTCCACATAACCAGCCGGGCAGGTTACGGCCTGCCGCCGTGAAACCCTCCACCGACCTGCTCCGCGCCCTAAAACCGAACCCGATGGCCATCATCGCCACAAAGTAAGCCGCCAGCACCAATCCATCCAGCAATGTGAAATGCGTTCCCATGTTGTATCAGTTTGGGGATGAATCCGACGGCGACGTCCGCGCGGCCTCGAGCAACCGGGCATGCTGCGCCTCGACCTCCTGCCAACGGGAATCACCCGCCAGATTGGACATCTCCGCTCCGTCAGTCGCGTGGTCATACAGCTCGCGGGCAATCTCGTGGCCGTCGGCCAAATCAATCCAGGACACATAACGCCAGCGATCGGTGCGCACCGTATAGCCCATGATCGTAGGCGCACTGCGCCAGTCACGTGACTCCCACGGTCGCGGGAACTGCGAGTAGGCGGCGTCCTTTACCGTCGCCCTCACATTCTCCAACACCGGCCGGAGGCTCACGCCCGCCACCCCCTTCGCCGGGGGCAAACCCGCCAGGTCCACCAAGGTGGGAAACACGTCAAGCAACTCGACCAGAGCTTCAGTCCGCTCTCCCGCATTCGAATCGCCGGGAACTCGGATGATCAACGGCACGCGGGTGTCCAATTCATAATTGGTGGCTTTGCACCAATAGCCGCGTTCACCCAGGTGGAACCCGTGATCCCCCCACAGCACGACGATGGTGTTCGCGGCAGCCCCCGAACGCTCCAGTTCGTCCAGCAACAGTCCCACCTGTGCGTCGATGAAACTCACGCAAGCATGGTATCCATGTCGCAACTCCGCCGCTTTATCGGCCGGAATCGGCCCCGCGTTGGGGATGTCCCGATACCCTCGCAATTCCGGCAGCGACGACACCACGGCCAACGGCAATTGATCCTCCGGTGCCGTCGGGTTTGGCACCGTAGTGAATGACTCCCGGTCATACAGATCCCAGTAGCGCCGCGGCGCGGAAAATGGCAGGTGCGGCTTGTGGAAACCCACGGCGAGGAAGAACGGTTCATCCGCCTCCCGCTCCGCCCGGCGCTGCAGCCAATCCACCGCGTGACGTGCGATTTTGCCATCGGGGTAACGCTCATCGGCCACGTCCGCCGCCTCGGTCGCATTCATCTTCCGTCCGGTAATCGGGCGATTGGCCGCAGGTTTCGACGCCTGATTCTCAGGTAAAAAGTAAGCCTCCGAAATATCGTTTTTATAGAGGGTCGCCGGCTCAGACCACGAGGCCGGATCCTGATACGGTTCCTGACTGTGAAAGATCTTGCCGAAGGCCGTCGCGGCGTAACCCCGTTGATGAAAATACTGGGGCAACGTTTCCACGTCCGGCAGTCGCTCGCGAAAACGGGTGTAAAGATTCCAGACTCCCGTCTCGTCCGGCCGGCGCCCCGTCATGATCGAAGCGCGGGACGGCGTGCAAACCGCCTCCTGACAGTAAGCCCGCATAAAGGTGGTCCCCGTCGCCGCCAGCCGATCGATATTCGGCGATTGTGCCACCGGGTCACCGTAAGCGCCGAGCGTCGGACGCAGATCATCGACCGCAATGAACAGGACGTTCGGTCTCTCGGCAGCAGATTCCGCGACCCACGAGGACGCCAGCACCGCCGCCAGCATTCGTAGACCGGTCAGGATTCGAGGTAACATAGGGCTTAGTCTGCCGAGGGTGCGGAGCTTGGCGACCAAAGCCGACGCCCTCCCGTGGTCAACGCGGCTGCGTCGGTTGGCGGCAACAGCATCGGCCAATGCCGTTCGAGGTAGTCACGCAGGGCGAGCACCGTCTTCTCGGGCACTGCAAGACCCGGCCGTCGTGGCGGTCCCGCCTGCAGGAAACCAAATGCTTCCACCATCGCCTTGTGGCGGGCCGTGCCACTGAAGCTCGACCAATTTCCCAACTCCGACGGAAAAATATGCGGTCGCCCCGCTCCCAGTTTAAGGCAGGAAATCACTTCGGTGAACGGTGCGAGCGCCTGCTCGGCGGCGGGATAATCGCCCGCTTCACAGGCGAACAGAACATCCCGCACCACGTGAGGCATGAGACAAACGTGCATGCTCCCCACCCCGACGGCGTGTTGTTTGTGCATCTCGACGAGCCACCCCACGTCGGTCGCACTCATGTGCGCCAAAGCGCTCCCGCGATGAGCCTCCAGCCACTTCGCATAATTCCAATGCGCCTCTTTGCTGCCGACGATATTGGGAAATTCCGCCAACGCCTTAAACGTTTCGAGAGAGTAATCCTGCCGCACCCATTCGTAGTTGTAAACGATCAGGCCGACGTCCGGACAGGAGGTCGCCAGATCGTGCCAAAACTGGCGCAATTCCGCCGTAGTAAGCGTAGCGTAAAAGGGCTGCAGCGCGATCGCTCCGTCGAGGCCCAGTTCCATCGCCATTGAGGTGCGATCGATCACTTCCCGCGTAGAGAGACCGCTGGTGCCGAGCACACTGAGGATCCCGGCGCGGGCACATTCTTCCTGCAGGATTTGCCCCAACCGGCGGTATTCGACGGCATCCAAAGTATAGAATTCTCCGGACGATCCCGCCATGACAATTCCGTCCACGCCCATACGAGCGAGTTTGGCAATATTGGAGCGCACGGCATCTTCATCTAGGAGCAGATTCCCCAGAGTGAATGGAGTGGGTGGATAGGCGAAAACGCCGCGGTAATTTTTGCGTGTAAGCATGTTTTTTAGAATAAATTAGATGAAAATTTCGATTTCCCGATTGGAATTAAGGCGGACCGGATATGTTCTGACGCGCCCTTGGGCGTCGTAGAGTCCCTTGCCGGAAACCACGTCGAACTCCCAGCCGTGCCAAGGACAGCGCAGCACCCGGTTGCAAAGCACCTCCTCAAAAGGTTCCGCCCCCGCTCCTACCGGTCGGTAAGTCGAACCGAGTTGGCCCCGGCATAGCGGCGCTCCCTTGTGCGGACACTGGTTGCGCACGGCATAGAGACAACCGTCGATCAGGTAGACGCCGATACTCGATTTCCCGTCCGGCACGATCCGGCATGGTTCCGATTCCAAACCGTCCAGCGACCCGGCGTTGAGCACCCGGGTACCGGCTCGCGCTGGCCGCACGCCATGACCGGTTTCGGCAAACGCTCGATCCAACGCAAAGTCCCGCGGCAGCAACGGCACGTCGACGGCGGAAGAAGAAGGAGAAGCCGCGCTCATCCGGCACTTGGCGTTTGAGGATTTGGAGGGAGTGGTAACGCGGCCGGCCGCTGCCCATAGAGCCCCTCGGCATTGCGGCGAAATATTTTTTCGCGCCAGGCGACGGAAACGGACGACGGAAACACGTTGCCGGGATCGTCGAAATCCCAATGAGGAAAATCGCTGGAAAAACAAAGTCGCTCCTCCGCTCGCACCATGCCCAACAAGCTCAAAAAGTCGCGGGCATCGGCGGGTTCCTCAATCGGTTGGCTGGTGAACCACACGTGATCGAAAACGTATTCCGACGGCAAACGACGCAGGCGAGGCACGGTGTGGCGTAATGCCTTGAAGTTTTTATCCAACCGCCAGAGCAGATGCGGCAACCAAGCGATCCCGCCTTCCACCAGCATCACCCGCAGTCGAGGGAACCGCTCAAACAGCCCTTCACACACCATGCTGGCCACGTGGGCCTGATAGGTGAGAGACAAGGTCGAATGCCATTCGAGATAGGTCGAAGGTCGGCCTACTGGAGTCGACGAACTCAGGGCCCCTTCCACCCCCGGGTGCAGTGCAAACACCAACCCACACTCCTCGCAAGCGGCGAAAACCGGATCGTAGAAACGGTGTCCGTAAAGGAACGCGGCTTCACCCGGCACCACGACTTGGACAAATTGCGGGTTGGCCGCGATACGTCGAATTTCATGCGCGGCCGCGACCGGATCCGCCATGTTCAGGCAAGCCGAACCCAGCAAGCGGGCATCTTGGGCGAGATAGTTTTCAGCCTGCCAATCGTTCCACACCCGAGCCATGGCATTGGCCACGTCGACATTCTGAATCATACTCAAATACAGCCCCGGCTGCGGCTGAAGCACCCCGCGAATAACGCCCGCCGGGTCGAGGTGCAGCCTCGCCAGATCGGCGGCGTTGTCACACTCGACATCGCGTCGGTTCACCCCGTGGGGATTACGATACCCATTCCATGGTTGGGTATCCATGCCCAACTCCACCGCGAGCCGCAGTTTGTCCGGCACGAACGACTCGAGCGGACATGAGTCCGAAGGATAGACGTGGATGTCGCAGTCGAAGATGCCCAAAGGGGCGGTTGAAGATGCTTCAGTTGGTGGCACGGGGATAGGAACCAAATAGGCGCAGCGCAAATAATCGGCGGAGTGAGTGCTTCTGTTTGAGCTCAGAAGGAGAAGGTGTTTGTGAGGAACACCGCCTTCTCCACCGGAGCGCGCACGACGGCCCAAGCTCCGTCGGGGTTGATGACTTCCGGGGTCAGGCCATCGTCCCCGAGGATGTTGCGCAGGTTGAGCTGCACGGACCAGTCGACATCGCGCCAAATCTTACGTCCATAACGGACGAAGATGTCGCCATTCCAAGCGGTCGGTGCGTAATAAGGATTATCCAGATCGGGAGTTTGGATGATATCGCCGTCGCTGTTGATGAGCACGATCGGGTAACCGACGGCAGCCCGATCCTGCCACCGCACTGCACCACCGACCTCAAAACCGCCCAGGGCGGAGCCGCTCTCGAAACGATATGCGGTCGCAATATTTACCCGCCATTTGCGTTGTTCCTGACTGGCGGTGCCGTCCTTGGCGGCCACCGATGCAAGCGGGTTCAGGTAGTCGCGGGTGAAGCGTTGACGGAAGGAGGTGTCGCCGGTGGTGCTGGGGTTGTCGGACACATTCGTTTCCCAGAGATTAGCATCGATCAGAGCCTGCCGGATTTCGCCATAATAGGTCTGTAGTTCGGCCCCGGAACCCGATTGCACGGTTTGCTGCTTCGCAATATTAAGTGCCAGGGTCCAATTGGCCGTGGGATTGGCAACCAATTCGATCTCCACGCCCTTCGCCACAAAACTTGACGTCGAGGCGAGGCCTTGCACGACATCTTGCGCGACGTTATCGAGTCCCAGACCAACCCCCTCCAAACGGAAGTTGCGGGCACCCGCCATCGGCTCAGGTACCATGTCGAGCAGAGACTGAATTAGCTCGTCGTATCCGCTGAAATGCGCATCTGCTCCCGTGGGTTGGCCGTTGGCGGCATACCCAAACGGCACACCCAGTCGCTGGGCCTCCAATTGGGTATTGAGCCAAAGAAAGATGATATCGGTCGCCCCACCGGCTAGGTTTCCCCCTAGAGAAATGTTTTTATTGCTGGTCTCGAACCAATTGGCTCGCAGCGAATATCGATTATCCAGCATCGACACCGTGAAGCCATATTCCGTGGTTTCTCCCCCGGGCGGCGCGATGGGATTAAGGTAAACGTCCTGCCGAAATCCCGTCGGTTGGAAATTTTCCGACTTCGCCCAATGCACACTCAGGTCGGACTCAAAAGGGAGTTCAAAGAGGTATTTTTCCGGCAGATGCCCGACCAAACTGAAGGTGGTGGTGTTGCCCTCGGCATCGAGGTCTGGACTGGATTTCAACACCAAGGTATTCGGATCAAACGAGCCATCGGCCAGACGATTTCCTCCCACGTTGAGGGTATCCCGGACATGGTCCTGACGGTAGCCCAGCAAACCGACCAGATGCTCGTCGAAGAGGTAACTCTGCATCGTGATCGCTTCCGTATCGATAACGCGTCGAGACGCGCTCCCCCCATCGAGAAACTCATCCGCATAAGCGGTGACGTAGCGAATGGTGTTGGTCGCCGGATCACGCACAAAGGTGGTGAAGGAGTCACCGTTCGCGGGTGAGCGGGCGCCAATCACACCGTCCAGTTGCACGTCCCCGTAGTTGCCTACCGGACGCAAGTCAGGACCTACGTAGAAACCTGCATGCAATTGACGACGCTGGTGATTCTTCAACCCGCTGAGCGCAAACTCCATGTCGATATCATCCGAACTCACCGCCATCGCCCGCTGGTGGCTGAGACGCTCCAATTCGGCACGTTCGACAATGCCAGAAAACACGTGTCGGCCGAACCACTTTCCGGCGCGTTCCGAAACCAATTCACCGAAATCCAGATCATAAAAGGCAGTCAGGCGTGTGGTCTGCCGATCGAGGTCCACGACATCGTGATTGCCCCAAGCTCGGGAAATCATGAACGGTCGGCCCACGTTGGGGTTTGGCTCGCCGTTGCCCATCCAGAGATTGTTGTCGACCCAGACATCCGCCGAGCGAAAATCGGAAAACGGAAATTCCGAACGGCGAGAAAGCGACTGCTGATTGTAGGAGAGCTCCATCCCACCTTGGCCATCCAGAAAAAGCTGCTCGAGTCGGAGCGTCGCGTTCTCGAACTCATCCACCCGCGATTCGAGCCGACCGGTGATGAGCTGTTTCTGGAAATCAAACGTGTCGCGATTCTGAAAAGTTCGCGCGGTGAATCCGGTGGTCCAGGTTTCCTCAACAAGGTTGCTCTGCATCAACCAGTCGAATGTGCCTCGCACGCGCCCCTCAGCCCCCTGCACTCCGGACAGCGCTGGATTGGTAAAACCCACATTGGGCGCAGCGCCGACACTGATGTCCGAATATATCGGTGCGATCGCGATGAAGAACGGTAGGCGTTGGGCGAAACTTCCCTGGAAGGGAGCATTGGCACCCAATCTATCATGCAGCGCCTGCGAAACGAAAGAGCCGTCCGTGTAGCGGGTGGGTGCGGTTTGTCCCGTCTGGGACTGGATCCCCGCCACATCCGGCAGGTTATACCAGTCACGAATATTGTCCGTCGGTGCGATCACATTGGGCGGCGTGGTTTTCAACTCCGCCTTCTCAAAATCGATTCCAAACTTCGTCCCACCGAGAAAGCCTTGGGAATTGCCCTCGCTCAAAATCGCCTCGACCGACGCGTAGACACGTTGGTCTTTTTCAAACGCCGGCCGTTGGCGAAAGTTCTCTTGTTCGTTGAGTAAAATCAACCGGGCCGCCAGCCGTCCAGGAATCACGACTTCGTTGAAGTCCGCAACTTCACGGTGGCTTCCGCGGTCTCCGAGACGCACGGATATGCTCCGCGCATCCTCGTGAAGGAATGCCTTTTTGGTGGTGTAGTTGATCACGCCACCTGGGCTACCCACACCAAACAACACCGAATTTGGGCCGCGGCTGATATCAACCCGCTCGACATTGTAACTATCGAAACCAAAATCCGTGATAAAGAAATCTCGGCTCAACTCCGCTTCCACTAGGCCGCGAACTCGCGTGTTCCCTTCCGGGTTTTCCCGGTTGGATTGTTGGCCCGCTCGACCTCCGGTGAAACTGGAGTTACTGAAATTACCGTGCGCGCCGCCCACCTCCGTGCCGGTGGTATAAACGAGCAGATCCGCAATGGAGGTCGCTCCGGAATCCTTAAGAAACTCCTGAGTCACCACGGAAATTGCGGAACCGAGGTCGCGCAATTCGGTGTTCAACCGGGTGCCCGCTAGCGACGTGGTCGCTTGGTAACCCACGTCACTGCTGGACGAAACGGAAAAGGGACTCAGTTGTATAACTTCGTCTTCAACTTTCACCGTTTGCGCGGAGGCCGAGATGCCGACAACGGTAATAAATATCGAGCCGAAAGCGAAGGAACGACGAAGCTTTGAAACGATCACTGAAAGACGGATCGGGGGAAAAAAGGTCTGATGCGGGACAAACCGAAATCGGGTTGGGGTAAAAGGCATGATGTAGAATTCAGGTGTTGAGGTTTAAAAGCCGTCCGTACTGGTCGAGTCCCGGAGTTTATCCTAAGGTTAAGTCGGACACGGCAGGTGCGGGGTATGGCTGGGTAATGCGATTGGGCTTTCCGCGAAGCAAATAACGAGTTAGTTTCTCAGGAAACTAACTCCACCGTCCCGTCTCCTTGCCCTATCGCAATGCCAATTGTTCAACGCATTACTCAAAAACGACTTGCCCAGCTTGCGGGAGTTTCCCACACCACCGTTTCACTCGCCTTGCGAGGTCACCCCCGGATCAGTGAATCCACGCGCGCGCGCATTCTTAAACTCGCGGAAAAGCATGATTATCAACCTGATCCTGCGTTGTCCGCTCTTAATGCTTATCGACTGGGAAAGCAGGAAGTCCACTATCGAGGAAACTTGGTTTGGCTCACGAACTTCCCCTCCCCTGGCGGCTGGCGAAACGGCAAGCAAATGGAGGGCTACTTTCTTGGGGCAGTGGATCAGGCCAAACGCCTAGGGTATTCATTGGAGGAGTTCTGGAACGGCGATTCCTCTCTCTCACCAGCCCGGGTTTCGCGCATTTTGCTCAGCCGCGGGGTCTCGGGACTTCTGGTGGCGCCCCAGCCTGTGCCTAATTCGACCGTCGACCTGAATTGGGCGAAATTCTCGGCGGTTACATTCGGCTACTCTCTGGCCAATCCTCAACTTCACATGGTCATGAACCACCAATTTCGCAATATGCAGCGGGTGGTGCGCGAACTCCGGCTTCGGAACTACCGAAGGATCGGCATCGCGATGCCTGCCGCCTACGACGAACGGGTGGACCATAGCTATTTAAGTGGATTCTGGGTCGAAACTCGGGACATCGACCAAGACAAAGGGCCTGGCATTCCCCCTTTGCTGGCCAATCAATTCGAGTTTGAGGACTTTCAACGTTGGTTCGAAAAACATCGTCCCGATGCCATTGTGACCGCGACCAACTGGGCCACGTCGGTCGAGCAATGGCTCGAGCGCCTCGGCTGCCACGTGCCGGCCGATGTGGCTTTGGTCGTGCCTTCCGTGCCCTTCCGAGATTCCCGCTACGCCGGCGCCGACGAGAACGTGCGTCTCATCGGTAGCATCGCGGTGGATACGCTGGTTGGCATGATCCATCGCAACGAAAAAGGTGTGCCTCATCATCCACTGCGAATTTTGGTGGAAGGTGTCTGGCGCGAGGGTGCTACAATTGGATCACGCGCCCGCCAGTTCGTAATGCAGCGCAACCAGCCGAGATCCACCACAATCAAAAACAGGCCCGCGACACCGTGACCGGGTAGGTAAATCCAGTGACCCACTACCACGGGCTCCACCAGCAAAGGATGACCTCCCAACATCCAATCTGCTCACGATTCCAGTTCAGCCGGTTTCAATCGGTGCAACAAATCCCGCAATGTAGAATAAAACAAAATCACAAACGACCGGTGACCGAACAAGTAAGTTGAACCGGCAGCACGAGACCGGACCCAACCCAACAATCTGATAGATCAACCGACCCAAAACCCAATGAGTTGGTTTGAAACGCATCGCTTGCCGCTCCATCTCAGCGTTGCCCCTCCGTGTAACAAGGGGCGTTGCTTTTCAGATAGGATCGAAAATACATGAGCGGTTTAATAACCGCGACGATGGGAACACCCATCAGTCTGACGTCGGGGTGTAAAACCCTTTCTTACGTTCCAGCAGAAAACCGCAGTTCACCGCAAGGAATCTACATCCGCCGAGGTGAGCTAAGGCAAGGCACCGCACTAGTTCGTTCGCCTTTCCTAGGATACTCCCCTGAACCGCTCAGCGCACCTGCAGCGAGTCGCCTTCGAAGGTCAGTCCGAGACTAGGCACTTCGACCGCTTTGCGATCCCCGTCTTTGTGCACTCGGCCTGCGATCCACGCATCGTAACCCGATTCCAGCGCCGCCGCTAAAGTCGCTTGCGCGTCTTTCGGATCCACATAAGCCGCAAAGCCCACGCCCATGTTAAAGGTCGCATAGGCTTCGCGCAGCTCGATCGGTCCCTTCTCCATCAAAAACTTAAACAACGCTGGTTCGTCCCGCGTTTCTGTAATCTCGTAAACAAATGGCTCATCCAAACGCAGCAGCTTACGCCATCCATGTCCGGTGACGTGCGAAACATAGTTTAAACTAATTCCGCGTTTTTGGCACTCTCGCACAAACGCCACATAGATCACCGATGGAGCCAGCAGCCCTTCACCGTAACTCCGATCATCTCCATGACCCAACGGAGTCGCATAGCCATCCGGAAGGTTGTCCGCGATCATCCGACAAAGTGTGAGACCATTGGTCTGCACTCCCGAGGAGGCCAAAAAGATAATGGCATCACCGTCTTTCGCTTCACCCGTGATACGCAAACTCTTGGGCGCAATCCGACCTACCGCGGAGCCCGCCAAACAAATCGATTGCGGCTCGATGATTCCGCGCAACGTCGGCGTCTCGCCGCCCCCCCAGACCGCTCCCGACATCCGGCACGCTTCCGCCCAACCATCGACCAATCCTTGCGTGCGTTTCGCATCGCCGAACCAGCCCGAATCCCCCACCGCCGCGTGCATCGCCAACGAGATGGGCAATGCTCCGCAGGTGATCAGATCGTTCACAATCGTGGCCACGGTATCGATCGCGACTTCACGATAAAAGCACTTGCCCGACTGCGCATACACTGCGTCCGCCACGAGATTCTTGGTGCCGAGGCCTTCTTCTACATGAGCGAGATAGTGATCCTCCGCTTCCATCAAATAGCAGCTTTCACCGCGAGTCTCGGCCGGTTCGCTATAACCGTGCGGGGTGAGTAAATCCGCCGTCGTTTTAGCCGCCTTTTGGCAAGCGCGCTTGAAGGCATCGAGTTCATCGTATCGCACACCGGCGGAATCGTAGGAAAGGCTCATGGAAATTTTGGATTTTAGAATTCGGATTTTAGATTGATCGCGGATCTAGCGGTTACCCTTGTGGTAACCGATGCGTGGTTTCTTGGACTCGGCGTCTTCTACCGGCGGAGCATCGAGCAGAGGTTGAATACGTGCGATCAATTCTTGTAAAACCACATCGTGTTCGAGCAACCGACGGTCAATTTCGGCCACTCGCTTGAGTATCGTTTTGGACGCCAACATCTCGTCCCGCATGCGCACAAACGCCTTGATCAGGTAAAGACTCATCTGCACGGCCTGATCACTCTTGAGCACCGTCGCGGCCATAAGAGCGCCGTGCTCAGAAAATACCAAAGGAAGATACTTACGGTGTTCTCCTCGGCCCGGCTTTAAGGACGCATTTTGCGACCTTAAAGCCGCAAACTCTTGCTGGGTAAGTTCAAAGCAAAAATCCAAAGGGAACTTCGCATCATTTCTCCGCACCGCCGCATTGAGCCGTTTCGTCTCAACGCCATACATCTCAGCAAGGTCACTATCGAGCACGACCTGCTGTTTGCGCACCGCATAAATAGGCGGGGGAGTCGATGATTTGACGGCAGCTTTTCTAGGCATCGAAAGATCTTAATACGAACGGGCGTCGCTGTTTTCGAAGTAGTTGATAAACGCCTGATTCACGACCCGGAACCCACCCGGAGTGGGAAAGTTTCCGGTGAAGAACCAGTCGCCTGAGTGATTCGGCACCGCCGCATGAAGATTCTCCACCGTTTGGTAGATCACTTCCACATCGCCGGCCCATTCCACATTTTTGGGGTAAACAATTCGACTGATCTTCTCCGAGATCTGTTCGGGCGTGAATGGCGTGTAGATCTTTTTAACGTGATTCACCATCTCGCCATTCTTCACTGCTTCCAAACAAGCCTGATAGACTTCCGTGAGCACGTGTTCCTGACCAGTCTCTTTGAGTAGCCCGACTGCAGCTTCAAACGCGATGAACTTCCCGATCTCCGACATATCAATGCCATAACAATCGGGGTAGCGAATCTGGGGTGCCGTCGAAACGATCACGATCTTGCGCGGATTCAATCGCGTCAGGATTCGCAAAATCGATTTGCGCAACGTCGTCCCACGCACAATCGAATCATCGACACACACGAGGTTGTCCTTCCCCGCCACAACGGAGCCATAAGTGATATCGTAAACGTGACTGGCAAGTTGGTTACGCAAATTCTCTTGGCCGATAAAGGTGCGTAACTTGATATCCTTACTGACCACCTTCTCCGCCCGCGGCCAGTTTCGGAGAATCAGGTCATCGAGCAATTCTTCCGTCAGCTCTCCCGCTTGAGAAGCCCGGAGGATTTCATCCTTCACTTCAAAACGACGCTTCTCCCGCAATGCGGATACCATGCCGTAATAGGCCACTTCCGCCGTATTGGGAATGAAACTGAATACTGAGTGCGCCCAATCATTATCCACCGCCGCCATGACCTGATCGGCCAATCGCGCGCCCAGTGCTTTGCGCTCACGGTAAATGTCGATGTCATTGCCTCGGGAGAAATAGATGCGTTCGAACGTGCACGACGTCCGCGGCATCTCCGGCTGGAACCGAGTCGTCGTCATGACGCCGTCACTCTTGATCACCATCACATGACCCGGCGGAACCTCCTCCACCTCCGCCAACTCCAAATCGAATACCGTCATCAACGGCGCCCGCTCCGAGGCAAAACCAATCACCTCGTCATTCTCAAAATAGAAACAAGGCCGAATTCCCGATGGGTCACGCGCTACAAACGCGTCGCCATTGCCGACCGCACCGGCCAGCACATAACCACCATCCCACTTTTCGCCGGCCTGCTTCAAGACTCGGGCCAAATCCAGCTCACGGCTGATCCGAGCCGCACTCTCCCGACCGGGCAGTTTCTCCACATCGCGCAGCTTCCGGAAGATATTGGTATGCTCCTCATCGAGGTAGAACCCGATTTTCTCCAATAGCGCCTGCGTATCGGTCGCAAAAATCGGGTGCTGACCCATCCCGATCAGATTATCATTCAACTCCGACGTATTCGTCAGATTGAAATTGCCGCACAGCGCGAGATTCCGCGTCGGCCACGGGCTCCGCCGGAAAAACGGGTGACACGAGCTCATGTTGTAGCCCCCGCTAGTCCCGTAGCGGAGATGGCCCATGAGCAGCTCCCCGCCAAAATCGAATTTTTGCTTCACCGTTTCGGCGAATTCAGGATGAATATCTCCCTTGTCCACCTTGCCGTGATAGTCGTTGAGCAACGCCTTGAAGATCTTATCGAGCGGATTCGCCTTCACGCACCGCTCGCGAAACATAAATGGTTCACCTGCCGGCACATTGAGCTTCACACACGCTGCCCCCGCTCCGTCTTGGCCGCGGTTGTGCTGCTTTTCCATCAGGAGATACAGCTTGGTAAACCCCCAAAGCGGAGTCCCGTATTTGTCCTGATAATATTGTAAGGGTTTCTTGAGCCGCACCATCGCGATGCCGCATTCGTGGGTAAGCTTATCGCTCATGATTGGTCCAACAGGATATTTCGCAGCGAAGAGCCGCGAGCTTGGTCGAGGCCGGAAAAAAACCGGCCGTGGCATCAAAATATGTTCTCACAATCGACAAAGGGGTAATCACTAAAGGATGCCCCGCACGGTCAACGTATTTAAACTAATCGTTGCGAAAAGCTCCGTTCTCGCAGGGGCCGCTTGACCGACTCCGCATCGTTTGGGACCGTCTCGACCTTTGACCATGTTGATCCTGCGCGGCTCCCCAGCTCTCTCTCCCTTCCGACTCAAAAAACTGCTCGAAGCACTCCGCTCCGCCGCAGTCCCGGTGCGCTCAATCACCGCCGACTTTGTGCACCTCGTCGACCTAGCGGGCGAACTCGCTCCCGCCCAACACGATGTGCTCGAACGTCTGCTGACGTATGGCCCCAGCCGACCGTCTGGTGCGGCCACTGGCCTCATCCAAATTGTCGCTCCGCGCCCCGGCACCATCTCCCCCTGGTCCTCCAAGGCCACCGATATCGCTCATATCTGCGGACTCACCGGTATCAAACGGATCGAGCGCACCATCGCCTACACGCTTGATCTTGATAACGCCGCGCTGGCGAAACCCCTGAGCCAACTCACTTCGGGGCAGATCGATTCCCTCCGGGCCTTACTCCATGACCGGATGACCCAGGACGTGTTCAATACCGTTGCAGACTGCAGCGTCCTCTTTCGCGTGGAGCAACCTCGCCCCCTCGCCAGCGTGCCCGTCCTCACTCAAGGCCGCACCGCGCTGGCCAACGCGAACCGTGACCTCGGTCTCGCCCTCGCCGACGACGAGATCGATTACCTCCTCAACGCCTTTCAGAAACTCGGGCGCGACCCCCATGACGTTGAACTCATGATGTTTGCTCAGGCCAATTCTGAGCACTGCCGTCACAAAATTTTCAACGCCTCGTGGGACATCGATGGCGAAGCGCAGGAAAAGTCGCTCTTCGCGATGATCCGCAACACCCACCAACTTCACCCCGAGGGCATCCTTTCCGCCTACAGCGACAATGCCGCCGTATTCGAAGGCAGCCGCGCCGGACGATTCTACGTTGATCCCGCCACCGGCCACTACGCCGCCCACGATGAGGACATTCACATCCTCTGCAAAGTGGAGACCCACAATCACCCCACCGCTATCTCCCCGTTTCCCGGTGCCGCCACCGGCTCCGGCGGCGAGATCCGCGACGAAGGGGCCACCGGTCGCGGCTCCAAGCCCAAAGCCGGGCTCTCCGGCTTCACCGTATCCAACCTCCGTTTGCCCGACGCGACCCAACCTTGGGAAAAAGATCACGGCAAACCCGGCCGTATCGTCTCCGCCCTCGACATCATGCTCGAAGGCCCCCTCGGCGGTGCCGCCTTCAACAACGAATTTGGCCGCCCCGCCATCAATGGCTACTTCCGCACGTTTGAACAAGAAGTGCCCGGTGCCAACGGCCCCGAAATTCGCGGCTACCATAAGCCCATCATGCTCGCCGGTGGCCTCGGCAATATCAAAGCCGAGCACGTCCAAAAGGGTGACATCAACCCCGGCGACAAACTCATCGTCCTCGGTGGCCCCACCATGCTCATCGGCCTCGGCGGCGGCGCGGCCAGTTCCATGGCCAGCGGCACTGGCAGCGAGGATCTCGATTTCGCCAGCGTGCAACGCGAAAACCCCGAGATGGAGCGACGCTGCCAAGAGGTCATCGATAGCTGCTGGGCCCTCGGCGCGGACAACCCGATTTCCTTCATCCACGACGTCGGTGCCGGCGGCATGTCCAACGCCCTCCCCGAACTCGTCAACGACGGCGGTCGCGGCGGTGCCTTCCAACTTCGCGCCCTCCCCAACGCCGAGCCCGGCATGTCTCCTCTCGAGATTTGGTGCAACGAATCCCAAGAGCGTTACGTCATGGCCGTCCCCCCCGACCGCTTGGCCACCTTCGAACAAATCTGCGCCCGCGAACGCTGCCCCTTCGCTATCGCGGGGGATGCCACCGAGGCCAAAAATCTCACCCTCGATGATTCGCATTTTGGCAACCGTCCCATCGATCTTCCTCTCGACGTGCTCCTCGGCAAGCCACCCAAGATGCACCGCAGTGAAACCTCACTCAAGCGTCCCCAGGTTCCTCTCGTTCTAACCGCCCCATCCCTCGAGGAAGCGATCAAACGCGTCCTGTCTCACCCCACCGTCGCCGATAAGACTTTCCTCATTTCCATCGGCGACCGCACGGTCACGGGTTTAATCTCCCGTGACCAGATGGTGGGCCCGTGGCAAGTCCCCGTCGCCGATTGCGCCGTGACGGCCGCGAGCTTCGATACGAATCGAGGCGAAGCCATGTCCATCGGCGAGCGCACCCCCGTCGCCGTCAACGATGCCGCCGCCTCAGCGCGCCTCGCCGTCGGTGAGGCCCTCACTAATCTCGCCGCGGCCCAAATCGGTCCCATCGGCAAAGTAAATCTCTCCGCCAATTGGATGGCCGCACCGGCCGTTCCCGGTGATGCCGCCGATCTCTACGCGGCCGTCAAAGCCGTCGGCATGGAGCTCTGCCCCGACCTCGGCATCACGATTCCCGTCGGCAAAGACTCCATGTCCATGTCGACCGTCTGGCAGGACGGCGAACAAACCAAACGCGTCACCGCACCGATCTCTCTGATCGTGTCGGCCTTCGCCGCTGTCGCCGACATCCGTCGATCGATCACGCCTCAACTCCTCCCCGAACTCGACAGCACCCTCCTCCTCCTCGATCTGGGCCAGGGTCGCAACCGACTCGGCGGCTCGATTCTCGGTCAAGTATTCTCCCAAATGGGCGAAGCCACCGCCGACCTGGATTGCCCCAAAACCTTCCGAGGTTTCTGGGCGGCAATTCAGCTACTGGGCGCAGAGCGAAAACTGCTCGCCTACCATGATCGGTCAGACGGCGGACTCCTGGCCACCATCACCGAAATGGCCTTCGCCGGTCACCTTGGCGTGACCATCAACCTACCCGACGACGCAGACCCGATGACTTCGCTTTTCAACGAAGAGCTGGGGGCGGTGATCCAAGTCGCCAACCGTGACCTCGATCACGTCAACGCGGTACTCGCCGCCCACGGCCTGGATTCCTGCACCACCGCGATCGGTCAGATTAATTCGGACTTCACCCTCCGCATCGATCAATCATACCAGACCCTTTATCAAAAAGGTCTCGGACCGCTTCGAGCGATCTGGTCAGACGTCACCCACCGCATGGCGGCCCTCCGCGACAACCCCACCTGCGCCGACCAAGAACAGGCCTTGCGAACCGATCCCCAAGATCCCGGTATTCGTCCCAAAGTCACCTTCGATATTCGCGTCCCCCACCACGCCAATCGCCCCCCCATCGCCATCCTCCGCGAGCAAGGCGTCAACGGACAGACCGAGATGGCTGCCGCCTTTGATCGCGCCGGTTTCACGGCCGTAGACGTGCACATGAGCGACATCCTCGCCGGTCGCACCGATCTCGCCAATTTCCGCGGCCTCGCGGCTTGCGGCGGCTTCAGTTACGGCGACGTGCTGGGCGCCGGCGAAGGCTGGGCCAAGAGTATCCTGTTTAACCCCCAGGCCCGCGCCCAATTCGAGAAATTCTTCCAACGCGAAGACACCTTCTCCCTCGGCGTCTGCAACGGCTGCCAAATGATGAGCAACCTCAAGTCCATCATCCCCGGCGCCCAATCGTGGCCTCACTTCGTGCAAAATCAAAGCGACCGCTACGAAGGGCGCTACGTTTCGCTGCAAATCGAGGAAAGCCCCAGCGTCCTCTTCCACGGCATGGCTGGCAGCGTGATCCCGATCGCCGTGGCGCACGGCGAAGGTTACGCGGAATTCTCCGATCGAGCTGCCGCCGAAACCTTTAGCGCCAGCGGCCAAGTGGCAGCCCGTTACGTCGACGGCCACCACCAAGCGACCGAGCACTATCCGCTCAATCCCAACGGTTCTCCCCTCGGCATGACCGCCCTCACCTCCACCACCGGTCGCGCCACCATCATGATGCCCCACCCCGAACGCGTCTTCCGTTCCTCCTGCATGAGCTGGGCCCCGCGCGATTGGGCCGAAGACTCACCCTGGATGCAGCTCTTCTACAACGCCCGCGACTGGGTCGGTTAACTACGGTATAGGATCGCGCTGATTATACCAACAGCCCAAGAGAACCAGACTTCAACGCAAAGTCGCCAAGGTGCGAAGACCAAGAATAGGAGATTTAAATTTCAAACATTTGCGCCCCTTGCCTCTCTGTGCCTTTGCGTTAAATAAGTCTGTTTAGTTCAAACGATTGGTATTACTCGATCACCTTGACGATGTAGTATTCTATCACTCCATCGATCGCAGAAAACCAGTGGCAGGTACCTTTGGGCACGATGATCATATCTCCCGCGGTGACGGCCCGACTGGCGCCACCCCGAATCGCCGAACCTCGCCTTTCGCCGGGCTTGGATTCCCTTGCCTCCACCAACTCACCGCCATTCACAAACGTCGCTACGCCGGACTTGAAGTAAAACAGATCGGTCACGTTTCCTGAATCTCCGACGTCCCTACTTTATCCCGACGACTCGCCGATACGTTGTAGTTTGAGCTGGTGGCTAAACGCTGCCCCTTGGCGAACGCTGCTTCCATCACCTCTCGTTCGAAGAATTCGACTGCATGGATCGTTGGACTGTCTTCCGCCCCAACTGAGGCGATCACGCCAACAAAAATGAGTAAGGCCCAGAGACGCTTCATCGCTTTTAGCTACTGACCATTTCCTGAGAAACGATGATATTTCGTAAATTACAAAAACCTTCGATCCAATCCCCGCCCGCTGCGGTCTACGCGTTTAGATCCCTACTCTGACCTATGATCATCACCCGAAAAATTGGCGCCATTCTTCGTGGCAAAGCCACCCCCTTCCAACTCGCGGCCGGTTGCGTACTCGGTGCCACTCTCGGCTTTATTCCCGGCTTCTCCATCGCGCCAGGACTGACTATTGCCCTCTCTTTCCTGCTCGTTCTGCTCAACGCCAATCTCTTTCTAGCCGCGGTGGTCGGCGCTACCGCCAAACTCCTCGCCTGGGCAGTTTTACCCGCCAGTTTCTCCCTCGGCCGCCTCATGCTCGACGGCCCCCTGGAGGGAGTTTTTCGCGCTATCATCAATACCCCGGTTTTCGCTCTTTTGGGCGTCGAAAACTACGCCACCACCGGCGGCATGTTGTTGGGAATTATTTTTGGTGCCCTGATCGCAATGGTCGTAATTCAAGGCGTCACCCGATTCCGCACCCGCATGGCCCACGCCAGCGCAAACTCCGATCGCTACAAAAAGTGGCAGAGCAAAACATGGGTCCGTTGGTCGGTTTTCCTGCTGGCGGGAGGCGGCTTGAAAGACCCCGACTACACCGCTCTCGCGGCGACGAAAATTGGTAATCCCGTGCGTCCGCTCGGAGTGGTATTCGTTTTCGTCACGACTGTATTCATCATCGTTAGCTTCAAATTTTTCGCGCCCACGATTATCAAAATGGTCCTTCTTAATGGCCTAGAAAAAGCTAACGGCGCCTCCGTCGACCTTGAATCAGCCGACATCGATCTTCGCGCGGGCCGTCTCGTGCTCACCGGTCTTGCCGTGACCGATCCTCAAAACCTCTCCACCAACCTATTTGCGGCGGACCATCTTGAGGCCGATATCAGCGGCAGCGATCTCCTGCGCAAACGTCTCGCCATCGACAACCTCGTCATCGTCGGCGCGGAACTAGGCAAGACCCGACGTGTGCCAGGTCGAGTCGTTCATGCCCCGCCTGACGTGGAATCCGATTCAAAGTGGAACTTACCGGACTCCGGCTCCCTCGACGACTACCTGAATAATGCTCAGATCTGGCGCGATCGCTTGGTCCTACTCAAAAGCTGGCTGGATCGGTTGAACGGCGATCCAGCTCAAGATAACGCTGGTCAGGACGAGTCCACCGCTCCCACCGAATCTTGGGATAAACGGCTGGAGCGAATCGCCGCTGCTCGCGGTTACGACCAAATCACCGCTGACCACCTCATTACGGATTCCCCCGTTTTCCTGATCAGCTCCCTCCGAGCGGAGAAAGTAAACGCCACGTGGCTACCCGACGAACTCCTGTCGATCACCGCCCGAAACCTTTCGACCCAACCTCACCTCGTCGCTGAACCCGCCAAGATCACCATTACCTCCAGTCGCAATACGATTGGCCTAGCCGTCAGCGCCGGTTCGACCAGTCAGTTGACCGGTCACTATCACGGTATTTCGGGCGATTCCATCGGCCAGGCATTGAAACGAGACTCTTCCGCCCCCCCTCTTTCCGGCGGCACCGTTGATATCGCATTCGAGGGGACTTATTCCGCCGCCACCGGCACCATTGATTGGCCTCTGCTCGTTACCTTAAATAAAACTCAACTCCGCCTCGCTGGTCGGGCTGTTCCCGTGGACAACTTCGAACTCCCGATCGGACTCACCGGCACCTTGAACAACCCCCAGATCAAGGTCGACCGCGATCAATTGGGCCGCATCGCCCAACGAGCCGGCCTGAAACTCTTGCAAGACAAAGCGACTAAGACTCTGTCCGAAAAAGCCGGTGGATTACTCAACGGCCTGCTAGGTGGAGGTCAGGATAAGCCTGCCGATCCTCCCGAGTAACCCTGCCGACCGAGAGTTAATTTCGATTCGGATCGGTCAGGGGCGACTTTTTCGCCACCATTCTTGCGCTTCTTGCCCTGCCAACACCGCCACCGGACTCGCCCCCGTATTGCGTTCAGGACCATTCCCTCGGCGCACCTTCTTCGGAATCCGGCTATCCTGTAGGTACAAACGTATTCGTGAATCTCCTCTTTAATTTTCCGCCCTGCCGGCGTGAGCTGACTCTTCGATTGGCATCCGCCGACAATCCATCCTGCCACGAGGATCATGATACTCGTGCAGATTTTCGCGCAACGTGTCATCGTCCGGCAGCGCAGCCCGTTCGTTTTCTCCGGAAAATCGACGACGTCAAATCAACGTGAAATCCCGACAAAACCGTCGGACTTAACCACAAAAAGGGCCAAATCGCCGATTTTTAATAAAATTCAGTAGAAATCTTAAAGCAAACAAGTGCCATTACAGAACTCCTTCTTATACAAAACTCGAAAGAGTATTAGGTTCTTTCAGGCTGAGTGATTTATCCCTACCGCTAGGTCCTTGACCCTACTCTCATTTCCATGAGTCCTACCGCGCCCCCTTTCTCCAATTCAATCAACCCTATCGCCCTAGCCATTGGCGAAAACCGGCTGCTTGAATTCATCGAGCAACAAATAGAAGACATCGATACGGAGTCTGAAATCGCTCCTGGATACTGGGCCCTGTTCGCTCACCCCACCGGAGAGGAAGAGCCAAAAGTCCTGTGCGATGCTATTCTTGAAAACGCCCCGTTCCCCTTCGAGACCGGCCTTTCGGGCGATGAGGATTGGCTCATTTACTACATCGCCACTCCCGCCAAGTCCACCGCTCGCCACTGGCTCAACGACACGCGCCATATCCTGAGTGGTCGTCTCCGGGAACCTTCCCCCATTCAGACCGATGCGCTGAAGAGTCTATTGGAGTCCCCCATGGCCCATCGAATCGCCCGCCAAATCGCGACTCAATTCGACGCGGGAGCCTTTCCCCTTGGCGGCCTCCGCGATCCTCGGCTCGTGCGTAGTTTACTCGATCGGGTTCACGTTCGTGAGCCTCTTTTCCTCGCGGCACTCCACACCCTGATGGAGCACCACCTGATCGACCTAATGGTTTTGAACCAACAGCTAATCGAAGAAGACCTTCACGTGTTAAATGACCTGACCAAGGGATCAGTCTCGCAGGATCCGTTCTTCCAAAGTCGGCAGGTCTCGGTCAGCGGGATTCGGGATCTCATGATCCAAGGGAAAATTATCAATCCGCTTGATCAGCAGAAGCACTCCGACCTCAAAAACCCTTATTCGTCGATCGTCGATCTCCGGGCCCATGGAGATGACGTTCTCCTTCGAATCGACGGCATCGACCAAACGATCAACCGCGCCGCCTTCATCAAATCAATCCGCGAGATTCGCTCCCGATGCTACCTTGGTGAAACCGTTTCAAACATGGGCACCAATGCCCCTTGGGTCACTGAGGCCAACGCCTACTCCTTGCGCTTCGTGCAACAGCGGGTCATTGCTCGGCCCGAAACCTCCTCGCTTCACTGGCTCTACATGCTCGAAAGAGCGGCCGCCAGCTAAGGGATTGGAGGGCTCGGGTAAGAGCAGGTCGGCAAGATCCGCCCAAATCAGGCGAGCGGCCGTTCACCCACTATTTCCGCTTCAAATCTGCCAGCATCTGCTCCGGCGATTCACCTGCTTTGATCGCCTGATCAATTCGCTGGGCAAACAACCGCGAGGATCTCTTCGTGAACAACGATTCAGCCAACAGTTCGCAGACTCTTTTGGCCCGAGCTTCATCCCCGCTACGCCAACTTGCCAAAGCGAGGGCGACTAGGGAGCTGTCCGTTGCCGCATTCCCCTGCAATTGCAGACAATACTGTTTAATCTCCTCCACCTGCCTAGGCGTCACCGTCGGCCCCATTGCCAGCACTTGAGTCATACCATCAATTGCCTCCGGCAAAAGAGGTTCGCCCTCGAGCGCCATCGTCAACCAAGACCTGACTTCGTCGAGTAGCTCCGCCGTCGGCATTTCTTCGGACCATTGGGATTTAAACAATAACTCCGCTGCTAGCGCGTAAACTTCCGGAAACTGTTTCCCGGCCGCAATCATCTCCTGCAACACCTGGAGCGCAGATTCAGGCCGCTTCCACGAGATGCAGGCCCCCGCCAGCATCGGCCGCAAGTCGTCAGTTCTTAGCCCTTTTTTCAGCAGCGAATCCAAGGCCGCTTGGCTATCCGCAATCTTCTGATTGTTGATTTGCACCAATACAAATAGCTCCCGCATCTCTTGCGCTTTCACGTCTAATTCAGTCACCACAAATTCCATCGATTCAGGGGGGAACCGATAAAGTCGGGAGGTAAACGATCCCCTCGAAAGGTAGTGCTTCATCGCCTTCTGCAACTGCTCCCAATCCAGCCCGAAAATTGATTGAAACAGCGCTTCGGTCGGCTCATTACCCGCATGTAACAGGGCATTCCACTCCCAGAGCTGCTCCTTCACTTTCGGATCTTCCTGCATCAACATGTAGTGCACAAATAGCGCTGCTTGCGCGCCAAATCGATACACATCGTTGGAGTCGCGCACGAACTCCGGCGACGTCGGGCGGATGGCGAAAAAACGCTCCCAATCAAACCACCGTTCGTTTTTCAAAAGAGCCACGCGGCGATTGGCTCCACCGATTTTTAACGCTCCATCCACCATTTCAGCCGTTTCGAAAAAATAGGTAAGTCCCCGCTCAACCGGGAAAACGCTCTCCAATCCCAATAACTGGAAATTTAGATTAGAGGTAATGGAATAAAGCAACCCCACCCCCGAATCCTGCCAGTCATATTCCAGGACCGCCAAATAGGCTAATTCGTCATAAGCAGTCGCTCCAACTTTCCACTTAACCGTGCCCTTGGAACGAATCTTTTTCCAATCCGACCGCGACGACGGCAGCACCACCGTAGTCGGCGCATGCACCAATGGTCGTCGACCGATCGTCACTTGTGTCGCCATAAAAACCATCTCCAACTTCTCGATCGTAGGCCGCACCTCCGTCGACGCCGCATCCGTGTAGACGATGAAATTTGGCGACACCAGTTTCTTCCAGCCTTCGAATTCGACACTCGCCGCATTGACTTCAAACGGTGACATCGCCACCACCGGGTCTCGACCTAACTCATTCTCCGCTTGCATCGAAACCGCCAGACTGCCCGCCCCCCAAAGCCACCAACCGAGCATCCGCCACCAACACCCCAGGCTGCCCGTTGTCGCAACGCCGCTTCCCCCCATTCTTTTCGATTCAAATAAAGTCATCATCAATCAGGTGGGACTAGAGATCGGCTGGCACGGGCACCGAAGGAATCTTCATTATATTCCGCTTCATCCGCGCCACCCCCTCGGCCTTCTGGGATGGCTCCGAGGTAAGTGAAACATCCGCCACCGCCTTCCCTTCCATGCGGGCCAAAGTAATCTCCGCCGCCCGTTTGGTCCAATCGTCCAGCTTCGCTGTGCCTAAGAGTCTGATCAGTTTGATCGCTTCATCATTCATCCCCCGTTTGGCTCGAAACAAAGCCAACCCCAATAAGGTGCGATTTTTGTCTTTCAGTTTCCGAAACCGAGTCTGCACCACGTTGACATTTTCCAACACCGGCTTCGATGAAAACGTCTCCAGCCAGACCAACATCTCGTAGGACGCCTCCTGTTCCGGTTCACTATTGATGGACCGCACCAGCAACTCGCGAAACCGCACCGCGACCTCTTCCGGTAGTTTGATGTCATAGTTGAAATTATTGAACCACTTTCCCCATTCGTATTGAGCGAGTCTCCGCAATACCGCCGAGTTCGACGACCCCGCCTCCACCGCCCTCGCCCAATACGATTCAGCGAAATCTGAGTCACCCTCCCCATAAGCATCCGACCCGAGGACTTCAAAAACTCGGGGATCCACTGGCACCACCGCGGTCGCTTGCAAAAGCGCCACCTTACCCGTGGATGAGCCGTGTACCCGCACCGCCAATTCCGCCAGCCGCAACCGGATCAAGCCCGGAGATACGCTGCTCTTCGAGTAGGTATCCGCTGCCGCAATCTCCGGCGTCGGCACTCCGCCAAAATAGTAACGCCCTCGCTTCACATAGCGCTCGAGCTGTTTCGTCATCTCCCGGTAATCTATCTCGAAACACTCCTCGAAAAGCGACTTGATATTCGTCTTCGCCATCGCGTCTTTATCGATCGCGAGTTTCAAGAACTTGGCCACTCCCGCGGGCTCCAGTTTAGACTTCCCGTAAAGCCAGTAGTGCAACACCGCCCACGATTGAGCGTAGAACAATCCGGCATGTTCTTTGGATTGGTAATACTTCGATCCCGGCCCCGCCGCGAACAACTCACCCAACGGAATGAGGCGACCTTGTTGCAGGCCAGCCAGTCGCCCAACCAAGGGCTGTCCAAACACCACTTTTTCTTTCTCCAGTTTCACTGCCGACATCAATTCCGCCATGCCCTCGTTAAACCAAAGCGGAGGCGACATCCCAACCGACTTAAACAGATGGTGGATATACTCGTGGAACACCACTTGGCGGGCCTCCTCAGAACTTCCCGCCGGACCCAGCATGATCACCGCTCGATCTGGTCGGGCGATGTAAAGCCCCCCGATTTCTTTCGTCCGTCCTTCGTATTTCGGGCTGTAGGCCTTCATGTGGCTCTCGCGCGAAAACGAAAAAACAGTCACATCCAGTCGATCCCGTTCGACGAACTTAAAATGCTCGAGAAAGACCGCGCGTAGTAACTCCAGGTCGTGCAGAATCGCCCGCGACTCCCGATCTTTCTGGTGCGAATATAACTCAAAATTGGTCGACTCATAGCGCAGCCATTTCCCGTCAATTCCCGGCAGTAGTTCATCCTCCGTCACCCCTCTGACCACTGTCGCAGTGACCAGTGCCCCGATGAAAAGTCTTGCGAAAAATCGCAAGCAAATCGACGGGCGTAGCTTTCTTAATTGAAACAAAAATCAATCGTATCCTAGATGCAAAAACAGTCCAAGTTAAACACTATAGGGAATACTCCCTAGCTAGTTAGTTTTCGATTCTTCGCGCCGATCCGTTCCAAACCTAAGTGCCATAAGTAAGACGATTAGACCGAGAAACACCCCGCCCGACACCACTCGAAACATGACCGGGTAACCCGCCAATTCTACCAGTTGTCCCATCATCAACGCCCCCACCATCATTCCTGCCATTCGCACCGACATCAGCACACTCGACGCCAGCCCCAACCGCGATTGACCCATCATCTTGGTCAGAAACAACAACGTTCCTACTTCGCGCCCGGCCCACCCAAACCCGTGCAACAGATGCGGCAGCCATAACCATTGCGGATCGGTTATCAGTGAGGTCAACGCCATCCGGCATCCCTGCGCGGCAAACCCAATGATCAATATTTTTTCCGCCCCGATTCGATCGGCCAGTCGCCCCATGTAACCGAGCGTCAACAACGCGATTAGGCCCGTCATGCCCGACAAAAACCCAACGAGCCGAAGGGACCCGCCCATGTCCCGGGCATACGCGTTAAAGAATCCATGCACTCCCGGTTCCGCTAGACTCACCAAAAAATGAGCGACCAAAAACAGCACCAACTTCGTTCCCGCCGGAGTCGCCTTGGGCACGACTTGCCCGGAACGCTCTGCCGTCGGATCCGCTAGTCTCCAAACAAACCACAGTGAGAGCGGTAGCGCCGCCATCATCGCCCATGCCATTTGTGAGATCGTATCAAAAATCAGCGGCATCAGGGTAGCAGCCGTGAGAAAGCCGATCGAACCATAGCGCCGATACCCGCCGAATCCCGCGCCCGGTTTGGTGGGGTCAAGATTGGCCAAAGCCAACGCCGGCATCAGCCCCATGATCGCCGTCGCACTGAGCCCCCTCACCACCCCGTAAACGAGGAAATCGCCCATACTCTCCGCCCGCGCAAACAACCACAGGGCCGCCACCACCCCCAACGAACCGAACAATAAACAAAGCCGAAACCGTTTGGTATGATCGGCCAATCTTCCCCATCCCAGCGCCGTAAAAATCATCAACCCGTTCTCCAATGCCAAAACCATCCCGATTTGGGATTCCGAAAGTCCGTGATCTTTCATCAGCACCGTTTCGAATGTCCCCAGCAATCCCAGCCCACAGAGTTGTAGCAACGATGCCCATCGCATATTCCAAAGGGGTGACATAGACATCTCACGTTGCCTCGACCGTCCCATTAATCGCAATCTCCGTCTACCTGCCGATAGCCTCCCCAGGGTCATCCCCTCCCCCAAGCAAAAGATGCGACCACCCATTCTACTCTGACCAGCAATCATGAAATCCCTCCAAGGTCACGCGGAGCTCCTCCAATCCACCCTGCAACACGCCATCAGTTATCTGGCTAGCCTGCCCGAAGCCCCGGTAGCCGCTACCGCCAGCCTGGAAGAGTTGCGAAGGCGGTTGGATCAGCCTCTACCCGCCACCCCCGTGGATCCGAAGACGGTGATTGAGCAGCTAGTGCGCAATGTCGAGGGCGGGCTCAATCATAGCTCCGGCGGACGCTTCTTTGCCTGGGTAATCGGAGGCACCCTTCCCGCCTCCCTCGCCGCCGACTGGCTGACTTCTACTTGGGATCAGAACTCGGGTATGTTCGCCGTCGCTCCCGCGGCGGCGGTCGTCGAAGAGGTCTGTGGGCGCTGGTTACTCGATCTGCTGCAACTCCCGCCCTCGGCCAGTTTCGCGTTGGTGACCGGTTGCCAAATGGCTCACGTCACTTGCTTGGCGGCGGCCCGCAATGCAGTGCTGGCTCGCACCGGTTGGGACGTAGAACAAAAGGGTCTATTTGGCGCGCCACCGATCCGAGTGCTCACGGGCGACCAACGGCACGGCACGATCGAACGCGCTGTGCGCGTTCTCGGGCTCGGCCGCGATTGCATTGTCGACATTCCTACCGATGCGACTGGCAAGCTTCGGGCCGTCCCCCTTGAAGCGGCTCTCGCCTCGGCCCCCGGTGCGCCGACCATCGTGCTGCTGCAGGCTGGCGATCTCAACACCGGCTCATTCGACCCGTTTTCGGAAGTCATCCCCGTCGCCCATGCGCACAAAGCCTGGGTCCACGTCGATGGCGCTTTCGGCCTTTGGGCCGCCACTCATCAGGACTACCGCCATCTCACCGCCGGGGTAGCCGCCGCTGATTCCTGGGCCACCGACGGCCACAAGTGGCTCAACGTGCCCTACGACTCCGGATTCGCGTTCGTCGCCGATCAGGACGCGCACCACCGCTCGATGTCTCATCACGCCGCCTACCTCGACCATTCCGCGGTCGCCCGCGATCAAGTCGACTGGAACCCCGAATACTCCCGTCGCGGTCGCGGCTTTGCCGCCTATGCCGCCATTGCGAGTCTCGGCCGCGCCGGAATCGCAGACCTAGTCTTGGAGTGCTGCGCTCACGCCCGCGCAATCGTCGAAGGCGCTGGCGCCCTTCCCGGCGTTGAGGTCCTTCACCGGCCCCACCTCAACCAAGGCCTCCTCCGCTTCCCGTCTCCCGCTGCCCAAGCCACCGACGCCGATCATGATCGCCACACCGAAGCAGTGACCGCTCGCATCGTGGCTTCTGGCGAGGCCCAATTTGCCTGCACAACTTGGCGAGGAATCCGCTGTATGCGAGTATCAGTCTCCGGCTGGGCGACCGATTCTGCCGATGTCGTTCGCACCATCGCTGCGATCAAAAACGCCCTCTGACTACCGTCAGCTGGCCCGTAGACCTCGCCTAATTTCACGTCTGCGCTTACCTGATATCCGCCGAAGGACGAAATCTCAGGTTGACAGATCACCCGATCCAACGAACGACTGCCTATCTCCTTAGGGGCGACCCGGCTGGGTCTGAGATTTGACAATGCGCAAGCACCGTCAAGGTCCCTTAGAACCTGATCCGGTTGATACCGGCGTAGGAAAAGGATTGCTTGCACAAGGCTTCTTCTCAGCGCCCAAGGCCGGATCTCAAATGACCAACATTGAGATCCACATGACCCACGCTTACTCTTCCCGCATCGCGCTCGGCGCGATGCTCTTCACCAGCCTACCACTGGGGAACCTTGCCCAAACATCTTCTTCTATGGAGCCTGCGACTGAACTCGCTCCGCTTCTCGTTACCGCCGATCTTTGGTCGTCCGAGCTCGATCGCACCAGCGCCAGCGCCACCGTGTTCGAGTCCGCGCAACTCGCCGCAAACGGTCAGCAACACCTCGCCGACCTCATCGCCGCCACGCCAAATTTGACCTGGACCGGTGGTACCTCACGCCCCCGTTTCTTTCAAATTCGCGGCATCGGCGAGAACTCTCAATTCGAGGGCGAAGCCCCTGATTCATCCATCAGATTCCTGATCGATGATATGGATTTCACCGGCCTCGGTGGAGCCGCCTCTCTCTTTGATGTGCAACAGGTAGAAGTGCTGCGGGGGCCTCAGGCCGGAGCCTTTGGGGCCAATGCGGCTGGCGGTTTGATCAAAATCGTGACCGCCGATCCCACTCCCTACTTGACCGGTCACACCGAAGTAACAGTCGGAGAAGATTCGCTGCGTTCCGCTGGGTTTGCCATCGGCGGCCCCCTCCTCGAAGCCGACCCAGCTAAACTCATGTTTCGCGTCGCCGTCCAAAAAACCGATGCCCATGGCTGGCGGGACAATGCTTTCTTAAATCGCTCCGATACCAACGCCCAGGACGAGCTGCACCTTCGGCTCAAACTCCGGGCCAACCCTTCCGAAGATTGGCAGTGGAACGGCGCCTTATTCTTCGCCGACCTCTCCAATGGCTACGACGAGTTCTCGTTGGATAATACCGGATTCACCACCTTCAGCGATCAACCCGGAGTCGATACTCAAGCGTCCTTCGCCGCCAGCCTCCGCGGCCACTACACCGGTGCCGACGCCTACAACTTCACCACCAAGACAAGCTACACCGACTCGGACTCGATCTATGGTTTTGATTCCGACTGGACCAATCTTACCGACCCTCGGGGCTACGATCTCTTCCTCGAGACCCAGCGCCAACGCTCAGTCTTTAATCAGGAAATACGCTTCGACTCACCCGCGACCTCCGACCAGTCCGCTCCTCGTTGGACCGCCGGAGCCTACTACGAATCCACGCTCGAAGATACCTTCCTGACCGAAGGCTTTGGCAGCGCTCGCACCACCTTCGACGCCTCGACTCTCGCCGTATTCGGCCAATGGCAACAGCCGTTGAATGACAGCACTCGCCTCATCGCGGGGCTTCGGGTTGAAGACTATGACCTGAAAACCGAAATCGAATTCCGCTCCGACGTCGCATTCTCCGACACTCTCATCGGCGGGAAGCTCGTTCTTGAGCACGATCTGAACGAGCGCGACCTCATCTTCGCTTCCCTCACTCACGGCTACAAAGCCGGCGGCGCCAACATCTACAACTTCCTCGTCGTTCCCGATGAGGGCCCTGCCGCCTACGAGACCGAGACGCTGTGGAACCTCGAATTAGGCTGGCGCGGACGCAGTTCCGATGGCCGCGTCTCCGGCGAAGTCATTGCCTTTTATTTGGATCGCAATGACCCTCAACTTCGCGATTCAGCCGGCTACGGAGCGTCATTCACCTACTTTGTCGACAACGGCACCGCCGCGGCAATCTACGGCCTCGAGTCCAGCTTCCGGGCGCAACTCACCGATCGATTCACCGCGTTTGGGAGCTTGGGGTTGATGGAGTCTGACCTCGATCCCTTTACCCTCAGCAACCCCACCGCCGATGCCGCCGGCGGCCGTGAACTCGCCAACGTCCCCGCATCCTCCTACCGCCTGGGCCTTCGATTCGATGCCGACAATGCCGCCAACGGATTTTGGGCCTCAAGCGAGGTCACCGGTCGCGATGCCTACTTCGAATCCAATACTCATGATGAGACCCGGAGTGCCTTCGCCGTCGTCAACGCGAGTATCGGATATCGCAACAACGCCTGGAGCGTCACCCTTTGGGCCCGTAACCTCCTCGATAAATCCTACGAAAACCGCGTCTTCTTTTTTGGTAACGCCGCTCCAAACTTCGAGACCCGTCGCTACGAAAGCCCCGCCCCACCTCGCCAACTTGGAGCGACCGTCAGGTATTCGTTCTGAAGCACCCGCTAATTAGTTCGCTAGATTTTGCCGGAACCAAAATCACTCTTCCTCGTGTTTCGTCGCCGGGAAGAGTGGGTCAGTTCTAGTTGACGCCGCGTTTCTCTATTCGACTCCCGCGAGCACCAATCGCACCGAATCGAGCCGTAGGCGGGCATCGCGAATCGCGGCGCAGGTCTGCTTAAGTTGGCGTTTGGCGAGGGTGATCTCGTCTGGGCGCACGCTGTCGTTCAGCTTCCGCAGATCGACCAATCGACTTAAATCTGCGGATAGCTTCTCGCGAGCGACGGTCTCCGCCCCAGCTTTGATCGACTCGGTGATGCGCTCGGCCTGAGTCGTCGCGCTGTCCGTTAGACTCTTGAGTAAATCTGCGCTAAATTCAGGCCTCTCCACAAATCGAGCCAGCGGAGTCTCGATTACCACTTCGTCGAGGGTCTGGGCATCCCACTCTTCGCGCAAGTCGGCCCCGCGCAGATCCACCATCGCCCGCACTGGTTGCGGCGGCAGAAACTGATCAACGTGCCACCGCGAGTCCGCCACCGTTTCGAGCACGAAAATCGCCTCGAGCAATACGTTGGGAGCATCCGCCTCCATCAGACCAAACGCGGTCGTGCCGGCCGGAGAATTGATCAATAGATCAATCGTATCAGCCACCAACACGTGGTCCGCCGAGATGAAGCGAATATCCTCTCGCGTGATGGCGCGGCTGCGTTGGAACGTCGCCAACATACCTTCCCGCGGAATCGCCGGAAACCCTTCCACGTAAGCGTGATCGGCATCCAAGAACACATCCCCTTCCTCATGTTCTTTTACGCGCACACCGAAGTGCTCCAGTAGCTCCGCCATAATTCGACGCACCGTCAGATCGCTATCCACCGCTTCCACTTCCGCGATGACCTTGTGCGCCACCGTGGGATCGAACGAGTTAAGCTCCAATAACCGGTCTCGGCCTCGATGCATCTTCTCCAGTAGTTTCTCCCGAAACTTGGCCGTATCTGCGATCAACTTTTCTACTTCATCAGTTGAGGGCTCTTTCTTGCCCGTACCGAAACGTTTGGCGAGCCCCAACAGGCGCTCCCGATACTGGCGCTCGTAGTCATTTCCTCCGTGTAACGGCCTCGCGAATGCATCCAAACCGCGATGATACCAATCCACCACAAAAGCCTCACTGCTGCCTTCCACAAACGGCACATGAATCCGAATTTTTTCCGTTTGGCCAATCCGGTCCAATCGTCCAATCCGCTGCTCCACCAATCCGGGATTCAACGGCACGTCAAACAGCACCAGATGATGCGCAAATTGAAAATTACGCCCCTCGCTTCCGATCTCCGAACAGATCAGCAATTGGGCACCATCCGGCTCCGCAAACCACGCGGCATTTCGATCCCGCTGCACCAAGGGCAGCCCCTCATGAAACAGGCCGGACTTGGCCGTCATTTTTTCCTGCAAGGCCGCCTCAATCGCCAACACCTTTCTTTCCGTGCGACAGATAATCAGCACTTTCCGCGCGGGATCTTTCTTCAGAAAATCGACCAACCACTGCAGCCGCGGATCCTCTTTAAAATTGTAACGAATTTCACTTTCTCGTCCGAGTTCTTCCGCTTCCAACTCCCGGGCGATGCGGGCGAGCAATGTGGTATTGTCACTGGCCAATGGCACCGGGCAAAATTGCCGCGGCGGAAATCCCGTCATGGCCGCTCGCGTATTCCGAAACACCACTCGCCCGGTGCCGTGTTGATCCAACAACGTGCGCAACAAGTCTTCGCGGGCTCCCGGCTTATCCTCCGCCAAACGTCCGAGCCTCTCTTTCAATCCTTCGGGATCTCGGTCAAAAATCTTCGTCAACGCAGCATGGTCCGCAGCCCCCAACAGTCGCTGTTCCACAATTTTCTCCGCCACTTCTGCCACCACCCCAAAATCCTCCGCCTCCGCGACAAAGGACTCCAAATCACTGTAGCGATGAGGATCGAGTAACCGTAACCGCGCAAAATGCCCCGCCAAACCCAACTGCGTGGGCGTGGCGGTGAGCAGCAACAAACCCGTCGCCCGTGAAGCCAGCTGCTCCACCAATTTATACTCCTGGCTGATCTCTTCCTCATAGGTCGACCAACCCAGATGATGCGCTTCATCGACGATGACGAAATCCCACCCGGCTTCCACTATCTGGGACATGCGGGTCTTACTCGCCCCCGGAAAACTCACACTGCACAGCCCGAGTTGGCTACTCAAAAACGGGTTTTGTTCGGGATCACTCGCCTCGCAATCTAAACACCGTCCTTCATCGAAAATCGTAAACCAGAGATTGAACCGTCGCAGGAGCTCAACGAACCACTGGTGCGTGAGCGATTCCGGCACCAAGATGAGCGCCCGCTTAACTTTCCCCACCGTCAGCAATCGCTGTAAAATCAAACAGGCCTCAATGGTCTTCCCCAGACCCACCTCATCAGCCAGGAGCACCCGAGGAATCTGCCGCGAAGCGACTTCCTGCAAAATGTAGAATTGATGAGGAATCAGCTCCAATCGCCCGCCCAGAAATCCGCGCACCGGCGACGCCCTAAACTTCGCCTGCGCTTTAAGCGTGCGGTAACGCAAAGAAAACACTTCGCCCTCGTCGGCCTGCCCCGCCAACAGGCGGTCGATCGGTCCTCCCGAGTTAGCCAGATCCGAGACTTCATCTTCCCTAAGTCGATTTTCCCCGCCGACGTAGACAAGTAACCCCTCGCTCTCATCGACGCTCTCCACCACAAATTTTACCCCTGCCCTCGAGGCGACTTCCTGTCCTTCCTTGAATTGAACCCGCTTAAGCACGGTCGTGCCCATCGCATACAGTCTTTGTTCTCCCGTCGCAGGAAAAGACACCCCGATTCGTCCTGCCTCCACGCTGACGACAACGCCCAAACCCAGCTCGGGTTCCCGCTCACTTACACAACGTTGGCCAACGACACTTAAATCCATGGCCCGACAACGAAGCGGCGGTGGCGGACTTTCAAAGGGATTTTTCAGTCATCACGGTATTTCGTATATTTCCACGAGTCCTTGCCCCACTTCGCCATCGGCTGAACTGAGCTGCACCGTGTAAGCTCCACTCTCAATTTCGATGACGAAAGCGGCATCCTTTGATCCGGTGGACAGCGGAAAAGCTCCCACCGTGATCATCGCCTCGCTCAAATCAGCTGAGGTAGGGTCCCAGTCATCGTTCTCTGCCGCTAGTTCTTGCGCCGAATTGAAGAGTTTCAGCGCCGGATCTGGCAAACTACCCGAAACCCCAAACACCCCCAGTTCAGGCCCGATACCTCGGATCAACAGTCGCACCATGCCTTCCCCCTCAACCACAAATCCTGCGGTCAACAGCCCCCCATCGATGCCGATCTGCGTCCGCGTGGACACGTTGACCAACCGACTCGGTGAGCCGAGGGCATCTCCGTCATAGGCTTCGACTAACACCTTACCCGCTCGCCCTTCCGTATCCTCAACCTTTACCGTGTAAGCTCCCGCCTTTCGCGTCGTAACCAGCGCCGAATCCAAGTCACTGCCGAGCTCAAATGCGCCCAAACCGGCGCTCACTTCGATCAATTGGAAAACGTTATCCGCGGAGACCCAATCATCGTTGGACTCAAGTTCGATCGCCGCTGTATCAAAAAGCGTAAACTTCGGGTCAGGCAAATAGCCCGTCACCTCAAATCTACGCAGTCCCGGTCCCACTGCGCGGATGAGCAACGATTTCGAGGCCACGGTCGTCACAAATCCCATAATCACCGGGCCCGCCTCTCCACCCGCCGACGTCAAAACCGAAAGATTCGCCAAACGCGCCCCCATCGAAGACTCACCGTCGATAACCTCAAATTGCGTCACGAGTCCGTAGTCCCCGATGTCTCCGCTGAGAATAGTGCTCACCTGCAAAAAGTAAGTGCCCGGCTGGAGTATTCCCGTCCGAATCAGGAAGTTACGCCCTTCCCCCGCATCGTCATCGATCGACTCAACTTCATCATTAGAGTCGAAGACCGCGGCGAGTAAATCTTGCTCACCCGTTGAGAAAACCGTCAAACGACCGGGTTGGGTAAGTTCGAGTCGAAAGTAGTCCACATCCCCGGAGTAGTTTATGGCCCGATTTTGGGTTTCATTGAGCCCAAAGTCAGTGGCCAACTCCGGTCGGTCTCCTGCTTGGTCTCCGTTCGTCGGATCATCATTTATCGTAATATCCAGCGTGTAATCGCCGGCCGTCTCGCCAAAAACTCCTTCAACCAAAACGTAATAGGTTCCGCCACCTGGGAGAACGGTAATTGTGCTAAAATTTGCGTCTGCGCCCGAATCATTATTGAACGCGAGGAGTCTGCCTTCCGCATCATAAACCGTGCCGTAAGTGTCAGTCTCGCCTGAGGTCGAGGTCAGCAGAGCTGACTCCGCGGCGACTTCGATCCGGAAGAAATCGAAATCCCACGGGTTGAGCCTGCCCGTGAGAACTTGGCCGATCGAGACTGGTGTGGCCGTGGCAAAGAGTCCCCCATGGTCGTCGTTATTCCCCAAACCCCCTTCCGGCCCATCCGTGTCGTAATTCAGCTTCACTCCCGCCAAATCATCGGCTTGCAATTCATCGATATCGGAAATGAACGAGTTCATCAACGCATCAACGACTTGGAGCGCTTCATCGGGATGCCCCACCCCCAGCAAGTGGCCCACTTCATGTAGAAAAACCCGGCGAAAATCCTCCGTGGTTTGAAAAAGCTCTCCTCGGTAGGAATCCCACGCGTAAGTCGAATTCATGATAATATCCGACTCGCGGCGATTTTGACCATTGCTCACCCACGTCAAGGTGATGCCCAACGCATCGCCGAACTCGTCGCCGTAAACCTCATCCGAGAAAAAGACATTATTGAAACCGTTGTCTCCTCCTTGGGGCGCCTCCGACTCGTCAACTCCCACGAGCTGCGTTCGCTCCATCGCTGCGTTCCAGGTCGCCAACACATCCAAGGCCAAAGCATTCCAAGACGTGGTTCCATCAACAAGCACCCGGCCTGGGGCTCCAAGTTGGAGCTCAATCTGCACCGTTCCATCCGGCCACGCCGACCGATTCGAAACGAAACCGAAGCCAACGGAGGTCACGGCCAGGCCCAGCAGAGTGACCGCGAGGCGACGACTATTTCGTTCACTCATTGCGTCCGTTTCTTTGCTGTTCTCGATCAATGGCCGCGGCAAAATCCGCCAGCGAGGTCCGGAGGTTTGCCCGCGCAACCGCGTCTCCCGCCGAGCCCAAAGCCGGCGAAATTCCCGCAAACTCTCGCACCGCCTCACCACGCTCCCTCGTGATGTAATCGATCCCGGAACCCGCATCCCGGTGAATTCCGAATCGACCATAACTCCACCCGACCAGCGGACAAACCGTGCGATTATTGCCCTTCACAAACAATACCACGCGCTCCCCTTGACTAAATTTCGGCATGCCGTCCACGCGCAGTGCGCGACCGTTCATCTGCCCCCCCAGAAAGTGTAAGTCTAGGTGATCGCCTTCCACCGCTTTGCCCATCGATGTTTCGATTCGTAAAGAGACCTTCGTGCGAATGACCGGACGCCCGCGATAATCTTCCGTGTAAACCGACACCTTAACCACTTCGCCCTGCAGAATCGCATCCGCCTCGTGCACCATTTCGGAAAATGAGGGACTGCGCACAGTCGTTGCTCGGACGATATCTGGGGCGAAAACCATTAGACCCACCAAATAGAACCAAGGCATCACCGATAATTTCCACTGATGAAAATGACCAAAAGATCGGCAGGAGTAATTTGTAGTCATAACGGGCGAGAAGGCGTTGCCAGCGAGAAACCTTTACAGCTATTTAGCGAATCAAATCATTCTTATACTCCTAAATAACATCATGTTACGAAAAATATAGGGTATTTAACCTACCTAAAATGAGGTAATGTCCCTACGGAAAAATTTCAATTAGGTCCCGCGACGCGGCCCCATGCCCCCTCCCCTACGCGAGCGGTCAGTCGTCAACGACCTTGTTACGCGGATGGAATTTGGCGTGATGATCGACCAATCGCTTTTCTTCGACTGCCGTGTAAATCTGAGTCGTGCCGATATCGGCATGTCCGAGCATCTCTTGAATCGCGCGGAGATCTGCTCCGCCCGAGAGCAAATGCGTCGCAAATGAATGTCGCAGCAAATGCGGCTTCACTGGCTTGGTAATTCCCGCCTTCAATGTGCGGGTCTTAACCATCAGCCAAGCCGTTTTCCGCGAAATCGCCGTGCCCCGGCTACTTAAGAACAACTGGCTCCCCGTCTTCTTCGGCCGCACGAAATGAGGGCGTCCCGCATCAAGATAAGTTTGCACCGCCCCGATCGCCGTATCCCCCACCGGCACTATCCGCTCCTTCGAGCCTTTTCCAAACACCCGCACAAACCCGTTCTCCATGTCGAGTTGCTGTAACATCAAGCCACACAACTCCGACACCCGCAGTCCGCTCGAATAAAAGAGCTCAAGCATCGCTCGGTCTCGCAGCCCGATAGGATCGCCTCCATTGGTCGCATTCAATATCTGCTTCAATTCGGCCACGGTTAGCGTCTGGGGAAGTTTTCTCCGTAATTTCGGGCCGGTGACCAACTCGGTAAAATCGTCCGGACGCGTGCCTTCGTGCACGAGGTGCCGCGCAAACATCCGCAGCGCCGAGAGCTTTCGGGCTGAACTCGAAGCCGCCAGTTTGCGATCTTCCAACGAACGGGCCCACGCCGCCGCATCTTCTCGACTCACTTTGCGCCAATCCCCCCGTCCTTGCTCCGATAAAAAAGCGGCCGCCTGCCTCAAGTCACTCTCGTAGGCCTCAACGGTCTTCGCCGATCGTCCACGCTCCAAACTCAGCGAAGCTCCAAAGTCGGATATCGCTTCCTCCATCTCCGGAGGTAATTCGGTCGGTTCAGACACAGGACTTGGAGCCATCACCGGGCACCGTGATCAGAACCCCGCTTTTGCGCAAGATCCCGGTCTAAGAACCGCGATCTTCCGCCCTGCTCTAATCACCCCACGCAGGTTGAGGCACCGGAGCAGCTTAGCGCCGGCGTCCGCCGCCACCACGGGGACGGAATCCACCGGGAGGTGGCGTGCGCATACGATAGGTAATGCGTGCCTTCTCCAAGTCATAGGGACTCATCTCCATTTTCACCGTATCGCCTGCCGCGATCTTGATGAAATGCTTGCGCAGTTTTCCCGAAATGTGAGCAAGAACCTGATGTCCATTCGCCAACTCCACTCGAAACATCGTGCCGGGGAGCACAGATACGATTTTACCCTCAACTTCGATCGAGTCTCCGTCAGGCATGGGTGCAGGCCATAAGGCCAAGGGTCAGGTGTTCAGTCATAAGCATCGATTGGTGCGCAAAAGCCACTTGTAAGCCAAGGATCCTACCGATTAGTCAAGGCTTTACTCAATCGAAACCAATGACGTCCCCCTCCAACACCCCCATTCCCTGCCCATTTGAAAAGCGGTTTCCATCCCAGTTGGTGCGTGACGATGAGTTTTTTATGAGCCTCGCCTTCAATCAAGCCATCGACGCCTGGCGACAGGATGAGGTCCCCATTGGCTGTGTAATCGAGCGCGACGGCGAAGTCATTGCGGCCGCCCATAATACCGTCGAACACGGCGAAGATCCGACTGCCCACGCTGAAATGCTTGCGATCACCCAAGCCGCCGCCGCCATCGGCAACTGGCGACTCGAGCGCTGCACCCTCTACGTCACTAAGGAGCCCTGTCCCATGTGTTCCGGGGCCACCCTCATGTCCCGCCTTCAACGGGTAGTCTATGCCGTTCCTGACCCCAAAATGGGCTGTTTAGGGGGCGCGACCAATCTCAACGAGTTAGAACGGATAAACCACCGCTGCGAACTCACCTCCGGCGGAGTGCTGGAGGGCGAATGCCGGGATTTGATTCGAGCCTACTTTAAACTGAAACGAAAGGACCCACCGACCGAATCCTCAGCTGATGGTTGACGATTAGCGCCCAACCCAGCAGGTTGATCCTTCACTTCAACCCGAAGAAATATATTCTATTATGGCCTACACCCTCCCCGCCCTCACCTACGCCGCCGATGCGCTCGAACCACATTTCGACACTCGCACGATGGAAATTCATCACGGCAAGCATCATGCAACCTACATCGCCAAGTTGAACGGCGCCCTCGAAGGGCACGACGATCTTGCCGGAAAGTGCATTAAGGAACTCATCGCCGACTTGGCCTCCGTTCCCGATGCCATTCGCGGCCCGGTTCGCAACAATGGTGGCGGACATGCCAATCACGCCTTCTTCTGGTCCATTCTTGGCCCAGGCAAGGGCGGCGCCCCTTCCGGAGACCTCGCTGCTGCTATCGACGCCTCCTTCGGCTCATATGATGCCATGAAGGAACAATTCGCTGCCGCCGGCGTGGGCCGCTTCGGTTCCGGCTGGGCGTGGCTCTACGTGAACGCAGAGGGCAAACTCGCCATCGGCTCCACGGCCAACCAAGACAGCCCGCTAATGGGTGCAGGCGTCGCCGGCATCGCGGGCACACCTGTCATCGGCCTCGATGTCTGGGAGCACGCTTATTACCTCAACTACCAGAACGTCCGTCCGGCCTACATCGCCGCCTTCTGGAATGTCGTTGATTGGGAGGCTGCCGCGGCGAACTTCGCTGCCGCGACCGCCTAAGCCCCCGCTTACCTTTCGAAACAAAAAGCCGTCCCATTTCGTGGGACGGCTTTTTTGGGCTTTCGACCTGCGGTCGAACCCGCGGACTTCGCGAATCAGTCGCTACTTTACCTGGAGGTCATCGGAACCAGCCGACTCGGCATCCTTCGCGTATTCTTGCTTATTATACAGCCAAGCGAGGCTCTTGCGAATATCGTCGCCGATCAGGGTGACCGTCGGGATGAGGAGCAAGGTGATGAACGTCGCAAAAATGATTCCCCAGCCCAATGAAATGGCCATTGGAATCAGGAAGAGCGCCTGCACGCTGCTCTCGAACATCAGCGGTAGCAGCCCGAAGAACGTGGTCAGTGAGGTGAGCAAAATCGGCCGGAAGCGTTTCACTCCCGCCAGGCGGACAGCTTCGCCCAGGGGCATACCTTCCTTCACCTTGCGATTCATGAAATCAACCATCACCAGTGAATCGTTCACCACGACGCCGGAGAGCGCGAGAATACCCAACAAGGACAGCATCGTGACCGAAGCCGCCGGATCATTGGCCGCCCCGATAAGGCCGTAGATAAAGGACATCACGTTATGGCCCAAAATAGCCCCCACCACGCCGAACGGAATCGCTGCCATCACGATGAATGGCTGGAAGTAACTCTTGAACGGAATAGCCAACAACACGTAAACCGCGATCAGCACGAAGATGCAGCCGTTGATGAACTCGTCATTGTTGTCCCGAGTCTCCGCCGCCCGACCTTCCAAGGACACCTGAACGCTCGGATAATCGCTTAAGATAATGGGCATGAATTTTTCCAGAACCTCCGCCTCAATCGCATCAACATCGACCGTTTCGGTATCACCTTCCGCACTCACGCGCACGATGCGATTGCGGTCTACCCGACGAATCGACGGCAGCGCCTTACCCGGCACGACTCGAGCCACTTCCTCAAAGGGCACTTCTTGGCCGGAGCTCGTGCGAATCATCATGCGACTGAGCGCCCCCAGTGAGCGACGAGCTTCCAACGGGTAACGCACCATCACGCGCACATCGTCCCGGCCACGTTGGATGCGCTGAGCCTCAGTGCCGAAGAACGCTTGCCGCACCTGCGTAGCGAGGTCCTGCGCCGTGATCCCCAGATGAGAGGCCTGCGGCTTGAGTTCGAGTTCCAACTCCTGATTGGCCGTCTCAAAAGAATCCTGAATATCATAGAGCCCCGGAAATTCCCTCAATTTCTTTTGCACCGCTTTGGAGACGGCCACGAGATCCTCGATTTTCGGGCCCACCAATTGGATCGTCATCGCTCCGCCCCCCCCCCGGGCAAACGAGAAATTGAGTTGTTCTGCCTCCGGCACCGGACCGACGCGGTCCCTCAGTTCAAACGTCAGATCACGACTGTTCACCGCCAGACTGCCATCGTCAGCGGTGATCAGCTCGATCACGACTTCACCGATTTCTGCGACACCAGCCACGGCTCCCCCGCGGCGAAATCCACCGCCAAAGGGTTGCCCCCCCGAGGTCGCAAAAATGTTGTCGATCACATCATACCCATACCGTTCCCGGTAGTCCGCCTTCATCGCCAAGGCTTCTTTCTCAACCCGACGAATAATCTTATCGGTTTTTTCGATGTCAGTTCCCACCGGCATCTGTAAAGTCACGGTCACCGAATCGCGCGGAATATTGGGGAAAGGACTCCACCGAATATGCCCGGAAAACAGCGCTCCCACGAATACAATGAAGAGTCCGAGAAAGGCCGAGGCTGCCGCGTATCGATACTGCAGGCACCGCTCCAACACGGGTCGGTAAACCCCCAGAATGAATTTCTCCAGACCATCGGCAAAAAAGCGTTGAAACTTCGATAAGAAATTCTTCGAAGCCGCCTTACCCAAACCTCGGCAATGTTTAAGGTGAGCCGGCAGGATAAGCTTCGATTCGATCAAGGAAAATAGCAGCACGGGAATCACCACGATAGGAATCTGTTTGAAAAAATTCCCTCGGAATCCCGACAACACACTCAGCGGATAAAACGCCACGATCGTCGTGAGCACCCCGAATAAAACTGGGATCGCGACCTCCTTGGTGCCCTTGATTGAAGCCGTTAAGGAATCCTCGCCCGACTGCATGTGTTGGAAAATATTTTCCCCCGTCACAATCGCATCATCGACCACGATACCGAGCACCAGAATGAAGGCGAACATCGTGATGAGATTCAGCGAAACGCCCCAGAGCGGGAGCAAAAAGAATGCCCCCGAGAACGCGATTGGCACTCCCAGTGCGACCCAGAAAGCCAACGATGGGCGCAAGAAAAGTGACAAGATCACTAGCACCAAAATATAGCCAAAAATGGCGCTATCGATCAAGGTATCCAGGCGAGCCTCGATCCGGGCGGAGTCGTCCTGCCAATAATCCAACTGAATCCCCGCGGGGAGAATCTCTTGCTTCGCGGTGACGAAGGTTTTCACCGCCTTACCGATTTCGAGGATGTTCTGATCACCGGTGCGGAACACATCAATCGCCACCGCCCGTTGCCCGTTGAATTGAGGGTTCACCGGAATCTCATCGAATCCATCGGTGACCAATCCGATGTCGCCTAGGGTGATCCGCGTGCCGTCTGGATTGGTGATAATTGCGATCTCCGCAAACTCATCCTGCGTGTAGGCTTGCTGCGAAGTGCGCAACAGGACGTTGCCGCCTTCGGTGCGAATACTCCCCGCCGACAAGTCGATGGAGTGGGTGCGAATCGCGCGCACCACTTGGTCAAACGTCAGCCCGTATTTACGTAAATCCGCTTCAAGCACTTCGATCGAGATTTCGTAAGGCCGCACGGCTTTGAGCGAAGCGATGGTCACCTTCTCCAACCCCGAAATCTCCTCTCGCAGGCCTTCGGCAAAAATCTTCAAATCGCGTTCGCTCAGGTCTGCTGCAACCACGACCGTAATCACGCGTTCCCGCCGATCCCCGATACTGACTTGAGGTCGTTCCGCCTCCACCGGAAACGTCTGAATCGTGGAGACCCGATTGGTCACATCATCCAGGGCCTCGCCCAAATCATAATTATCTTCAATCTCCAACGAAACCGAACCGGCGTTCGCCGTCGCTCGGCTTTGCATTTCCTTAAGCCCCTCCAGATCGAAGAGAGCCTCTTCCAATCGCACCACGATGGACTCTTCGGTCTCAGTCGGAGTCGAACCTCGGTAGGTCACTTGCACGTTAATTACCCGGGATGGGTAATCGGGAAACTCCTGCAGAATCATCTTGTTAAACAGCGAGTAGGCGCCGGATCCCAAGATCGCCGCCATGAGGATATTTGCGGCGACGCTATTACGGGTAAACCATTCTATCAACTTGTGCATCAGGTGCCTTTGTTTGGGGGGATTCTAAAAAAACTAATTTAGCGACCGCGACCCGCGGGTAATTCGATCCCGTTGTCTTCGGCCCATTCGCGGATCTCCGCCATGACGGGTCGCATTTTCGAGCGGTCGCCGCTTTCGGCTGCCGCCATGGCTTCATCCAATTTCGATTTGAGTTCAGCCGGCAAAGGTTTGTCGGCGGGGATCGCGTCCAACAGCGCTCCCGCAATCCCCCCGGCACCGCCGGCACCACCGGTTCCACCGGGTCCACCGGCAGTCGGAGGAGGACCACGACGCACCGGGGCCGCCGCTGCTTCTCCCTCCGCGGGCAAATCACTTTCCAACACCGCTCGCACGGGGTATTCTTCCAGCGCGAGAGGCACTTGAGTGAGACAGAGCAGATCACCTGCTTTGAGGCCCCCGTTGACCACCGCGACGTCGTCGGTCTCCCAAGCGATCGAAACTGCTCGGCGACGTAGGACGTCACGACCATCGGAATTATCGACGACTAAAACATAGGAGTTTTCCCGCAAAAGACTCCGAGGAATCACAAACACATTGTCCAAGGTCTTGCCGGTAATTTCTGCTTCGACAAATGAACCAATTTTCAGCGGAGGGCGTTCATTTGCGGTGCGGCCGTAGGGATTCCGAATCTGGGCGACCACGAACAATTGGCGACTACGGGTATCAACCGCGCCTTCGGCTCGCGACACTCGGCCTCCCCAACGGTAGGTTTCTCCCGCCACCTCCAAAGAAAGTAAAACGGCCGGCCCCTCCGCCAGGGTCGGATTCTCACCGCGGTAAATCGCCGGCATATCCAGATAGGAATATTGCGTGGCGGTGAGAGGCAGACGGACTTCCGCCACGTCGACCGCAAAAACGCGGGCCAATTGATTTCCCGGCGAAACATACTGCCCGACATCGACATTCTTGGACAATACCCGGCCGGCGAAGGGAGCGCGGATTGACGTGCGTTCGAGGTTTCGTTGGGCGTTATTTACCCGCGCCTCGGCCGAGGCCAGAGCCGCCGCGGCCTGTTTGAGCTGCGGCTCGCGCAGCGTGAGTCTGCCCGCCGTCGTGTTGGGGTTAAGTCGCTCCCAATCTCGCTTGGCCTGGGCGGCCCGAGCCTCTTCTTCCGCTACCCGCAGATCGGCCTGCGCGTAAGCTCCGTCGGCTACAATCAATTCCGTCTCGTAATCGCTCTTGTCGATCTCGATCAGAACCTCGCCTTCCTCGAAAAATGCGCCCTCTTGAAAATTTCGTCCGATCGATACAATGCGTCCCCGCACTTCCGGGATCAAGTTGCTGGTGGTCCGGGCCTGCACTGAGCCTTGGGAGTGCAACACGATTTCATAACTCGAAAGAGCCACGGGACGCACCACCACTTCTTTGGCGGGCGCCTGGAACTGCCGCCGAGGGGCTTCCTTTTGGAAGACAATCATCAAGTAAGTGGCACCACCCGCGATCGTGAGGATGATGACGGGGAGCAGGATTTGCAGAGCTCGTTTCATGGAAAATTAGTTTTCTTCGGCTGGTTCGAAGGAGAAGCCCCCGCCCAAAGCGAGGTAAAGATCGATGCGGCTTTGGATGCGCCGGTTGGTCGTGGTGATGAGAGACCGCTGGGCGTTGATGGAACGCCGCACGGAGTCGAGTGCGGTCGTGATATCCACCAATCCGCTTTCGTATTGCTCCCACGCCAACCCTTCAGCCGCGAGTGACTCTTCCGCCGCGATTTCCTGCAATTCGAAATCCCTTGAATAGGAACTCTGCTCGCTCAGAGCGACTTCGACTTCCTTGAACGCGGTTAACGCGGTATTCGTGAAATTGGCGATGGCCAATCGGTGATTCGCCTCCGCCCGTTCCTTATTCGCTTTCAATCGGCCACCCTGAAAAAGTGGTTGGGAAAGGTTCCAGACTCTCGACCAAACGCGCCGTCCGTCCAGGTCGAGCAAATTATCCGCGAGTCGGTCGCTGGTTCCCCGCGTCAGCGTAATCGAAAGGTTGGGTAACATCGCCTTCTTGGCTTCAAATTTACGCTGTTGCGCCGCGGCCAAACCACGTTCGGCCGCCATCACATCAGGCCGACGTAACAAGAGATCTGTCGGCAAGCCCGCTGGCACCGTGTAACCGATTTCGGGCCAGTCTTTGGCGACCGCGAGTTCCCCCTTGGGGTAGCGCCCCAAGAAAATCTCCAAGTTCCGCACCGACTCGTCACGATTGCGCAATCGCAATTCGTAGCTGCTCGCCGCGGAAGCGAGATTGGCTCGAATCAAACGCACATCCAAGGCGCTGCCGATTCCCCGCTCAAAACTCTCCTCCACAATGCGTTGGCTGGTGTTGAACGCATCCAAAGTTCGCTTCGCCAGGTCCAGCTGCTGTTCCGCTTCGATCGCGTTATACCAGGCCTGCGCGGTGCGCCCCGCGATCGACAAGCGAGTCGCCTCAAAATCAGCCAGTGCCGCCTCCGCGTCCGCCAAATCACCTCGATAGCCGTTTCGCAACTTCCCCCACAAATCGATTTCCCAATTAAACCGCCCCGTTAATGAATAGGATCGATTCACCGGCGTCTGCTGGATTCCGGAGGACGCATTGCGACGAGATTCATTCTTGCCAACGCTTCCGTTAAGGGTCGGCCAAAACGCTGAACGCGCCGAAAATGTGCCGGCAATCGCCGCATCTCGCCGAGCTTCTGCCACCATCAGGCCAAAATTGTGCTCCAGCGCATCCCGCATGATCTCGACCAATTGAGGATCACCAAAATCCTTCATCCACGATTGGGGATTAAAGGCAGCTCCCGAAGCTCCACTTTGCCAATTAGCGGGCACCTCGACTTTGAGTTCCGCCACTTGCGAAGGCGGGGTTGAGACACAACCAGTCAGCGCCAAAACAGTGACGGTGAGACTGAACTTGAGAGCGAAATGGGAACGAGGGGATAAACCGATTTGCATACGCGAAGATTCGAACGCGGAGGGTGGGGTTGAGAGTGACGGAACGGAAAGCGCCGGGTTACGCAATCCGACAAATCTTTTGTTTTTATATGGGTAGTTTTATACGTTCAGGCAAAATAGCCGCATTTTCCTTAGTCGCGGAGTCGGCCTTAATCCGTCTTCGGAGAGGCCCAAACTAACCAAATTGCCGCGGTCCACGTAAAGTTGCCTCCCCCGTAGCCTTCTCCAGTGATCGGATTGAAGTATTCGTAGAAACCTGATTTCTCGATCGCCGCTCGTGTCGCCATCCGAATGCGCTCGGCCTTACCGGCAAACCCAAACTCCGACAGTCCTCGCGCAACGAGATAATTGATAATCGCCCAGCTCGGACCACGCCAATAGCGCTTGGCGTCAAACTTGGCATGCTCGGGGTCAAAACTCGGAATGCCAAAGGGCGCGGAATCAAGGATCCGATCTAAGGTTCGCTGCAATTTTGCGTCCCGGCGCGAAGCCGTTATGCCCGCATAATAGGAAAGGAACGCCACGCTCGACACTCCGTCCGCTCGCTCATCCGTGCGGAGGTCGCGCGCGGCGTAGGCACCGATCTCATCGTTCCATAAATAGCGCGCCGCCTGTCGCGCCTGCAACAGCCAGCCGTCAATCTCCCGCACCGCGGCGTGTTTTTTCAGAACCTCAGCGAGGTAGCGCAGGTCACGATCGGCTCGCATCAAAATAAAGGTAATGCCCGGATCCGCGACGGCGAACGGCCCTTCCCTGGTGATATGGGTGTGATCCCATCCACAATCCCGGCCAAACTCGACCAACTTCAAATAGCGATCATACTCAAAACTCGTGGGACGCATCGTCGGATCCACGTGGCCGGTATCCTTCCTCTGGTAAGGCGCAATCCCCGTGGGGTCGACTTTCGCCAAGGCGATATCCCAATCTGGCGAATTATCTCGGCCCGACTCCCACGGATGGGTCACCGCTATCGCGGCCCCGCCCGAGGTCACTCGCATCGTGTGGAACCACCGATGCCAACTCATCAACTTCGGAAAAATCTCGGCCAATCGCTCCGCCCCAATCACCGGGTCTTTTTCGTAAAGGTCTCTCACCACCGTGGCCGCTACCGGCGGTTGGGAACAACCTGAAGTCGGCACGGAGTGGTTGGATTTCCAAATCGACGGGCCGGGGAAATAACTCGGATCGTCTCGCCGAAATACAATATGGGCCGCCATGCCATTCGCCCACTGACCTTGGAAGAGTGACTCCACTTCCGTCCAACCGCGATCGAGATCAATCTCAGAGAACCCCAACGCCACAAACATCGAGTCCCAATTCCATTGAAACGGATAGAGCCCTTTCGTGGGTAAGGTGTAATCTCCCCATTCATTCTCGCGCAGAATCTGGATTGCCTGGCGGTCGAGGTCGATTTTGGGCGGAGAGGCCGCCCCACCGTTGGAGTTGAGTGTCATCTTGCGGTCAAAATAGCTTAAGGCATCCCGTCCCCCTGTAGCGGAACGCGACGAAGCCGAGTAAAAGCGAAACCGGGGCGCTCCGCTTTTGGCTGGTATTGGTCACGGGCTTCCCAGCTCATTCCGTGCCATTTAGCAGCAAGATCGTGGAGCGCCTAAGAATCGCGCTCAGCCCAGCGCTCAAACCTAGTTCAGCACCGCACTCGCTTGCGAAACCTGCTTCAACGAAGTGGGACTCAGTTTGGTCTGTTTTCCACTCTCGGTATCAAGCAACCAAATCGATCGCTGATTCGGCGCGCGCGCGGTGTAGATCAAGTGACGTCCATCCGCTAGCCAAGCCGGCTCAAGCGCATCATACGGGGCTTTGGAGACCTGCGTTGCCGCCGCACCTGTTTTGAAATCGAACAACCCGATTTGAAACCCCCGTCCAATCCGCATCGAAAACGCCACCAAGTTCGGCTTCGCGGTGCTCCAATCCGGTTCTGCGCAGTATCGGCTAATATTTGTCGGTAATCGCCGCGCTCGACCTCCGGCCACCGGCATCGTGTAAAGCTGCGGTCCTCCTGCCATATCGGAAACAAACAAAAGCTGTCGGCCATCGGGCGAGAAAGAAGGCGAGGACTCCACGCTGCTCAACCTCGTGCGACGCGAAACCGCCAACCCGCGGTTGTTGGCCACGTAAACTTCCGGATTCCCCTCCCCGCTCAGCACCATGGTCACCTTCGAGCCGTCTGGACTGAAACGCGCGCTTTGATTCGTCCCTTGGAAATTCACAAAGGTGGTCCGTTGCATGGAATTGACATCAATTTGATAAATCGATGCCGCCGTCGAACGATGGAAACTCGTGTAAAGTATCTTCGTACCATCGGGCGACCACCGCGGCTTCATCGCCGATGCCCCGTCTCGCGTGATCTGCCGCACACCGCCGAAAAATAGATCTCCCGTATGCACCTCGGTCGCACCAGACTGCGAACTGATGAAGGTGAGCTGGGAAGCAAAGAACCCCTTCAACCCCCCGCTGGTCGCTTCGACCGCGACATCGGCGGCCTTGAGCAAAGCATTGCGCAAGGAAGTGCCCGATACTGTCCGGCTCAAAATAGAGATGTCTTTGCGCACGACGTCCACCTGCACTCGGCTTCCCGATACCGCCGTAAATCGCAGGTGGAAAAGCTCATCCCGGGCAACCCGACGATAACGGCCGTGAGTTTCGAATGCAAAATTAGCGAGTTTATCCAACTCCGCCGGACTTCCCGTTATCCGAATCGGCAATGTCGCAACGTTTGCGGCGACATCGACAGTCCCGAGATCGGTCGCACGCTGGGCGTGAGCCGGCTGCGAAGAGAATAGGAAAAAGAGGGAGAAGAAGAAAGTGAGGCGTCGCATTTGAAAATCAGACCTTAAATTGAGGCATTCCTGTTTACAGGGTCTAGCATCTAAACAACTTTATTTCCTTTTCGTTCCCAATATCTATCCGACCCGTGACTCCCTCCGACATCAAGGAACAGCTCAAACAAGTCAGATATCCCGGTTTTAGCCGCGATATCGTCTCATTTGGCATTGTCCGCTCCGCCGCGTTTACCGACGGAACGGTCAAAGTTTCCCTCAACCTAACGACCAACGATCCCAAGACTCCGCTGCAACTCAAGCGCGAGGTGGAAGCCTGCTTGAAAGCGATGCCGGGTGTCTCCGAAACGATCGTGGATATCGCCGTTTCTGCGCCTAAAGCGGCCCCGGCGGCCGGAGGCAACGTCGCCGGCAATGCCACCGATACCGCCAACGCCAAGATCAAACACGCGGTCGCGATCGCGTCAGGCAAGGGCGGCGTAGGCAAAAGCACCTTCGCCGTAAATCTGGCCTGCTCGTTGGCTAAATCTCTCACCGACGCCGGTCGCCCCGGACGCGTTGGCCTGATGGATTGTGACATCTATGGACCAAGCGTCCCGTTGATGATCGGTCTTTCCGGTCGGCCTCAGATCGATGGCGACATGCTCATCCCGATGGAAGCTCACGGCGTGAAAGTCATGAGCATGGGATTCCTCGTCGACGACAACACCCCCGTCGTCTGGCGCGGCCCCATGATCATGAAGACGATCCAACAGTTCGTGCAGAACGTCCGCTGGGGTGAACTTGATATCCTGCTGATCGATTTACCTCCCGGCACGGGAGACGCTCAACTCTCGCTCGTTCAGACTATTCCGCTCGACGGTGCCGTGCTGGTCACCACCCCCCAACTCGCCGCGACCAACATTGCCCGCAAAGGCGGCCTGATGTTCCAAAAGGTGAACGTCCCTCTGCTCGGTGTCGCGGAAAACATGAGCTACTTCACCGATCCTGCCGGACTGCGTCACAATCTGTTCGGCGAAGGCGGCGGGCAAGTAACCGCCGATCAACTTGGCACTTCCCTGCTCGGACAAGTTCCCTTGATCCCGGAAATTCGCGCAGGAGGCGATGCCGGGACTCCCGTCGTCATCACCGAGCCGGATGGGGCCGCGACTCAAGTATTTAATACAATTGGGAGCGCCGTGATGGAACAATTGGCGAAGAAACAGGGCGCTAAAGCATCTGAGTCGTCATAAACGGGCGAATCGGGCCGCTGCTGAACGGTAATCCAATCCAATCCTTCTCCGTTTATTGACACCCGGTCCTGCAAAACTAGGTTAAAACCCCTATTCGGCAGGTCAGGCCTACTCAGGCTCTCTTCTCCGTCCCATCCATTGACCTAACCGACTTTTCGGTAAACAAGTAACGCCAAACCAACAAACGAACTCATCGTGGTATCTATATCCGAAGCTTCAAAGTCTTCCGAGCCCTCAGCCTCTCGAGACTTCGTCAAGAAATCGAGCCTCTATCAGGAATTCTTGGCTGAGCGGGAAGAAATCTTACGGCATAAGTGACTGGAATCAGAGCGCTTAGGGCACGATATCGGTTTTGAACGGGCCCTCCTCGACTGGATTCGCAAACACCGGGAAGATTGGCGTGTCGCTCGCCGTCCCCGCGCTCAATCTGCCGCCAGGTAGAGTTTCGAGCACCTCTCTCGGTTCTGAAATCACAAAAAAACCGAAGTCCGAGAGGACTCCGGTTCGGAAAAAGGAGGATTACTTTGGGGTAATCTTATTTGATCTCTTTGTGGATCGTGTGGCGACGAAGCGAAGGATTATACTTCTTCTTCTCAATCCGCTCCGTAACGGTTTTCTTATTTCGCGTAGTGAGGTATTTGGAGGCATACTTACCCTCGCTGCGGGCTTCGGTGCACTCGATAATGATGTTTTCTTGCATGGCTTGAAAGTAGTGAAACCGTCAGAAGAAACGCTCGAAGCGCCACTGCGCAACAGCAAAGTTCGCCGAGCGCCTCTCCCTGACCGCGATCACCGCTAGACCGCTCCAAAATATCGCTAGCTCGCGATCACTTTCTTCTCCGTCAAAGGCAGCATCACCCCGCGACGGAACAGCGTAACTTGGCCAGTGCTCGCGGAAACGACCACCGCGATACTGTCGGTCGTGTGACTGATCGCCGCCGCCGCCGCGTGGCGACTGCCCAACCCACTCGGCAACAAATGTTCAACGTCAGTGGCCTGAATCAAACTTCCGGCTGAAATAACCACTCCGTCTCCTCGAATGACAAAGGCACCATCGATCGTGGAAAACTCTTTCACCGTCTCATCCATGAACGGATTCAAAATATTTCGATCTTCATCCTTGTAGCCAAAGAATGGGTTCAAAACGAGGGGCTTAATGTATTTCTCCACTTGAGACGTTCCACCCACTACGAATAAACAACCTACCGGTTTACCCTCACGCCCCTCGACCCCCAACTCCGTCGCCACCGCGATAACGCGCTCAAACACCTCGGGCTTCACATCATCGGGTAATAAATGTGCTTGTCCCGTCAGCAGCGTCTGAAACTCCCGCTCCACCTCGACGATACTCACCGTGTCGAGCTGATTGCTGGCCAATACCCCTCCGATCAGGCAGAGCCGATCTGTAAACGCGATAATACCACGGGTGAGCGCGACCAAAATTGCACTGCGCATTTGCGCCATCCGTTGAGGCGAGAACGAACGAACATGAATAATCTCCGAAAACGCCTCAAACGCGTCCGAGCGATCCGCCGCACTGTTGGTGACCAAAATAGATTTGATTTTGACCGTCCACAATGACGCATCAATCCCCCCCACGAAAGTATCTCCCATCACCATGATCGCATCACAATCTGCGCCCCGGGCTACTCGCTCGGCCTCCCTGACCATGAGTCGATTGACCTTGTTCTGCTTTCGCGGGACTCGACGCGCGTGAATTCCCCCTAGCCCGGCAATCAATCGCTTGTAGAGTTCGTCAACCGAATCGGCTTGAACCAACTCTTCCACTAGGTCGGGCTCCTTCACTAGACGAGCCAACGCGGCTAAAATCTGTAAATAGTCTCGGGACTTCTCATCCGCCAAAAGCATCAAAACCAGGTGGGATTTCTCTTCGTCCGATCCATCATGATGAACGATTCCTTCGCGACTCCGGCCGATCACCAATACATACCGACGCCCCAACTTCACCCTCACGTGCGGCATCGAAACCCCCAGACCGAGGTAAGTGGTCATCGTGCCTTCTCTCGCGAGAAGCCCCTGTAATATGGGCTCAATCTTTAAGTCGCCAAACCGCCCCGCCGCCACCTTCAGCAATTCACTCAGCGCCCCCTTCATCGAGCCGCTCTCCAGCTCAACGATACGACTTCGGGTAATGAGTTTTTCGAGCCGCATAGCGTAGTTCTTAAAACGTCTAAACGAGGCTTACTTCTCCCAGGACAACGCGCCCTTCTTGACTTCGTAAAAGAGACCTAAAACCAAGACGAACATGAAGAACATCATCGGTGATAGAATCGATATGTCGTTCGCCAGAAAATCACGGTAAATGAACGTCCAAGGGATCAAAAATACAACCTCGATATCAAACAAAAGGAACAGCATCGCGGTGACATAGAACTTCACCGAAAACCGCGTGTGCACGATGCCATCCCCTTTCACTCCACACTCGTAGGCCGTATCCTTAATTGGGCTCTTTACCCGCACTCGCTGAGCAAAGACATGATTGACCACATAAATCGTGAGTCCCACGCCGAGGGCGAGGATCGCTTGAATAAGTAAGGGCAAATAAGCGGCGGAAGTCATGAGAGTTTAGTTACAGGTGCGGACAAGCTCAGTCCTGACAAGGGAAATTCGTTGAAAATAAGGCTAACCGTCAACGTGGACCAGCCGAGCGGGCAAATCCACCGAACTCCCTACCTTGAGGACCTCGGCAAACTCGAGCGTGCGAATCTCCTCCGACACGATGGGAAATCCCGCTTGCTTCCGATGAAAGTTGATCCGCTCCAGCATCAAGGTGTCCAGAGCCACCGGATCGGCACTCAACCACATCTTTCGATCTGACACCGTGTAGAGAGAGTTAAACGCTGGCCCTCCGACAAACTGGTAGTGCTGCAAACTTGCGATCGTGAACAACCACGTTTGGCGCAACTCGGGAATGGCGCTCATCTCCGCCACCGCGGCCGGAGCATTTGCCGGATTATTGAAGAAACGAGCCGTGTTCGAGGCGTTCCAGAGCGTCGCATTCGCCAACGCCCCATTCACGCCTAGGGTCGGGTGATCCGTGTAGATCGGAAGATTGATCCAAAAGTCCGCCTCCAAAAACAGCGGCGTGGCCAGAAAACTCCGGCGGGTAGCTTCCAGTCGAGCGTTCGGATCGTCACGCGCCTGCCGATTTAAAAAGACCGGATCAAATCGGGACGGCAGCGGACTGTCATAAAACCACTCGGGGTCATAGAACTGCCCCGATTCCAATATGTAGATCGGGTGACCTTCGAACGGAGTGACCCCCGTGATCAGCGAAGGCAGATAACCCGTAAATCTCAACCGCAGGGGATTCAGGCCGACGAGAAAAATGTTTTCGCGCGTATAACCGCGATCGATCAGCGCCGCGATCACCGCCTGCACCAACGGCACCGGTGTCGCCAGACCCGGCCCAGAGTTGGTGTAGACCTTCAGGCCGACCTTCCCTTTTTCACCCGGGATGAGCCGTTGACCTAACGCCCGTTCAAACTGAGTCAGCAAGGCTTCCACCTCCGGCGCGTAATCCTCGTATTCAAAACCATTTAGATTGGCTTCCCACACCGTGCCCGGCCGACTGGGAGGAGCAGTCGGGGCAGGGTCAGACTGAGCCAGTCCAGTAGGTCCCGAGACCACTGCGAACAGGATAAGAAAGGAGGCAAAAAGACGAGGCATGGATAGTGGTAGACGCGGTGGGGAGAAGATTGTTTCCCCAAACTGTCGTGACCTTGACAGACCTTTCCGCGGGGTAAATGTCCAACTTCCACCTCCGCGGTAATTGTCCGCCTCGCTTCCCTTCAATGCCTCTCGTTAAACCCTCCTGTGTCCGCGATGTCCGCGCTCGCGTGAACATCGTCGATGTGATCTCGCGCACCGTGACGCTCAAAAAAGCTGGTTCGCGTTATAAGGGGCTGTGCCCATTTCACCAAGAGAAGTCGCCTTCCTTTCATGTGAACCCGGACATGGGAGTCTACAAATGCTTCGGCTGCGGCAAGTCCGGCGACCTCATTACCTTTGTCCGCGAGACCGAAGGACTTAACTTCCTCGAGACCATCGAGACCCTGGGACAGCGTTTCACCATTCCCATCGAATATGAGGCCGGTGCAGGCCCTTCCCGCGAAGAACGTTCCTTGCGTCAGGAACTATTCGAACTCCATGAAGTGGCTGCCCAGCACTATCATGACGCGTTCAAAGCGACCGATGCCACCGGAGAATGGATGCGGCGCTATTGGACCGAAAGTCGGCAATTCTCACCCGAGCTTGCCGAGGAATTTAAGGTCGGTGCCGCCGACAACCAAGGGAGCGGTCTCGGACCTGAGCTCTTAAAACGTAAGTTTTCGGAAGCCGCTCTGCGGCAATGCGGCCTATTTTTCATCTATGATGACGCCGCGATAACGATGCGATCCCTCCGCCCCCGCTTCCGGGGCCGCCTCATGGTTCCGATTCGAGACCACCAGGGCCGCGTGGTCGCGTTCACCGCCCGGCAAACTGAACTCACCCCCGATAACGATCCGGCCAAAGACGCCAAATACATCAACTCGCCTGAGACCCCTATTTTTTCGAAGAGCAATCTCCTGTTCAACCTCGACCGCGCTCGCACCGAGGCAGGCGACGGGCATCCCTTCGTGTTGGTCGAGGGCCAACTCGACGCCCTTCGTTGCTGGAGTGTGGGCTTAAAAACCGCCATCGCTCCTCAAGGCACATCGATCACCGAGCATCAAATCTCTCTCCTCCGTCGCTACCACAATCAGGTGGAGTGCTTCTTCGACGGCGATAGCGCCGGACAAAAGGCCGCCCTTCGATTCCTCCCCATGGCTTTAAAAGGAGGCATTGAAACCCGGTTCCTCACCCTCAAAGGCGCGACAAAATTAGATCCCGATGAACTTTTTCTCGAAAAGGGGTTCGAGGGCTACCAGGCCGTGCAAAATGACGCGATGTCCGCCATGGAATTCGCTTGTTCAGCGCTCCTACCCGAGGGGCGGGCCGCCAATGCCGAGCGCAAAGCCGCGGCCACGCGCCCGTTATTCGAAATTATTTTTGCCTCTGAATCCGATGTTGCCCGCACCGAGTTCGTGGCTGAATCCGCTCAATACCTCGGCCTTTCCGCTTTGGCGATGGCGCGTGACTTTGAACAATTTAGACAGGCCGGAGGCCGAACCCAGCGCTCACCTGCCCCACCGCCCGCCGAGACCAAACCGACCGGCTCGGCCAGCCAGATTCCTCCCGAACAAGATCTTTTGCTAATCCTTCTTCATCAAGAGGAACTCGGAAAACCACTCAGTCATGTCCTCCCGCCCGACTGGGTTGATACCAGCCATCCCGCCGGTGCCCTGCTCAATCGCGCCCTCGCCGAGTTTGAGCACGATGCGTGGCCCGGAAGAGATCACTTGGCCGAGAGCGACATCCTCGAAACCGATGCGGAAAAAATGCTGATCGCGTCCTTGCTTTTCGACGCCCCCAACGAGGATGATCTCACAAAATCCCTCGAAGAGGGCTTACGCAACCTGCGCGACCGGGCCCTCACCCCTCGTTTGCGCCAAATAGAACTTGCTTTGTCGCAGCCCGATGCGGACATTCAACCTGACGTTTTTTCTCTAATAAAAGAACGTTCTGAATTACAAAGGCAGCTTCGCCAGCCACTGCGGCTGACGCCAGCTGTTTAGCTATGTCTAAATCCATGCCTCGCAAAGCCAAGCCAGCCACTCCCGATGCCCAGTCCGAAGCCGTAGAAACGGCTCTCGCCGCTCGGGCAAATTCATCCAATGCCACCGACGCTGCCGTGAGCGGTGTCAACGAGCGTATCCGTCAACTCATTCGCCAGTCGAAAGAGCAGGGTTACCTCACGTGGGATGATATCAACGAAGCCCTGCCCGAGTCCGTCGAGAATCAGGACGAATTCGATAATATCATTTCGATTCTACAGAACCTCGAGATCGAGATCCTCGAGCCGGATCAAGTTGACGATTACAAGGCCCGCATGGAGGAAGCCGAGGAGGAAGCCACCCGCACCTCCCAGAACGACATCCTCGATGACCCCGTTCGCATGTATCTCAAGCAGATGGGCCAAGTCCCCCTGCTGACCCGCGAACAAGAGGTCGAAATTTCTAAGCGGATTGAAAACGCTGAGCTCAAAGCCCAAACCGCTCTCTTTGAAGCCGCGGTGATCGGCGGACACATCGGCGAACTCGGGGCCAAACTCCTCACCCGCGAGGAGCGTTTTGACCGCATCGTCATCGATAAAAAAATCGAGAGCCGCGACGTTTATTTTAAGGGACTCCCTAAACTCGTGGAAACCACGCAGCACTGTGAAAGCATGGTCGCCGCCTCTTGGGTTGAACAGGCCAAGGCCAAAGGTGAAGTGGAAAAGAAGAAGGTGATGTCGAAGCACCGCATGCGTGAAAAAAAGCTGCGGGCCACCTTCGCCAAATTCTTCTTTAAACTGAAAGTTTATGAGGAATGGCTCGATAATCAGCGGCCGCTATTCATCGAAATTGAGACCATTAACGCCACTATTGTCCGGGCCAAGAAGCCAAAGACCAAGCGTGATGCCGCGATCGAACTCAAACCGCTCCGGGCGCGTTTGAGGGAAATAGAGGCGCTAATGCGAATCTCTCCCGACGAACTCTTGCAGGTGGTCGAAAAGACTTTCGTCCACGTTCGTGAGGCCCATCAGGCCAAGACTGAAATGGTCGAAGCCAATCTTCGTTTGGTGATCTCCATCGCCAAAAAATACACCAATCGCGGCCTCTCCTTCCTCGACCTCATCCAAGAAGGCAACATGGGCCTGATGAAAGCGGTCGAGAAATTCGAATACCGCCGCGGTTACAAGTTCTCCACCTACGCTACTTGGTGGATTCGTCAGGCAATCACTCGCTCAATCGCCGACCAAGCGCGCACCATCCGTATTCCGGTGCACATGATCGAGACCCTCAATAAGGTCATGCAGGTGCAAAAGCAGCTCCTCCAAGAGTTTGGCCATGAGCCTACCCCAGAAGAGGTTGCCGACGAGATGAACCTGCCCGTCGAACGAGTGCAGCAAATCATGAAGATGGCCCAGCAACCCATCTCGCTCCAATCTCCGGTTGGCGACGGTGACGATACCAGTTTCGGTGACTTCATTGAGGATAAATCTGCCGAGAATCCCTATGATATGACTGCCTATTCCCTCTTGCGGGAGAAGATCGTCGACGTTTTGGACTCACTCACCGAGCGCGAGCGTCGCGTGTTGTCCCTCCGCTTCGGACTGGTCGACGGCTATAGCCGCACTCTTGAAGAGGTCGGGAAGCAATTCAAGGTGACCCGTGAGCGCATTCGCCAAATCGAAGCCAAGGCGCTTCGTAAAATGCGACATCCGACCCGAATCCGTCAGCTCCACGGCTTCTTCGATGCCGAGCAACTGGACAATGCGCAAAATATGCTCAAGCTTGCCGTTAAACCTGGCACAGTTCAAAACCTTGGTCGCCCTTCGTAAATAGTTTGTTCACTTGCTCCGTTCTCTAGAACTCCTTACCTTCATACTATCATGACCTCTTCCCCTCTATTTGCTGTTGGTCCCTTCGGTCCAACCGAGATGATGATCGTTCTGTTCATCGTCGTCCTTCTCTTCGGCGCCAAAAAATTGCCTGAGCTAGCCAAAGGGTTAGGCAAAGCCAAAAATGAATTCCAAAAGGCCTCCAACGAAGTTGAGAAAGAGGTAAATGCTCCTCTTGAATCATCGGACAAAACGACCGAAAAACAGAGCACGAAACAAACCACGAACGCCTCCGTTCCTCCGGGCAACAACTGAACCCACTGGCGCTTGTTCCTTTGATTTTTCACCTCGCGCTTCCCTTCACCGGGCAGCGCGTTTTTGTAACCACTTCAAGTTTCAATCAAACAGTCCGCGAATAAATCGCAACGCGCTCCGTATAAGCAGTTTTCCGCTTTGACATCCTCAATTCCGACCAATTGTTTTTTGACGGCGGAAACGCGACCAATATGGCCCTAAAGTTCCTCTCCCACTTCTCCAACGATATTGGCATCGATCTCGGCACGGCCAACACCTTGGTCTATCTAAAAGACAAAGGTATCGTGCTTCGTGAACCATCCGTCGTGGCGCTAGATTCCACGACTCGCAAAGTTCGGGCGGTGGGTTCCGAGGCCAAGCGCATGCTCGGACGCACTCCCGGTAATATTACCGCCATTCGTCCGATGAAAGACGGCGTTATCGCTGACTTCGATGTGACCGAAGCGATGCTGCGCTACTTCATCCGCAAGGTGAACAACAACAGCTTTAGGGTGAGCCCCAGAGTCGTAATCGCTATCCCCTCCGGAATTACCGAAGTGGAAAAACGAGCGGTCAAAGACTCCGCCATGCACGCCGGAGCTCGCGACGTCATTACCATTCCCGAACCCATGGCCGCAGCGATCGGTGTCGGTCTGCCCATCGACGAACCTGCCGCAAACATGATCGTTGATATCGGCGGCGGCACCACCGAGATCGCCATTATTTCGCTTTCCGGAATCGTGTTCTCCAAGTCGATTCGGGTCGCGGGCGATGAAATGGACGCCGCGATCGTCAACTACATGAAGCGGGCCTACAACTTACTCATCGGTGAACGCACGTCGGAGGAAATCAAACTTCGCACTGGTTCCGCCTACCCACTTGAGGAAGAGCTCACCATGGAGGTCAAAGGCCGCGATTCCGTCGCTGGTCTCCCCAAGACCATTCACATTACTTCTCAGGAGATTCGAGAAGCCCTCAGCGATACCATCGCCGCTATCGTCGATGCCGTGCGCTCAACTCTCGAACGTTGCCCGCCGGAACTTTCCGCCGATCTGGTCGATCGTGGTTTCGTCCTCGCGGGTGGCGGCGCTCTTATTCGCGGTATTGATCGCCTGCTCAGCGAAAAAACCGGCCTACCCGTTACCCTTGCCGACGATCCTCTGTCAGCCGTAGCCAACGGAACCGGTGCGGTGCTCAGTGATTTGAACTGGGTGATGCAACAAAGCTAAACGGGCCCCCGTTGCAGGAATTGTTCATCAGAACGAACGAAGACCCCGTCTCGGGCTTGTCACTGCAGGGACCGCAAGTCACTGGTTAAACGCTTTCGCCTTACCCAGTGCCTTTCCGTCAATTAGAACAGTCCAAACCCTTCATCACCCTCGGGGTGCTTCTCCTCGCTTGGCTGATCATCCCAACCGTCGTCAAGCGGTTCGCCCGGGCGAGTTTCTACGAGCTCCAAGCGCCCATCGAAGTTTCCGCCTCCTACGCTCGAGAGTTGCAGGATTTTTGGTCGCTCCGCACCCGATCGAACACGGAACTGATCGCCGCCGGCAAAGAACTATCAGGAATCACGGCTCGATACGAACACGCGGCCGGCGAAAACTCCGCCCTCCGGCGAGAGATCGAACGCCTTGAAACGCTGCTCCAACTTCCCTCTTTCGCGAATTATCGTTCCGAGCCTGCTCGGGTCGTCAGCCGCGACTTAACCTCATGGTGGCAACGTCTTGTCATTCGCAAAGGCTCACGCCACGGCATCACCGTGGGGGTCCCCGTCATCTATTCTGGAGGAGTGGTGGGTCGGGTAGCCGAAGTTCACACCCACACCTCCGTGGTCAATTTAATCAGCAGTCCGGAAGTCCGCCTCGCGGCCTCTTTCGAAGCAGATGATCGGCCAATCAGTTTTCAGGGTGGAATCAATCCCCCCCTCTCTCGCCCTCAAGGGGCCGTCGAGTTTGTGCCCTTGGATCTCTACGCCAGCGCGGCCGACCCAAAACCGCTCGTCACGTCCGGTCTCGGGGGCATGTTTCCCCGCGGTCTCCGTCTTGGCACGGTGATTCGTTTGGAACCCAGTCCCGATGGGCTTTTCAAAACCGGACGAGTAGAAATCGACGCTAAGCTGGCTGAACTCACGGAGGTGATCGTTCTCCTGCCGCTTGATCCGCCATGAAATTCAAACCCAACCATCGCCGCACGCTTGTGGTATTTTGCTGCGGTTTAGTCTTTTTCACCCTCGCCCGCCAGGCCAACCACGAACTGGCTGGCTACGGACTCTCGATGTGGGTTGGTGGACTTCTCGTCGCATTCCCCGCTCTACGTCTCGCCCCTCAACAGGGATTTAATGCCTGTTTTGCGCTGGGTCTTCTCGTCGATTCACTCAGTTCTGTCCCTTTTGGCCTCAATGCATTTTTGTTTGGAGTCACTCACCTGGTGATTGTCCGTGTCCGTAATCGACTCGCCAGTGCCGAGCCAATCGTCGCCATGGTTGTCGCTCTCATCTCGAATTTGGCCCTATTTTTGATCCTGAGTTTCGTGGTTCTGGGACGCACCAAAGGGATCCAAATATCTGGCCTCCGGTTGCTCGCCGATTTGGTGCTATCGCAACTGGTCATCGGCCTGACTGCGGGTTGGTTTTTTGCCCTGCAAGAACGAGCCCTCGCTCTCGCTCGCGTCGGCGTAGTTGATGAACCCGCCAACGCCTACTAGGATATCGATCGATGACGGAATACGGATCCAACGACCAAGGCCCCCTCGTCCAGACCCACAAAGGACGAAACCCACGTCTCCAGTTTTTCTATATTCCGCTGCTCGTGTTACTTTCAATTCTAGCATCGGGATTAGTCTACCAACAGGTCGCGCGCTCCGATCTCGCTTCCGAAAAAGAAAAAGTTCAGAGCCAGCGCCGCATTCTCGTTCCAGGCCCCCGGGGAAATATTTATGATCGCAATGGAGAACTGCTGGTCGGCAATCGCCCCCGCTTCTCCGCCGTCCTTTATCTGGATGAACTTCGCCCCGAATACTTCCGCGAATACATTTCGATCCGTGACGCCTACCGCGAAGCCGAAAATACGGAGGTTCCCACCGTCGCCCAACTGTCGGAGATCGCTCGCTACACCGTAGTCGAGCGTTACCTCGCCAAAGTTGACCGAACGCTGGATCGAAACACCGAGCTCAACGCCAAAAAAATCCGCGATCACTTCAACGCCCAACGGCTCCTGCCTTTCACCCTGATCGACGATCTTCAGCCCGAAGAATACGCCAAGCTGTTGGAGCAACTCCCGGTCAATTCACCTCTCCAAGTTTACACCACCAGCACCCGGTTCTACCCGCACGGTGCATCCGCCGCCCACGCCTTGGGCTACGTCGCCGCCAACCGGGATATCGATATCGACGAAGCCTTTCCCGGCGCCGATCTCATGACTTTCAAGATGGTTGGGGCCGAGGGTCGCAACGGTCTCGAAGCCCAATATGACGAGAAACTCCAAGGCGAAGCCGGTGGCACCATCTACCGCGTCGACCCCGGTGGCTACCGGGTCGAGTCCTTGGAGCGTCGCCTCCCCGTCCAAGGCGAAAACCTCATCACCAGTCTCGACATCGATCTCCAGCTCGCCGCCGAAGAGCGGATGCGTGAATACGAAATGTCCGGCGCCGCCGTCGCGATGGATGTCCACACGGGTGAAGTGCTGGTGATGGCCAGTTTACCCGATTACAATCTCAACGACTTTTCTCCCCGCCTCAGTCAAACCACCGCCACCGACATCAACGATCGAGGAGCCTGGCTCAACCGCGCGGTCCAAGGACTGTATCCGCCCGGTTCATCCTTCAAGATTCTCGTCGCCGCGGCCGGGATGCACCAAGGCGTCATCACCCCCGACTCCGAGACCCGTTGCAACGGCCACTACCGCGTCGCCAACCGCCTATTTCCGTGTCACGACGGTCACGCCCACGGCAATATTGGGCTAGAGATGGCCATCGCCAAAAGCTGCAATATTTTCTTCTACGAACACGGCCTTGAGATCGGCGCCGACGCTCTTGCGATGGAAGCTCGCCGCTATGGCTTCGGCCGGCCCACCAATATTGATCTTCCTCACGAAAATAACGGCACTCTCGTCGCTGACCCCGCGTGGAAGAGGGCCCGCCGTGGAGCCTCTTGGACCCCCGGCGACACCGCCAATATGGCGATCGGCCAAGGTTTTCTCATCGTGACCCCGCTCCAAATGGCCGCCTTCGCCGCCTCCGTCGCGCGAGGCCAGACGCTGACCACCCCGCACATGACCCACGACCCTTCGCGGCCCCGCCAGAACACCGAGCCCATGGGTCTCTCCCCTGAAAACTACGCCGCCCTCCTCGCCGGTATGGAAGAAGGCACCATTTCGGGCACCTCTCGCACCTCCTTCACCACCGTGAAGAGTATGCGAATCCCTGGTCTACGGGTCGGGGGTAAAACCGGCACCGCCCAGAAACGAACCGCCAAGGGCACGATAAATTTCGCTTGGTATATCTGTTTTGCACCGATCGAACGTCCTCAAATCGCCATCGCCGTGATGATCGAGGGCGACACTCCCGGTGAAGAAACCGGTGGAGGCACTTTCTCGGCTCCAGTCGCCCGCGACATCCTCGCGAAATGGGCCGAGAAACACCCGGAACTCATTCCTCCGCCTCCGCCTCCTCCCGCGTCCACCGGAGTCGCCGGAAACCTATAATCCGGCTAAGAAGTTGAAGATACGGTCATTGGCTCCCGGCAACGCTTCGTGCCCATAGTCCGGATACAATACCATTTCTTTTATCCCCGCCAATTTATTGTAAGCGGCAAACTGGGAACTCGGCGGGCAGATTTGATCCATCAGTCCGGTGAACATCAGCACCTCCCCTTCCACTCTGGGTGCCAGGTTCTGGATATCGATATAACCCAATTTGGTAAATATCTCCTCCACGCGTTCGTGCCGGGGGTCAAATCGACGCAGGAAATAGCTCAGCTCCTCAAACGCGTTTTTCGCCATATCCATATCCCAAATACGTCGATAGTCGCAGAGAAACGGAAACACCGACGCACATCGCTTAATCCTCTGCTCCAGTGCGGCACAGGCCAACGCCAGCGCGCCACCCTGCGACCCTCCTGTCGCCCCGACCCGCTTGGCATCCACTTCCTCAAACGCCATCACGATTCGCGCCAACAACGCCGTATCCAAAAAGATGGATCGATAGAGTAACTTCGTCGGATCGGGATCATCCAATCCGCGAATAATGTGCCCTCTCAACGTGGTGCCCACGACCCCACCTACGTCCTCAGATCGTCCTCCCTGCCCACGGCAATCCATCGCGGCCACCGCGATTCCCGCACTCGCATAGCCGATCAAATCCGACCAATCCGCACTTGAGGCGGAATAACCATGGAATTTCACCACCGCCGGTCCTTTGCTCCCGCTCGGTTTGGGCCGCACATATTTGGCGTAAACTTTCGCCCCGCCCAAGCCACTGAACCACAGGTCAAAACACTCCACCTGGGGCGCAGCAATCGTGTGGTTCGGCTCTAACTTAACTCTGGGATTGTGATCATCCAACTCCCGTAATGCGGTATCCCAATACGCCTCAAAATCGCTCGGCCGAGGTGATGACCCCCGATAGATTTTCAGTTCACTCAGAGGCAGGTCGAATGCAGGCATGGCTTAACTTGAATCAACTCCCGGCTCCTTGAACAGCCACATTTTCAACTCCCTCACATTCTTGCGATTGCGCATCTTTAAATTCGCTCCACTCTCGCTGGCATGCGGTCCGTTCTCCGACTAGTCTCCTGTGCGCTGTTCATTACACTAACCGCGCTAGCCGATTCCAACGCCTTGGTCTTTCAGTCAGACTTCGGTGAAAAAGATGGCGCGGTCGCATCGATGCGAGGCGTCGCCTACGGAGTTTCCTCCGATCTCAAAATGTTCGATCTCACCCATGAGATCCCGACCTTCGATATCTGGGCCGCCGCCTACCGGCTCAACCAAACCGCCAGCTACTGGCCGAAAGGCACCGTCTTCGTTTCGGTCGTCGATCCCGGCGTCGGCACCGACCGCCGCTCCGTCGTGCTCGAGACCAAGACTGGGCACTACTTCGTCACCCCCGATAACGGCTCCCTCACCTTGGTCGCCGACGAGATGGGCATCTCCGCCGTTCGTGAAATCGATGAAGCCGTGAACCGACTCAAGAACTCCGAAAAATCCTACACGTTCCACGGCCGTGACGTCTATGCCTACACCGGCGCTCGCCTCGCTGCCGGCGTCATTAATTTCTCAGAGGTCGGAAAGTTACTGCCCCCCAAAGTTCGCCGCCTCGACTACCGCAAAGCCCACTTCTCCGATGGCGTCGTCGCCGGAAACATTCCGATTCTCGATATTCACTACGGCAACATCTGGACCAACGTCAGCCGCGACACCTTGTTCAAACTCAAGCCCGAGGTTCTCGAAAAAATCTGGGTCGAAATTACCCATGCCGGTCAAGTGGTCTTCCAAGAGCGGGTTCCCTTCGTCAACACATTTGGACAAGTGGAACTCGGCCAGCCTGTCATCTACATCAACGATCTGCTCAACGCCGCCCTCGCGCTCAACCAAGACGACTTCGCCGCTGCCCACGACATTAGCAGCGGCCCCGAATGGAACATTAAGCTCTACCGGTAGCGCCGCGGGGGCTCAAAATATCCGCACCAACGCGCGCTGCCCCGCATCGATTCCTCGCACCCCATCCGGGAGCGCCAACCGATCAATCAACCGCCCCTCCGCGTCGAATTCGCCGATCCATTCCCCGCCCCGCAACGGCACGTAGTAACGCGATCGATTACTGTCGTAGCCCAGACTCCACGCATCCACGTCCCCCTGCAGCGTCACCCTCCGCGTCACCTCCGACTCATTCGCATAAGCGACGACCTCCCCCTCGTCTGCGTAAAGCACCAGCAACTGATCCGCGACCTGATCCCACGCCAGTCCTCCAATCACCCGCGTTTCACCTCCCGGCCGAAAACGGCTCATCACCTCGCCGTAGCGAGTCACCTTACCCACCACTCCCGGCTCCGGCATCGCCGCATAGACCATGCGATTGAAGGCCCGCACCGCCAAGTCGAGCGGTATCAACTCATCCGCGGCAAACTCTGCCGGCAAATCATAATCATACCAGATTTCCCGCATCGATCGCTTGATTGTGACCAAACGATCCCCTGGGGCCATTCGCAGCCAGATATAATCGGTATTATACTCATAGCCCAGCCCCACGACTTGGTCGGTCTCATCCAGGAGCCCTCCGATCTCATCGTGGTCTTCCCCCTGTAGCGAATGATCCATTACCGGCCGATCTCCCGCCCCCGCTAGGTAGAGATGAGTCGGCCCAGAAGTCGCACAGCCACAGAGCCACATCAGTAAAACGCTCCCGACCAGCCCGGCTTTTGTCGTTGTCTTAGCGGGTGCTGCACTCGTTAGTCGGGTCATATGAAAGTAGCATTTATCAGCGGCACCAGCATCGTAAAGTCAGACCTGTTTGCCGCCTGGGAAGTTAAAACCATCGAGACAGAATACGGCACCGTCACTTACAAAACTCGCGGCGATCACGTGCTCATCAACCGGCATGGCTACGAGTTCCCGCTGCCCCCGCACAGCATCAATTATCGGGCCAACGTCAAAGCTCTCGCTGAACTGGGTTTCACCGACATCGTTTCCCTCAATTCGGTCGGTTCCCTCGACCCTGCTCTCGGCCCCGGCACCTTCGTTTCCTGCTCCGACTACGTTTGCCTCCAAGACGGACCGCAGACCTTTTTTGACCAAGAACTCAAAGGCGCCGCTCCCGGTATCTCCAACAACCTCATCGCTCAGATCCGCGAAGAACTCGGCGACGAATTCACCATCTACCCCGGCAAAACCTACGTGCAGATGCGCGGGCCTCGCTTCGAGACCAAAGCCGAGATCCGTATCGTCCAAGGCTGGGGTGACGTCATCGGCATGACCGCCGCCCACGAAGCCGATCTCTGCAGCGAACTCGGTCTCAACTACAACAGTCTCGCCCTCATTGATAATTTCGCCAACGGGCTCGAAGGCACTGAGATCGATTTTGCGAAATTCCACGAACTCGTGAAATCCAACCAAGCCAAGGTCAACCGCCTCTTCGAGCGCATGCTCGAGATCCTCGGCTAAAACCCAAGTCACCGGCCCGAGGAAAGCCGTGACCGCCGCCCCTGCCCCTCCACCTGGGACCGCCGAGGTCCCATCCTACCGGCAACCTCAAAGCCCGCCCCTCCGCCCGCCAGTTCTCACAGAAGGAAACGAGCCACTCCCTCCCCGTTGCCCCGTGCTTCAGCCGGCGTTCAGCGCCTCCCCGAAAGGTAGGGGTGGGCTTCTAGCTCGCCCACATCTTCCTCTCGGCATTCCAGCCCTCCGCCCCCTCCAGTCGCCTCACCGCCTCCGCCCCTACCCGGTCCTTTACCCCTCCGCGTCTTTGCGTTAAAAATCCCTGCCCCTCCGCCCACCATTTTCACAAGAGGAAACGAGGAGAACAAAGCCACTCCTCCCCGTCGGGCCGTGCTTCAGCCAGCGTTCAGTGCCTCCCAGAAAGGTAGGGGTGGGCTTCTAGCCCGCCCGCATCTGCCTCTCGGCATTCAGCCAGTCGCCTCACCGCCTCCGCCCCTCCCCGGTCCTTTCCCCCACCGCGTCTTTGCGTTACCCCCCCCTGCCCCACCGGGCCCCCATCCAGCCCGTCAGTTTTCACACGTAGCGCGACAGCGCGTAGATGGTGAGCCACGAAGTGACTCGCCCCGCAGGGAACGAAGATGGAGCGTGAGAGCGCGGAAATGGTGCACTGGAACAGTGTGCCCCGTAGGGGTGATGAGGTGGGCGCCCGTTGGGCAACTGAAGAACAAACCGGAGTGGGTGACTGGACGCGGGTGCCCCTCGGGCGCGGAGGAAACAAATGGGTGCCCTGAAGGGGCAATTGAAGAACAAAAGAAAACCGGGCAAAACAGAGCCAGCACGACAGAAGTTTTGCCGCAAAAAAGCACAAAACAAATCCCACGCGATGAGCCTATCGGCTCACTTAAATCTCTAGGAAACAGACCCGGGCTTTTTGCGCCTTTTTGCGGCTAAACCCACCTGCTCCTCGGCTCCGTTCTCTCTGTTCCCTCCTGTAAAAACCAATCCCTCCCCGTCGTCAGAAGCCTCCTTTCGTATTGCCGAAAGTCGACGCCGTCGGACTCATATCAGGAGCTCGACTAAGTTAGACTTTATTCAACGCAAAGCCGCCAAGGCGATAAGCACGCAAAGCCAATAATATTAATTACTTATTGT
>Ga0075118_10000162_pt1 | contig 66233 bp, 60 predicted proteins | sample AntAceMetag02UKE_FD_69794 | JGI IMG/M metagenome (GOLD analysis project Ga0075118, IMG submission 69794) | Saline lake microbial communities from Ace Lake, Antarctica - Antarctic Ace Lake Metagenome 02UKE | ecosystem: Environmental > Aquatic > Non-marine Saline and Alkaline > Saline | place...
CATGGTGTTGGCGACCCCGACCGAGGCCACCAGGCACATGTTGATCGAGATCTTGGCGAGTTCGGCGCTCTCGTAGCGCATCGGCAGGATCGGGCAGCCGAACGCCCCCAGATAGCGGCGGAACGCCTCGGGCAGCGGCGCCGACGGGTCCGGGCAGCCGACGATATAGCGTTCCGGCTGCAGCGCGCGCTGCAGGGCGATCCCGAAGACCAGCGTCTCGACCTGATAGAACAGCGGCCCGCGCACTCCCGCGACGCCGCGGGTGAAGCCGGGCGGAACCTGGCTGAGGACCACCAGCACGGCGTCGTCGCGCAGCGCCGGCCGCACCACGTCCAAGAGCCGCTGCACGGCCGAAAGGTCGCTGGCGCCGTTGTCGTCGGTCGGAACGTCCGGGGCGAGGTACACCACGTCGGCGCGCGCGAGGTCGTGCGGGTCGGCGGTGACGGTCAGCCGGGCACGGTTGGCGGCGAAGGTGGCGTCCAGGTCGGGCTCCGAGACCGGCAACTCGCCGCGGCCGAGGCGCGCCACCAGCGCCGCGTCCGGGTCGAACAGGACCGTCGGGAACCCCTTGGCGGCGGCGGCAGTGCCGGACACCAGCCCGAGATGGGTCATGCCGCAATAGGCGATGACGGGCATCGTCATGCGGTCTCACCGAACCGGTCGAAGGCCTCGCCGGCGAGCCGGCGCAGGGTGCGGTTGAGCCAGATGTCGTTGGCGATGCCGCTGCCGCTGCCCGCGGCGCACAGCCGCTGGAAGTGGGCGTACTCGGCCTCCCAGGTCGGATCGGCCTGCACCAGCGTCACCGATTCCTCCGGCGGCCGGCCAGCCGGCAGCATCCGGGTGCGGTGGGTGAAGGTGGTCGGCCCCCACTTGCACAGCGACTCGATGTGGGCGCTGCCGCGCTCGGCCAGCACGTCGCAGGTGAAGTGGTTGCGCCAGGACAGCATGGTCATCTCGAGCTGCACGGCCGGGCCGTCTGCCGGGTCGGCCGCGACCACCACCTGGTCGAACGACCGGTTCTCGTGCCGGCGCGCCAGCCGGACCTGGTAGTCCCAGGCGTCGGCATCCGGGAACCAGAGCTTGAGGGTGTCGAGCAGGTGCGAGCCGAGATCCGGCAGGACCCCGGCGCCCTGGTCGCGCCAGGCGCTCTCGCGGACCAGCCTTGCTGTGCCGTTGCCGTAGAACATCCGCACGCTGTAGACGCGGCCGAGCGCGCCGGACCGGATCAGGTCGCGCATGCGGACAAAATGCGGCTCGAAGCGGTGATTATAGGCGGTCACGCAGACCGCGCCGGTGGAGGCGGCGATCTCGGCCAGCTCCTCCAGGACGGCATCGCTCTCGGTGACCAGCGGCTTCTCGACCAGGACGTGCTTGCCGGCGCCGAGCAGCTGTTTCAGCAGCGCCGGCTTCGGCTCATCGGGGGTGCAGACCACGGCGGCATCGAACAGGTGGAACGGAACCTCCGACAGCGCATTCGCCGTCGCCTCCGGCGCCACCGGATCGATCACCGCCACCACCGCCTCGCCGGCCACGGCCCTGCGCTTGCGGCCCTGGACGCCGTACCCGATGATCGCTACGCGCATGCAAGCCTCGTCCTATCGTGCCTCTCAGCCACCGAAATTGGCGCGGCGCTCGTAGGTCTCGATCTTCTTGAGCACCATCTCCGGCTCGACCGGGATGTTGCCGTCGAGCTCGCACTCGGCGGCGGCCGCCATCGCCCCAAGGATCGAGGCGATCACCGGGTCACCGGTGGTCTTCATCGCCAGGGTGGCGTAGGCCAGCAGCGCGTCGCCGGAGCCGACGGCGTCGACCACGTGGTCGGCGAAGCTGTCGACGCCGAAGAAGCTGCGCAGCTCGCCGCCGGCCTGGCGGAAGGTCATCAGCCCGCGCGCCCCGAGCTTGAGGATCAGCACCTTGCAGCGCGCCTCCTCGTACAGCCGCGAGCCGAGCGGCCGGATCACCGTGTCCTGGTCGCCGAGCGAGAACCGCGCCTCCTTCTCGTTCGGCGTGATCAGGTCGAAGCCGCGGAATTCCAGGATGTTGCCCCAGCGGCTCGCGACCTGGCTGTCGGCGACCTTGAACCGGCCGTCGGGGATCGCGCCGGTGAGCATCGGGATGGTGTCGCCGTTGAAGATGCCGTGGCGGAAATCGCTGAACACCACCACGTCGGACGGCACGTCGCGGATCGCGCCGCAGAGCTGCCGGGCGATCTGCTCGGAGACCGACCGGTTGTCGAGCGTGTCGATCTTCAGCATCCGGTAGCCGTCGGCGACGATGGCGTTCTTGTTGATCGTCGGCCGGGTGGGATCGACGATGTCGTTCAGGATCACGCCGTCGCGGGCGAGGTCCTGGCGCACGAACTCGGCCAGCGCGTCGTCGCCGAGGACCGTCGAGAACGTCACCTCGGCGCCCGCCGCCTTGACGTGCTTGGCGACGATGCCGGCGCCGCCGACATAGTCGCGCTTGCCCTCGTAGCGGACGCTGATGGTCGGGGTCTTGCCGCTGGCGCCGATCACCGAGGTGATGGTGAGAGAATCGACGATGGTGTCGCCGATCACGTGGGCCTTGGCGCCGGACAGCCCGGCAAGCGCCCGCTTGAGGTCGCCGAAGCTCCGCTTCTCGCCCTCCAGAAGGTTGATCAGCTTCTCGACCGCGAGATCCGGCGGGCCGCTCTCGATGATCGCCGACGACGAGTAGACGATGTCGCCGGGGGTGAAGATCACCTCGCCGCCGTAGCTCTCGACCGCCTGCTTCTCCTCGGCGGTGCGCGGGTGCAGGCCGCCCTTCTGGTACTCGTAGCCCTTGACGAAGTAGTCCGGCCGGATCGCCAGGATGTTCTCGATCGGGGTGGCGTGCGGGTCGATGGTGACGAAGTCGACCGTCTCCAGCGCCGCCAGGTTCAGGGCGCGCAGCCCCTCCGGCACGAACGGCCGATGATCGGCCTTCTTGACGTGGGTGTCGGCGGTGACGCCGACCACCAGCTTGGCGCCCTTGGCGCGGGCGTACATCAGATGCCGGATGTGCCCCGGGTGCACCAGATCGAAGGTGCCGTGGCACATCACGATCTTCTTCTTGCGGGGTGGCGCGCCGATGATCTCGGCGATCTCGGCAGCGGTCCTGATCTTGTGCTTGTAGGCGTCGTCGATCACCGTGCCCCGCCCTCTTCCTTGCCCAGATAGTCGAACCAGGTCTTCGTGGCGCGCGCGATGCTGTCGGGGGTCCAGAGCGGCGCCTCGCGCCAGTAGTCGAGCTGCGCCAGCATGCGGCCGACCCCCTCCTCGAAGCTGACTTCCGGCCGCCAGTGGAGATCGCGCATTATCTTCGTGGTGTCGGCCCATGTACAGTCGGGCTCGCCCGGTCGCTTGGGGATGTCGACCCGGTCGCCGCCCAGCAGCTCGATCAGCCGGTTCACCGATTGCGGCTTGCCGGCGCCGAGGTTCCAGACCTCCCCGACCTTGTCGGTCTCGGCCGCCGCCAGGAAGGCGCGGGCGACATCGGTCACGAACAGGAAGTCGCGGGTCTGGGTGCCGTCGCCGACCACCGTGAACGGCTGCCCGGCGATCTTCTGGCGCAGGAACACGCCGAACACCGCCCCGTAGGCGCCGGAGGTGCGCGAGCGGGTGCCGTAGGCGTTGAAGATCCGCACCGCGTTCACCGGCAGGCCGTACACCTGGTGCCAATGGAACGCCGCCTGCTCGCCCTGGTACTTGGACAGCGCATAGGGATATTGCGGCCGGATCGGGTGATCCTCGCGGGTCGGGGTGTCGGCCAGGCCGTAGCAGGACGACGACGCCGCGTACACCAGCTTGGCCACGCCGGCGTTGCGCGACGCCTCCAACACCCGGGCGGTGCCCTGGACGTTGACGTCCATGTAGTCGAGCGGCCGCTCGATCGACGGCACGATGTCGCCGATCCCGGCGAAGTGGAACACCAGGCGCGCGCCTGCGAACGCCGCGTCGTCGGCCGCCAGCGCCCGGATGTCGCGGAAGTCGCGCACCAGGTCCGGACGGTCGCCATGATGCGCCAGGTTGAGCTCGCGGCCGCCCGACAAACTGTCGATCGCCCGCACCCGGTAGCCGCGCTCCAGCAGCAGGTCGACCATGTGGCTGCCGATGAAGCCGGCGCCGCCGGTGACGACGGCGTAGGGCTGGTCGGTCATGGGCTGTGGTCCCGCTCGGTCAGGTCGCGATAGTGTAACCGGCGGCCCGGGCGTCGCCCTCGAACATCTTGACCGTCTCCAGGCTGAACTGGTCGAGGTCCTTGCCGAGGCCGCCGAGCTTGGCGAGCAGGTCGTTGGTCACCGTGATGATGTGGCAGCCCATGGTGTCGGCCTGGACGATGTTCAGCAGCTCGCGCGGGCTGGCCCAGAGCAGCTCGGCCTTCGGGCGCGACGTCAGGATCTCCAGGCACTCGGTCATCAGCGGAATCGGGTCGCGGCCGGTGTCGGCGACGCGGCCGGCGAACACCGACACGATCGCCGGGGTCGCCGGGTCGAGCGCCTCGGCCACCGCTCGGACCTGGGCCGGGGTCATGATCGCCGTGACGTTGACCACCACGCCGGCCTTCGACAGCGCCGAAATCGGCGCCCCCATGAAGCTGCCGGCGGTGTTGGTGACCGGGATCTTGACGTTGACGTTCGGCCCCCAGCCGCCGATCACCCGGCCCTGCGCGGTCATGGCGTCGGCGTCGTCGGCGAACACCTCGAACGAGATCGGCTTGTCGGTGATGGCGTCCAGCACCCGGCGCGCGAACGCCGGGTAGTCGGTGACGCCGGCCTTGCGCATCAGCGTCGGGTTGGTGGTCAGCCCTTTGATCCACGGCTTCGCCGCCATCGCCTTCATACCGTCGAGGTCGGCCCCGTCGGCGAATATCTTGATCCTGAGGTCGTCGACCGATGTCGCCGTCATGCTCGTCCTCCAAGCCTGCCGACCGCCCGCTCGCGGTCGAGTATCAGCGCCGCGGCCTGCGCGACGTCGCGCGCGGTCAGGTCCGGCTCAAGGTGTTCCGGCTCGTCGTAGCCGCAGTCGATCAGCACCGTCGTGCATCCGGCCGCCCGGCCGGCGCCGACGTCCCGCCAGCGATCCCCGATCATGTAGCTGGACGCGAGGTCGAGGTCGAGGTCGACGGCGGCCCGCAGCAACATGCCGGGCGCCGGCTTGCGGCAATCGCAGCCATCCGCCGAGTCGTGCCCGCAGACATAGACCGCGTCGATCGGCATCGCCGCCCGCAGCCGGTCGTGCATGGCCGCCATGGTCGCCGAATCGACGTTGCCACGGGCCAGTTCCGGCTGGTTGGTGATCACCACGGTCGCGAATCCGGCGGCCTTGAGCGCCGCCACCGCCGCCGGCGCCGCCGGCAGGATCGCGAAGTCGGCCAGCGTCAGCGCCGCGATCGGCTTACCGCCGCGCACCTCGGTCGCGACCAGGACCCCGTCGCGGTCGAGGAACACCGCAGGCCGACGGGCCGTCACGGGCGGCTCAGGCCCTCCCACCGGTTGGCGCGCGCCATCAGGTCGGGGTGGCAGACCAGGCCGTGCCAGACCACCGCCTGGAACGCCTCGGAATGCGGGGTGATGTGGTTCGGGTCGACGGTCGGGATCACCAGCACGTGGTCGCCGACCTGCTTGGTGTAGCCGCCGTCGCGGCCGACGATGCCGAGGATCGTCAGGCCGTGCTGCTTGGCGTATTCCAGGGCCAGCACCAGGTTGGGGCTGACGTTGCGCTCGCGCGAGCCGCCGCCGACCGAGAAGATCAGCACGGCGTCCTTGTCGTTCGCCCGGCTGACCTCGAGCCAGCCGGCGAACACGCTCTCCCAGCCCTCGTCGTTGGTGCGCGCCGTCAGTTCGGCGACGTTGTCGGTCGGCGCGTAGGCCTCGATCCCGCACAGCTTGCGGAAGTCGTTGACCGCGTGGCCGCAATTGGCGGCCGAGCCGCCGACCCCGAGGATGAACAGCCGGCCGCCGCGCGCGCGCAGCGCGACCAGCGCCGCCACCATCGCCTCGACCTCGGCGGGATCGATGGTGCGGCAGATCTCGGCTGCCTGGGCGAGGTAGGTCTCAGCGTGCGACGGCATCGGGCCTCCGGATTCCCCGTTGATCCGCCCCGGTCAGGCGGCGGAGAGCTTCTGCATGGTCTTGACGTTGAAATACCGGTCGTCGGTCAGCGAGTTCGGCAGCTTGCCGTCGCGGAACGCCTGGCAAAGTCCGCGCACCGCGTCCTCGACCGTCCGCTTCGGCTGGAAGCCGATCGCGTTGCGGATCTTGTCGGAGTTGACGTGGTAGGAACGGATGTCGTCGGTCGGGGTGGTGACGATGTCGATCGGCGGGCGCCCCGGAAACTCCTCCTCGACCACCTTCTTCACCACCAGGGCGATGTCGGAGATCGACATGTTCTGGTAGCCGGCGTTGAAGGTCTGGCCCTGGATCTTCTCGGACGGCAGGCCGAGCAGCATGACGTACAGCTCGGAGACGTCCTCGATGTGGATGTTGGGGCGCAGCTGGCTGCCGCCGAACACCGTGATCTTGCCGTTGTTGACGGCATGGTTGGTCAGGATGTTGACCGACAGGTCGAGCCGCATGCGCGGGCCGTAGCCGCACACCGTCGCCGGCCGGATGGTAACGCCGACGAAGCCGTCGGAGATGTGCTTCCACAGCAGCGGCTCGCACATCCCCTTGAACTTGTTGTAGTCGGTCAGCGGCACCAGCGGGTGGTCCTCGGTGACGTCCGGCGAGTCCGAGACGCCGTAGACCGAGCTGGTCGAGGCGTAGACGAAGCGCTTCACGCCGGCCTTCTTGGCGGCCACCACAATCGGCTCGAAGCAGTCGTAGTTGATCGATTTCGACAGGCCGGGGTCGAGGATGAAGCTCGGGTCGTTGGAGATGCAGGCGAGGTGGATCACCGCGTCGCAGCCGGCCACCGCCTTGGCGAACGCCGCGGTATCGCGCAAATCGCCCTTCAGCGAGGTCAGCTTCGGGTTCTGCTTCGGCAGCGTGTCGTCGCCGAAGTACTGGATGTCGAACACCACCACCTCGTAGCCGGCGTCGAGCAGCTTCGGCGTCAGCACGGAGCCGACATAGCCAGCACCGCCGGTGACGAGGACGCGCTTGATGGTCTGGTCGGTCATGGCGGGGCCCCGGAAATCATCGCAACCGGACGGCAGTCATCGGACCGTCACGGTGGCGGTCGTATAGCGGTTTTGCCCTGGCGCGGCAAGGCGAACGACCCGGCACCGGACGGTCAGCTGAAGCTGTCGACCCCGTCGATCGGCGGCAGCAGGGCGGGGTCGATATGGGTCGGCGCGACATCGAGGGCGGCGTTCATCCGCAGCAGTTCCTCGGCCCGGCGCACCCCCTCCTCGTCTTCGATCACGATGTCCTCGAAGACGCAGTGCAGGGCCGCCCCGCTCTCCAGGAAGCGGTCGTAGATCCAGCGACGCTTGGCCGGGTCGGACGGCAGCATGAACAGGCTGCACATCACGATGCCCTCGATGTCGTCGAGCTTGCGCAGCATCGAGTAGAGCTGGACGTAGCAGTTGTCGAAGAAGTACTCGCCGACCGACAGGCGGACCTGCGCGCCCTTGCGGGTGATGTAGTCCCGCATCACCAGGTTCTGAACGGTCGCGGGCATCCGCATGCCCTTGAAGGACTGGTGGGTGACGTAGCCCTGCAGCCCCGAGCGCGGACGGTTGGCGCCCTCAGCCATCGAAGCCCTCCGGCGCGCGGAAGTTCATGCCGATCCGGGTTGCCACCTTCGGCGTGACCGGGGTGTAGAACCGCCCGAGGCACTTCTCGTCGCTGGCGTAGGGTGTGAACAGCCCGGTCAGCCGGCAGTTCAGCGACCAGCGGCTCTCGGCGGTGTCGTTGCGCACGTTGCCGTGCAGCAGGATCGGCGAGAACACCAGGGTCTGGCCGTACGCCACCGGGACCCAGTGGAACTCGTCGCGGTAGGCCTCGAACAGGTCGAACTCGCGGCCGCCGTCCTTCAGGGTGCTCATCCGCTCGCGCACCGTGCGGTTCACCTCGGGGCGCAGGATATACATCGCCTTGGTGTCGTAGACGTCGACCAGCGGCGTCCACTCCACGACCTCGTAGGGTGTCTCGGCCGACCAGACGTCGGCGTGCACGGCCAGCGTCGAGGTCTCGTCGTTCGGCATCTGGATCGACAGGTTGACGCGGTTCTGCATCGCCAGCTCGTTGCCGACCAGGGCGTCGACGATCGAACGCGCCAGCGCCAGGTATGTCGGCCGACACCAGGCATGCCGGTTCAGGCCGTTGAAGACGTGCAGGCGAAGGGCGTTGATCCCGGCCACCGTCACCCGCTCGTGGATGGTGTTCAGGAAGGCGCCGTCGTCGGCGGGCAACTCGCACTCGAGATGCCCGCACGCCAGCCGGACGATCTCGCGGCGGAGCGCGTCGAGCGCCGCCCGGTCATCGACGTCGCGCACGACGTAGCCGTTGGCCAGGAACTCCCGGGCGAGGTCGTCCTCGCGGGCGTCGGTGAAGCGGTCGGTCAGGCCCATCGGTCCACGCGTCCGTGACAGTTTCGCCAGATCGCTCCCCGTCTCTAGCGCGGACCGCGACGCCGGCCAAGCGCCGCGGTGCGCATGACCGCCCCGCGCCGATGCGTCACCACGTCGCGACCCGGCGCGCCGCCTCGGCGATCACCGAGTCCCAGGCGGTGCCGCGCTGGCGCAACAGCGCCAGGCTCGGGTACCAGGGCACGCTCGGGCCATCCTCGAACCAGAACCACAACGGGTCGCGCTGCATCAGCACCAGCGCCGGCACGCCCAGCGCCCCCGCCATGTGGGCGTTGATCCCGGAGATCGTCACCACGGCGTCGAGGGCGGCGATCTGGGCCGCCAGTTCCTCCAGGTCGTCGCGGATGTCGGGCGACGGGTTGTCGACCGGAACCGGCCGGCGCGACGCCGCCACCTCTGCGGTCTCCTCGGGATCGGGGTCGTACTGCAGGCTGATCCAGGTGCCGGCGGTGGCCCGCAGGATCGGCGCCAGCGCTGCCAGCGCGATCGATTTGCGCCCGGCCGTCCGCCGGTTGCCGCTGCGCCAGGCGACGCCGATCCGCGGCGCCGGGCCTAGGGCGGCGAAACGCTCCCGCCAGTGCGCCACCCGCTCCGGGCCGGCCGACAGCAGCGCGGCCGTCCGGGGCGCCAGCGCGACGTCGCGCGGCAGCACCGCCGGCAACCGGGCCAGCGACGACTGGGCGGCCGGGCGGGCCGCCGCGATCCGGGGATCAGGAGGCGAGGCGCGCGGCACCACCGTGACGCCGTCCAGCGAGCGCGCCAGCAGCCCGACCAGCCGGGCATCGATCTCCAGCACCACCGGCGCCCCGGCCTGGTGCGCCGCCGCTTCGACGAGGGTCGCGAACAGGATCTCGTCACCGATGCCGAACTGGCCCCACAGCAGCAGCGGGCCGCCAGCCACTGCCCCGCCGGTCCACAGCGGCGCCTCGAACAGACGCTGGCGGGAATCCGGCTCGGGGTCCAGCCAGCGCGCGGCGTAGTCGCCGGCACCGCCCCAGTCGCCGCGCGCCAGGCGAATCCAGCCGTGGGCCCAGCGGGCCCGGGTGTCGCCGGGATCGAGGCCGAGCGCCCGGTCGAGATCGACAGCCGCCGCCGGCTTGCGGCCGACCTCAATCAGCGCCATCGCCCGATTGACCAGGCACTCGGCGTCGTCGGGGTTCTGCGCCAGCACCCGGTCGAACAGCGCGATCGCCCCGGCGGCATCGCCGGCCTCCTGGCGGAGTGCCGCCGCCACCCGCAGCGCCCCGACCGGCGCCTCCGGCAAGGTCGCGGCGCGACGGAATCCCATCCGCTCGCCCTCGCCGCCGGTCGAGGCGAGCAGGCTCCAGGCGGCGGCGTGGTCGGGAGCCAGCGCCAGGCAGCGGTGCAGCGCCGGCAACGCCGCGGCACCGGCGCCGCCGCGCGCCCGAGCCAAACCGAGGCTGTACCAGGAGCGCGGGTTGTCGGGCAGACGCTCGGCCAGGTTGGCGAAGGCGGAAGCCGCCGCGCTCCAGTCGCGCGCCGCGACGGCGGCCCTGGCGGTCCGGTCGAGTTCCTCGATCGACCCGGTCACGCCGGCTCCGGCGGCGCGCCCGGAAAGCCATCGGCTATGGCGGTCGAGGCGAAGCGCGGCCGATCGCCGGCCGCGACCCTCTCGATCAGGGCGATCTGCGCCGGCAGGCAGACGGTATCCAGGTCGTAGTTCCGGATCGCGTGGTCGCGCGCGGCGGCGCCATACCGGGCCCGGCGCTCCGGGTCCTCGAGCAGTTCGCAGATTCGCTCGACCAGGGCCTCGCCGTCGAAATAATCGACCAGCGCCCCGGTCTCGCCATCCGTCAAAGCCTCCTGCACCGGCGGCGTCGCGGAGGCCACCAGGCAGCATCCGGCGGACATCGATTCCAGCATCGACCAGGACAGCACGAACGGAAAGGTGAGGTAGGTGTGCACGCGCGACACCCGCAGCACCCTCAGATAATAGTCGTAGGGAACCCGGCCGACGAAATGCACCCGCCGCGGGTCGACCGGCACCTCCGCCAGCATCTTCTCGCGCCAGTTCCGGGCGTCCGACGGGAAACCGCCGTAGCTGACCTCGTCGCCGCCGACCAGCACCACGTGCGCCTCGGGCCGCCGCTTCAGCAGGGCCGGCAGCGCCCGCATGAAGCGGTCGAAGCCCCGGTAAGGCTCCAGGTTGCGGGAGATGTAGGTCACCACCTCGTCGGAGCGCGACAGAACGGTCCCGTTCGGCAACGGCAGGAGAGCGGCGGGATCCGGGGTGCAGATTCCGGTGCGGACGCCGTCGTGGATCACCGAGGTGCGCGGCCGGTAGGCCTCCGGCTGCTGCTGCCACTGCCACCGGGTCGGCGTGACCGCCCAGTCGGCCGCCTCCAGGCTGAGCAGCAGATGGGCGTTGCGGGTGCGCGACCGGCAGATCACGTCGAGTTCGGGCTCCTTGCCGGTGCCGAATCCGACATCCGACCCGCGCCCCCGGTAGTAGTACTCGGCGTAGATCAGCATCGGCACGTCCGGGAAAACGTCCTTGAGGAACAGCGCCTCGCCCCAGCCGGAATGCGCGCAAATGATGTCCGGCCGGAATCCGGCGTTGCGCAGGGTGAGCGCCTCTCTCGCCACGGCCTGGCCGTAGAGCAGCTGCTCGTCCAGGAAGCGGACATATTGATGACCGTCGGTCTTCGGCTCGCGCGAGAGGTCGTAGCGCACCTTGCGGACGCCGGGGATGTCGACGCCCTGGCGCCTGGTCAGGAACACCACCTCGTTGCCCGGAATCCGTCCATAGTGAGACGCCAGATGCGCGTACTGCGCCGGCATGTTCTGGTGAACGAACAGGATGCGCACGGGCTCGGTTTCCGATCGGGCGGGTGATGCCGCGGACTTGTTTATCGGCTCGGGTTCGGCGATGCAAACGGCCGTCGTGGACCGGCGTCGGCGAGGCCGCGCAGGTCGGCGACGACACGCGCCACGACGTCGCTCCAGTCGCCGGCACGCACCTGCCGGTACAGCCGCATGCGCGGATACCAGGGCGTGCCCTCGTCGCCGTAGCCCCAGCGCCAGTCCGCCACGCGGCCGAGCAGGGTCCACACCGGCCGGCCGAGCGCGCCGGCGATGTGAGCGATGGACGTGTCGACGGTGATCACCAGGTCCATCTGGTCGACCATGGCGGCGGTGTCGGCGAAATCCTCGATGTCCGGCCCGAGGTCGATCAGCCGGGGCTCGCCAGCGATCGCGTAGCGGTCGACCAGGATCTGCAGCCCGTAGAACTGCGCCCCCGGCACCTCGAGAACCGGAGCCAGATGGTCGAACGGGATCCGCCGGAACTCGTTCAGCGGCGTGCGGACGCTGCCCGACCAGCAGAGTCCGACGCGCAGATCGCCGTCCTCGGCCAGGCGGCGCCGGGGCGGCGGCGGCTCCAGGTAGCGCGCCGGCGCCGGCAGGTTGTCCAGGTCGACGCCCAGTCGCGCCGGCAGGCTCATCAGCAGCTCGACGCCGTCGTACCCGGTCGGCGACTCCTCCGGCCATTTCGGGGCCGTGGCCGCGACACCGGGCGTGGACCGCACCAGCCGTTCCATCGGCTCGCCGCACGCCACCGTGACCGCCACGCCGCGATCGGCCAGCGGCCGGACGAACCGCAGGAACTGCACGATGTCACCGGCTCCCTGCTCCGCCACCACCAACAGCCGCTTGCGGTCCAGCGTGCGGCCATCCCAGGCGGCGACGCCGAGGGCGGCGTACCGCCCCAACGCCTCGAGCCGATGCGGGCGATGCTCGTGCTCGGCGAAGCCGGCGCGGTAGTCGCCGGCCGCCAGCAGGCTGTGCCCCAGCGCCATCCGCGCCCCCGGCAGGTCCGGCTGGCAAAACACCGTGAAGCGACGGCATCGGAACGATGCGTCGAAGGCCGCGGCGTGCCGCAAGGCGTTTCCCAGGTTCGCCCAGACCTCGGCGGCGTCGGGCTGCAGCAGCAGGGCGCGGCGGAAGTGTGAAACCGCCTTGGACGGCCTGTTGGCGCGCTGCCGGGCCAGACCGGCCTGGTTGTGCGCCCGCGGATCGTCGGGTCGATGGCGGCAGAGTTGGTCCGCCCAGCGCTGCGCGTCGCGAACCCGGCCGACGGACAGCAGCCGTGAGGCAAGGCGAAGGCCGGCGTCGTAGTCGATCGCCTTGGGGGTCGCCATCACCGCGCGATCTCGGCTTGCCAGAACGCGACCAGTTCGCGCTCCATCCGCTCCAGGGTGAACGCCGATGCCGTTCGGATGCCCTCGTCGACCCGCAGCCGGCCGCCATCGGCGTCGTGCTCGCGAACCGCCCGCGCCAGGAGATCGGTGCAGCCGACCCAGTCCTCCGGCTCGCACCACAGGCCGTTTTGGGGGTTCGCGAAGGAGCGTCCGCCGTCGCCGGTGAAGCCGACCACCAGACAACCGCTGGCCATCGCCTCGATCGGCGGCAGCCCGAAGCCCTCGATTCGGCCGAGGGCGAGGAACACGGCGCTGGCGCCCAGGATCTCGGCAACCTCGGCCTCCGGAAGGCCCTCGATCTCGACCCACGGGATTCCGGCCAATTCCGGGTAGCGGCGCTTGAAGCAGCCGGCGATGAACCGCGCCTCGATCTTCATCTTGCGGGGCATCACGGCGATCTGGCGGCGCTTCGCGGCCGGCTTGAAGACCGCGTGGTCGATGGCGTTGTGAATGATCGGTGCCCGCTCAAGCCCCATGACCGTGGTGAGGAAGTCCGAGATCACCTCGCTGCAGCAGAACACCGTGTCGATCCCGGCCTCCGCGTAGCCTGCCGCGTCTCCGAGCCCGTGGAAGGCGTAGAAGTGGTTCTGGCAGAACACGTAGCGACGGACCGGATACCGGCTGAACTGGCGGATGTGGCTTCCCCAGGGCTCCGGGATCACCACGAGGTCGGTCGGCCGGATCGCGAACGACGGCATCATCGAGTCGGTCGGTACCGCCCCGTCGAAGTGCGCGTCGCGCTTTTCGTCGATCAGCAGGATGCGGGCGTCGAACCCGTTGCGGACCAGCATCGCCACGTGGTGATGGGCGATCCGGATGCCGCCGAGCGGGAAGCCGAAATGCTTCGACAGGTAGAGGATACGGCGCCGGTCCCTGGGCGCGTCCCCGGGCGCGCCGGGGCCGGCGGCGTCCGCGGCGATCATGGCTCTCGGAGCGAGTCCGAAATGCTTCGGGACAATGGCTCGATGAGGTAGGTCAGCAAGGTCTTCTCGCCAACCCCGATCATCGCCGTCGCCGGCATGCCGGACGTCAGCTCGACGTCGCCCAGGATGTGCTCGCGCGAGGTCGGGTCGAGCCGGATGATCGCCCGGTAGTACGGCGCGCTGCCGTCGGAATCCACCACCACGTCGGTGGAGATCGACTCGAGCTCCGCCTCGACCGGGTGCATGAAGCGCTGGCTGAACGCCGACATCCGGACCTGGACCTTGGTGACGCCGTTGTTCAGGGCGTCGATGTCGCGGGGCCGCACCCGCGCCACCACGACCAGGTCCTCGTCCTCGGGAACGATCTGCATGAAGGCCTCGCGGCCGCCGATCACGTGCCCGACCGTGTGGACCTTCAGGTCAATGACGCGGCCGGATCGCGGGGCCCTGATCTCCAGGCGGCGGACCGAGGCGGACACCACCGGCCGCTGCTCGCTCAGGTTCTGGATCTGCTCGACCACCCCGTCGAGTTGGGTGGCGACGTCGCGCTGGAACTCGCGCTCGACCTGGGCGATGCGAATCTCCGACTCGCCGATCTGCTTCTCGAGCTGGGCGATCGAACCGCTGAGCCGACCGACCTGGCCCCTCAAAGCCGCCCGGTTGCGCTCGAGCGCCAGCAGGCGGGGCAGCCGCTCCAGGCCCTTCTCGTAAAGCTCGCGCACCGACGCCAGCTCGCGCTGGATCAGCGCCAGCTGCTCTTCGACGGCGCCACGTTCGAGCCGCACCGCTTCGATCTGCGAGCGGGCCTGGTCGACCTGCCCCAGGATCAGGCTGACCTGCCCCTGGAGAGAATTGCGGCGCGACTGGAAGACGGCGCGCTGGCCCTGGACCAGCTCGGCGATCTCCGGGTCGGAGAGCTCGTCGAGGACCTCCTGGGGAAACGGGATATCGACCAGCGCGTCGCGCTCGGCGATCAGCCGCGCGCGATCCGCGAGCGCGCCCAGGTAGCGCTTGCGCAGGGTGTTTGACTGCGCCCGGTCGCGCGTCGGGTCGAGCCGGACCAGCACGTCGCCCTCCTGGACGCGCTGGCCTTCCCGCACGTTGATCTCGGTGACGATGCCGCCTTCCGGGTGCTGGATCAGCTTGCGCTCGTTGTCCACCCGGACCTCCGCCGACGCCATCACGGCGCTCTGCAGCGGCGCGAACGCCGCGAACCCGCCGAAGCCGCCGAAGAACGCCAGGATGACCAGGTATCCCATGGTCACCGCGGGTTTCCAGTGCGGGCGCGCCTTCTTGGCGATCTCTTCGTAGGGATCGAAGTTCTTCGGCAGGGCAGGAAGGGACGGTGCGTCGCGCTCGACCAGGGTCATGACGTCGCTCGGCTGGCGATGGAGGGGGCATCCTGGCTGGCCGCGATCTGCGGCTTGTTTTGGGCAGGGACCGGGCCGACCACGTCCTCGCGCGGCGCGTATTTCTGCACCACGCCGTCACGCAGGATCAGGACCTTGTCGACATGCTGCAGCACGTTGATGCGATGGGCGATCAGCAGCACGGTGCAGCCGCGTGCCTTGAGCGCGTGCAGGGTGTTCTTCAAGGCCTCCTCGCCCTGGCTGTCCAGGTTCGAGTTCGGCTCGTCGAGCACCAGCAGCAGCGGGTCGCCGTACAGCGCCCGGGCCAAGCCGATCCGCTGGCGCTGCCCGCCCGACATCAGCATGCCGGCGTCGCCGACCGGCGTGTCGTACTCCTTGGGCAGTCGCTGGATGATCTCGTGCAGCCCGGCCAGTTCGGCCGCCTTGATGATCGCGGCCGGCGGCGCATCCGGCAGCAGGCGGCAGATGTTGTCCCGCACCGTGCCGTCGAACAGCTCGACGTTCTGCGGCAGGTAGCCGAGGTAGCGGCCGAGATCCTCGGACGGCCAGGCGTAGACGTCGGTGCCGTCAAGGCGGATATTGCCGTGGGTCGGCGGCTCATTGCCCACCATCAAGGTCGCCAAGGTGGTCTTGCCGGCGCCGGACGGTCCGATCACGCCGACGATCTCGCCAGCGGCGATCTCGAAGCTCACGTTCGACAGGATCGGGCGGTCGACGCCGGGAACCGTGTAGGTGACGTTCTCGACCGAGATGTTGCCGATCGGCCTCGGCGGAACAACGCTAAGGCGCGGCCGCTCGACCATAGACTTTAGGGCCTCGTCCATATCCTGGTAGGCTTCGTAGGCCTCGACCATGCTGCGGTAGCCGCCGATCAGGGTTTCCAGCGGCATCAGGGCGCGGCCGACCAGGATAACCGACGCCATCATCACACCCGGGCTCATGGTGCTGCCGGGCTGGATCATCTGGTAGGCTGCGACCGACATGATGCCGATCTGGATAACCATGCGCGCCCATTTCGAGGCGGCGCTGACGATTGCGGAGCGGCGCGAGGCCATGGTCTGATGGTAGATCGCCGCCTCGGTGTCGGCGTGCCACGAGCGTACGATCGTCGGGGTCATGCCCATGGCGTCGACGATGTCGGCGTTGCGCGCCGCGGCCGAAGCGCGCTTGTAGGCCGGGATCAGGGATTTCTGGGCCCGCATCAGGGGCCCCCGCGACAGCCGGTCGTTCAGCACCGCGAGCCCGAACAGCAGAACCGCGCCGATAATCGCCACCAAGCCGATCAGCGGGTTCATCAGGAACAGCACCCCGATGAACAGCGGTATCCAGGGCACGTCCATGATCGAGTAAATCGAGTTGCTCGTTAGGAACGTCTTCACCATCGAGAACCGCTGCAGCACGTTGGCGCCGCGCCGGTTGCCGCGCTTCAGCGAGTTGGCGAGCGAGGCGTGCAGCAGCCGCGAGGTCAGGTTGCGGTCCAGGTAGTTGCCGATCTCGATCAGCACGCCCGAGCGGGCGACGTCGATCACACCCTGGACACCGAGCGCGAACAGCGCCATCGCGAACAGCATGCCGAGGGTCGCGACGCTGTAGCTGCTCAGCACCTTGTCGAAGACCGCGAACATGTAGAGCGGCACGGTAAGGATGAACAGGTTGACCGCAAAGCTGAACATCGCGACGGCCACGAACGCCGAGCGGCAGTGCTTGAAGGCGTGGCCGAGCGCGTCGCGGGAATCGACGTGGCGGTTGGTATCGTCAATCGGCTCGTTCATCGGCGCACCTGCCTGCGGCTTCCGGCGCGACCGTCAACGCCGCCCGAAGCCCATGATACGCCCTTTGGCGCCAGCGGGCACGCCGGCCGCGAGCGGGGTTTGACCGCCCGACGGCGATCCGCTAAAGCGGGCGCGCGCTGCGCCGCGGAAATACGAGAAGTCATCATGACGAATGCTGAACCGATCGGGTCGCCGTTTCGAGTGTTCGTCGGCCATGACAGCCGGGAGGAGGTCGCCTTTCGGGTCTGCGAAGCGTCCTTGCGCCGACGGTCGTCAATCGCCGTCGATGTGCGACCGATCGTCCAGGCTGAAATGCGGACCAGCGGACTGTACTGGCGTTCCAAAGACCCGCTCGCGTCCACCGAGTTCACATACACGCGGTTTCTTACACCCTACCTGGCGGGCTATCAAGGGTGGGCCCTGTTCTGCGACTGCGACTTTCTGTGGCTGGCCGACATCGCGAAACTGCTGTCGCTCGCCGATTCCAGCAAGGCTGTGATGTGCGTCCATCATGATCATCGACCGGCCGAAACCACCAAGATGGATGGCGCCGTCCAGACCAGCTACCCGCGCAAGAACTGGTCAAGTCTCATGCTGTTCAATTGCGGCCACCCGGCGGCGCGCGGCCTGACGCCGCAGGTCGTGAACACCCAGTCCGGCGCCTATCTGCACCGGATGCAGTGGGCGCCGGACGCGGCCATCGGCGCCCTGCCGTCGACCTGGAACTGGCTCGAGGGCAGCATGCCGAAGCCGGCGGAAGGCGTTCCGGCGGCCGTCCACTTCACCCGCGGCGGGCCGTGGTTCGACAGTTGGCGCGACGTGGACTACGGCGACCTCTGGCTGGCGGAGCGGGCGACGATGGACGCCGCGAGACCGGCCTGACCGAACAAGCAACTCGACCGCCGGCCGCGCTGCGCGACGTTCCGGCAAGGAGACCATGCGGATGAAGAAGGCATTGATCATCGGCGGCGGCTTCGCCGGCTGTGCCGCGGCCCACCAGATCCAGCTGATCGGTGGCTGGGACGTGACGCTGGTGGAACGGGCGCCGTTCCTCGGTGGCGGCGTCAAGACCCACTGGCGCGGCGGCCATCCGTTCACCTTCGGGCCGCGGCACTTCCTGACCCCGATGGAGGAGTTGTTTGACTATTTGAACGCCATCGTCCCGATGCGCCGGCTCGACCACGAGTTCATCACCTACGTCGAGGCCGACCGCAACTACTACACCTTCCCGATCCACCGCGACGACATCCCGCGCATGCCGGAACGCGAGACGATCGAGCGCGAGATCGCCGAATCCCAGGAGATCCGCGGCTGGACGGCGGCGAAGAACTTCGAGGAGTACTGGATCGCCTCGGTCGGCAAGACCCTGTACGGCAAGATGGTCGACAAGTACTCCCGCAAGATGTGGCAGGTCGCCAACAACGCCATGCTCGACGACTTCGGCTGGTCGCCGAAGGGCGTGGCGATCAAGGACGGCCCGCGCGAGGGCTGGGACACGGCGATCTCGGCCTACCCGCTGGCCCCGGACGGCTATGACCGCTACTTCGAGGTCGCGACCGCCGAGGCCACGGTCCGGCTCGGCACCGAGATCGAGGCGTTCGATATCCCGAACAAGCGGGTGCAGATCGGCGGCGACTGGCACGCCTTCGACCTGATCGTGAACACCGTCTCCCCCGACATGCTGCTGAACTACGCCTACGGCGAGCTGCCCTATGTCGGCCGCGAGTTCATGACCATCATCCTGCCGGTCGAGCACGCCTTCCCGGACAAGACCTACTTCACCTATTACGCCGGCGACGAGCCGTACACCCGGATCGTCGAGTACAAGAAATTCACCCAGCACCAGTCGCCGTCGACCCTGCTCGGCATCGAGATCCCCAGCCACAAGAACAAGCTCTACCCGATGCCGATCAAGAAGGAGATCGCGCGCGCCTACCAGTACTTCGACGCCATGCCGGACGGCGTGATCTCGATGGGGCGCGCCGGCAGCTACAAGTACATCGACATCGACGACATCGTCTGGCAGGCGATGAAGATGGCCGAGGAACTGAAGCAGGGCGGGTTCTCGCACCCGGTGCCGGTCTACGGGGCCGACCAGTCGGCGCCGAACCTGCTGACCCAGAAGATGGTCGACGCCAACATCGTCCCCGGCGGCTCGGAATCGCCTCGGACCTGATCCGGCTGGCGCCGTGCGACGGTGGCTTGCCAGGGTCCGCTGACGGAGCGGCGGGTGGGTCCCGGGTCACCGCTGCGCGGCGCCCGGGATGACGTCAGGGTGTGGGGGGCGCTCGTTCTTTGGGCCCGCTTGGTCCGGGCGCTCAATCACGCGGGGACCGGGGTCACACCGTAGATCTGGCCCTCGTGCGTCACGACCAGGCGGACGCCTCGATCTGTGCTTTCGACCGTTGCCTGCCGGTCGCGCAACCAGATCCCGGATCGGCGCTCCGCCAGCGGCGTGAGCGCCTCCGCACCCGGTATCGCCCGGGCGATCGCGTCGCGAAGGCTGCGCGTCACTCGCGGTACCGGCACGTGCGAGACGGCGCTCTCCTGTGTCGCGGCACCGTAGCCACGGGTGCTATCTCCGTTCATCAGGCGGCTCTGGATATTACGGCGGCCCGCGCCGCAGCCGCTCGGCCAGGGCGGCGATCGGGGTTGCCCAGTCGCGGCCGTCGGTCTGCCAGACGCAGCGCGCGGTCGGCAGCCAGCGCGTGGTCTCGGCGCCGCGCGCGTAACGCCAGTCATCCTGGACGTTGCGCGCGATCACATGGACCCTCTTGCCGAGACCGTGGGCCAGGGCGACCGTCGAGTTGGCTATCGAGACCACCGTGTCCGTCGCCGCCACCTGGCTGGCCAGCGCGTCAAGGTCGCGGTAGGCGTCGATCTCCGGGTCGACCAGCAGGTCGACGCCGAACCGCTCCCGGACCAGGCGGACGTCGGCGGCCACGTCGCCGTACTGCAGCGAGACAAACACCGCGTCATCGAGCCCGAACACCGGCCCCCACTCCGCCAGGGGCGATTCGAACGACCGGTGCCGGGTCGGCTTCACGCTGCGCCAGGAGACGCCGACCACCCGGGCACCAGGGCGGCCGGCGGTGTAGCGCTCGCGCAGCCGTGCGGTGCGCGCGGCGTCGGTCAGCAGGTACCCGACCGGCGCCGGTCTCGCCCAGGCGTCGGCAGGCAGCAGGATCCCGCCCATCGGGACCTGAAGGTCGGCCGCCTGCAGCGCCGCCTCGGTATGCGGGTGTTCGCGGGCCAGCACCCGCACGCCAGGAAACGAGCGCTGCATGAGGCCGACCAGATTGATTCCGACCTCCAGCACCACCGCGCCGACCCGCTGCACGGCCCAGTCCAGATAACCCGCAAACCAGATCTCGTCGCCGACCCCCTGTTCTCCCCAGACCGCGAGCGTGGCGTCGCGCCGGATCTCGCCCCGCCACACCGGCAGCTTCAGGGTCGGGTCGGCACCGAGGCGCCGCGACGACGAGAACCCGGTGACGTCCCAGCGCGACTCGTAGCGCCGCAGGCCGTCCTGCGGGTCGCCGTCGCCCAGTTCCAGCATCGCCCGCACGAACCGGTAGTACGGCCGGTCGTCGATCGCCACCGCGCCGTCCAGGAGCCGCCGGGCCTCATCCAGTCGGCCCTGGTGCCGCCGCAGCGACCCCAGGTTGTACCAGGCGTCGGCCAGCCGCCGCTCTGCCAGAAAGGCGAACTCTCCGAGCCGCACGGCGGCGGCGAGATCGCCGCTCTGGAAGCGCATCGAGCTCAGGTTCATGTATCCGGCCGGCCGCTCGGGCTGGCGCACCAGGGCCTCGCGCAACACCCGGGCCGCCGCCGGCAGCGCGCCGGTGTGAACCAGAGAGCCGCCGTAGTTCTCCAGAATGTCCAGCCGCCGTGCCGGGTCGATGAGAAGGCATCGCCTGAACTGCCGCACCGCCTCGGGGTGCTGGTCGTTGAACCCGAACGCCGTCGCCGCCGAGCCGACGCAATCGAACAGGTCCGGCCTCAGGATCGCCGCCCGGCGGCCCTCGCGGGCCGCCGCCGGCAGCTCGCGGCGGCGGCGCAGCAGCACCGCCCGCAGGGTTCGGAAGGTGACGTCATCGGGCGCGCGCTCGGTCAACAGCGCCAACGCGTCCGCCGACCGCTGCAGACGGTCGGTGCGAAGACCGAGGTCCGCCACCAGCGCCAGGAGTTCACTGGACCACGACGGCATCGGCATGGCGATGGCGTCGGCTCGGGCCGACGCCTCGGCGTCGCGGCCGGCGCGGCAGAGACGCGTCAGCACGTCCAGCCAGACCGCCTCGACCGAGGGGTTCGAGACCGCCGCCCGAACGCTCCACCTCAGCGGCGCCGCGTCATCCCGACGGACGGTCGGCAGCCGCGCGAACACCGACAGGGTCGCCCCGCGTTCGGGGGCAAGGATCAGCGACCGCCGCACCGAGCGCCCTGCACGCTCGGTCTCGCCGCGGCCCTGGGCGAGCACACCGAGATTCCGCGCCACAAGCGGGTCGCCGACCGCGATCGCGGCGGCGGCCCGCTCGACCCACACCGAGTCCGCGGAGGCGGGTGCAGCGGTGCCGGCGAGGTTGACGTAGGCCGCGGCGTCGCCGGGCGTCACCGCCGCAGCCATCCGCCAGCGCCGCGCCGCCTCGTCCCGCCGCCCGGCCGCCCAGGCGGCCCGGGCCGAAGCCAGCAGGGCAAGCGGATCGGGAGGCGGGCCGCGAGGCGACTCGGCCGTCATCACTCGGCCGCCGTTGCGCCCTTCGACTGGATCCCGAGTCGCGACGATGTCGGCTTATCCTCGAGCCGGACCCAGCCGCCGGTTTCCATGCTGGCGTACAGGGCGTGCACGAGCCGCAGCGAGGTCAGCGCCTCATCGACGTCGACCGGCGGCCTGGTGCCGTTCTCCAGGGCGTCCAGGACCTCGCCGAGCAGCGGGCCGTGACCGAGGCCATAGCTCGTCGGGACCTGCTGGCTGAAGGTCTCCGCCGCCCGCTCATCGCCCTGGCGCGGCTCGACCGGGCGCCAGAATTCGAGCAGGTTCAGCGCGCTGCCGCCGATCTTCGCCATGGCGTCCTGGCCCACCAGATGGATCGAGGCCTCGAAATCGGCGTCGCGCGCCGACGTCGTGGCCTCGATCGTGCCGAGCGCGCCCGACTTGAAGCGCACCAGCCCGATCGCCGTGTCCTCGGCCTCCAGATGGTTGAGGACCGCCGCGCCGGCGGCGCACACCGCCTCGATCGGGCCGCCAAGCCATTGCAGGGCGTCCAGGTGATGAATTGCCTGCTGGGCGAGGACGCCGCCATCCATGGCCCATCGCCCGTGCCAGGGATCGTCGTAGTAGTCCTGCTTGCGACACCAGTGGACCCGGATGCCGGCGGTCACCAATCGGCCGATCCGCTCCTCGTCGACCATCTGCCGAACGAAGCGCATCGCCGGGTTGTAGCGGTTCTGCTTGACCACCGCGCACATCACGCCGCGAGCGGCGGCGGCATCACGCACCCGCTCGGCGTCCTCGGGCCTGAGCGCGACCGGCTTCTCGACCAGGACGTTGATACCGGCCTCGATAAGTTGCAGGGCATGCTCGGCGTGGTGGCCGGACTCGGTCAGCACGCACACCAGTTCCGGCCGCTCGGCGATGAGCTGCGGAATACCGCCCACCGGTTTGCCGCCGACCGCCTCGGCGAACGCCGACGCCTTGGCGGGATCCAGATCGGCCGCCGCGACCACCTCGACCCGATCCGACAGCTCCCGGCCAAGCACCTCCCGGTAGCGGGCGGAAACCCGGCCGCAGCCGAGCACACCGACTCGCCATCTACGCCGCGTCACGGACATGGAACGCTCCTTCAGGTTTCGCGTCTTGATACCCGTGACGCGGCAATCGTCAATCGTCTCGTGATTGTCCCGGGACGTCGCGCTGACGGATCAGCACCGCGCCGGCCGGTCGGGCTGGGACAGGAACCACTCCAGCCTGGCGCGCAGGTCGCGCACGGTGACGCTCCAACCCTCCGAGGGATCTCGGAAGAACAGCCGCAGGCTCGGCCCCCAGGGCACGAACGGAGTCCCGAACTGCTGCCAGATGGCACCCTCACGTGAACTGCGGAACACATAGGCCGGGCAGCCGACCGCCCCGGACATCCAAGCGAGCGAGATCATCGGCGTGACCGCCGCGTCACTGACTTGCAGCAGGGCCAGGATGTCCTCGAGGTCGTTGGTCAGGTCGACCCCCTCCGGGGTGACGACCTCGAAACCACGACTCCGACCGAGCGTCGTCAGCTCGTCGATCTCCTCGTCGGTGGACGAATACTGCAGGTTGATCGCCACGGTGCCCTGCGGGATCGCTTCGGCGAGTTCGGCGATCGACACATACTGCTGGTCGCGGGTGCGGTTGCGCATCCGGCTCCGCCAGGAGACCGACAGGCGTGTCCGCCCGGGAAACCGTTCGGTTAGCCAGCGGTCCCAGCGTTCCAACCGGTCGGGGGCGATGGCCAGACGGGACGGGAACCGGCTGCCCCGGCGCGTCGCCCAGTCCCAGTTGTCCCGGATCAGGAACTTGACCTCGGGGACATAGTATTGCGGGACGTGCAGCATCGGCGTCTTGTACCGCAAGTCGCGGTCGCGGGTGCGGTCATGGCCGGCCACCGAGCGGGGCACGAACTCCACGCCCTCGTAAGTCCGCGCGAACAGTTCGACCAGGCGCTCGTCGCAATCCACCAGCAGACGGGTGGTGTCCCGTCGCAGCAGGGGCAGGTACCACGACAGCATGATCTCGTCGCCGAGGCCCTGTTCCATGTAGACCAGCAGGCGGCTGCGCGGATGCGCCTGCGGGCCCCGCCAGATCGGCAGCCGGAACGGCCGGCGGGGAGACGGGAAGTCGCGGGTCGCCCAGCGGGACTCGATGCGGTGAAAGCCGGTCTGCAACTCGCCGATCGAGATCATCGACATGCCGGAATTGAACTCGCACCCGGCGGCAAGCTCGCGGTCGTCGACCGCCTGCGACTTGACCTGGCCGATCTCGTAGATCTTGATCGCCTCGGCGTAGCGGCCGATCGACCGCAGGTACGCCGCGTAGTTGATCCAGCAGTTGGGGTAGTTCGGATCGGTGGCGATCGCCCACCGCACGTACCGCAGCGCCGGGTCGATCTGGTGGGCATGGGTGACCACCATGCTCATCAGGTTGCTGGCCTTGACGTAGTTCGGCTTCAGCACCTGCGCCCGGCGAAACGCGCGCAGGGCTTCCTGGGTGCGCGACTGCTCATCGAGGAACAGCCCGTGGTTGAAGTGCAGGGTCTCGTAGGAGGGAAACCGGCGAACGATGATGTTCCAGAGGCGGTCGGTCTGCTCGTAATCCTCCACCTCCTTGAACATGCCGGCGATAACGTCCCAGATCCGAGGATCCTCGGGCAGCGGCTCGACGATCTGCAACCCCCAGGCGACCGCCTTCGAGCGTGCGGCGAGGCGCTCCTCCGGCTTGTCCTTGAGGAGCTTCTTCTCGGCACCGAACAACTCACAGACGCGCAGGACGTAGCGAACCCGTTCGCGCGCCGGGGCGATCGCGAGCATCAGCTTGTTGGCGGCGATGCCGTGGGCAGGCCACTTGACCTGGTGGGTCAACTCGGCGGCGCGGGCGAGCCTGGCTGGATCGGTCGGCTGCGCGCAATAGGACTGCCAGAGCCACGCAGCCTCGCGGACCGGGTAGCGGCGAGCGGCCAAGTTGCGCTGCACCGCATCCATGCCGGAGATGGAATCGGGGGACAGGACCAACCACCGCCGGGCCGCCGCAGCGCCACGCGCGTCGTCGGGCTCCGCGGTGGCGGCGAGAAGCTGAATCGCCTCCGTCAGGAAGCGACCCGGAACGGATGCCGCCTTGGCCAGCAGCGCCACCGCCTGCCCTCGATGCTCGGGGTCGGCGGCCAGACGGCTGCCGATCTTGAAGGCAGTCATCGGATCGAGTCGCTCGGCGTCGCCGGGTCGCAGCGCCTCGCCGGCGGCGGCGATCCGATCGGCCGTGATGTTCAGGAGCGCTATCAGGCCGCGCGGGCGTTCGTCGTCGGGGAATCGGATGGCGGCCTCGACGGCCGCCTGCATGGCGGCTTCCGGGCGTCCGGCCAGTTCGAGCGCGCGCGACAGGTTGAGCAGGGCGCGTGGGTCCTGCTGCGCGGTTGCCCGGATCGCGCGGCCGAAATGACGGACGGCGTCCAGGATCGAGGCGTCGCGGACCGCGATCTGGCCGGCGAGCGTCAGGCCGGTGGCCGACGACGGCTCAATCGCCAACGCCCGTCGAACCATGCGTCTCGCCTCGGACAAGGCACCGGCGTCGACAAGTCGGCGCGCCTGGATGAGCGGATCGGGACGAGCGCCTTGCGGTGTCGGAGTCATCGGCGTCCAGAAGGCTTCGGCGGCAAAAAGCTGACGCGACAAATTCACGTCATGAAATGAAAGAGGGGCGCTCGATGAGCGCCCCTCCTCCGGATTTAGACGGCTGCGAGTATCAGAGGAACTCGAAGTCGTTGACGTCGACGACCGACACGCCGGTCAGCTTGACGATCAGGTAGTTGTTGGCGTTGCCCTGCAGCCTGACGACCAGGTCGGAACCATCGGACTGGTAGGTGATGGTGTTGTTACCGCCGAAGGTCGCGCTGTTCGAGATGCCCGGAGAGGCACCCGACGAGATGAAGATGCCGGTCAGCAGCTGGATCTTGTCAGTGCCGCGAACGAAGTCCGCAACCACGCCAACCGACTGGGCGCTGAGCTGAGTCGAGGTCAGGTCCGCGCCGGTATCGACGACACCGAACACGAACCGGTCGGCACCGTCGCCGCCGTATAACACGTCGAGGGAGGTGAAAGCGCCAGCAACCAAGCTGTCGTTCCCCTCACCACCGTACAGGATGTCGGAGCCCGTCCCACCGAACAGAAGATCCGCACCGCCACCACCGAAGATGGTGTCGGCACCGTCACTGCCCGACAAGGTGTCGGCACCGCCGCCGCCCGACAGGATGTCGGCCGCGATGTTGCTGGTCACCAGATCGTTGCCCTCGCCACCGAAGAAGCGGAAGGCGTCGCCGATCGAGTTGGCTGCAGCACCGTTGATGGTGTCGTCACCCTCGCCGCCATAAACGACGTGGGTGTTGGTCGCCGAGTCCGTGAACGTGAACGAGATCAGGTCGTTGCCTGCACCACCGTAGATCAGGAGAGCACCCGAACCACCGGTGTTGGCAATGATCGTGTCGTTCCCGTCGCCACCGAAGACGGAGTCGCTGGCCTCGCCAGCCACGAGGCTGTCGGTGCCCGCACCGCCGGACAGGACGTCGGCACCCGAAGCCGAGAACAGGCTGTCGTTGCCTTCGCCGCCGTAAAGGGTGTTCGGCCCGTCGCCACCGGCGAGGAAGTCGTTGCCCTTGTTGCCGAACAGCACGTCGTTGCCGGCGCCACCGAGCAGCGAGTCGTTGCCCTGACCGCCGAACAGCGTGTCAGCACCGGCACCGCCCGAGAGCGTGTCGTTGCCGAGGTTGCCGTAGACGAGGTCAGCGGCCTCGCCCGCGGAGACGATGTCGTTGTCCTGGCCGCCGAAGATTCTGTCGGCACCCCCACCGGTCACGATGACGTCGTTGCCGGCGTTGCCGTAGACGAGGCCGGAAGCGGTCGACGCCGCCATCCCGACCGTGTCGTTGCCCGCACCGCCGTAGATGGTCGCGGCACCGGTCGCCTTGACAAAGTTATCGTTGCCGAGATTACCGAACAGCACGTCGCTGCCGTTGCCGCCGTCCAGGGTGTCGTTGCCCTGACCGCCGTACAAAGTGTCGGCATCGGCACCGCCCGAGAGCGTGTCGTTGCCGAGGTTGCCGTAGATGAGGTCGAGACCAGAGTCGCCGACGACCGTGTCACCGTCCTGCCCGCCGAACACCGTGTCCGAGCCCGCGCCGGCGGAGATGAGGTCGCTACCCTGGTTACCATAGATCAGATCCGCGCCATCAAGCGCGCTTACCGTGTCCGAGCCGGCAAGCGCGGAGATCACGTCGGCGCTGGCGGTGCCCGTGAGCAGCTCGCTAAAGGTCGTGCCAGTAATGTTCGCCATCGTTGTAACTCCTAGACTCCCTACAGAGCGTGTGTGCGTCAGAACGATTCTGATCGACCGAAGACGATCACCACCCTCCCCTGTCAGACCGCGTTCTCACGCAACAGCGCCAGCAGCTACCAGGGAGGACGATTGAGTTTTACAGCAGGAGTTCACGGGGATGCAAGCGGCGTGAAGGGAAAATCGCCTAGTCCTTAGACGTTAGCCCCGACCAGTGAATTCCATGTGACAATTATGCCACAAAAGTCACAGGCCTTGTTGCCACCGTTCAGTCACGGCCCGGACAATTCCAGACACGCCCCGGCGACGGTCTCAACCGCCCGCGCCGGGCGCGCCGCCAGAACCTTGGCGACGGCGGCGGCGCGCGACGAGAGCCGGTTCTCGTTGGTCGCCATTTTCAGCGCCCGACCGACGTCCTCGACCGTGAAGCGACCGCCGCCGCGCAGGCCGACCGCGACTCCGAGGCGGCCGAGCGCATCGGCATTGGCGAATTGCTCGAAGTGCCTGGGCACCAAAAGTTGCGGCCGCCCGAGGCCGAGCGCCTGCTCGGCGGTGCCAATGCCGGCGTGGTGGACGATCACCGCGGCGCGCTCGGCCATGGCGCGCAGATCCTGCGGCTGGTCCCACACGGTCAGGCCGCGCTGGCGCCAGCCCTCGACCATCGCCGGCGTGGCGTCGCGCAGGAACACCGAGCCCGGCCGGCCGCTCGCCAGCAAGCCCTCGAGCACCCGGGCGGTGTGCGGAAAGCCCGCCGACAGATACGCGAAATACGACTCGCCGGGCGCGGTATCGACCGGCCGCGGCGGCGGGCCGATCGGGCCGATCGCCGGCGCCGTCCGCACCCGGCTCCACGGGTCGAGTTCGGGCAGCGTCACCACGTACCGTCGGGTGCCCTCGAACAGTAGCGGTAGCCGGGCCGGGACCGGCCGGCCACGCCGCGCTTGCACCGCGCCGACGACCGCCATCAAGCCGTCATTCGGGTAGGCCGGCCTGGCCTTGCGGAACGGCAGAAACTCTGGCGTTTCGAAGGGCGGCAAGGAAAAACCATCCCCGATCGGGATCCACGGGACCGGGCCTCCGAACAGCGCCAGGTTGGCGGTCGGCGCGTAATCGGTGACCACCAGGTCCGGGGCGGCGAGATCGATCAGGGCGTGCCACCCGGCAACCAGCGGCGCCAGCCGCTCGACGCTGGAAAACCCCACGGCGCCCATGATGTCGCCAACCGTCACCGGCTGGGTGCCGTCGGGGCCCTGGATCGCCGCGACTCGCGCCAGCGGGGCTTGCAGCACCTCGAACCCGGCCTCCTGCACGGCGCGGCCGGCCAGCTCGAGCTGCCTGACTGCGAACAGGCAGCGGACCCCGGCGCCGCGCACCCGCTCGGCGATCCGAAGCAGCCGCGAGACGTGGCCGAGCCCGTCGCCGAGCTCCCAGGCGAACAGGACCGTCCGGGTCACGAACCGCCGCCGGAGCGGCGCGCCCGGTGGGCGGCCGACTCGGCGCGCAAGGCCGTGCCGACCCGCTCGAACACCCCGTCCCAGTCGCCCAGGCGGGTCTGGCGGAACAGCCGGGCCGACGGATACCAGGGGCTGTCGTCGCGGCCGGCCAGCCAGCGCCAGTCGGCGTTGCGCGACAGCACCACCCAGAACGGCCGCCCCAGCGCGCCGGCGAGATGCGCCACCGAGGTGCAGGTGGTGATCACCAGGTCGAGCTGGCCGAGGGCGACGGCGGTGTCGCGGAAGGTCTCGATCCGCTCGTTCAGTCGCACCACCCGCTCGGGCAGGCCGGCAACCTCCGGCTCGCGCTCGCCCTTCTGCAGGCAGAAGAACTGCACCCCCTCAAGCTCGAACAGCGGTCGCCACGTCTCGAGTTGCGTGGAGCGGGTGCGGTCGTTCGGAAACTGCGGGTTGCCGCCGAACACGAACCCCACCTTCAGGCGGTCGGGGTCGGCCTCGGGAATCGGGAAATCCGGTCCGGCCGGGATCGGCAGATAGGGCACCGACGCCGGCAGGTCGTCGAGGGTCGCGATTCCCAGAACCCTGGTGGCCGACAGCAGCGGCAGGTGCAGGTCGGCCGGCGGCGGGGTCGCGAAGCGCGGGATCATGGCGTCGATGCCGGGAAAGCCCTCGAGCAGCGACAGCAGGTTGTCGTGGCACTCGAGGACGATGCGCCCGGTCGCGCCCTTGCGCTCGACGATCGCCGGCAGGAAGCGCAGGAACTGCAGGACGTCGCCTACCCCCTGCTCGGTGTGCAGCAGCAGGGTGCGGCCGTCGAACGACTCGCCGGCCCACAGCGGCTGCGGGAAATCGCGCCGCTTGGAGGGGAAGTTGTCGTACCGCCAGCGCCATTCGTACTCGTCGAAGCCCTCGGCCAGCCGGCCGTCGCACAGCAGCGCCAACGACAGATTCCAATGCAACTCGGCATTGTTCGGCCTGCAGCTTATTGCCCTGCGATAGCTAACAATGGCGGCGTCGAGAGCATCCTCGGCGCGGCAAAGATTCCCGTAATTGTAATGCGGGCCACTGTCCTCGGGGGCCAGACAGATGGCCCGCCGGTAGGCAACGCGGGCGGCGTCGTAGCGCTCCATCTTGCGCAGCAGCGCGCCGACGTTCGACAGGACGTGGGCCTTGACGCCAAGCAGGTCGGCCGCCCGGCGATACATCGCCAGCGCCTCCTCGAACCGCTCGGTGGTCTGCAGCAGGTTGGCGAGATTGAGGGCGGCGTCGCCGAACCCGGAATCGGTCAGCAGCGCCTGCCGGTAGACCCGCTCGGCCCGGTCCCGGTCGCCCTTGGTCTCGAGCGCCTGGGCCAGCGCGATCCGGTAGGTCCGACGGAACGGGTTGAGGTTGAGTGCCGCGTCGTAGGCGGCGACCGCCTGGTCGGTCTTGCCCTGCTTCTGCAGGGCAGCGCCCAGCAGGCCGTAGAGTTCGTCGTTGCCGGGGGCGCGGCCGAGGCCGCGGGCCGCGAGGCGCTCGGCCTCGGCGGCGCGGCCGGACAGCAGGGCATGGCGCGCGGCCACCAGCAGCAGGGTCGAGTCGGCCTGGGCGCCGGCCTTCGCCATGGCCCGCCGCAGATCCTCGCCGGCGGCGGCGAGATCACCCTGGTCGATCCGCAGCCCAGCCCGGCGGCGCAACAGTTCCAGATTGCCCGGCGCCGCCGACAGCGCCTTCTCGACCTCCGCGAGGCTCGGCGGCCGGCGCGGGTCGAATCGGACCGCGGGATTGGCGGCAGGCTTGGCCGTGTTCATGTCCTCGCTCCCCTGTCGCGCTCGCCGACGATCAGCACTCCGTATTTGGCGAGCCAGGCCAGACTGCGCGCCGCTCTCACCCGCCGGTCAGTCGGCAGCGTGGCGATGCACTGCGACACCGTGCGCCCACCATCGCGCACCGCCCGCAGCAGGGTGTCGGTCTCGGAGCGCGACAGCATGGCGTTGTCGGCGAACACGTTGCAGGGCATCGCCTTCAGCGTGTCGAGCTCAGGCGCCTCGGGATCGAGCCGGACCATCACATCGTCCGCGAGCGCGCCGCCAGGGTGCCCGGCGAACACGTCGAACGGATCGGTGAGCCTTGGATTCCGGGCCTGCCAGGATGGCGGCGCCAACTCCGGCGCCGAGCGGCGACGGTCGCCGAGCTCGGTCCAGAGATCCTGGTAGGCGCGCACGATCACCGACCAGTCGTAATAGGTTCGCGCGCGGCGTCGACCGGCCTCGCCCATCCGCCGCCGCAGGCCCGGATCGCGGACCAGCGTCTCCAGGGCGTCGGCTATCGCCGGCACGTCGACCGCCGTCATCTGGCTGGTGTAGCCGATGTAGAGATCGTAGCTCAGGCTGTCGGACGCGTAGGCGTCGGCGATGGCGGCCCCGCAGCCGGGAACCGGCAGCCAGGTCGGGACCCGGATGCCGGTCTCGCCGTCGACCACCGTGTCGCGGTAGCCGTCCCAGTCGCTGACCAGGCACGGCAGACCGGCCGCCATCGCCTCCACCGGGGTGATCCCGAAGCTTTCCTGGATGTTGTCCGACAGTGTCACGAAGACGTCGGCGGCGGCCCAGCTGGCGTCGGACAGCACCCGGTCGGAACCGTCGAGGAAGTGCACGGCGACGTCCGGGCAATAGCGCTGGGCGCCGCCGCGATAGCCGTCCTCGGCCACCTGATTCGGGAACTGGCCGGTCTGCACCAGATGGATGCGGCCGTGCCCGGGGCCGAGCCGGCGCGCCGCGCGCTGCGCGCCGAGATACATCGGCACCGGGTGGGCCTTGGCGTGGAAGGCGAGCCGGCCCAAGAACAGCACCACGGTGTCGCCGTCCTCGGCGCCGATGCGCCGGCGCAGCGACGCCCGCGCCTCGGCGTCCCCACCGAGCCGCGCGAACCGCTCGGCGTCGACGCCGAGCGGGATCACCGGCATCTGGACCGGGCTGGCCGGCCGGACTCCCAGGCGTTGCGACAGGTAGTCGGCGTAATGCTCCTGCTGGCGGAACACGGCGTCCCGGACCGACCGGGACGTGCAGATCAGCGCGTCCCACGACTGCACCGGCCCGGTCAGCAACTCGCACAGCACCTCCATCACCTTGAGACTGGAGATCGTGTGGGTGACGCCGCACAGGCTGTAGCCGCGCTGGTCGAGCTGCCGGCGCGTCATCGCGAAGGTCGTCAGCTGCGGGTCGGGAATGAACAGCGTGCCGACCGCCGCCATCCGCTTCACGTCACGAGGAGTGAAGACTTCCACCGGGCGGGCCGCCAGTTCCGGCCGTCCGGCGGCGATGGCGCCGATCTGCCGTCGGAACTCCGGCGCGTAGCTCTCCCGATAGCCGATCCCGACGTAGCGATCGACCTCGGCGTGCCGCACGAAGCCTTCCAGGAAGCTGGCGCCGGCGACGTTCCGGCCCATGACCTTCTTGCGGTCCGCGTCGAACGCGGATGGCTCGAAGAGAATGGCGGCGTTGGCCCGACCGCTCATTCCGGAGCCCCGCGCTGGGCGGCCAGCAGGGCGACCGCCTTGTCGAACTCCTCGAGGATTGCCTCGCGGCGATCCGGCCGCCACACGAACCGGCGCAACGGCGCGGCATGCGGGAAGTCGCCGTCGGGCTCGACGCCCAGCAGTTCCGCCATGCGGGCCACGCCCCCCGGACCGACCACCTCCGGCAGCTTGTCGACCGGCAGGAAGCACAGCATCGTCGCACCGGCCATGAAGTAGTTGAGGAACGCCGGGCCGCCGTTGTCGGCGAAGTTCAGCAGCGCGCGGCGGAACAGCCCGACCCGCAGCTCGAGGTCGATGGCGCCGATCGCGAACACCGGCAGATCCCCGAACATGGTGGCTTCCTGCCCGGACGTGACCAGGTCGGTGTCCGGTACGATCACCGGGTCGTAGCCGCGTGCCCGCACTTCGCGCCCCGCCGCCACCCACTCGTCGAGACGGGCGTTGCGCGCCGATTCTGTCCGCGACGAGCGCAGGGTGAACACCACCGGCCGGCCGCCCGGGGCATGCCGGGCCAGCCATTCGTCGACCTTGCGCAGCGCCGCCGCCGGGGCCTGGAAGACGTCAAGCTCGACCGGCGTCGGCTTCAGGCTGAACAGCTGCCGCAGCATGAACAGGTTGTTCGGAGCCTCGACCTTGTAGTTCGGCGGGAACACCTGCTGCGGGTGCAGCGCCCTCATCAGCCGGGCCAGTTCGACGCGCTGCTCGATGACGCTGACGCCGACGCAGGCCTTGGCGATGGCGGCGTGCGGCAGCAGCACATGGCGCAGACGCCACATCTTCTCGTCGCGGTCGAGGGCCTTGTCCTTCGGCGTCAATTCCCGAAAGCCGCCGCCGTCGCCGAGCACGAAGATGACGTGGTAGCCGGCGAAGCCCGACCGCAGCGTCCACAGGTTGGCGAACGCGAAAAAGTTCATCACATCGAAGGTGATGGGGGAACGGCCGAGATCGTAGATGGCGTACAGAATCGGGCGAGCCGGATCCGGACTCGTCATCGCGGCACCCCGCGCCCGACCCTCAGTTCGGGTTCAGCCATTCGCTCTCGAAGATCTCGTGACGGGCCGGCATGTCGCCGCCGAAGAAGCGTTGATAGTCGCGCGCGGCCCGCTCGTAAAGCTCCCCCGACTGCGCCCGCAACCGACCGGCGGCCAGGATGAAAAGCTTGCGCACGTAGCGGTGGATCGCCGGCTCGTCACCGGAGGGCCGCCAGCCGCTGGCGTGCAGGCGCTCCAGGGCGACCACCGCGTAGTCGGGCATGGCGTTGCGCAGCGCGAAGGCGGCGAGCTTGAGCAGCCCGGCGGCGGTTTCCTCGCCGCCCCAGGCCTCGATCGACACCGGCTTGCGCACGAACACCGCGTCGCAACCGCACAGCGCGCCGTAATTGCCGTCGACCGCGAGGTAGCTGAGCGGCTGGCCGCGGCCATCGTAGTCGAGCCGCATCAGCCGGAAGCCGAGCCGGTCGATCAGGTGAGCGAAGATCGCCGAGGCGGTCTGGGTCTCGAAGGAGTCGTCGAACTGCACCTCGACCCGCAGCGCCAGCACCCGGTCGAGCGACCGGGCGCCGCCCTCCAGCACCGCGAGCTCGTGGCCCTCGACGTCGATCTTCAGAAAATCGGCGCGGCCGCCGGCGTCCGCGAGGTAGGCGTCGAGGCTGGTCGCCGGCACCGTGATCGTGCCTTCGACCGCGCCCTCGTCCGGCCGGACGTCGGCGAACCACAAGCTGTCGTGGTTCGGCTTGGTCGCGCCGACATAGACGCGGTGGGCGGTGATGAACAGCTCGAGCGTGCTGTCGGGCACCGCGCCGAGCGCCTGCGCCAGCACCGTGACGTCCTTGCGGGCCGCATATTTGCCGGCCAGCCGGGCGGCCTCGACCGGCTCAGGCTCGAACATCCGATAGTCGAGCGGCGCCTCGTAGCCACGCCAGGACGGGTGCAGGCCGTAGCGCCCGCCGGCATCGACCACCACCGTGGTCCATAAATCGGGGGCGCGGGTCGGGGCGGTTTCGGTCATGGCGGCGTTCCTCGGCTCCGCGGGGGTGGGGATCAGCGGACGCGCTCGATGCCGGGGTGGCGCGGGTCGGTCGACCACACGGCCCCCCGGAAACCGTCGGCGTCGAGCTTGGCGGCGATCGCCGGCTGATGGTGGTAGGCGCCGACGAACACGTGGTCGAGGCCGTCGAGCAGGTCGGGGCTGCGCGGCCGGATGACCGCCTTGCCACCGGCGCCGTAGGCCAGCCGGCCGGCGTAGTCGGGGTTGTCGTCGACGAACCGGGTCGGCGCCGCTCCCTCGGCGAACAGGTTGTAGAACGTCACGCCCTGCGAGGTGGCGCCATAGACCGCGGTGCGGTCCGGATCGCCGTCGAAGGCGGCAAGAAAGTCCCGGTGGGCCCGGCGGCGCTCCACCACCAGGTCGATCCGGCTCGGCGCCGGATTGCGGGACGGCACGTCGGGGCGGCCCGGATGCGCCAGGATGCCGACGTCGTGGCCCTGCAGGATGTCATGGCCGGCCGCCACCACCAGGCCGGCATCGGCCAGCAGGCGGTGCCGGGACGCCTCGTCGAAGTAGTGCAGGTGCTGGACGTGCACCTCCATGTAGGCGCCGCTGGCGGCGATGAACTCCAGGGTCGGCACCTCGACATAGGCGAAGCCGTCGGGTCCGACGGCCGCCCCCAGCGCCCGCACGAACGGCCGGACGTCGGCGATGTGCTCGATCACCTGGCGGCAGATCACCCCGTCGAAGGTCTCGTCGAGCGTGCCGGGGCCGAAAAAGTCGTTGATGACGCGAATCCGGCCGGCCTGGTCGCCAAGCAGGGCCGGCAGGTCGTCGTTCGGCTCGACCACCGTCACATCGGCGCCGAGGTCGGCGAGCAGCCGGGCGAGGCTGCCGGTGCCGCCGCCGACTTCCAGGATCCGCTTACCGGCGAGCCGGCCGCGCCCGAGAAAACCGATCAGAGTGTCGTAGCGCTTGTGCATGTCGGCGGAGACCGGCCGGTTGGTGGCGGTCTGCCGGCGGTAGATCTCGGCGATCGTCTCGGCCGCCATCTCGCGGTTGAAGACGTGGCCGCAATCCCGGCACTGGCGCAGCCGCACGGTAGCGAAGCGGTCGGTCAGGGCCGGATCGGCCACCACCCAGAACATCTGCGCCCGGGTCTCGTAGACGACCCGGGCTCCGTCGGCCTCGCACAGCGGGCAGATCTCGGTCGACGCATCGGTCATGGGGCGCCAGGCTCCTTGCGCCGGTCCACCCGGCGGCGTCCGTGCTATAGGGGACGAACCCGCCCGCGATCAAGGCAAACCCATGCCCGCGACCGTTCCCGCTGCTCCCGGCCCTCGCGTCGCCGTCACCGGCGCCGGCGGCTTCCTGGGGCGCCGGATCGCCATCGTCCTGGCGGCCGCCGGCCTGCGCGTCATCGCCCTCGGCCGCACCCGGCCGGACGGTTTCGCACCCGGCATCGCGACCGTCGCCTGGGACGGCTGCCAGCCGCCGCCGGACGGTATCGAGGTCGACGCGGTGGTCGACTGCGCGGCGGCGATCCCGGCGCGGGTGTTGGACCCGGAGCCGCTGCTCGCGACCAACGCCGCGCTCGCCCGCGGTGCCCTCACGCTGGCGGCCAGGACTGCGGCGCCGCTGGTCTACATGTCGTCGCAATCGGCGATCGGCCGGCCGGATGTCGGGGTGATCGACGACACCACACCGCCGGCGCCCGACACCCCCTACGGTCGCTCCAAGCTGGCGGCCGAGCGGCTTCTGGCCGAAGCGGTCGCGGCCGGGATGCTGCCGGGGGCGGTCGCGCTCCGCCTGCCGGCGGCGATCGGGCCCGGCTGCCACGACAACTTCCCGGCCACGGCGGCCGCACGGCTGGCAGCCGGCGCGGCGGTGACGGTGTTCAATCCCGACGGCCCCTACAACGCCGTCGTTCACGCCGATACCGTGGCGGCCTTCGTGCGCCGGCTGGTGGCCGGCCGCGCCGCCGGCTTCCGGGCGGTATCGCTGGCCTCGCGACCGCCGATCCCGCTGCGCGAGGCGGTCGAGGCGATCGCCGCCGGCCTCGGGGTCAGCTGCGCGCTGGACATCCGGCCGGCGGCGCACCCCTCGCCGGTGATCGACCCGTCGGGCGCCGAGGCCCTAGGCTTTGTCGCCGACGACACCCGGACCGCCCTGGTCCGATTTGGCGCCGAGGTGGGGTTACGCATTGCGACCCCGCCATCACCGCGATAAGACTGCGGACCTTCCAGGACGGTGAATTGACGAGAGGGCGCGGCGATGACCGGCACGAACATGGGCGTCGACAACAAGTTTCCCGGCAAGGACCTGAGCGACGAGGACATCCAGAACAAGATTCCTCTGGTCGCCAAGCAGCGCCCCGACCACCGCACGGTTTTCAGCTGTGGCGGCGTGGAATTCGGCGGCAAGCTGGTCCCGGTCATGGCCGGGCCGAACACTGTCGAGAACGAGGACCTGATCGTGCGCACCGCGATCGGTGTGAAGAAGGCCGGCGCGCACTTCCTGCGCGGCGGCGCGTTCAAGCCGCTGACCTTCCCGTACCGCTCGCCGAAGTTCTTCGAGCCGCGCGAGGACGGGCTGAAGTGGCTGCAGATCGCCAAGCAGGAGACCGGGCTGCCGATCGTCACCGAGGTCATGGAGATCTCGAAGATCGACCTGATCGCCGCCAACTGCGACATGCTGCAGATCGGCACCCGCAACATGCAGAACTACCCGCTGCTGACCGAGGTCGGGAAGACCGGCATGCCGGTGATGCTGAAGCGCGGCTTCGGCAACAGCCTGCGCGACTGGCTGATGGCGGCGGAGTACATCGCGCTGGAGCACGACCGTCTGCGCCAGCCGGCCAAGATCGTGCTGTGCGAGCGCGGCGTCGTCGCCCCGCACACTCACCGCGCCACCTCGCGCTTCCTGCTCGACCTTCAGGTGATCCCGGCGGCCCAGGACGTCACCCACCTGCCGATCATGTCGGACCCGAGCCACGCCACCTTCTGGCAGCCCTGGGTCAAGTCGATGATGCTGGCCTCGATCGCCGCCGGCGCCGACGGCCTGATGCTGGAGGTCCACCCGGACCCGAAGAACGCCGCCGTCGATCCGCTGCAGTGCTCCAGCCTCGAGCAGTTCGACGATATCATGAAGGCCTGCCGCCCGGTCGCCCAGGCTGTCGGCCGCACGGTCGACGCCTGAGCATGGCCGGCGCAGCACCCTTCGAAGGGCCGATCGGCAACACGGTCACCATCGCGACCGGGCGCTACGCCGCGATCCTCGGCGCGGCGCCGTCCAAGGGGGCACGCTCGCCGGTGCTGTGGAACGCCGCGTTCCGGGCCGCCGGCATCGACGCCGTGATGCACCCGATGGACGTCACCGGCGCCGATCTGCCCGCCGTGGTCGCGGCCCTCAAGGCCGATCCCCGCTTCGTCGGCGGGGCGGTGACGGTGCCGCACAAGCAGGCGATCGTCGGACTGCTCGACCGGGTCGAGCCCGAGGCCGAGCGGATCGGCGCGGTCAACGCCCTGTACCGCGACGGCGACGCGCTGGTCGGCGCCAACACCGACGGCGCGGGCGCGCTGTCGCAGATCGAGGAGATGGTGGGCGGACCGCACGCGCTGATGACCCGTCGGGCGCTGGTTCTCGGCCTCGGCGGCGCCGGGCTGGCGGTCGCCGCCTTCCTGGCCGGCCGGGTGACCGAGCTGACGGTCGCCAACCGCACCCGCGCGACCGCCGACGCGGTCGCCGCCCGGCTCGGCGCGACGGTGGTCGACTGGCCGGTCGGTGCCGACGTGCTCAGCAAGGTCGATCTCCTGGTGAACGCCACCACCGTCGGCCACAAGGACGGTCCGGCCGGGTCGCCGGTCGCTGTGGCCGACATCGCGGCCCTGCCGGGCTCGGCGGCGGTGTACGACGCGATTTACCAGCCCGACGAGACCCCGCTGCTGGCGCTGGCCGCGGGCCGGGGCCTCGAGACCCGCAACGGCCTCGGCATGAACCTCGACCAGGCCGTGATCGCCTTCAGCAAGGCGGTGCCGGGCGCGCTCGGGATGGACGCCGTCCGCGCGGCGATGCGGTCGGCTTGACCGGACACCGCCCGATGCGCCGCATCCTCCTGACGGCGGACGCGCCGGACCTGACCGTCGAGACCGTGGACGAGGCGACATCCGCGCCGCTGGTCGAGGTGGCGGCCCGCTACCACGTGGTGATCCCCGCCGACCACCTGTCGGAGCCGCCGATGCTCGCCGACGGCGTGCGCGCCGCCTTCCTGTGCACCGACCTCGACGCCTTCGACCGGCTGCGGCGGCTGGCGCTGGGCGGCGACCTGCTGTTCAAGCCGTCGCCGGTGGCACGCCTCGACCTGCTGCGGCGCGGCCGCCGCACCCTGGTGGCGGCCCGCGCGGTCGCGGCCGGCGCCAGCCTCGAGCGCGCCGACCTCGCCGAAATGATCGGCGGCGCCGGTATCGGCGCCGAGCACGGGCCGGCGGTGGTCGGCCGGCGGGCGCTGTACGCCCTGGCCGAGGGCACGCCGGTCGATTTCGGCATGATCTCGGAAGACCCCGTGGACGCCCCGGACGCGCCCGGGACGGGAGGAGGCGAGGCATGATCAGCGTGGTGCTGCGCGCCAAGAACGAGCGCGCGTGGATCGGCCGCTGTCTGACGGCGATCCGCCGGCAGCGGCTGGCCGACATCGACGTGGTGCTGGTCGACAACGACTCGACCGACGGCACGGTCGAGGTGGCGAAGGCCTTCGGCGCCACCCTCACCAACATCACCCGCGAGGAGTTCTCCTACGGCCGGGCGCTGAACATCGGCGTCAAAGCCGCCCGCCATGAGGTTGTGGCGCTGCTGTCGTCGCACTGCGTGCCGGTCGACGAATTGTGGGCAGACTACGCCTTCGCCCATCTCGGGCCCGAGGGCGACGCCCGGATCTGCGGGATCTACGGCCGCCAGGAGCCGCTGCCCGACACCAGCGCCATCGACCGGCGCGATCTCTGGACGACGTTCCGCGACGAACGCGTGCGCCAGCGCGTCGACTACTTCTTCCACAACGCCAACTCGGCGATCCGCAAGTCGATCTGGCGCGATCAGCCGTTCGACGAGAAGATCCGCGGCGTCGAAGATCGCGAGTGGGGCAAGCGGATGATCGCCGCCGGCTACGACATCGTCTACGAGCCCGGCATGCGGGCCTACCACCAGCACGGAATCCATCAGGGCCGCGACGAAGGCCGTGCCAAGCGGGTCGCCGAGGTCATCGAGATCATCCGCACCGGAGCGCCGCTGTGAAGCCGCCGCTGGTCGTCATCCCGGTGCTGTCCGCGGCCCGCAGCACGCCGCGGCTGATGGCGCCGATCCTCGGCCGGTCCAGCCTGCAGCGCACGCTCGACGCGGCGGTCGCCGACCTGCCGGAGTCCGAGGTGGTCGTCACCACCGACGACCCCGGGATCCGCGCCGTGGCCGAGAGCTTCGGCGGGCGGGTGGTCGCGCACGCTCGAAGCGCCGACAGCTATGTGGAAGCGCTCGCGGCGGTCGCACGCGGCCGCGACGCCGGGATCGTGGTGGTGCTGGAGCCGACCCACCCCTTCCGGCCGCGCGGCCTGATTCGCCGGACCGCCGACAACCTGGCGGCGCGCGACCACCTGGACAGCGTGGTGTGCGTGCGGCGCTTCACCGCCAATTTGTGGCGACGCACGCCGGACGGCGAGATCCTGGCGCTGTCGGAAGGCGGCGACGCCCGCGACGGCGAGTACTTCCAGGAGATGGTCGGGCTGGCGCTGGCCGCCCGGCCGCATCTGTTCGAGGCCGGTCGCCGGCTGGGCGACGCGGTCGGTTTCGAGGTGGTCGACCAGACCTGGGCGCTGGTCGACGTGCGGGATGATACCGGGTTCGCGGTCGCCGAGGCGCTGGCCGACCGCCTGCCGCAACTGGAGGAAGCGAGCGCATGACCAACGACAACCGGGCGGGGGCGGACCGGGTCATCGCCATCATCCCGGCCCGTGGCGGCTCCAAGGGGCTGCCCGGCAAGAACGTGCGGCCGATCGGCGGCAAGCCGCTGATCGCCCACTCGGTGCACCACGCCCTCGAATCGGGGGTCTGCGACCGGGTACTGGTGACCACCGACGACGCGGAGATCCGCGCCGCCGCCGAGGCCGCCGGCGCCTGGACCCCATTCATCCGCGACGCCGGCCTCGCCGAGGACCTGACACCGACCGAGCCGGTGCTGAAGGACGCGCTGGAGCGCGCCGAGGCGATCGACGGGCCGTTCGGCATCGTGGTGTTCCTGCAGCCGACCGACATCTTCCGCAAGCCGGAGTGGATCGCCCGCGCGGTCGGCATCCTGAAGACCCGGCCGGAGATCGACTGCGCGTTTGCCGCCAACAAGACCCACAAGAATTTCTGGCATCAGACCGAGGACGGCACCTGGAAACGGGTGTTCGACTGGATGGCGGTGTATGGACCGCGCCAGACCCGCACGCCGCTGTTCCGCGAGGATACCGGCCTGGCCTCGGCGCTGCGCGCCGGCCTGATCCGGCAGGGTCGCCGCACCGGCGATCGCGCCGAGATCATCGAGATCGACGACACCGCGTCGGGGATCGACATCCACGATGCCTTCGACTTCTATCTTGCCGAAAAGGCGCTGGAGTGGCTGGCCGCGAACCGCAAGCCATGACCGAACCCGGACGCCGGCGCGGCACCGATCTGCCGGACGGCCTGCATTCCGCCTTCCCGACGCCGGTGCTGGTCAAGCGCTACGGCGACGAGGACGATCTGAACCGCCAGCTGCTCGAGCTGGTCGCCGCGCGCGAGGCGACGGAATCCTCGCTCGGCCGCAGCAACGTCGGCGGCTGGCATTCGTCCGCCGACCTTCTGGACGCCCGCGAGCCGGCGATCATCGCCTTGCGCCGGCGCATCGCCGACTGCGTGAAGCCGATCCTTCTGGGCGCCCAGCACTCGGTGCAGGCCGCCGAGCGGCCGATGCGCATCACCGGCTGGGCCAACGTGGCGCGCGACGGCGCCTACAACGCGGTCCACAACCACACCCCGGCGGTGTTCTCCGGGGTCTACTACGTCAGCGTCGGCGACCCGGCCCCCGAGGGCAGCCGCGACGGCTTGATCGAGTTCGTCGACCCCCGGCCGGGGCCGCACGGCGGGCCGCTGCCGACGCACGCGTTCCACGCGCCGCTGATCGTCGATCCCGAACCCGGCATGGTGCTGGTGTTCCCGGGCTGGCTGCTGCACTACGTCCACCCGTACCGCGGCAGGACGCCGCGGGTGTCGATCGCCTTCAACCTGTGGCTGGACCGCCCGCCGACCGCCGCGTGACGCCGGCGATGGCCGCCCCCGCCGACCCGCTCCTGGTCCACGCCATCGGCTGGTTCGACGGCCGCTACGGGTACAACGTGCACACCCGCGGCCTGTTCGACGCGCTGTCGCGGCGGCTGCCGGTGGTGGCGACCCCCATCCACCTGCGCTCAGGACCGGTGGACGAGGACAAGGCGGCGGTGGCGGCGCGCTTCGCCGACCGGCGGATCGCCACGATTGCGTTGATCTACGGCAGCCTGATGAGCGTGCTGGACGGCGCCGCCGGCGCCCGGATCGCCTACACGGTGTGGGAATCGACCCGCCTGCCGGACGCCTGGATGGCGCCGCTGGCGGCGGCAGACCGGATCTGGACCGCCACCGCCTGGGGCAAGCGGGTGTTCGTCGGCAACGGCTTCGACCCCGCCCGCATCGACGTGGTGCCGGAGGGTGTGGATCCGGCGACGTTCCACCCCGGGGTCGCGCCGACCGGCGCGTTTCCGACCGCCCCGTTCAAGTTCCTGGCGATCGGCCGCTGGGAGCGCCGCAAAGGCATGGCCGACCTCGTGCAGGCCTTCGACCGCGAGTTCGGCGAGCGCGACGACGTCCTGCTGGTGCTGGCCGGCCTGTACGCCGGGCGCCGCGACCTCGACCTCGGCGCCGAGTTGCGGGCCCTCGGGTTGCGTCGGCCAAGCCGCCTGAAGATCGTGCCGCCGGTCGACACCCACCGCACTTTCGCCGGCATCTACACCGCCTGCGACGCCTTCCTGGCGCCCAGCCGGGCCGAGGGCTGGGGCCTGCCGACGATCGAGGCGATGGCTTGCGGCCTGCCGGCCATCGTGACCGGCTACAGCGGCCCGACCGAGTTCATCGATCGCCACGCCTGGCGGATCGATCACCGCCTGGTCGCGGTCGACGACCCGTTCTTCGAGCGCGCCGACGGCGACCTCGGGATGTGGGCCGAACCCGACTGGGATCACTTCAGGCACCTGATGCGGGAGGTGTTCGAGCGCCCCGACCGGGCGCGCGCGCGGGGCCTGGCCGGGTCGGCGCACGTGCGCGAACGCTATTCCTGGGATCGCGCGGCGGCGGTCGCCGAGGACCGGCTGCGCCGGCTGCCCGCGGACGGATGAACGCCCGCCGAGCGCCGCTCAGGCCGCGCCGGCGCGGTCGGCAGAGCGCGGGTACCCGAGTTCGTCCATCATCGCGCCAGCGGTATCCTCGAAGGCGGTTATCTCGGCCGAGCTCAGGGTCTCGGCCCAGCCTCCGACCTCGCCGCGACGGTAGTGCGAGCTGGCGTCCTCCTGGCCCTGGCGGCGGCCACCCGACAGCGATTCGAAGCTGGCGACCTCGAGCGCCTTGCCGACCGGCCCGGCCCCGGGATCGGCGCCCAGGAACGCGAACAGCCGCGCCGCCTCGGCCAGCGGCTCGGCGTGCAGCGCCTCGTAGCGCACCTCGTGGTAGGCGTGGCCGGGCGCCAGATCCCGGGCGGCGCGGATCCGCGCCGACCAGCCCTCGGCGTAAGCCTTCATGTAGTCACGCCGGGTCATCGTCGCCGGCAGCTTGGCGCGGAACCGGATGAACGCCGAGACCGCCCCGTCGCGGCCGTCGCGGATCACGTTGACGAAGCGTGCACTCGGAAACAGCCCCCAGATCCGGCGCATGTGCATGAGGTTGTCCGGCGTCTTCTCGCCGATCGCCCGGAGGCTGGCAACCGGACGGCCGTCGAGGTTCTCCTGGGCGAGCGCCACGAACGCCGTCCGGACCATCGGCGCCAGCAGCATCGGCCGCGGGCCGCGCACCGACGGCGCCCAGGTGTCGCGCCCCTCCGCCCGGCGCGTGCCGTAGCCGTCGAGGGCGGCGTGCAGGGTCGGCACGAGATCGTTCATGAAATGGGACTCGCCGAGGCACAAGACCTGCGGGTGGGCGTTCAACATCTGCTGCACCCAGGTGGTGCCGGAGCGCGGCAGCCCGCCGACGAAGAACACCGGCAGGGAGATGAGGGCGCGCAGCTCGGCGCTGAAATCACGGGCCATTCGGTTCCTCCGGCACCCGGGTGCCCTCCACCCGGATCGTGCCCCCTGTCTACGGGCGTCGGGTCGGTGCGGGCAAGCGCCGAAGCCGGCGGAACGCTCACCACGGTTGACGCGAGTCGTCTTGTCGCCGATGACGGGCGGCGGTTCAACCGGATGCCGCGCAAGCGCGGCCGACCCGGCGGCCGAGGAGCGTCCATGATCATCACCCAGACCCCGCTGCGCGTCTCGATCGGCGGCGGCGGCACCGACCTGCCCTGGTACTACGAGCGGCACGGCGGCCTCGTGATCTCGGCGGCGATCGACCGCTACGTCTACATCGCGCTCAACCGCACCTTCCGGCCGGACTATTTCGTGAAGTACTCGGAATTGGAACGGGTCGATCGTCCCGACCAGATCCGCCACCCGATCATCCGCGAGGCGCTGACCCGCCACGACGTCGGCCCGGCCATCGAACTGGTGTCGATGGCCGACATCCCGGCCGGCACCGGGCTCGGCTCGTCCGGCACCTTCACGGTCGGGCTGCTGCGCGCGCTCTACGCCTTCAAGCGCGCCCCGGTGACGCCGCACGCGCTCGCCGAGGAGGCGTGCGAGATCGAGATCGACCGTCTGGGCGGCTCGGGCGGCAAGCAGGACCAGTACATCGCGGCGTTCGGCGGCATCACCTGTCTCGACTTCGCCGCCGACGGCCACGTCCGCGTCAGCCCGCTGGCCCTGCCGCTCGCCACCCTGCACGATTTGGAGAGCCGGCTGCTGCTGTTCTTCACCGGCTATTCGCGCAGCGCCGACGACGTGCTGAAGGAGCATCGCGCCCGACTGGAGGCCGACGACCCGGCGATGGTCGAAAACCTGCACGCCATCAAGGATCTCGGCGGCCGCATCCGCTCCGCGCTGGAAGCCGGCGACGCCCCGGCCTTCGGCCGGATCATGGACGAGCACTGGCGCATCAAGCAGACCCGCTCCGGTGGCATGTCGAACCCGCGCATCGACGCCCTGTACGCGATCGCGCGCAACCACGGCGCCGTCGGCGGCAAGCTGGTGGGCGCCGGCGGTGGCGGCTTCCTGATGTTCTACGCCGAGGATCCCGACCGCGTGCGCCGGGCGATGACCGCGGAGGGGTTGAGCGAGGTGCGCTTCGCCTTCGACTTCGACGGCGCCCGCGTGGTGATCCGGGACTGACGCCATGCAAGTCATCATCCTGGCCGGCGGCAAGGGCACCCGGCTGGCGCCGCTGACCGACAGCCTGCCGAAGGCGCTGGTGCCGGTCGCCGGGCGGCCGTTCGCCGAACGCCAGCTCGCCCTGCTGCGGGCGGGCGGTGCCACCAGGATCCTCTACTCGATCGGCCACCTGGGCGACAGGATCCGCGACCACGTCGGCGACGGCCGGCGCTTCGGCCTCGCCGTCGACTACGTCGAGGACGGGCCGGAGCCGCTCGGCACCGGCGGGCCGCTGCGGGTTGCCCTCGACGCCGGGCTGCTGGCGGAGCGCTTCCTGGTCACCTACGGCGACAGTTACCTGCCGATCGACCTGCGCCCGGTCATGGCGGCGCTGGCCGCCTCGGGGGCGGCGGCGCTGATGACGGTGTTCCGCAACGACGGGCGCTGGGACGGCTCCAACGTCGCAATCCGCGACGGCCGCATCCTGCTGTACGACAAGCGCGGCCGGCACCCGGATGTGGCGCTCGACCACATCGACTACGGCATGCTGGCGCTGACCCGCGGCTTCGTCGCCGCGCACGTTCCGGCCGGCGAGGCGGTCGACCTCGCCGAGCCGCTCTACCGGTTGAGCCGAGCCGGCGGCCTCGCCGCCTATCCGGTCGCAACCCGGTTCTGGGAGGTCGGCAGCCACGCCGGCCTCGCCGAGCTGGAGGCGGCGATCGCCGCCGGCGCGGTCGACGCGCCGTGAGGGCCTACCTGATCCTCGCCCTGAAGGCCGCCGTGACGCTCGGGCTGCTCGGCTGGCTGGCGACCGAGGTCGACCTGCGCGAGGTGCGGGCGCGGCTGGGCGCCATCGGCATCCCGGGCGCGGTCGCCGCGACCCTGGTGCTGGCCACGCTGATCCCGGCGACGGCGGCGCGCTGGGGTGTGGTTCAGCACGCCATCGCAGCACCACTCGCGCTCGCCACCCTGCTGCGGCTGAGCCTGGTCGGATTGTTCTTCAACCAGGTGCTGCCGGCGCCGGTCGGCGGCGACGCCATGCGGATCTGGGGCGCCAACCGCGCCGGCCTGCCACTCGGCAAGGCAACCTCCGGGGTGCTGCTGGAGCGGCTCTGGGGGCTGGTGACGCTGGTGCTGTTCGCCGCACCGGTGTGGCCCTGGCTGCTGCCGGAGGCGGCGCCGCGACTCGGCCTTGCCGCCGCCTCGAGCTTCGCGGCGGTGGTCGGCCTGGCCGGCGTCCTGGTGCTGCTGCGGCTCGCACCCACCACCATCGCCCGACGGTTGCCGGGGCCGCTCCGGGCGATCCTGGACGACGCCCGCGCCACCGCCTGGCCGCCCGGTCGGGTGCTGGCGGTGATCCTGTGGTCGCTCGCCGGCCACGTCGCTTCGATGGCGGCGATGGCGACGCTGGCCGCCGCCATGGGCCTGGCGATCGCCCCGCTGGCGATCGTCGTGGTGGTGCCGATCGCCCTGCTGGCCGCGGTCGTCCCAGCCAGCTTCGCCGGCTGGGGGGTGCGCGAGGGCGCGCTGGTGACCGCCCTCGCCGGCTTCGGCGTGCCGGCCGCCGACGCGCTGTCGCTGTCGGTAGCCTTCGGGCTGGTGGTGCTGATGCTGGCGCTGCCGGGTGCCGTGCTGTGGATGACCGGGGCGCGGCGCGACGGCGGGTAGGCGGTGGCGATTTTCGCCATATGGCGCTCGACGCCATCAAAAGACAGTGGCAAGATGCGCCCGCATGAGGCCGGCGAGACCCAGGGCCGTTCTGGTCGTTCGAGAGCGTGTCGTCTATCCGGACGGCGGGCTGGTCGAGATGGTGGTGTGGCGTGTGCCGGAGCCGGTGCCTCCGACCGGGCACGGCCTCAAATACTGCCTCGTCTATGTCGTGGATGGCGAACGGATCGTCGGCTACGACAACGAGCGCGGCAAGGGAGACCATCGCCACGACAGGGCGTCGGAAGAGCCCTACGCTTTCGAGTCGGTCGAGCGGCTGCTGGCCGATTTCTTGGCGGACGTGAACCGGGAGAGGTCGTCGTGACGAAGCGCAACATCATCGTGGGCGGGACGCTCGAAGACGCCGCCCGTCGGGTCGCCGAGGCCTGGCGCAGGGCCCAGCGCGACGAGGCTGCCGAGGCGGAGGACAACGTCACCTTCGTGTCGTGGTCGGGGCTGGCTTCGGTCATGACCGACAAGCGGCACGAGATCCTGCGGCATCTGCACCAGCGCGCCGCACCGAGCGTGCGGGCGTTGGCCCGCGAGCTGGGGCGCGACTATAAGCGGGTTCACGCCGACGTGGCCGCGCTGGAATCGGTCGGGTTGGTCGAGCGCGGCGCCGACGGGCTGCACGCCGACTACGACGAGATTCGAACGGTCATCGCCCTCTGATCTGCAGCCGGTGGCCCTCACGCCTTGCGGCACACCGCGTAGGTGTTCAGGCCGAACTTGTGGCGCCGGCAGGTGATCGCCGACGGTTTGAAGCCGGCGGCGACCAGCAGCGGCCAGAGGTCGCGCGGATCGAAATACACCTTGTGATCGTCCATCTCGGCCGGCGGGCTGACGCCGAGCCGGAAGGCGGCGAACTCCAGCGCCGTCTTGCCGCGCCAGCTCGGCACGTTGACGAAGGCGACGCCGCCGGGGGCCAGGACGCGATGCACCGCGTCGAGCGCCCGCTGGCGCTCCCACAGATGCTCCAGCACGTTGTTGAACACGACGCGGTCGATCGACGCCGTCGGGATTGCGTCGAGCGCCTCGGGCAGCCGGCCCTCGAAGCACGCGATCGCCGGGTCGGCCTTCAGCGCGTCGGACAGGGCGAGGTCGACGACCGTCACCGCGGCCGCGCGGCCGACGAAGCGCCGTGCCGTGGTCGCGTGGAAGCCCGAGCCGATGTCGAGCAGCCGGGCTCCCCGGACCGGCGCCAGCGCCCGCTCGATGCGGCGCGACGACAGCCAGATCCCGAACCGGTCGACCGGCGTCGGAACCCAGTCCTGCCCGAACGACGTGCCGCGCACCACCGCGCCCTCCCTCGATACGTCGGGCATGGTTAGCGCCTTCGCGGCGGCGTGGCCAGGGGCGGGGTGAGAGGCCCCGCCTCGCCCCAACCCAGCGTCGTCACCCCGGGCGGCGTGCAGCGGCGACCCGGGGCCCACCCGCCGCCTCGCGGTCGCAGCGGCGACCAACCGGCCCGTCTTGTTCGCGACCGGTGAAATCCGTATGGTCCGCGCGCCCGGCGGGCACCAGCGATCACTGGCGAGGCGACCGACACTTGAACGCGATTCCCGGACGCGCACCCGCCGAGATCGGGCCGAACGACCAGGCCCTGTTCGTGCCGGACGACGACGTCGCCGCCCCGGTCCTGTCGATCGTCGTGCCGGCCCTGAACGAGGAGCGGGTGGTCGGCGAGTTCATGGACTGGTGCCGCGAGGGGTTGGCCAAGGCCGGCGTCGCCGGCGAGATCCTGATCGTCGACAGCTCCACCGACCACACCCCGGAGATCGTGCTGGCCAAGGGCGGCCGGGTGCTGAAGGTGCCGAAGCGCGGCCTCGGGCGCGCCTACATCGACGCCATCCCGTTCATCCGCGGCCGCTGGGTGCTGATGGGCGACGCCGACTGCACCTACGATTTCCGCGAGCTCGCGGATTTCGTGCGAGCCTTCGAGGCCGGCAACGACTTCGTCATGGGCTCGCGCAAGCGCGGCTACATGGAGCCGGGATCGAACCCCTGGCTGCACCGCTATCTCGGCACCCCGGTGACGACCTGGATCCTGAACCGGATCTACGGCTCGCGGTTCTCCGACATCCACTGCGGCATGCGCGGGCTGACCCGCGAGGCGCTGGTGGCGATGGATCTGCGCTCGCAGTCCTGGGAATACGCCAGCGAGATCGTGCTGAAATCGGTGCACATGGAGCTGAAGACCGCCGAGGTGCCGGTGCGTTTCTACAAGGACCGCGACGGCCGGGTCAGCCACCACGTCCGGGCCGGCTGGTTCTCGCCCTGGCACGCCGCCTGGATCAACCTGCGCGCCATGTTCGTTTGGGGCGCCGATTTCTTCTGCCTGATGCCGGGCGTGGCGATGCTGGTCGCCGGCCTGCTGCTGACCCTGCCGATGATCGCCGGCCCGCAGACGCTTGGCCCGGTCACCTTCTCGCTGAACTGGATGCTGCTCGGCCTGGTGCTCGGCGTGGTCGGGCTGCAATCGGCGATGACCGGGCTGATCGCGCGCATTGTCTACGACCGCACCGGGCGTAAGCGCGCCCGGATCCTCGCCGCACTGCCCTACGACCGCACCGTGCTGGCGGCGGTCGCCCTGTTCGTGATCGGCGTCGGGCTGGCGGCGCCGCTGGTCGCCGACTACGTGCGGTTCGGGCTGGCGCTGGCGGAACCGTCGATCGCCGCCAACCACCGGGCGATCGTCGGGCTGATGGCGGTGGCGTTCGCGTTCCTGGTGTTCGTCAACACGCTGGTGCTCCACGCCACCGCCCTGCTGGCCGCCGAGCGGTCGCCGCGATGACGGACGCGGCGCGACGCTACGTCGTGGTTGGCGGCGCCGGCTTCATCGGCAGCCACTTCGTCGACCGCCTGCTGGCCGATCCCGCGACCGCGGCGGTAACGGTCTTCGACAACTTCTCCTCCGGCCGCGACTGGCACCTGGCGGCGCATTCCGGCGACCGGCGGCTGGCGGTGGTGCGCGGCGAGGTCGGCGACCTGGACACGCTGACCGCCGCCATGGCCGGCCACGGCGTGGTCATCCACCTCGCCTCCAACCCCGACATCGCGGCGGCGATGCGCGACCCCACGGTCGACTTCCGCGAGGGCACGGCGCTCACCAACAACGTGGTCGAGGCGATGCGGCGGGCCGGCGTGCCGCGCATCCTGTACGCCTCCGGCTCCGGGGTGTACGGCGACCTCGGGTCGACCGAGATCCACGAGGATCACGCGCCGATGGAGCCGATCTCCACCTACGGCGCCTCCAAGCTGGCCGGCGAGGCGCTGATCGCGGCCTACGCCCACATGTTCGCCATGACCGGCCTGTGCTTCCGGTTCGCCAACGTCGTCGGCCCGCGCCAGACCCACGGCGTCGGCTACGACTTCGTGCGCCGATTGATGCTCGACCCGACCCGGCTGGCGATCCTCGGCGATGGGCGCCAGACCAAATCCTACATCCACGCCCGCGACGTGGTCGACGCGGTGCTCACCGCCCACGCCCGCGAGACCCGACGGTTCCAGGTGTTCAACGTCTCGACGCTGGACGCCATCTCGGTGGCCGAGATCGGTCGGCTGGCCTGCGGGGTGGTCGGCCTGGATGCCGCCGCCGTGCCCTTCGAGTACGCCGGCGGCGACCGTGGCTGGAAGGGCGACGTGCCGGTGGTGCGCCTCGACTCCAACCGCATCCGCGCGCTCGGCTGGAGCCACCGCTTCGACACCGCCGGCGCCATGGTGGACGCCATGCGGGCGGTCAGGGCCGACGTCGAGGCCGGGAACGTGCCGCTGCCCGAGCCCGGCTGAGCGATGCCGGCGCCGCATCCCGACGACTGGGATTCCCACTGGACGCGCTACGATTCCGGCGCCGCGCACAACCCGGCGCAGCGCTGGCGCCACCGGCTGCTGCTGGAGGCTCTCGCGCCGGACGGCGTGGCGCCGCGGCACCTGCTGGATGTCGGCTCCGGCCAGGGCGATTTCGCGGTGCTGGCGCGGCGGGCCTGGCCGGCGGCTACGATCCTCGGCCTGGAGTTGTCGGAGACCGGCTGCAGGCTGGCCCGGGCCAAGGTGCCGGACGGCGCGTTCCGCGCCGTCGACCTCCTGGCCGGCGCGGAACCCGAACCCGGGCATGCCGCCCGGGCCACCCACGCGGTGTGCTCGGAAGTGCTGGAGCACGTCGACGACCCGGCCGCCCTGCTGCGCGCCGCGGCGGCCTGGCTGGCGCCCGGCTGCAGGCTGGCGGTCACCGTGCCGGGCGGTCCGATGTCGGCGTTCGACCGCCACATCGGCCACCGCCGGCACTTCACGCCGGCCTCCCTGGCCGAACTGTTGGCCGGCGCCGGGTTCGCGGTCGAGCGGGCGGACGGCGCCGGCTTCCCGTTCTTCAACCTCTACCGGATGACGGTGATCGCCCGCGGCCGCCGCCTGATCGCCGACGTCGAGGGCGGCGCCGGCGACATCGCCCCGCTCGCCCGCGCCGCGATGCGGGTTTTTGACGGGCTGTTCGCGCTCAACCGGTCCACCGGCCGGCTCGGGTGGCAGGTCGTCGCCGTCGCGGTGAAGCCGTAGCCGGCTTCGCCCGACGGGCCCGCCGTCACGACGCCACCTCCCAGGCCACCGACAGATCCGGAGCCGGGCGGCCGTCCTCGGGCCACAGGAACAGCGGCCGGTCGCGGTACCCCCACCACTGCGGGCAGGCGCCCAACGGCAGCGCCACCCGGCCGCCGCGCGGCGAGCCGAAGCCGATGGCGGCGCCGGGAACCGGCTCGGTCGCCCAGGGCGGCAACTCGGCGAGCCGGTAGCGGCGGCCAGGCTCACCGCCCGACAGCACCAGGCGAAGCCGCGCCCGGGCGGCGATATCGAGCGGCAGCCGGGCGAGGCGCCGGACGCCGTCGTGAACCTCAACTCGGCGAAGGTCGAGATAGCCGGCGGCGGGTCCCTCGGCGCCGGAATCGCCCTCGAAATCGATACCCGGGGCGGCGTCAAGCGGCCGCAACGCGCCATCGGCGGCCTCGGCGAGCACGCGGACCCGGCGGCCGGCGCCCCGCGGCACCTGGATCGTCAGCTCGAACCCGCTGGCGGCCGCCGCCGGCGACCCGAGCGCTGCGGCGACGTCCGGTCGCGGCAGCCGGGGGACGTCGTCGGCGATCGGCCGGCCGTCGAGCGTCGCGACGACGCCGCGCGCCGGCCGCCCGGTCGCCCGATCGATCGCCCAGCCCCGAAACCGAACCGTCTCCGGACCGGTCTGCGGCTCGGCCGGCCACTCCGTCGGCCCGGTGGCCGGCGCCGCCAGTTCCAGGAATCCGCCGGCGTCGCCCCAGTCGCAGGTCACCGCCGCGTTGTAGAGCCGGGCGTCGGCGAGGTCGGTGCCGCGCGGCACATACAGCACACCGTCCTCGAACGCCTCGACCGGGACGTAGCGCTCGAGCACCGTCCGGCTGACCAGATAGTGCCGGACGGTGTCGGGGATGCCGTCCCAGCCGCGACCGGTCGGCACGATCACCGCCTCCGGAGGCCGGCGGTCCAGATCGGCGATCAGCGCCTCCTGGCTTTCCCGGCGCAGCGCCATGCTGATGTGGAAGAACCGTCCGGCCGGGGCGTAGCCCAGCAGGGCGTGGAACAGCGCCGGCCGGTTGGTCAGGTCGAGCACCGTCCCCCCGAGCGAGACCCAGCCGCCGAGCAGCAGGCGCCAACCGTCGATCATCGCCGGATCGATGGCGTCCGGCCCGGCGTAGCCCAGCATCGGCTCGGCGCCGGGCGCGGGGACGGTCGGCATCAGGCGGGAGGCGACAGTCGCGGGATCGAACGCCGGCCCGCCGTAGCGCCAGCGCGCCAACATCGACTCCTTGGCGTCGGACAGCCAGGCCGGTCCGATCGCGGCGGTCGCCAGCAGCGCCGCCACCAGCACCGGGTGCGGCAACGCGCGTCGCGCCGACGCGGGCAGTCCCGGCAACGCCCTCTCAACCGCCAACAGCAGGCGGACGGCAACCACGCCGATCGGCACCGCCGCCGCCGCCAGCGCGTGGAACACGTGGCCATCGGCCCGGTACACCACCTTCGGCATGTAGAGCAGCGCGAACAGCGCGGCGGCCACCACCACCCAGTCGCGGGCATCCGGGCGCCAGCGCGCCACCGCCGCCCAGCCGCCGGCCGCCGCCACCAGCGCCAGCGCCGCGACGATCACCGCCGTCAGCGCCACCACGTCGCCATAGGCCAGGCTGCGGGCGATCGGGATGCCCCCGGCCAGGGCGTGGTCGCGGGTGAACACCGTCAGGTGGTGGAGGAAGCCCTCCCAGGCACCAACCGCGACCAGCGCCGCGACCAGCGCCGCCGCCACCGGCACCGAGAAGGCGGCGCACAACAGCGTGCACCGGAACCGCCACGGCCGCCCGCCGTCGCCGGCCACCGCGTCGTGCAGCACGACGGTCGCACCGACCGCGATCACGCCGAGCGCGATCTCGGGCACCAGCACCGCCGTGACGCCGCCGAGCGCCACCACCGCCAGCGCCCGCGGCGGCGTCGCCCGCACCAGCAGCAACGCCAGGGCGGCGAGCAGCGGCGCCCACAGGATCAACCGGATGTGCACCAGTGGGTCGAGGCTGGCCGCCAGCAGGGTGGCCAGGGCGGCGTGCGGCCAGCGCCAGCCGAACAGCCAGGCGAACAGCGCCGCCAGCCCTGTCAGGTACAGCGGGTTGACGATCAGGTGCAGCCCGGCCACCGCCCCCCACCGGGTCGGCTCCAGCACCGTCATCCCGACCAGGGCGCGGCCGGCGTCGAACCATGGCCCGTGGATCAGGTGCAGGTCGGCCCAGGGCAACCGGCCGTCGAGCAGCGCGAGCGCCCCGACCAGCATCTCGCCCTCGTGGAACAGGTCGACCGCGCCGACCGCCCCCGGCAGTTCCACCGTCAGCAGCCAGAGAACCGGCAGCCCGGTCCACAGCATCGCCACCGGCCGGGCGGCGCGCCGCACCCCGAGGCGCCTCGCCGTCAGCCAGCCGGCGACGGCGAGGGCCGCCGCCAGCCAGATCGGAAACCACGGGTAGGCGACCGTCGACGGGGGTTCCAGGACCGTCACCACGGTGCGGGCGGAGGCGATGGCCAGCAGCATCGGACCGAGCGGCGCCAGCACCGCCACCGCCACCGCCAGCCGGTCTGCATCGCCGCGGGCGGCGAACCACAGCGCCGCGGTCGTCGCCACCGCGACGCCGGCCGCCGGCATCGCGCCGAGCCCGAGGCCGACGGCGGCGCCGAGCCCGGCCGCCACCCCCAGCATCGCCGCGTCGGTCAGGGCGGCGGCGCAGTCCGGTTCCGCCCGCTCCAGGGACGACAGGACCAGGGCCGGGCCAGACCAGAACCCGGACGACGGACGCCAGAGCCGCGTCAGGGCAAGTGCCAGCGCGGCAGTCAGCGCCGGCCAGCCGATCCCGATAAGCGCCGCGATGGCGCCGTAGCGGGGGATGTCGAAATCGTAGTAAGCGGGATAACCGATGATGTCGGTCGCGGCCTCCAACCCCTCCGGTATCGCCCCGGCCGCCAGGGCCACGGCGAGGCCGGCGACCGCCGCGGCGACAACCAGGATTGCCAGGCTACGGCGCGTCGCCGCCCGCCCGTCGGTCGCCGGCACCGCCGTCACCCGCCGGGCATCCCGGCGAGTGTGTCGGCGACGCGCTCGGCGACCAGGCGGTTGCCGGCCGCGGACATGTGGGACCGGGCGAAATACTGGCCAAAGAACGTCGCCGGGCTGGCGCGGTGTCGCTCCTGCAATGCCGGGAGGGTGTCCAGTGTCTCCAGACCGGCATCATGGGCGCACGTCAAGATCCGCGCCGAGCCTCCGATGCCGGCGCGTGCGGAGGGGTCACCTGGAGTGGCGAAAGTGCGGGGCGGGTACTGCGCGACGACCAGTACCCGAGCGCCGCTCGCGTCCCCCACGTCTTTCAGCCGGCGCATCAGCAGACAGGCCACCTGCGGGCCGTCGGAATGCAGCCTCACTTGCGGCGATCCGGGAGCGTACCACCACCCGGAAGCTCCGACCTGGCGGGCCGCCCAGTCGACCAGGTAACTGTATCCGAGCATCGTCCGGATCATACCGATCTGCGCAACCCGTGGACGGTTCGCCGACACCGGGACGTTGCGAAGGGCCAAAGCCCCGTCCGCCACCTCGAAATACGGCTTTTCCGTCCCGGCACGCTGCGCGGCCTCGGTCGCCAGCGCGTCGTCGTGGACGAACGAGACCACCAGCGCCCACGGGCGCAGCCGCGGCACGATGGCCTCGGCCCGCAGCACGGCCTGATCGAGCCCGTAGCCGAACACGCCACCGTTCGCCACCGGCTGGCCGAGCATCGACTGCAACTGCGCCGGCCAGGTCTCCCGGTCGATCACCTCCTCGCCGAAGGTGTCGGAGCCACCGACCGCGACCACCGCCACCGGCGCCGGGGTCGGCTGGCCCGCCGCGTTCTGCCGGAGCGACGCGTCGTCGATCGACACCCGGAGGTTCCAGGGGTTGGCCATCGCCTCATAGCCCGGCACCGGCACATGGCCGAGCAACGGGTCGTGCGACGCGGGGTAGCCGGCTGCGCGCAGTGACAGCCTGTCGGCGACGTAGTTCCGGGCCGTGAAGTCGACCCGGTCGTGGGCCCGCAGAGCAGCCTCCACGGCGCCGACCGCCGTCACCACGGCGATCACGGCGATCGTCATCCTGAAGACTCCGGAACCCGACCCCGCGCCGCCTCGCTGAACCATTCGGCGACTCCCTGTGATGGACTGAACATTAGGCGCAACCCCGCACCGGCGGCAAGAAACCGCCGGGCACCGAAACGGCCGCGCGGAACCTTGCGGCTGCCTCGAACGTTCTCGACGTGAAGATCCAGCCGCCCGCGGATGGGTCAGACCACGACGATCGGGAGAAGAGCCATGAATCGCCTGATGCTACCGATGGCCCTGGCCGGAGCGCTTGCAGTCGGCGCCTGCTCGGGCATGAGCGACACCCAGCAACGGACGCTGTCCGGCGGCGGCATCGGCGCCGGCGTCGGGGCCGCGGCGGGCGCGCTCACCGGTGGCTGCATGACCTGCGGCGCGGTGATCGGCGGAGCCGCCGGTGCTGCCGGCGGGTACATCTACGACCAGACCAAGAAGTAGCGCTCCGCGTCTGCCTGCCGACGATCTCCCACGCTCCGAGCCTGACGGCCCGCCTCTCGAGGCGGGCCGGTTATCGTTCCGCGACTGCTTCCCGTCGCCGCCCTCCGTGACCCGAATCGAAAGGCCCGCCGGAAACCGGCGGGCCCACGATGTCGGCTTCGAATTGATTGCGAGCGTCACTGGCGCGTCGGCGTCGTTCCCTGGACGTTGCTGGTCGTCGTCTGGCCGGTCCTGGTGGTCTGGCCGGTGGCAATCAGCACCACCCGTCGGTTGCGCTCCTCGCGGACGCCGTCGCCGGTCGGAACGGCGAGATCGGTCTGGCCCTTGGCCGCCAGCTGGAGATCCTTGATCTCGCCGACCGTCATGCCCTGGCGGACCAGTTCGGCGCGAACCGCCTCGGCGCGACGACGCGACAGCTCGTCGTTGTAATCCGCCGATCCGGAAGTGTCAGTGTGGCCCTCGATGTAGAGGACCACCGGCTCGATCTTGCGCATCTCATCCAGGAACCGATCGAGTTCAGCCTGCTGGCCGGGCCGGATGGAAGCGCTGTCCCAGTCGAAATAGACCGTGTCGCGGGCGATCTCCTCCTGCACCGTCTCGTAGGTGGTGGTGGTCGGCTGCATGGCGCCCCGCAGCGCCTCCATGGCCGCCATATAGGCCGCGCGGCAGGCGGCGATGTGATCGTACTGGTGGCCCTCCTCCTCCTGCTCGATCCAGCAGTCGTAGCGCGCCTGGGCGACGGCCGCCTCTACCGGCGCCCGGCCCCGACCGTCCTGAAGGACGCTGACAAGGTCGCTGCGCGCGGTGTCGAGCTCGGAGCGGGTCGCGGCGTTGCGGATGCTCCGCTCGGACGCCTCAGCCGGCATCGGGACGTCACCCCCGCCGGCGCGCAGGCTCTTGCCCGCGAAGTACTCCGCGTCCGGCCAGTCACCCATCTCGTCGGCCTCGAAGATCGCGAGGTCACGGTATTCACGCGCCAAACGCTGCTCGAACCCGTCGCCGGCCGGCTGCGTCGTCCGCACCTGCTCGACGTTAGGGAACAACGGAAACAGCGTGGCCGCGTGGCCGGCGACCGCGAACGCGCCGACTGCCAGCGTCACCGGCAGGGCATAGAGTAGTTTCTTGCGCATGGTCAGTCCTCTTGATTGTGACGATCGTCAGGGCCGGTGCCGGGCCGATCAGCGCGTCGCTCCCCTGACGGCCAGCACGAGGCCGACGCAGAGCGCCGCAACGCCGCCGGCGATCTGCCAGACCGTCCGGTCCGGGTAGGTGCCGGTCAGCGTCTCGGACAACTGTCCCAGGGGCGCCTCCGCCGCGTTGAGGCCAAGCCAGAGCAGCACGGCGCCGGCGACGGCGAGGGCAACTCCAACAAGTCGTTGGGGACTCATCTTGTTCTTCCCACATTGCCAGCCGACCACGGGCGGACGGACCGCCCGCTTGTCCGTGGTCGAATGATCAACCGACCAAGGCCCGCACGGTTCCGCCACGGCCGTCATCGCACCCGGTTTGCATGGACGCCAACATCTGCCATTGACGAGACACCGTCGGATCGAGAACCCTGGCATGGTCTTTCCGCATCGCAACAACGGCTGCCCAATGACCGTATCCCCGACCGCGCCCCGCCTCGCCGTAGACGTCGGCGGCACGTTTACCGATGTCGCCCTCGAGATTGGGACCCGGCGGGTGACCGCCAAAGTGCTCACCACCCAGCGAGCTCCCGAGGAAGGCGTGCTGGCCGCTCTCGACAAGGCGGTGGCCGAAGCCGGGATCGCGCCGGACAGTGTCGCGCTGATCATTCACGGCACGACGTTGGCGACCAACGCGTTGATCGAGCGCAAGGGCGCGAGGACGGCGCTGATCACCACCGCCGGCCACCGCGACAGCGTCGAGATGGCCCAGGAGAACCGATTCGAGCAGTACGACATCGGCATCGACCGCCCGCCGCCGCTGGTGCCTCGCCACCTGCGCTGGTCGGTAGGCGAGCGGCTGAACTACCGGGGCGAGGTTCTGGTGCCGCTCGACGAGGACTCGGTGCGGGCGCTGTTGCCGAGGTTCGCCGCCGAGAAGGTCGAGGCGGTGGCGATCGGTCTGCTGCACTCCTACGCCGACAGCGCCCACGAGCGGCGGGTCGCCGAGATCCTGGCCGAGGCCTATCCGGATCTGGCGATCACGCTGTCGAGCGAAGTCTGCCCGGAGATCCGGGAGTACGAGCGGCAGTCGACCGCCTGCGCCAACGCCTACGTCCAGCCGAAGATGGCACGCTACCTGACCGAGCTCGGCACGCAGATGCGGGATCGCGGGTATCGCTGCCCGTTCTTGCTGATGACCTCCGGCGGCGGGTTGACGACGCTCGAGACCGCTGTCCGATTCCCGATCCGGCTGGTGGAATCCGGTCCGGCAGGCGGTGCCATCCTGGCGACCGAGATCGCCAAGGAGTGCGGGCTGAAGGACGTGCTGTCCTACGACATGGGCGGCACCACCGCCAAGATCTGCCTGATCGACGACTACGCCCCGCTGTCGACCCGCACCTTCGAGGTCGCGCGCGTCTACCGCAACCTCAAGGGCAGCGGCCTGCCGATCCGCATTCCGGCGATCGAGATGGTGGAGATCGGTGCCGGCGGCGGCTCGATCGCCCGGGTCGACGCCATGGGCCGGCTGCTGGTCGGCCCCGACAGCGCGTCGTCCGAGCCGGGGCCGGCGTGCTACGGCCGCGGCGGCACCAACCCGACGGTGACGGACGGCGACGTGGTGCTCGGCAAGATCGATCCGGCCCGCTTCGCCGGCGGCGAGGTGGCACTGGACGTCGACGCCGCGGCCGCGGTGTTGGCCGAGAAGGTCGGCACCCCGATGAACCTGCAGGGCCGGCTCGCCGCCTTCGCGCTCGCCGAGATCGTCGACGAGAACATGGCCAACGCCGCCCGCGTGCACGCCATCGAATGGGGCAAGGACATCACGGCCCGCGCCATGATCGCGTTCGGCGGTGCCGCGCCGCTGCACGCCGCCCGCCTCGCCGAGAAGCTCGACATCGACACCGTGGTGGTGCCGACCGGCGCCGGCGTCGGCTCGGCGATCGGCTTCCTGCGGGCGCCGATCTCCTACGAGGTGGTGCGCAGCCGCTATCTCCGGCTGTCGGCCTTCGAGCCGTCTGCGGTCAACGCCCTGCTCTCCGGCATGGCCGAGGAGGCGCGCGCCATCGTGGTCGCCGGGGCCGGAGCGGAGGGGCTGAGCGAGAGCCGAGTGGCCTTCATGCGCTACGTCGGCCAGGGTCATGAGATCAGCGTGCCGCTGCCGGCGGGCGTGCTCACGGCCGCCGACGCCGACAGCATCCGCGCCGCCTTCGAGGCCGAGTACATCAACCTCTACGGCCGCATCATCCCGGGCCAGGAGCCCGAGATCCTCAGCTGGACGGTGACGGTCGCGGCCCCGATCGGCGCCCCTGCCGAACCAATCGCGGATGCCGGCACGGTCGCGGCGCCAAAGCCGGTCGACACCCGCAGCGTGTTCGACCCGGCACGCCGCGACAGCGTCGACTACGCCGTCTACGCCCGCGACGACCTCGTCCCGGGGGCCGTCGTCCCGGGCCCGGCGCTGATCATCGAAGACCAGACCACCACCGTCGTCACCTCGACCTTCGACGTCCGGGTGAACCCGCTCGGCTACCTGGTGCTGACCGCCAGGCGCCGCACCGGCGCCTGAGGAGAACCGTCATGACCGCCAACCGTTCGGCCCTCGACCAGATCCACATGCAGATCCAGTGGAACCGGCTGCTCTCGGTCGTCGAGGAGCAGGCCCAGACCCTGGTGCGCACAGCGTTCTCGACCTCGGCGCGCGAGGCCGGCGATATCTCGGCCGGCGTGTTCGACGTCCAGGGGCGGATGCTGGCCCAGGCCGTGACCGGCACGCCCGGCCACGTCAACGCCATGGCCGCCTCGGTCGGGTTCTTCCTGGAGACCTACCCGATCGACACCATGGCCGAGGGCGACGTCTTCATCACCAACGATCCCTGGAAAGGCACCGGCCACCTGAACGACTTCACCGTCGTCACGCCGACCTTCCTGGACCGCCGGCCGGTCGGGCTGTTCGCGTGCACCACCCATGTCGTCGATGTCGGCGGCCGCGGCTTCGGCCCTGACGGCCGACAGGTCTACGAGGAGGGCATCAACATCCCGATCATGCGGCTGGCGACGGCAGGCGAGGTCGACCGCGGCCTGCTGCACCTGATCGGCGTGAACGTCCGCAATCCCGTGGAGGTCGAGGGCGACATCTACTCGCTGATGGCCTGCAACGAGGTCGGCGGCCGCCGGCTGGTCGACATGATGCGGGAATTCGGCCTGGCCGACCTCGACGAACTCGGCCGTCACATCATCGACAGCAGCCGCGCCGGCATGCTGGAGGAGATCCGCAAGCTGCCGAAGGGCACATGGACCAATTCCATGCGGGTCGACGGCTTCGAGAGCCCGATCGACCTGGTCGGCACGTTGACGGTGACCGACGACGGCATCGAGGTCGACTTCGCCGGCACGTCGGGCACCTCGACCTACGGCATCAACGTGCCGCTGACCTACACCCAGGCCTACGCCAGCTTCGGGGTGCGCTGCGTGATCGGCGGCGCGGTTCCGAACAACGCCGGCTCGCTCGGCGCGGTGCGGGTGACGGCTCCGGAGGGCACGATCCTGAACGCGCTGCACCCGTCGGCGGTCGCCGCCCGCCACGTCACCGGGCAGATGCTGCCCGACGTCGTGCTGGGCTGCCTGAACCAGATCATCCCCGGCCGGGTGCCGGCGGAGGGCACCAGCTGCCTGTGGAATCCGGTGCTGCTCGGCGGCCACGGCGTCGCCGACGGCGACTACGGCAAGAGCCGGCCGTTCGCCATGAACACCTTCCACGCCGGCGGCACCGGCGCGCGGCCCGGCAAGGACGGGCTGAACGCCACCGCCTTCCCGTCGGGCGTGCGCAACACCCCGGTCGAGGTCAACGAGACCATCGCCCCGCTGATCTTCTGGCGGAAGGAGTACCGCGCGGATTCCGGCGGCCCCGGCACCCATCGCGGCGGCGTCGGCCAGGTCATGGAGATCGCCCACGCCGACGGCGCGCCGTTCGCCATGAACTGCATGTTCGACCGGGTGATCCACGCCCCGCGCGGCCGCAACGGCGGCCACGACGGCACCGCCGGCAAGCTGACGCTGGCCTCCGGCCCGTCGTTCCGCGGCAAGGGACGGCAGACCATCCCGGCCGGCGACAGCATCGTGATCGAGATGCCGGGCGGCGGCGGCCTCGGCGATCCCGCGGCACGCGACCGTGCCCAGCTCGCCATCGACGTGCGCGACGGCTTCGTCAGCGTCGAGCAGGCCAAGGCGGTGTACGGCTGGGACGCCGCCGCGGCCACGGCCGGCGACGACTGACCGGCGACGACTCACTGCCACCGTCACCGGGTCGCCAGCAGCATGGCGACCCCGGCGACGGTGACGGCGACGCCGAGGACGACCCGGGGCCCGATCCGCGCGCCCCGCAGGAACAGCCCGCCGAACACCAGGGTGGCGATCGGGTAGGTGGCCACCAGCGGCGCCACCAGCGCCACCGGTCCGCGCGCCAGGGCGGCGTACATCGTCACCAGCGCGGCGCCGTTGCACAGCCCGACGGCGGCGAACCACAGCAGGCCGCGCGGATTCGAGCGCGACAAGGACAGGCCGCCCCTGGCGCCGGCAAGCGCCAGCACGACCACCGCCGAGACGGCGTAGCCGATGGTGGCGGCGGCAAACGGGTCGGGCCAGGTCTCAAAGCCAATCTTCACCGCCGGCTGCACCGTGCCGCGGATCAGCGCCGCCGCCAGCGGCAGCAGCAGCGCCCCCCACGCGGCGACGCCGACACCGCGGGCCGAAGCCAGCGCCAGGATGGTGGCGCCGGCCACCACCACCACCACGCCGGCCGCCTGCCCCCAGCCCGGCACCTCGCCCAGCAGCGCGGCCGCCAGCAGCACCGCGAACAGCGGAGCGAGGTTGCCGAGCGCGCCGGCGACGTGCGGGCCGAGACGCTGATTGGCGCGAAACGTCAGCATCGTGACGGCTACCGGAAACAGCGCGCCGATAGCCACGAACACCAGCACCGCCGGCCACGTCGCCGCCGACCAGCCGACCAGCAGCGGCGAGGCCGACAGGAACGCCACCGCCGTCGTCGTCACGCTGACCGCCGCTCCCTGCAGCGGCGGCACGCTGCGCAGCCCGAACTGGGTGAGCACCAGGGCCAGCCCGAAGTACCCGGCGGCGAGCAGCGCCAGTCCGACCGCGTCACCTTGCATGCCCCACCGCTCCCCCGGCGCGTCGCGCACCGGCCGCGACGGAGTTTCCACGTTCGTGCGTTCGAGGCTTCAGGCACCCCGCGGAATGGCCCGCGGATTGGCCGCCCGGACTGGACCGGATCTTGCTTGTCCGTGGTCGGCCGCCACGGCCGCAAACGGAGACCGCGATGCCGACCCCCGACGCCCCACTCTATCTCGGCGCCATCCTGCTCGAATCCTCGCCCAGCGTCGTCATCAACATCGACGCCGAGGTGGTCGGAACCCTGAACGACGACACCCTCACCGGCAGCGCCCGCTCCGACCGGATGTTCGGCGGCGACGGCTGGGACGCGCTGTTCGGTCGCGCCGACGACGACATCCTGTACGGCAACGCCGGGCTCGACACCCTCGACGGCGGCGGCGACGAGGACCTGCTCTACGGCGGCCGCGACGACGACCTGCTGCGCGGTGGCGACGGCGACGACACCCTGTTCGGCGGCGCCAACTCGGAGCCGGTCTACGTGCTCCGCAACGGCGTCGCGCTCCTGCTGGACGGCCGCGACACGCTGTCCGGCGGGGCCGGCAAAGACCTGATCTACGGCAACCAGGGCGACGATCTGCTCGACGGCGGCGACGGCGACGACGTGCTGTACGGCGGCCAGGGCAACGACCGGCTGACCGGCGGCGCCGGCGACGACACCCTGTTCGGCGGCGCCGGCAGCGACGCCTTCGTGTACCGCAACGCCGACGACGACAGCGACGTGATCCGCGACTTCGACGTCGCGGTCGACCAGATCCTGCTGGCCGCCGGGGTGACGGTGGTGCGGCGCATGGATTTCGGCGACGACACGGTGCTGCGCCTCAGCACCGGCACGCGAATCACCCTGATCGGCGTCGGCGACCCGGACGACGTGGCGGTGTCGGGGCTTTAGCTGGTCACGAGATCGGCAACTCGAAGGGCGTCAGCCCGCGAGATGAGCCTCGACCTGGGGCCTGCTTCCGCGGCGCGGCTCTTCCACTTCGTCATCAAGTCAGTATCGCCCCCCCTCTCCCTCGTCGTCATCCCGGCGAACGCGCGCCAGCTCGGGCGATCCGGGACCCACCCGCCGCGCCGTCGGTGGCAGCATCGGCGAGCCACCGGCGCGTCGTGGGCCCCGGATAGCCGCGGCTGCGCCCCGGCTTCCGGGGTGACGGCAATAACAGGGGGCGGTGGCCGAAGCTGGGGCCGGATCGGGCGTCGACAATAAGGCAGCGATCGGGCCCTTCTCCCTTCGTCGTCATCCCGGAGCGGGCCGCCGCAGGCGGCACGCATCCGGGACCCGGCCGCCGCCCCGCCACGCCTTAGGATGGCCACCAGCCGGCGAGTTCGCGCCGGACCAGGGTTTCGTAAAGCGTGATCGCCCCGTCGCTCGAGTTCAGGCATGGAACCGCGCTGAAATGCGTGCCGCCGGCGTGCTCGAAGGTTTCGCGGGCCTGGATCGAGATTTCCTCAAGGGTCTCGACGCAGTCGGCGACGAAGCCCGGCATCACCACCGCCAGCCGCTTGACCCCCGAGGTGGCCAATTCGGTTATGGTCTCGTCGGTGTAGGGGCGCAGCCACTCCTCACGCCCGAACCGGGACTGGAAGGTCAGCTTCAGCCGCGACGGCTCCAGGCCCAAGCGCTCGCGCACCAGGCGGGCGGTCTTGGCGCAGTGGCAGTGGTAGGGATCGCCGAGCGTCAGATAGCGCTGCGGCAGGCCGTGGAACGAGGCGAGAATGACCTCCGGCTCCCAGTCGAGCGTCGCCAGATGGTCCCGGATCCCGGCCGCGACTGCCTCCACATAGGCCGGGTCGTCGTGAAAGGCCGGGGCCGTGCGGACCGCCGGTTGCCAGCGTGCGTCGAGCAGGTGGCGGGCGACCTCGTCGACCACCGTCGCGGTGGTCGAGGCGGCGTATTGCGGGTACAGCGGCAGCACCAGGATGCGGTCGCAGCCCTCGTCCTGAAGCGCCACCAGGCGGTCCCGGATCGCCGGGTTGCCGTAGCGCATGGCCCAGTCGACCCGCACCGTGGTGGCATCGGGATCGAGCCGGGCCTGCAGCGCCTCGGCGGTCGCCCTGGTGTGGAAGCGCAGCGGCGACTCGTCGGTCTCGGTCATCCAGATCGCCCGGTAGGCCTCGGCGGTCTTGGGCGGGCGGGTGCGCAGGATGAACCCGTGCAGGATCAACTTCCAGAGCAGGGGGTTGATCTCGATCACCCGCCGGTCCGACAGGAACTCCGCCAGATAGCGCCGGATGTCGGGCACGCTGGTGGAATCCGGGGTGCCCAGATTGACCAGCAGTACGCCGACCCGGCCGAGGCGGACGGTCGGATGGTCCGGCACGCCCGGGACGGCCTTCACGACGCGCAGGGACATGGGCGGCGATCTCCATTCAGCAGCGCTGGAAATGCGCGTTCGCGACGTGTCCGTCAACCGGCCGATGCCGATCGTGGCGATAGGGAACTGCCACGGTCACCGCGGAGCCGCCAGGAAAGCCAGCAGGACATAGCGCCGACCGGCGGTCACCGGAACCGCCTCGTGCAGCAGCGAGCATGAGAAGGCGAGGCCGCCGCCGGCCGGGGCCCGCCAGCGGTCGTCGCTGTATTCCGGGAACACCAGCCCGCCGCCGTCGTAGTCGTCGTTCAACTCGACGCTGACCGCCACCCTTCGATGGGCCGTGCTGGGCAGGTTGTTGTCGCGGTGCGGCGCGAAGAAATCGTTCCGGTCGGCCTGGTAGCAGGCCACGTAGAAGGCCTCGGTTCGGAGCCGGTCGATCCACCACGCCTTCCAGAGTTCCGGCATCAGCCGCGCGCCGATAGCCGCGGCGACCTCGGCGTACAACGGATCCTCTCGTTTCAACGTCAGGTCGCGCCGGCGCTTGCGGTCGGGCAATTCCACCAGCCGAGGCGAGCCGTCACTGCCGATGATGGCCACCGTGCCTTCCCGGTGGTCGACTTCGAACACCTCGACCAAGCGCCGCCGCAGGTCCGGATCGAGGAGGTTCGGCAGCAGCATCACCGGAGCGGTCGCGCGACGCTCGGCGGCCGGCGGCCGCGCCAGCGCCGCCAGCGCCGCGTCGAGGCTCGCGAGACCCGCCGGGTCCGGCGAGAAGCGGTCGAGCAGGCGTTGCGCAGGGTCCGCCAGGATCACGGAGGCGCTGCCGTCCTGCCCCTGAAACAACGCCGTCCGGATGTCGGCGTCGGGATCCTGGAGAGCCCGCGTCCCCGGCGTCTCGTCGCCCGCGTCGACCGCCGCGTCGAGCAGCAGCACCGTCGCCCGTCCCCGCACCGTCGCCGCCAGGCGCCCGGCCGACGCCGCGTCCAGCCCAGCGGCCAGCACCGCCGGTCCGCCGGTAATGTCCCGGTGGTACTCGAAACGCCGCCCGGCCCGATCGTAGGTCACGAAGTTCGACAGCCGCCGCCCCCATAACGCCGGAACCATGATGCCTCCCCCGCTGTGGAGCGCCCAGGGTAGCCGGCGCCGGGCCGGGGGTCACGGGAGGATACCGAACCGGGCGTTGAGCCGGGGGAACGCTGCCTGTATGGTCCGCCGCCGATCCCGGGTGAGAGGACGCGCCCATGAGCACGCGGTACTTCTTCTTTGGCACGCTGATGGACCGGGACGTGCTTCAGCTCGTGCTGGACCGGCCTGTGGCGGCAGATGCCCTGGCGCCAGCCCGGCTGTCCGGATTCCGGAGGGTCCGGATCCTGCGCGACAGCTTCCCGATCCTGGTGGCCGACCCCGACTCGGCGGTCGACGGCGTGGTGTTCGAGACCGCTACCTCCGAGGAGGACGCGCGCATCCTGTTCTTCGAGGACTACGATTATGATCTGGCGCCGTGCCGGCCGATTCTGGTCGACGGCCGGGCGACGGACGCGGTGTTCTGCGGCGCCGAGGACGGGGTGCAGGGCTCCGACGAGTCCTGGGACCTGGATCGATGGGCAATCCGCCACAAGCGCGGCTTCCTCGAGCTGTCCCGGGTCTACCTGTCCTGTTACGGTCGCCTGACACCGCACGAGGCCGAGCCGGTCTGGGTCGAGACGCGGGAACGGTTGCGCGCCGAGGGCATCCTGGTCCGCGACCCGCAACTCGCACCGGCGGCGGAGGGCTGAGCGATGAGACTGGTGGCGGAACCGATCAGCGAGGCGGCGTTCGCCCCGTTTGGGCAGATCCTGGCGTTGCCGGGCGAACCCGGGCGGGTCGACTACTCGGCTTTCGCCGAGAACCTGCGCCCACACCGGGCCGAATTGTGCTTCCGCACCAGCCTGACCTCACCCAGCGCGCTACCGCTGCGGACCCGCGTCATGGAGCGGCACGCGTTCTCCAGCCAGTCGTTCCTGCCGGTCGACGTGGCGCGCTACGTGGTGATGGTGGCGCCGGATGACGCCAGCGGCGGGCCGGACCTGTTCAGCGCCCGGCTGTTCCTGGTCGACGGCCGCACCGGGATCAACTACCGCGCCGGCGTGTGGCACCACCCGATGACGGTGCTGGACCGCGGGGCGGTGTTCGCCACCGTGATGTTCAACGATGGCGGCGAACGCGACGAGGATTGGGTCGACCTGCCCGTCGAGGTCGAGCTGGCGCTGGCCTGAGGACGGCGCCGGCTTGCCGCTCGTGCGGCTGACGGAGCGGCGGGTGGGTCCCGGCCGCCCCCTCCACTCGTCGTCATGTATGGACGGCCCCCGTTGGGCAAGTGCGAAAATGCAGCGTCGACGTTTGGTCTGGAGCGGTCATGTATTCGGCCTGTTTGTGCGGTCTCTACATGACCGCTGGCCCGC